>Ga0056911_1000532_pt1 | contig 19763 bp, 21 predicted proteins | sample EBPBio132013_DNA_FD_55022 | JGI IMG/M metagenome (GOLD analysis project Ga0056911, IMG submission 55022) | Wastewater treatment Type I Accumulibacter community from EBPR Bioreactor in Madison, WI, USA - Reactor 2_5/13/2013_ DNA | ecosystem: Engineered > Bioreactor > EBPR > Anaerobic-Aerobic >... | reverse complement strand
AGCGCCACGCCGCGGCGGATATTGAACATGACGGCCATCGCTGCGGTGGATGCGCAGATCCGCGAGCAGATGGAGGGTGGGCGGAGGGGGTGAGGGTCAGGTTTCTCCTACATGATTCTCATCGAAAAACAGGTTATCTGGATGACTCAGTGGGTCTAGATTGGCCCTGCGCCATCAGGCGCGATACTTCAAGGAGGAAGTAGCCATGCGTAGCATCGATCAGGATGAATGTGAAACTGTCAGTGGTGGTTTTATACGAACTGCATTCACAATCGGGGCAGTGATTGCATGGGCGTATGCCAACAGGGCTTCGCTCGTGGAAATCGGTGGGGCCGCAAAGGCGCGGGATGCCGAACTCGATGCCGAGCATTCATAAGGAGACGGCCATGAAAGCTCTGACACAAGATGAAATCCAGTTCGTCTCCGGTGGGGACGGCGTAACCAATTCCGAAGCCAACCAGGTCATCGGAAGGGTCATCGGAGAGGCATGGCATGGGTTGAGCTCGGTCGAGGGAGTGCTTGGAATGGCACTCGGACCGGGTGGCATGATTGCCGGTTCCTTGCTTCACTACAAACTGCATCACTAGTACTCAACGCCGCCTCCCATTGGGGGCGGCTCAGTATTTCCGGGAGATGACGCCATGCCAAAGCTCAAGAAGCCGGACATCATGATTGTCAGTGTCTTTCTGGCATTCCTTTTCGCGTGGCATTACCGCGCCGATTTCATTGACATCTGGCGTGCGGCAGCGGACACGGACAACACCCTCTCCGGGGAGTGCGCGTAGGCAGACAACCGAAATGGCCTCGCTGGCAATGATTGGTTGGCCCCAGTTCTTGCGATCTATTTGACCCCTGCAATTGCAATGCTGCATCGCCGCATTTCCATGGCGGTTTGATTTTGGCTAGGGTCCATCCAGTCACGCCCAGAAGCACCCCATACGCCCCCGTAGCGCCGGTCGACACCCGGCCCCTTGCGCTAAACTCCCGAGTTCATGGGACAGGATCGCCGCGGCCCTGCGCGCGGCAACGGGAGTGATATGAACTGGCTGAACGAGGTGCTGCAGAACGATCCGGATCCGGTCGAGACCCGGGAATGGATCGAGTCGCTCAAGGCGGTCATCGACCGCGACGGTCCCCAGCGCGCGCACCTGCTGCTGGAGGACATGGTCGAGCTGACCCGCCGCTCCGGCGCGTTCCTGCCGTTCTCGCCGACTACCGAATACGTCAACACCATCGCTCCCCAGCTCGAAGCCAAGAGCCCCGGCAACGCCGAACTGGAGTGGCGGATCCGCTCGCTGATCCGCTGGAACGCGATGGCCACCGTGGTCCGCGCCAACCGCAAGCCCGGCGACCTGGGTGGCCACATCGCCTCGTTCGCCTCGGCCGCTACCCTGTATGACGTGGGTTTCAACCACTTCTGGCGTGCCCCGTCCGAGAACCATCCCGGCGATCTGCTGTTCATCCAGGGCCACAGCGCCCCGGGCATCTACGCCCGCTCGTTCCTGGAAGGCCGGATCGGAGAGGACCGGCTGGACAACTTCCGCATGGAGGTGGATGGCCGCGGGATTTCCTCCTACCCGCACCCCTGGCTGATGCCGGACTACTGGCAGACCCCGACCGTGTCGATGGGCCTGGGCCCGCTGGCAGCGATCTACCAGGCGCAGTTCATGAAGTACCTGGAGCATCGCGGCCTGATCGAGAAGTCCGACCGCAAGGTCTGGTGCTTCCTCGGCGACGGCGAGACCGACGAGCCGGAGAGCCTNGGCGCGATNGCNCTGGCCGGCCGCGAGGGCCTGGACAACCTGGTGTTCGTGATCAACTGCAACCTGCAGCGCCTGGACGGCCCGGTGCGCGGCAACGGCAAGATCATCCAGGAGCTGGAAGGCGTGTTCCGCGGCGGCGGCTGGAACGTGATCAAGCTGCTGTGGGGCGGCTACTGGGATCCGCTCCTGGCGCGCGACACCGACGGCATGCTCAAGAAGCTGATGATGGAAACCGTCGACGGCGAATACCAGAACTGCAAGGCCTTCGGCGGCGCGTACACGCGCGAGCACTTCTTCGGCAAGTATCCGGAGACTGCGGCGATGGTCGCCTCGCTCTCCGACGACGACATCTGGCGCCTGAACCGCGGCGGCCACGATCCGCACAAGGTCTATGCCGCCTACCACCAGGCGGTGAACACCCGGGGCATGCCGACCGTGATCCTGGCCAAGACGGTCAAGGGCTACGGCATGGGCTCGGCCGGCGAGTCGCTCAACCCGACCCACCAGACCAAGAAGCTGGACGACGATTCGGTACGTGCCTTCCGCGATCGCTTCAACATTCCGGTCAGTGACAAGCAGCTGGAAGATGCCACGCAGATCCCGTTCTTCCACCCCGGCGAGGACTCGCCGGAAGTGCAGTACATGAAGGAGCGCCGCGCGGCCCTCGGCGGCTACCTGCCGCAGCGCCGGCGCAAGGCATCCAAGTCGTTCGCCGTACCCACGCTGGACAAGTACGAGCGCCTGCTCAAGGACAGCGGCGAGCGTACCTATTCGACCACCATGGCCTTCGTGCAGACGCTCAACATCGCCCTGCGCGACAAGGACGTGGGCCCGCGCCTGGTGCCGATCGTGGCCGACGAGGCACGCACTTTCGGCATGGAAGGCCTGTTCCGCCAGATCGGCATCTATGCCCCGTTCGGGCAGAAGTACAAGCCGGTCGATTCGGACCAGCTGATGTACTACCGCGAAGACCAGGCCGGCCAGGTGTTGCAGCAGGGCATCAGCGAGCCGGGTGCGATGTCCTCGTGGATGGCTGCCGGCACCAGCTACTCGGTGTCGGACGTGCCGATGCTGCCGTTCTACATCTACTACTCCATGTTCGGCTTCCAGCGCATCGGCGACATCGCCTGGCAGGCGGCGGACATGCGTACCCGCGGCTTCCTGCTCGGCGGCACCGCCGGTCGCACCACCCTCAACGGCGAGGGCCTGCAGCACGAGGACGGTTTCAGCCAAGTCGTCGCCGGCGGCATTCCCAACGTGCGCAGCTACGATCCGACCTTCGGCTACGAAGTCACCGTGATCCTTCAGCGTGGCATGAAGTCGATGCTGGAGGACCAGATCGACGAGTACTACTACCTCACCCTGATGAACGAGAACTACACCCATCCCGAGATGCCGCAGGGCGCCGAGGAGGGGATCGTCAAGGGCATGTACCTGCTCAAGGACGCCGGCAAGCCGAAGAAGGGCGAGTTGCGCGTGCAGCTGCTGGGCAGTGGCACCATCCTGCGCGAGGCCATCGCCGCGGCCGAGCTGTTGGACAAGGATTTCGGCGTCACCGCCGACATCTGGTCCTGCCCCAGCTTCAACGAGCTGCGTCGCGACGGTTTCGACGCCGAGCGCTGGAACCGCATGAACCCCGAGGCCAAGGCCCCGCGCAAGGCCTACGTGACCGAACTGTTGGAAGGCCGCCAGGGCCCGGCGATCGCCGCGACCGACTACGTGCGCGGCTTCGCCGACCAGATCCGCGCCTTCGTGCCGATGCCCTACACCGTGCTGGGCACCGACGGTTTCGGCCGCTCCGACACCCGCGCCAACCTGCGTCGGTTCTTCGAGGTGGACCGCTACTACATCGCCCACGCCGCCGTCGCGGCGCTGGCCAGGGAGGGCAGGATGACCGGCAAGGACGTGGCCCGGGCGATCAAGCAGTACAAGATCGATCCGGAGAAGGCGAATCCGGTCGGGGTTTGATGGGNCCGACGAGGGCGGCCGATGGCTGCCCTCGTTCCATCGCGGGAATCGTCGAGGATCACGCCTTCCGACGGTGAAACCACCGGTNCAGACGTGATTTTCCTTATCGCTTGGCGGAATACGCATCCAGCGGCAATGGCGGGGAGATCGGGCATGCGCAGGTGGAATCGTTGGCTTTCGGCGGCGTTGGCCGCAATGCTTGNCGCCTGTGCCACCGGGCATGGCGTCGCGCCGGNCGTGGTTGCTGTCCCCGCGTCCCAGGCAGTGCGGGCGGCCCCGGTCGTCGATACCGGCACGCTCGACGGCGCGCCCTATCGCATCGACATCCCCGCCGATTGGAACGGGGAACTGGTGGTCAACGCGCACGGCTACGCGGTCGCGGGCTCGCCCGCGCGTCCGATGGAGGTTCCCGGAGGAATGCAGNCGCTGCTCGACCGCGGCTTCGCGGTGGCGGCCAGCGACTACTCGGACCAGGGCTGGGCGATCGCCGAGGCGGTCGCCGACACGGAGCGGCTGCGTGAGTATTTCGTCGCCCGCCATGGCGCCCCCGCCAGGGCCTGGTTGGTTGGCTGGTCGATGGGCGGGCTGGTCGCACTGGCCAGTGCCGAGCGGCATCCGCAGGCCTGGGACGGCGTGGTCTCGATGTGCGGCGTCGCGGTTCCGACCGAGGCCATGTTCGCGCGCGGAGCGCTGGCGCCGCTGGCCGCGTTCGANGCGCTGTACCCGGGCGTGTTGCCGCAGGCGCCCGGCGGCCTTGCGGATGCTTCGCTGCCGGCTATGCCGGATAGCGATGCGATCGAGGCGGCGTTTGCCGGGGACGAGATGCGTGCGGCCGCGTTCGCGCACCGCTTCGATATNCCGCGCGCGGACGCNGCGTCTTCGCTGTGGCTGTACTACGTGGCGCTGCGCGAACTGGCGAAGCGGGCAGGCGGATTCCCGGCAACGAGCACGACTGGCATGGATGGTACCGATGGCGATGAGGCCGCGCTGGGCATACACATCCGCCGCTATGCCGCCGACCCCGCCGCGCTTGCCTACGTCCGGCGTACCGGTGGACTGACCGGTGCCGCGCCGGTGCCGGTGGTGTTGCAGCCGAACGCCGTGGATCCGATCGTCACCGCCCGTTTCAGCGCTGGCTATCCGGCGTTGGCCAGGACGCAGGCGCGCGACGCACAGGTGCGCATGCTTCCCGGCGTCGGCGAAGGTCATTGCCGGTTCCCGCCCGAGACGGTGGTGGCTGCGCTGGAGGTCTTGCGCGAGCCGTGACGCCGAGTGCCGGTCGGCGGCGAGCCGCCGGCGTTCTTATCCACGCCTGGCTACGGCTCGGCGTTCCGGCGCAGCAGATTGGAGTAGGACTTGGTGATCAGCTCGACGGCCCTGGAGGTGCCTTCCAGGCCGGCCAGGAGTTCGCGCGCCTCGGACAGGTCGTGCAGCAGNTCGCGGATGGCGGGNTCTCGCACCAGGCTCTGGACCCAACCCACCACGGCGAGCCGCTCTCCCTGTTCCACCGGCCGCACGCGGTGCAACTTCCCGGTGGGATAGCAGATCGCCGAGCGGGCTGGCAGCTTGAAGGAGGTCTCGCCGCTTCCGGTTTCGAACGAGAGTTCGCCGCCTTGATAGGCGTCGGGTTCGTTCAGGAAGAGGGTGAAGGACACATCGCTGCGGACGTGGTTGGGTTCGCCCATGATCGGCGCGTCCACGTGCGACCCGTAGGCCATGCCCGGCTGGTAGCGGCTGACCAGCATTGCGGCCAGGCGCCGGGGCTGGGCCACGCTCATGAATGCATCGTTGCGTCCCAGCGCCTGCATCACCACATTGGTGATTTCCTTCAGCACCGGATGATTCGCGGGAATCTGCTGGTTGTTCTTCGCCTTGTGCAGCAACTCGCCGGCCGTGGCCCTGCCATCGGCGAACTGGACCGTGGAAATCTTCTGCCTGATCAGCGCGAGTTCGTCGAGCGTGATCAGGTCGGGGAGGGTGATGATCATGATCGGTCCGCTGGATGCTGGACGTGCCGGATGGTCCGGTGTCCAGTGTAGGGGGTGGCGCTTCCCGCTGTCCTCGCCCGGAGAAGGGGCGGTCCGCTTGCCGGCGCGGGAAGGGTAGCAGGGTGCCGATGGTCGTTGGCCCAGCCGGCACATCGCCCGGCGTATCCTTGGCGGACATGATCCGTCCTGGAGCCTTCCCATGCGCCGCATTCTCCTCCCCGCATTCCTGCTGGCCCTGACCGGCCTCGCCCATGCCGGCGAGCCGGCCCGCTACGGTGCGCCGCTGCCCGCCACCGCAGCGGTACCGGTGTCCGCGGCAGTGGCTGCGTTCGACCAGCATGCGGGCAGGCCGCAGCGCTACAGTGGCCGCATCGCCCAGGTCTGCCAGGCCGAAGGCTGCTGGATGATGCTGGAGGACAACGGCCAGGCGGTGCGGGTGATGTTCAAGGACCATGCGTTCCTGGTTCCCAAGGACAGCAGCGGCCATGCGGAAGTGATCGGCGTGCTCTCGCGCAAGGAGCTCACGCCGGAGCAGGTCGAGCACCTGCGCGAGGACGCCAAGGGCCTGGACGTCTCCCCGGTCGAATACCGGATCCTCGCCGAGGGCGTGGAGATCGTGGCCGTGCCGGCGACCTGAGCCGGCCGGCCGGCTGTTGCGCGGCGAATCCGCGCGCTCCACCGCGCCGTCGGCCGTGTCACGGCGTGCGTGGTGCGGGGATAAGGTGCCGAACGGCCATCGCCAAGGGGAACCCCAGATGCTGCAGCGTCGCCTGAGCACGATCGTGTGGCTGCTTGCCTGCCTGTCCGCCTTTCCGGTTCCCGAGGATCCTGGGCGAGGCCATCGCCTACGGGCGCCAGGGCACGCCAATCGGCGGCTATCTCGACGAGGTCGGCGGTCCGCTGGCGCGGCAGGACATCCGCGACCTGGTCCACTGGTTGCGCGAAACCGCTGGCGTGGAGCCGTTGGCGATCGACCCGGAGAAAGGCCACGACCGCCTGGCGGCCGATGCCGCGGACGGCGCGCGGGTCTATCGCGCGCATTGCGCCAGCTGCCATGGCGACCAGGGTGAGGGGGGCACCGGCACGGCGCTGGGCAACGCGGCGATGCTGGCGCTGACCCCGGACCATTTCCTGCGCCATGCCATCGTCGAGGCACGCCAGGGCACGCCGATGCCGGCCTTCGCCGGGATCCTGTCCGCCACCGAAATCGACAACCTGACCGCGTTCCGGCGCAGCCGCAGCACCGGCTGGAGCGCCGAAGGCCGCACGCTGCGCAGGCCGCCGCCGCTGGACCGGTACGTCATCAATCCGGAAGGGGAGGCGCCGCGGTTCGGCGAGCTGAAGGACGGACGCTACCTGAGCGCGGCGGTGCTGGATCGCGAGTTGCGTGCGCGGCGGCGCATGGTCCTGCTGGACACGCGGGTGACCTCGATGTGGCAGATGGCGCACATCGAGGGTGCGGTGCCGGTCCCGTACTACGCCAACCGCGAGCAGGCGGTGGCCAGCCTGCCGCGCGACAGCACCTGGATCGTTGCCTACTGCGAATGCCCGCGCGCGGCGGCGGACTCGGTGGTCAAGTGGCTGCGCGAGGAAGGCGGCTTCGGCCATACCGCCGTCCTCTATGAAGGCATCCGGGGCTGGGTGAGCCTGGGCTATCCGGTAGTGGCGGGCGACGCCTCGAAATAACCGACCGCTCCGCTACTGTGCTTGACACAGTAGAAAGACCCTTGTACTGTGCGTGAAACAGTACAAGGTGCCGCATGGTAGAGCGCGACAACACGGGCCTGACCGAACTCCGCCGCGGGGTACTGGTGCTGGCGGTGCTCTCGAGGCTTCAGGTTCCCCAGTACGGCTACTCGCTGCGCCAGGCGCTGGCCGAAGGCGGGATGCCGGTCGAGGAGGGAACCCTGTATCCGCTGCTGCGGCGGCTGGAGGCGCAGGGCCTGCTGGCCAGCGAGTGGAACACGGACTTCGCGCCGCCGCGGCGCTACTACCGGTTGAGCGGCGAAGGCGTCCGCGCTTACGCCGCGCTGGCCGCGGCCTGGCGCGAACAGGTTCGGGTGATGGGTGGTTTCCTGCAAGTGGAGGTGCAGTGATGAACGTCGACGAGATCATCGAATCCTGGGTGCGCGACGTGGTCGCGTGCCTGCCGCGCGGGCGCCGCGCCGACGTGGCGTTCGAATTGCACGCCTTGCTGCAGGAAGACCTGGCCGCCCGCGCCGAGGCGGCCGGTCGCGCACCGGACAAGGCGATGGCGCTGGCGCTGCTCAAGGACTTCGGGCGTCCGGCCGCGATGGCCCAGCTCTACCATGCACGGCCGGCGCTGGTGGCCGCCGCCGACACCCACCATTTCCTGATCTGGGCGCTGGGCGGTGCCGTGGTGCTGGTGACGCACACGGTGCTCGGCCATCCCGATACCGACGTGGGCGGGTTGTTCCTGCAGTGGCTGGGACTGCTGCTGCTGTGCTTCGCGGCCATCGACTGGATGCGCCGGCGCCGGCCCCACGCCCTGCATTGGACGCCGAGCCGCGGCCCGGAATGGACGCCGCGCTGGCTGTCGGCGCTCTCGCTGGCATGCCTGCTGGTGTTTCCCGTGGCCATGTACGCCGCGCCGATGGAGTTCGCGCGTTGGCTGCTGCCCGACGCGGTGCGCGTGGACGGCCTGGCGCTCACCAATGCATTCGCGGGCAGTTGGCAGCGGGGTGTCACCCAGGGCTTGCTGGTGGCATTGGCCTTGCTGGAAGGCGTCGCGCTGATGGCCGGCCGCCGGCCGCGATGGACGCGCCGTGCCGGCGCGGCGGTGAGCCTGGCCTTGGGCACGATGTTCGTCGCCCACGCCTCGCCGATGACGCCGTTCGGCGGCGGCGCAGCGTTCGAGGTGTTCGCCCTGGCCCATGCCAACGCGGTGGCCGCACCGGTGTTCCTTGCGGTGGGCGGGATGATGATCCTGTTCGGCCTGTACTACGCTTGGCAGGAATGGTCGCTGATCCGGCCGCAGCCTTCGCCGCCGCGCAGCGCTGCAGCCTGATCCGGGCGCATGCAGCCCTCAAGGCTGCGACCACGTATTCAGNCGTGGCCCGATCGGTGTTTGATCTGGATCAATGTGTGCATCGTGGCCGGGAGGGAGACTGCAATGGATCCCCGAAGGAGAGTACGTCATGTACAAGCATCTTCTGGTTCCCACCGATGGCTCGCCGCTTTCCGACTACGCGGTCGACCAGGCGCTTGCGCTGGCCAAGGCGCTCGGCGCCAGGGTGACCCTGTTCACCGCGATCGAGCCGTTTCACGTCATCGCCTACGTGCCCGAACAGGTCGCCGAGTCGCGCAGCAGCTACGAGGAACATGCCAGGAGGGCGGCCGACCAGCGGTTGGCCGCGGCCGCGGCGAAGGCTTCGGCCGCCGGCGTCGCCCATGCGACCGAAACGGTCGGCAGCGAGGATCCGCACGAGGCGATCATCGCCACCGCCAAGGCCAAGGGGTGCGACCTGATCGCGATGGCCTCGCACGGCCGCCGCGGCGTCAAGGCACTGGTNCTGGGCAGCGTGACCGCCAAGGTGCTCACCCATTCGGAAGTGCCGGTGCTGGTCTACCGCCACGCGGCGGACTGATCGCGCACGCTCCGATCCTGCCGGCGGNGGGGNGCCGCGATCAGCGCCGCCGCGCCAGCACNCCGTCCAATGCGGGCTGCGCGCCGAAGCCGGCCTGTTCCAGGCGCCTGCACACCTCGCGTGGCAGGTCGCGGCCGCTGCTCAGGCGGTTCGGCATGCCGGTGTANTGGAACAGGCGGCCGCCGCGGCGCAGGACGCGGGCGAGTTGGTGGTAGAACGCCTGCGAATACAGTTCGCCGGCGATGCCGAAGCGTGGCGGGTCGTGCAGGACCACGTCGAACGAGGCATCGGGTAGCGCGTCGATCGCCTGCGCCACGTCCGCGTGCACCAGGCGCAGNCGGCCGCCATTCGCCTCNGCTCCGGGGTCCGGCGACCAGGGATTGAGCGTGCGCAGCCACAGCACGCTGTCGTTCTTCTCGAAGGAATCGATCCGCGTCGCGCCTGCGGCCAGGCANCAGGCGGCGAAATAGCCCAGCCCGCCGCAGGTGTCGAGGACCGCCTTGCCGTGCGGCTCGACCAGCGCGACCTTGCGGCGGGCGTCGTCCAGCGGCGATGCCTTCGAGGTCGGCAGCATCTTGATGCCGTCGATCTCGAACGTCGGCACGTCCCATTCGGTGGGCACCAGCTTGATCAGCGCGCCGGCATAGCGCGCCGCCGGCTCCCAGCCGGCGCCGTCGAACCAGTAGAGGGTGCGTTCCCTGAGCCGCTCCGGGTACGGGTATGCCGCACCCCGCCATTGCCAGTGCGCCGGGTCCAGCGTCGCTTCGTCCTGGCTGCGGCCCAGGTCGAGNGAGCCGGTCCAGCGGATCTGGCCGCGCTGGCGCGCGTCCAGCAGCGCGGCGGCGGTGGCGCAGGTGAGCAGCGGTCCGGGGTAGTGGCGCACGGTCGGTGGGGGCAAACGGGGGCCGGGCATCGTAACCGAGGCCGGGAACAGGCGATGCCGCCCACGGGGGGCGGCATCGGCGGCTGGAACCGGGGTCGCGGCCGCATGCCCTGGCATGGCATGCGGCCGCGGCGCGTCAGTGGATGCGGAACATGGGCGACTCCACCGGCACGTAGCTGGACTCGCGCACCCGGCGGCGGTGGGCGGCCAGCGCCGCTTCGGCATGCCGGGCCGCTTCCCAGTATCGGCGATCGAAGTGCAGGGCTTCCGGGGCGCAACCGCGCAGGTACGACTCCAGCGCGCGCAGGCGCAGGAAGTCGCGGTAGCAGGCGGCTTCGCGACCCAGGATCGGCCAGGCCACNTCCACGACGATGGCATCGTCCAGATGGCCGAACCAGGGCAGGGCNTNGGGGATCAGGCGGCGGCGCTCGCGGGTGTAGTCGAGCACCAGGCGCGCGCAATCCATCGCCTNGTTGGCCGCGGCCCAGTCCGGATCGGCGACCATGGCCGCGACCGTTTCCAGCCGNGCAACTCGTTCGGCGATGCATCNNGGAGTATTCTCCCCGCCAACAGGGGGCGGCAGCTGGCGTGCCGCGGTCGCCAGCTGGTCCAGGTCCAGCGGCGGGAGTTCGCGGCCCAGGCGGGCCAGCAGCTGGTTGAAGCGCTCCAGGTCCGGCTCGGACGGGCGGTAGTCGCCGATGGCCTGGCGGCGGTGCGGCAGGTTCCGGGAAGCGGGATCGACCAGGGCGGCAGGCAGGGACTGGGTCGGGCAGCGGGTTGTCATCACGGCGTTCATGGCATGTCTCCAGAGGATTGGAATGAGCGCGGCATTGCCGGCGCCGGGCCAGCATCCCGAATGCGTCAATCCGGGTCATGAGGTAGTTGCGATCGTTCCATGCGTGTTTACCGAGTCTCTGAGGGAAACATGAGGAATCGATGATGAAGCCGGGNAACGGCTCCCACGCCGACGGCCAGGGCGCGTCCGGGCGCTACCGCTTCGATGGCATCGAGGTGGATGCCGCGGCCCATGTCGTGGTGCGTGCCGGCCGGCCCCAGCCTCTGGAGCCGAAGGCCTTCGCCGTGCTGCTGGCGTTGCTGGGCCGTCCGGGCGAGTTGCTGGGCCGTGACNAGCTGCTCGACCAGGTCTGGGGCCATCGCCACGTCACCCCGGGCGTGCTGACCCGNGCCATCGCCCAGGTGCGCGCCGCGCTGGACGACGACCCGCAGCAGCCGCGCTACATCCAGACCCAGCACGCATTGGGCTACCGCTTCATCGGAACCCTGCTCGCGGCCGCGCCGGAACCGGCGGTGGCGGAATCGACCCGGGCCATACCTGTGCAGGATGGCGGTTCCGACGCCGCGCCTGCCCCGCCGGCGGCCAGCGGCAGCGGGCCGGAGCACGCGTCGGTCGCAGCCTCCCCGGAGCACGATCCCGGCCCCCGGGCCCCGCTGCAGGCCACGCCGCCTCTCTGGCACCGGCCCTGGGTAATCGCGCTGGCCGCGGCGGCGGTGCTGGCCCTGGTGGCGTGGCTGGGGCGGGAGCCGCCGCCGGCGGCCAGCGGCGCTTCCGTCGCCGTGCTGCCCTTCACCACGCTCAGCGACACCCGCGAGGACCGCTATTTCGCCGAGGGCCTGTCGGCGGAGATGCTCAATGCGCTGGCCGGCATCCCCGGGCTGAAGGTCGCCGCGTGGCGGCCATCGGAGGCGATCGACCGGACCCGGGACGTGCGCACCCAGGGCCGGTTGCTGGGCGTGGCCACGCTGCTGGATGCCAGCGTGCGCCGTGACGGCGAGCGCCTGCGCGTCAGCGCGCGGCTGTCGGACACCCGCAGCGGCTACACCCTGTGGTCGCGCAACTACGACGTCGATGCGGACGCCGTCTTCGACACCCAGGCCGACATCGCCGAGTCGGTGGCCAAGGCGCTGGTCGACACCTTGCCCGAGGAGCGCGAGAGCCTGCGCAGGCGCCTGGCCCCGACCCATAGTGCGATGGCCTTCGACGCCTACCTGCTCGGGGTCGGCCAGCTGCTGGGCTCACGGGACCAGGAGGCGCGCCGGCAGGCCACGGTGTACTTCCGCAAGGCACTGGAAGCGGATGCCGGTTTCGCGCGGGCACAGGCGGGGCTGTGCCGGATGGCGTTGTGGGACTTCGAATCCAACCACAACGCCAAGGCGTTCGACGATGCGCGCCTGGCCTGCCTGCGCGCGCGCAACATGGACCAGACCCTCGGCGAGGTGAACCTGGCGCTGGGCGATCTGTACCGGGTGCAAGGCGATCCGGAGCAAGCGCTGCACTACTACGACCTGGTCGCCGGCGATCCGGCGTTGCGCTGGCAGGGTCTGGCCCGGCGGGCGCAGGTGCACGTCGAGCGCGGCGAGGACGAACGGGCGATGCGGGATTTCCGCCAGGCGCTCCAGGCCAGTCCCGGCAACGCCGAGGTGCATGCCGAGCTGGGCTACCAGCAGTACCGGCTCGGGCGCTACCGGGACGCGATCGATGCGTACCGCACGGCGGTGGAACTGCGCCCCGACCTGTCCGAGTACTGGAGCATGTATGGCGCGTTGCTGCAGCTGGCCGGCGACAACGACCAGGCCGAGGCCGCGCTGCGGCGCTCGCTCGCGCTCGAACCCAATGAAAGCGCGCTGAGCAACCTGGGCACCGCGCTCTACCGCAAGGGCGACTATGCAGGCGCGGCGGACTTGTACCGGCGCGCGATCGAACTCAATCCCGGCAATTTCCTCTACCTCGGCAACCTGGGCGATGCGCTCGAGGCGGACCCGCGCACCGCCGCGCAGGCGCGCGTACCGTACGCGCAGGCGCTCGCGCTCGCCCAGCGCTACGTGGATGCCAAGCCGGACGACGCCCTCGCGCTGGCCGCGCTGGGCTGGTATCGCGCGCAGCTGGGCGAACGCGACGGTGCGCTGGAGTCGCTGCGCCGGGCCGAGGCGCTGGGCCTTGAGTCCGGCGAAGTCGCCGTGTTCAAGGCGGCGGCGCTGGCCGTGCTCGGGCAGCGCGAGCAGGCGCAGGTCGCGCTGCAGGCCGCACGCAAGGCCGGGGTGCCCGAATCGCGGATCGCCACCCATGCGGTGTTTCGGCGCGCCGGCCTGGCCGGGTCGCCGCACCGCGCCGTGCCGACCGCGGAAATTTCCCCCGCACCCATGGCATCACCACGAGGAGAATGAGATGGCCATGCGAATGGACAAGAACACCTTCAACCTGGATCTGGGCGGTGGCGTCTTCGTCGATGTCGACGTCACCCCGGTCTACAACACCACCCAGGTACCACGGCCGCGACCGAAGCTGATCGCGCGGGTGGTGATCGAGGTGGGCGACCGTCCGGAAGGCGGCCCGCCTCCGCTGGAACTGGAGTGCACGTTCACCGTCCACGGCGACTCCTAGCCCGGCCCGGTGCGCGCGCCGCCGCGCGGCGGGCGGTGGCGGCGCACTGCGGTGGCCTCAGTCGCGGTCCGGCGCGCCCAGCGGGAAGTAGCGCCGGTACGGGCGCGCCTGGTCCACGGCGCAGGCGAAGCCGGGACGCTGCAGCAGGCGTTGGCGGTAGGCATGCACGTGGCGGTGGNCCGGCGGGATCGGATGGGTCCAGTCGGCATAGAACAGGAACGGCGCGGCACCGCAGTCGGCCAGACTGAAGTCGTCGCCCGAGGCCCANGTGCGGCCGTCCTGCAGGTGCCGCTCCAGCCAGGCATAGGCGGTATCGAGCATGCGCCGCGCCTCGGCCACGCCGTAGGGGTCTCGGTCGGGCTCGGCGCGGATCGCGTCGAACACGATCTTCTGCTGCGGGGTGGACACGTAGTTGTCGAAGAAGCGGTCGAGCATGCGCACTCCCACCGCGGCCAGCGGATCGGCCGGCAGCAGGCGCAGCGGCCCGGGATGGGCGACGTGCAGGTACTCGATGATCGAGGTGGCCTCGATCACGGTGCGGGGGCCGTCGACCAGCACCGGGAAGCGTTTCATCGGCCACAGCCGGGCCAGTGCCTGCGCGTGCGCCTCTTCCTCCAGGTGGCGGTACTCGAACGCAGTGTCGTTCTCGTACAGCGCGACCAGCACCTTCTGGCAGTAGGACGAGAACGGGTGGGCGTAGAGGGCGAGGGACATGGGCGGCTCGATCGAGGGGGACGACGGGCGGTGAGAAGGCGGAGCGTATCGACGCCGGGCAGGATCTCAGTCCGGTACGGGCTCCGGCTTGATACGCAACGTTGAGACGTACTCTGCCAGCTGCGGGAAGAAACGGTCGAAGCCGGTGGCGATGGCGGCCTCGTGCCGGCGCAGGTCGTCCAGGCACTGGACCAGGCGCTCGCCGTTGCGCGACAGGCGGGTGGCGATCCGGGTCACCGCGCGGTCAACGTTGCCGCGCTCGCGGTAGGAGCCGAGCCAGTCGTGCGCGGCCATCAGTGGCGCGATCCGGCGCAGGCGCTCGGGCAATTCGTCCACGCGCGCAAGCAGGTAGCGATAGAACGGCGCGGTGAACGCCTGCAGCGGGATGTCGCAGTAGCGATCCCAGTCGCGGGCCAGGCAGTGGTCGTAGTACACGTCCAGGGCGATCCCGGCATAGCGCCGGCGGCCTTCGCCGAACAGGCGCCGGGCCGCGGCCACCTGCGGGTGCTCGTCGGTGTAACGGTCGACCCGGCGATGGATCAGGATCTCGCGCCGCTCCACCTCGCTCCAGTCCTCGAGCGCGTTCCGGCCGAACACGAAGTCGCCGAGCAGCGCGCCGAGCATGGCGTCATGGTCCGGGCGGGCCAGGTAGAGGTGGGCGAGATAGTTCACGGCGCCGTGCCGCGCGCCAGCCGCTCCTCGATCGCGCTGAAGGCCGAGGCGCTGCCCGGCTCGGCGTTGGCCACCCCGGTGGCGAAGTAGGCCGTGCCGGTCCCCGCTTTGCGGTCCAGCCACAGCCCCGACAGCAGGCCATAGGCCGAGCCGGCATGACCCACCCGCTCCACGCCGTCGCCGAACGGATCGTCGTGGCAGCCCGGTCGCGGCGTGGCCAGGGTCTGCACGGCCAGACCGTAGCGGCAGAAGAAGCCGGCGCGCGACTGGCCGCTGTCGTCCTCCTCGGCGGTGACGCCGTTGCCGTCGACCAGGGTCCATTGCGGCGCGAACAGGATGTCCACCGACTCCGGGCGCAGCAGACGCACGCCATCGACCTCGCCGCCGCGCAGCAGCAGCCGGCCGATCTTCGCCAGCCCGGCGGCGGAGATGCGCATGCCGCCCTGCGGCGAGAACATGCCGCTGTTCACTCCCGGCTGCCAGCGCGAAAGATCGCAACTGCCGTCGCGGGCGCGCATCACCGGGCAGGCCGGCGCCTGCCCATGCAGGTCGTCGTTCACCGGTTTGCCGCCGGCCGTCTCGTACAGCACCACCGCGCGGGCGATGGCCGCATCGCTGCAGGTGGCCCAGCCGTAGCAGGCATCCAGCGCCAGCGGCTCGAACACCAGGCGGCGCATCAAGCGGTCGAAGCGTTCGCCGGTGGCGCGTTCCATCACCGAGGCGACCAGGGGGAAGTTGAGGTTGGTGTAGCGGAAGTACGTGCCGGGCGCGTGTGCCGGATCCCAGGCGCGCGGATCGGCCAGCAGGTCGCGCAGCGCGCCGTCCAGCGGCACCTGCCAGTAGCCGGCTTCGTCGGTCAGCCCCGACGTGTGCGATAGCAGCATGCGCAGGGTGACCGGCACGTCCGGATGGCCGGGATGGCGCAGCTCCCAACCCAGCAGCGTGGACGCATCCGCGTCCAGGTCCAGCGTGCCGGCCTCGACCAGGCGCATCACGCCGATGGCGACGACGAGCTTGGAGATCGAGGCCACGCGCACCGGGTCGTCGGCGGTGACCTCGCGCCCGGCGGCGGCATCGGCCAGGCCCGCGGTGCGGGAGGTCGTGATCGCTTCGCGGTCGAAGGTCACCCGCACCTGGGCCACCGGCCCGGCGGCGAGGGTCGCCGCCGGCAGGCCGAGCAGGGCGAGCAGGCAGGCCAGTCTACGGACGTGCGGGAGACGCATGGCGTGCGGGCCGGTTGAGGTCGGTTGAATGACTCTACCCCACTCCGGTGTCGTTCGACCTGCCGCTTGTTGGAGTCGGCTGGCAGCCGCTGTTCCCGGTCCCGACCCGGCCAGCAGCCGGTTGCCAGCCGACGCCGCAGGCGCGGGAATGCGGATGGGTCCGGGAGGCATCCATACGCCCCGGAAGGGCGGACTGGAGCCGGACCACTTAGACTGTGGCACGCGGCAGCCGCCCTCGGCGCCGGCGCTTCCATCCGCTTTTGAACGAGGCACTCGTGGTCATCCATCCCAAAGTCCGTGGCTTCATCTGCACCACCGCCCATCCGCTGGGTTGCGCGAAGAACGTGCGGGACCAGATCCGCCACGTGCAGGCACAGGGCGTGCGCAACGACGGTCCCAAGCGGGTGCTGGTGATCGGTTCCTCGACCGGGTATGGCCTGGCCGCGCGCATCACCGCCGCCTTCGGCTACGGNGCGGCCACCCTGGGCGTGTTCTTCGAGAAGCCNGGCACCGAGAAGAAGACCGGCAACGCCGGCTGGTACAACTCCGCCGCGTTCGACACGTACGCCAAGGAAGCCGGGCTGTGGAGCCGCTCGATCAATGGCGATGCCTTCTCCGACGAGGTGCGCGCCAAGGCCATCGAGCTGGCACGCGGGATGGGCGGCCCGATCGACCTGGTGGTCTATTCGCTGGCCTCGCCGGTGCGGCGCCTGCCCGATACCGGCGAGCTCAAGCGTTCCGCACTCAAGCCCATCGGCCAGCCCTACGAGGCCACCGCGGTGGACACCAACCGCGACCAGATCATCCATGCCACGGTCGAGCCAGCCACCGATGAGGAAGTGGCCGACACCATCCGAGTGATGGGCGGCGAGGACTGGGAGCTGTGGATCGAGGCGCTGGACCAGGCCGGGGTGCTGGCACCGGACGCGAAGACCGTGGCCTTCAGCTACATCGGCACCGAGATCACCTGGCCGATCTACTGGCACGGCGCGCTGGGCAAGGCCAAGGAAGACCTGGACCGCGCCGCGCACACCATCGATGCGAAGCTCAAGCCCGGCGGCGGCCAGGCCAACGTGGCGGTGCTCAAGTCGGTGGTGACCCAGGCCAGCGCCGCGATCCCGGTGATGCCGCTGTACATCGCCATCGTCTACCGGATCATGAAGGAGAAGGGGCTGCACGAAGGCACGATCGAGCAGCTCGAGCGCACCTTCCGCGAACACCTGTACGCGGCCGCCCCGCCGCCGCAGGATGATTCCGGCCGCCTGCGCCTGGACGACCGCGAACTGCGCGACGACGTGCAGCAGGCCTGCCGCGACCTGTGGCCGACGGTGACCACCGAGAACCTGTTCGACGCCACCGACTACGCCAGCTACAAGCACGACTTCCTCAAGCTGTTCGGCTTCGAGCGCGACGACGTGGACTACGACGCCGACGTCGATCCGGTCACCCCGTTCGACGTGGTCGACCTGACCGGCGAATAGATCGCTTGCCCGCCTCGCCGGGGGCGTACCGCAGGCCCGCCCCGTCCGCAGCCGGTTCCGATGGCCGGCCGGCGCATGATCGATCCGGGACGGCGGTCCCGGCCGGGGAACTCTGGCTGGCGCNGTGGGTCTTNCCCTCTTCCCGCCAGTCCACCTTCCATGGCCTTGCCCCGACCCGCCGACCTGCCATGGCGTGAGGAAATCCTGCCGCGAGCCATCGCCGCGGCGGGGACCGTCGTGTTGCTGGTGGTGGCGTGGCGGTTGGCCAGCGGCATCGTGCAGGTGGTGCGGGTCGATCGCGGCGTCCAGGAGCGNATGCGGATCGTCTTCACCGAGCGCTGGAACGAGGCGCGTCCGGGCCTGCCNNCGCCGGCCATGCCGCCTGCGGCGGGGCCAACCACAAGCGTTGTGCCGCCACCGTCGCGCGCCGCCGCGGCGCCGTTGCGACCNGACCCGCCGGTCGTCGTGTCGCCACCCGGGTCGCCGGGCCTGTTCGACGAGAATGGNCGNCCGCGATTGCCGGCCGACTCGTCCGACCGCTGGCTGCGACCACCGGCCGCGGCACCGGGCAGTGGCACCGCGGTGCCCGACGATGGCCGGGCGATGCGCCGGTTGACCGAGCGGCCCAACCCGGTGAACTTCAGGGACTCGCGCTTCTCCCCGGAGAACCTCCGGGCGCTGCGCAACCAGGCGCAGAGCAAGATCGAGGAATTCCTGTTCGGCAAGGATGTACAGCACGCCCGCGCGCGGCCTTCTCCGGACATCGCCTTCAATCCGCTGAACCACGCGCGACCGACCGACCTGGGCAGCGAAGCCACCGGCGACGCATACAAGGCCGCGCCCATCGCCTATCAGCCGGCACCGGGGCTGGATGGCGAGGCCAGCCGCCGCATCCGCGAGCAGGTGGCGGCNCTGGAGACGGCGTATGCGCACTGCGACCGCGTCCGCCTGCGCGCGCTGATGCAGCCGTTGCTGCTGCACCTGGACGAATTGCAGAAGGCCGANGCGGCCATTGCGCGCGGCGCCGACCCGGTGCGCGCCGAGCACATGCTGCCGAACGTGGCCAACAACGCCTACGACATGGCGCGGCGCGCGCTGTGGTACGCCGATGCGAGGATGGCCGGCTGCGGCGGCTGAGTGCCGCGCCGGGACCGCAGGTTCAGTCGGCTGCGATGAAGTACGGCTCGACCGTGCCCTTGACCTTGATCGTCATCGGGTTGCCGCGGCGGTCGCGCGAACGGCCGACCTGGACCCGGATCCAGCCCTCGCTGACCGAATACTCCTCGACGTTGTCGCGTTCCTGGCCGTTGAAACGCACGCCCACGCCGCGGTCGAGCACGGCCTGGTCATGGAAGGGGCTGGCGGGATCCATGGCCAGGCGGTCGGGGGGCGTGTCGCTCATCGGCATTCGGCTGTTCGGGGTGTGGCGCAAGGATACCCCCAGTCCGGCCTGCCTGGCCCGCCCGCGTGGCGCGTATGATGCGGCACCCTTCGCATATCCCGCTGCCACGCCGCCACCCTCCCTGGACGGTACTGGCGCGACAGGACATCCCCATGGCGCTGAAATCCACCGTGGTCCGTGCCGAGCTGCAGGTCAGCGACATGGACCGCCACCACTACGCGACGTACCCGTTGACCCTGGCCCAGCATCCGTCGGAGACCGACGAGCGGNTGATGGTGCGGCTGCTGGCGTTCGCGCTGTATGCGGACGAGCGGCTGGAGTTCGGCCGCGGCCTCAGCACCGACGAGGATCCGGACCTGTGGCAGCGCGACTACGGCGGTGACATCGTGCGCTGGATCGAGGTCGGGCAGCCGGACGAGTCGCGCATCCGCAAGGCCTGCGGGCGCGCGCAGCAGGTCGTGGTGTTGAACTACGGCGGCCGNGCGGCCGAGGTGTGGTGGGAGAAGAACGCGCAGGCGCTGGCCCGCCACGCCAACCTGACCGTGCTCGACCTGGCGGCNGAACAGGTGCAGGCGCTGGCGGGACTGCACGCGCGCGGCCTGCGCCTGACGGTGATGATCCAGGACGGCGAAGTCAGCCTGCTGGGCGAGGATGGCCGCGA
>Ga0056911_1000528_pt1 | contig 19889 bp, 15 predicted proteins | sample EBPBio132013_DNA_FD_55022 | JGI IMG/M metagenome (GOLD analysis project Ga0056911, IMG submission 55022) | Wastewater treatment Type I Accumulibacter community from EBPR Bioreactor in Madison, WI, USA - Reactor 2_5/13/2013_ DNA | ecosystem: Engineered > Bioreactor > EBPR > Anaerobic-Aerobic >... | reverse complement strand
AGGAAGTGGCGAAGAGCGGAGACTACAGCCGACCGCTGAGAGACTTGCAGACAGTAACGACCTTGGCTAATGAACGCTGGGAAGCCATGCCGCTGGAGAAGCGCACGGAGAAAGGCAGCGAGCTGATAGCGGAAATGGGCGTAGGGTCGGTAATAGGGGCGGCTGACAAGCTGGCAAGATCGGGCAAGCTAATCGACGCCCTGGAGGAATTGGCCAAGTACGCAGGAGAACTAACCGCGCCTGGCAGAGAGAAAGCCAGGCGGGCATTAGGGGCGTTTCTGGATGATGTGTTTCAGCCCAAGGGGTTAACAACGAACGGCTTTGAAATGCCCATACCGAAGCAGCATCGGGACATAGACGACCTGGTAATGCTCAAGAAAGGTGACAAGGGGCTGCCAGACGGCGTCAAGCCTAGCGAAAAAGTGTCTTTGTCAGAAAGAGTTGACTCTGCTGGCTATGTAGTTCCAGAGATTGAAGTACCGAAGGAGGTATACGAAGCGGCAATCCGTCAAGGTTTTACGAAAGAGATGGTAAATCAGAAACTTCAGATTGTTGCTGAGTCATTACAAAACGCCTTCGCACGTGTGGGAAATTACGATCCAAGAATCCATGGTACTGAAAGGGCTTACGGCAATAAGCTACATGAACAAATGCGTCAGAACTTACTTCAAATCGGAGACAAGGCGATACATCCGGAAGCTAGCTATCTCAAGCAAACCCAGGCAGAATGGGGGAAACTCGGGACCTCTCGAATTGATTTAAGTCTTGGAGATAAACGAAAACCATTTGTTTCAATTTGTCTGAAGACGCTGAACGCCACACCCTCAGCTCAGCAAGAAAGAGGCTGGGTTAAAAATCTACCAAGGTTAGATGATGGATCTGTGCCGCCACGGCTTTACCTGAAATTACCAAAACCTGGAGAATAAGCGCTTTATGCCTGACGACAATAACGCCGAAGTCCTAAAAGCTGATATGTATGTGCGTCTACCTAAGCTGCTTGATGGACCAGTCACGCGCTCTGATGGGGTTGAATTTCGTGTTGGAGATAGCGTGAGGCACCCTGAAATGGGTGATGGAAAGGTAGTTAGAATCTGTGCTTACCAGACTGTGGGTCTGGCGCTTTACGTCGATTTTGAGAGTGGCAAGGACAAAATTATCGCGGTTGATTTTCTAGAAAAGGTCGACCCATAAAAGAACTCAGAAGAAGAAAAGAGCCCCGGCGGGGGCTCTCTCAGTGCTACATAATGGGCATTATCAGCTGTTTGCTGCAATTGTTGCAAGTGCTTGAGTAGCTTGTATTGTGCTACCAATTTTTTCTGCAACAGTTTGATTAGTCCAGTAGCTGCCGTGCGCTTGGCCCGTTAACATAAGACTGATTGGTTCCCAACACTCTATTCCTGGAGTCTCTGTCAGAATGTCATTTATGTCAATTGGTGCCGCTTCGCATAAAATTGGTGGAAGAACTTTTTCCAATGGCCAACCAATTAGATCCCCAGGATGCAAAAAGTTATTCCATGGAACTTGGTCACCCTTTAAACGCTTACCCAATGCAGCAATCAACTTACTTAGATTCGCGCTTATAGAGTGACTTCCATCAGTATCCTTGTTCATCAAACTGAACAGAGCGATTGGTGAACCCATTGTATTTATGCTTCCGACAAGCGTTCCCTGGTCTGGAGTTGGATCAATTCCGAAAAAAATATTTCTAATTGATTGCACCTTCTCCCGTGTTTCCTGGTCTAGTAATGCATCTGTCCATCTGTCTGCAAAGAGTAGATCGAAGAGAATTATGGTTCCCCAGCTGTGTGCAACCAGGTGAACAATCGTATTTCGATAGCCGTCTGCTCCCATTGTTGCCTGATCTGCGACTATTTGAGCATGTAGGGCATTTACGACCTGCTTTCCAACCATACGGCTGATGTAAAGCGCGGCGTCGCCTACAAATTGCAAAACCTGTTTTTCACGAAATGATTTGAGTTGAAGATCATTCCATGCATCGCACAGTTTTACTCTAGCCAATAAGTTTTCTTCTTCTTGGTCGTGGACATTTCCCCAAAACAGTGCCAAAGAGTTGGACAGTCTGACATTTTTGTTTTCAAGACTGAATCCGATGAGTCTATCGAGGTCGTTAGCATAATGTTGATCGTACTTGTGTTTACGGGTATTGACGCCGTGGATATAGATTATTTTGTGATTCACTTTTCACACTCTCAATCAAGGAAGGACTTTATAGCGCAGGTAATATTCAGCATCATCTTTTTTGAATTGTGCTTCTAGTTCTCTCTCTGGATCAAGCTGTTCTGGCGCTTTGATGGTATATGTACCTAGATCATCATCGCTGTCCGGCCAATCCTCGTCCCAAAGTCTGACTACGATGTTTCCGTCAAACGCGAAGACTCCAACTTGAGAGAGATTGCGAGTATCGCCTTCGCTCATCGGAGAACAATCTATTTTTCTTCCTTCTATGATCAAGTAAGGTTCGTCTGGACCGGTATCATCTTCCTGGTCTTTGCAAAACAGAGAGATAAGTTTCAGATTTGGCATGTTTCGCCCTCCTGGTAACGCTTAGAACAAGAAGCATATCCACTCAGAAACTGACACGAAGTTAAGACATGCGCTTGAATTCTCTATCTTTAATCTGGCTTTTGATGTCAGTTCACCCATTTGGGTGAATTGACATCAACCAAGTTGAGAAGGCACCGGCGGAGTGTCATGATAAATGCTGCTGGTAATATCTTTTATGTTTCATCGCTGCTTGGCTGGCTCTGGAAGCCGCTTTCCGTGGTGTCTTGGATAGACCATAGCGGCCGTTTTGCCGCTTGGCTTCTTCCCCCGACCCTACATATGGGGGCGGCGTTTTACGGCTGGATGCAAAGTGGCTCTCCCTGGCAAACGCTACCGGTAGGGATAGCCTTTCATACCAAGCCCGGTCCAAACTTTTGGCCAGCGACCTCCTAGCCCCCTCTAATGGGCTCCATTTATCTGCTCTTAGCGCTAGCTAGGAACGGCCCTTTCTGAATCCTGAAAATTAGGAAGTTGTTAAGCGGCTTGGGTTTCGGGGTTTTCTCAGAGCCCTTTAATTTTCCAATCGCTTACAAACTCGGTTTTCAGCCTCTAATTTGCCCGATTCTCATGACGTTATCTCTTTAATTTTCAACCGGGCAAAACTTACCAAGCCACACAGGCAAAGAAATACAAGCAATCGAGTTAAGCGGCAGTGTCGTTTAGCCCGTTGTCGCCTGCGTTGGAAACCATGAAGGGATAACCCAAACAACCATTAACCGAAAGGTAAAAAACATGAAACGAACATTCAAAACATTGCTGGCGGCTGCTGCGCTGGCATTCGTTGGCTTGGGCTCTCTGCTCACTGCCACCCCGGCCCAGGCGGCCATAGTTTGTGACGAGCAAGGAACAAACAGCAGCACTTATCCTCTAGACGGTGCCGGAGCTGCAACATCTCATGCCTACAGATGTAAGAATACAGCCAACGGAGCCAAACCGTCTGATGCTAGAACGCAAGATCTGTTCAACTCTCTTGCCTCAATGCCTGCCAATGTCCGAAATCAACTGAAGTCCAAGAACGTCAACTACTACTATTTCAACAACCGAAGCGAAGCTATTACGTACTTCAACAGTACTGCTCCCTTCAATGACCAGGTGAACTACGAGAGCATTACTCCCTTTGCACAAAGTACTTCTCGGTGTGGTGCTACCGGTTATGCAACTAACCGATTCACAGGGGTACCGTTGATTGCTGTGGCAATTTACGATAATTGCAACTACGACCAGAACACCAATCCCGCCCTTTATGTTCAGAATCCGAGTGTTCGTAAAACCGGCTTCCATGAAAGTGGACATGCTTTTGATTTCTCTTTCGGGCTCGGCGGTGGAGATTTTCCGTCTAACCGCTCAGGGTTTGTCTCTTTGTTCAACGGTGACAAGACCTTACTGACTCCTTCTAACTGGGCTCAGTATTCCACCGGTTCAAAGAACAATTACATCTGTAACCTGTTCTCTTATGCCAGCCCGTCGGCTTTTGAGAAGGAACTTGGAGCCACCAGCAATGGTGGGCCTGGTGGGCAGGTCTGTCAAACCAATCTTGTTCCGTACACCTACTACCAAACCAAAACACCAACCCAAATCGCCTCGGAGAAGTTGCCCTATTTCATGGGCAATAAGCAAGAGATCTGGGCTGAAGCATTCGTTATCGTTGTTGAGGGTAACAACACTTCGCCAGCCAGCTTTCTTCCTATCACTGATAGGGTAATTGGTATGAATCAGAGTCCTGTTCGCTCTTTCAATTGTGTTCGAGCAACTTTGGAGTCTTACATTAACTTGCTTACTTCGCCCAAGAACCTTCCTGCAAGTGACCCTTATTCGCTCCCTACCAAGGGGTGTCCCGTTCCTAGTGGGGCACTCTAATTAATGCAGAGGGGTAGCTATCGCTACCCCTCTGTTTAATAGACCAATCTTTGAAGCCTTGCTGGACCAAACAAATTTTCTGCCTTCCAGTCATGTGATAAATCTGACATATGTGTCGCCATGCTAAAAAACAAGTAAGGGCTAATTAACATCAGGCACAGCCAATGTGCCCGACCTTCTTTTTGTTTGAGAATTAGAGCAGCCGGAATGATTAGAGAAAGAACTGCTAGATAAACCGGTGGCTGTAAAATTCTGTCGAATCCCATGTAGTGCGGTGAGCATATGTACCATTCTTGAAGAGCAATTCCAGTCAAAAGCAAGATTGCTTGCCAGAGAATAACTTTGTTAGCCGTGATGCTCATACCCGTACACCCATTTTCAGCCCATACTAGTTCTAGACTAACTAATCTTGGCTGTTTGCAAATACGTACTAACACTGGTCACTTTTTTCAGCTATTGTAATAGACCGGTCGATTAGCGATGGCGTCGTTTGTATATACACTCGATGTCTTGATAGCTCAAGAGCTAGACAGGCTTTTCGATTCCGCCTATACTCCTTGCCATGAGTGATACCGCCCGCGATATTCAACCTACTGAACTGGTCTCCACCGCTGGACTTGACGACCTTTTTGAATTGGACGCGAACTCCTTGATACTGCACGCGCCCGAACTAGAGCTGGTACGCGAACAGGGCGCGAACTGTACAGAGCCGGTGCGCGAACTGGACGGGTACATAAGCGTTGAAAAGGCCGCTGCAATTGCAGGTATCTCCGTAAGAGCAATACAAAAAAGATTGAAACGCGGCACACTAGATGGTGTGAAAACGAAGCACGGATCTACGGAGCGCTGGTTGGTCAACTCCACTGCTCTGAGCCTGTCACAGGCGGACGCGTCCACTGCTGCCCATGATGCGACCTCCTTGATAGTGGACGCGTCCGAAGTAGAGTTGGTTCGCGAAACGGGCGCGGACGGTGTGGAGTCGGTGCGCGAACTGGACGCGCCCGTTGTAGATGATTACAAAGACAAGCTCATTACGGACTTGCAAAACCAATTGCAGGCAGCTTCTTGGAGAAATGGCTACTTAGAATCCAAGCTTGAAGAGCGAGAGCGGGAAATCAAGTTGCTCACCGACAGCCAGCATAAGCCCTCATGGTGGCAGCGATTCAAGGCTTTTTTTGTAAAATAGTAGCGATCAAAGCCCAACTACTCTATTATTGACAGTCGGTGATACCATCGGCGGTATCTATCTTGTGTATATACAGCCGTTATCCCGCAGACATTTGGAGGAAAGAAGCCGACAGCAAAACAAAAACACCAGCTTGAGGGCTGGCGCATTTGGTTTAAGTCTTCAATTGTTGGGTGTTTCGAAAACTTGGTTTGGCCGCCTTGGTTTTTGAAACTGCTGACAGAATAGAGGGCTTGATTCCGTTCGTCAAGTTGTCGGTCTAGTAAAGGACCGAAGGAAACGGCAGAGAAAGCCGCTCTAAGGGCAGTAATAGCCCCTGAGCAAAAGTTATCTGAGAAAATTAAATCTTTGCCCCCGGTACTGGATGCGGTGGCGGGGGATATATGCGCGCTATATCCCAGGCGTCAGGGCTCGATCTGGAAGAGGCCGGGACAAAGAAGGTGGATGCAGTGGAGCAACCCCCTGGACGACGGCCAGATCATGGGGGTCATGTCGGACGAGGGGCGGGGGCTCTATCGGGGGCTGTATTGGGGCGAAGAAACCCGGCATGGCGTCTTAGATATAGACGCTGGGAGCAAATACCATGACGCGCTTGAGCTACGGGAGCTCGCGTCCAAATTCGCTGCAGTCGGATTGCCTCTAGTCCCTTATCAGTCGAGCGATACAGGGGGCTGGCACCTCTATTTTTATCTCACCGAATGGGCGAAGGCGGAGGAAGTAGAAGGGACGATAAGGAAGTACCTGAAGGCAAACAGCTACAGCATTTTGGCTGGAACGCTGGAGATATTCCCAAGTGGTAATGCCCTGAGACTACCCTTACAAAAGGGCTTCGGGTGGCTCTCTTCAGACGGGCAGCTAGAAGTTAGAAGAGAGGAACTGACCTTTGGACAAGCGCTGGCGCTCTTCTATGACGACCTGGAAGAAAACAAGAGGAACTGGGGAGAAGTCCAGAGCCTGATAGAGCGGGCGATAAGTTCTGCCGGCGCCGGCGTTGCCGGCGGAGCTCAGGAGCGTGAAAACACAGTATCTATCGAAGGTTTGGAGGGGCTGTACAAAAGGGGAATTGACTGGGAGAAGTGGCAAAGAGGAAAGCGCTACTGGCAAGACGGGCTAACGGAGCCTAATCAGAGACATGACGCGATTCTTACCGTTGGGCATTATTTGTGGTTTGGGGATGAAGCGATAGGGTTAAGGGCGCTGCCACTGCAAAGGAACGCAGGAAAGAGGGCTGAGCTAATCAGGGCGTGGCTAGTAGAGAAGCATAACGGGCACTCAGAAGAGGTCATTAAGGGCCGGTGGTCGGAGATAGAGGCGGACATAGAAAGGGCCGCATGGTGGACCAACCAGAGGGCGCTAATAGGCCAGAACCAGAAGCAATATGAACCCTATCAACTAACAGACAGATTACTGAAGCGGCTGAAGTGGCTCCACAAACAAACCGGCAAGCTATTCACAGTAGAGGAGCTTGCGAAGGCGAACATAGGGAGGGGGCAGGACGCCCGGCACCGGATAGCGGTGGCCGTGGCCCAGCTAGAAGCCGAGAACCAAGAGATAGACATATCGAAGGTAGCCAGGAGGGCCAAGGCTTGCCACAAGACCGTTGCCAAGTACAGAGATCTTCTTTGCAGCCCGGGAGGCGAATATATAGCGGGGGGGCAGGGGGGCTTGTCAGGTTCTTTGCTTCCGGCTGTTGGTTCTGAAACCCCGGAAGAAGAAATTTCAGTTCAGACTTATTTGCCCTTGTTCGGTGAGAGTGGTGAAGCTGCCCTTTTGGATAAGGGAGTCAACGAAGCCAGCTTTATAAGCAGTGATGAGAGCGAGGCGTTCAAGCCGCTCTGCCTGATCGAACTTGCCGAGTTTTTCGGCTTCAAGAGCGAGCATGAAGATATAGAGCCAAGTAAGTTCGTGCATGACCTCAGTGTACTGCCGATTTGTGAGAGTACCGTGACTATCGGGGTTGGTTCGTTCAAGGTAGCCCCCGTTGTTTCATGCCTGGCAGAAAGCCAACCAGAGAGCACCCAGTATCAAGCTCAAGCCCTGCGGGTTGCTTGGCAAAGCTTGACACCGGGGCCCGTGCTCTCTGGTATTCAGGCATTGCGGCATGCCACGCCGGGGGGAATTTATCAATGGTCTGGAGAGAGAGCCGGAAGTAAAAGCCGAGGCCCGCCCGTGGCTTCAAACTGAGGTCAATTCTCGGGACAGCTCAAAGACATGGGCATCGAGCTTGAAGTGTTTGGCCAGGCGAAGGCGGGCATCTTTAGGCAGACCGCGGCGACCTTTGAGGAAATCATTCAAGTTCTGTTTTGAAACCCCGGCAATGTCGGCAGCATCGGTCTGAGTCATTTGGTGCTCATTGAGTAAGTATTCAAGGACATCGGAGCCGGTGACGCCATCGAAGAAGTTGCCGACAAGGGCGGATTCATAGGACTGGATGAGCTGAACCAAGACTTTAGCGTAGCCAACTTCAACCGGGGAAAGTTCTCCATCACGGGCAGTCAGGCCAAGGATCATATCTTTAGCCGCTTTGTGCTCATTTTTATTGGTGATTGGAAGGAGAGGGAATTGCTCGACCAGCTCCAAGTATTTAGCATCCATGATTATCTCTACCTAGTGTTGAGCTTCTTTTTGTCGTAATCGGCGTGGCTCATGAAGTCCAGGACAGTGACCACCCCAAGTTGAAATGAGATAGCGGTCAAAAGCCTGTAGTTGTTGCCTCCAATGTCAAAGCAGTATTGGTTTTGAGGGATGTAGTCTGTAGCTGGGAAGGTGGCTTTAACGTCCTGGAAGGTCTTCCACTGAGCGGCTTTGGTGAGCTTGAGCCAGCGATCAAGGCCAGGGCGGGCGCTGGAGAACTTTTTAGCAAACTGTTTAAGGCTGTCTTCGCCGACTAACTCCATTGGGCTCCTGATGACTGGTGACGCTTTGATTGTACTCAAAAATGAGTACTCCGTCAATGGTGGTGCGGTGGGGTTTCGGGGGATTTAGGGCGGAGGGAGGCGGTGAATAATAATAATAATAAGAATCGTAATAAGATAATTACGGTAATTATTGTGGTATATTTGGAGAGTCGAGAATGTGAGAGGTGCGGAAGATGGGCAGAGGTCCGGTGATTGAGCAAGATGAGCTATTTGAGGTAGCGAATCGGCTGGAGGCAGAGGGCAAAGAAGTAACTGCGCTGGCACTTCTTGAGGCATTGGGGCGGGGGAGCCTGACGACCATCTACAAACACCTGGAAGTGTGGAAGACGGCAAAGCCCAGTAAGGTGCAGTTGAGTAATAACGAGATGCCGGACCGGGTAAAGAGCGCCTTCATGGTGGCCTGGCGGGAAGCCTCGCAGGAAGCAGGGCTAGCAGTCGAAGAAGCGAGAGAGAAGGCGAAAGAGGAAGTAGCCGCCGCCTTGAGGCAGTTTCATGGGGCGCTGGAGGCGATAGCGAAACTGGAGAAGGAGCGGGAAGCGGATGCCGATCAGATCCAGGCGCTGAATGAACACGTGGACAAGTTGGCCCAGGACCTCAGCAGCCTGGAGGCGAGCAATGCAGCCTTGAAAGCCCAGGGCGAGGCGCAAGCCAAAGACCTAGAGCGGCTGCAAAAGGAGCTAGCCAAAGCCCAGGCGGAAAGGGACGAGAGCATGAAGGCAGCGGCGCAGCAAAAGGGCAAGCTTGTATCCCTGGAGGCTCAGAACGCCGACCTGATGAAGGTAATAGGCGGCAAAAAGTAAGTAAATTGCACCGCCCAGGGCGCCCAGAAAGGGCGTCCCGTGGCGGTCTCCTTCAGGTTATCGACTGAGGGAGAGCACTGATAGTGCTATTATGAATAGGCAAATTGCAAGCATTTCCATGGGGATCACCTCCTTTGAATTGCGTGACCGGGGCAAGAGGGGCAAACTCTCGCCCCGGTCTTTTTGTGACTCTGGAATTGTATCTAGGCATTTTGAAGTGCCTCGAAAACAAGCATAGAGCAAGAATTTTCCCAATCAATTTTTTTCAAGACAGGGAAAAAATTTGATGTATATTGGAGGGTTGGCCAGATTTAGGCAGGTGTATGACGGTCATCAACTTTTACAGCACTAAAGAAGAGTACGGCTGTTTTTCAAACTTTGCGCGGTATCCATTTGAGCTGGATGGCAAGGAATGGCTGACGACAGAGCACTATTTCCAGGCGCAGAAATTCCCAGGGAATGAGGCATATCAGGAAAAGATAAGGCTGGAGAAGTCGCCGATGGTGGCGGCAAGACTGGGGCGCAGTCGAGCACAACCGATAAGGGCGGACTGGGAGCAAGTAAAAGACGAGCTGATGAAGACCGCTCTTCTCGCCAAGTTCACCCAGAACAAGGACATCCTGGCAATATTACTTTCGACCGGAGACGCCCAACTTGTCGAGCATACAAAGAATGACAGGTATTGGGGTGACGGCGGGGACGGCAGCGGCAAGAACAAGCTGGGCTTACTTCTTATGGAAGTCAGAGAAGAATTAAGGCAAGAGCCCAAGTAACGCAGAACCTCAAAGAGCCGTCTGGCGTGTCAGTTGGAAGAGAGGGCAAGGATTTTGCCCAGGGGGCTCAAGGCGTCCTGCGAGCAGTGCAGAAAGCGCCCCTTGCAACGGGGCTAGTGGTTCCCCGCCCGCCCCGAAGGGGCTACCTCCGCACGACCTCGCACTAACTGGGTTTTGAAGGGAGCCCGGTAGGGTCGTGCTGTGCCCAGGTGTTGCGACTACTCCGGGCGGCGCGGCGGCGAGTGGGCAACGAGACAAGACGGACGAAGCCGCGCAGCGCCCTTACGCAGTAAGGCAGGATAAAGAGCGTAAGCTAGAAGTGTAGAGAGTCAATTAATTCTTAGCTATAGCGTAAGCTAAAAATTGAATAGCCTAAAAACGTAAGCTAGAGCGTTAGTATATAGGTAGGGATTATTGTATAGGGAAACTAGAAAAGAATCATGCCAAGACCGAGAAAAGCAGGCAAAGACCCCGTTCAAACGCCCCAGTTGAACACCAGGCTGGCGGTCGAAGACCTGGTAAAGCTGGAGGCAGTATGCCGGGCGGAAGGCAAAACCAAGACCGAGATCTTGAGGAAAGCCGTCCTGATTTACCTAGACAACTACGAGCAAAAGGCGGAAGCAGCCAAACGCGACAGGCTGGCCGAAGCGATCGAAGGCATGTCGGAAGCAATAAGGCACCTGGCAGACGACCAGAAGAAGGGAACCGAAAGGCTGGCGAAGATGACAGCGCGGGCAATGATGGACATAGGGATAGTGAACCAGGTGTTTTATAAGCGGGCGGCGGAAGACGAAAGGGACGAGCTATGGGCGTCAGCCAGGCAGTCGGCAGCCGACCGGTTAAAACACAAGCGGAAGGGCGGAGACCCGGAAGCGACGGAGATTATGCAAAATGCGCTCAGTAGCGAAGCATAGTTACATAAAAGGGGCGAGCGGCAGAGCCAGGGCTAAGGCGCACGTCAACTATATCCAGTACAGGCGCGGGGAAGACCGGGAAAACGGCAAGCCTCGGGAGTTTTTCAGCCAGGACAAGGAGCGCATACAAGGGCGGGAAGTAAAGCAAGACATAGACAGGCTGGAGCGCTCCAAGGTGGTGGTTCATAAGGTGATATTGTCGCCGGGTATCCAGAAGGTAGACATGGAGCGCTACACCAGGGAAGTAATGAAAGAAGCCGGGAGAGAAAAGGGCTTAGACCTAGACTGGCGGGCAGTAGTTCATAAAAATACGGACCATGATCACGCCCATGTCATTGTTTTCGGAAAGGACAAAAATGGGCGAGAGGTGACCTTTGACCGGGATGACTACGCAAAACTGAGAGAAGCAGGCGACCGGTACTTAGAGCGGAACCATTACTATGAGCGGTTCTTAGCGCGGGACATGGACCGGCAGATGCAACACGGGCACGAGCGGGACCGTGGAGATAACCTATTTGAGAAGCTTGTAGCCGACCTGAACAGGAAGGACCAGGAGCCGCAGAGGGAGCAAAAGCCCTACAAAGCCAAGGAATGGGACAAAGAGAAGGCAATAGAGCACCTACCGGAAAGGGAGAAAATAGAGCGTGACGGCGAGACTTACAGCAAATATTCCAAGCTCGATGACTTGAAGGAATTAGCCGGAAGGCTCAAGGACGGCTCAACCGAGAGGGTAGACGACGAGCAATACAAGAAACTGGGACAGTGGATCTGGACCAAGGAGAGAGCCGGGGATGACCACTACGAGCGCAAGGCGCGGGCGAAGTGGGACAAGAAAGAGAAGAAAGAGCGAGACCCGCACGAGGCGGAGCGGGAATTTAAGAAGCTGGATAAAGACCTGAAGCGCTCAATAAAGGACATGGAGCGCGGTAGCGGGGATTTCGGCAAGGGCTACAAGCAGCGGATGAGGGAAGCGCAAGGGAGGCTAGCGGCAGACCACGGGCACTATACAAGCGCCATGGAAGAGCAGAGGCTGAAAGACCTAATGGAGCGTTTCCCGGAGCGGGCGGACGACTACCAGAAGCAGTTAGACGACCTGAAGCGCTTTGACCAGGAGCAGAGGCTAGAGCAAAGCCGGGCGAATAAGTGGAGAGATTTTGACTCACTTTTAGGAGAAAATTGGAAGACTCCGGAGCGGGACCGGGAAGGCAAAGAGCGGCAAGAGCAAGTAAAGAGCGGGCCAAGCCTGGAGCAGACAGCCGGGGAGAGGGCGGCCAATGACCTGGCTATTGGGCGGGTGCATGACCAAATGGCCGGCGACAAAACGCAGGAGTTAGACAAGGACCGGGACGAGCCAGAGATAGACAGGGGCGGAAGATAGCAAGGCCATGCCGACAGCGACGATAAAGCAGGACATACAAGCGCCGAAGGAGCGCATAGCGGAGCTGTTGAGGACATCTTTAGCGGCAGGCGGCTGGCGTGTGGAGCTAATTAACGAAGAGCTATGCGAGCTGGCGGCCAACCAGAACCGGTCAGAGCGAGTATCTGGAGTGTCCTGGAACTATGAATACAGGTGTGTGGCGAGCTGGGAGCCGGAAGGCGAGGGCGTCACGCTCTACCTGGAGATACATGAAGAAAAGAACCAATGGACGCTGGAGAACTGCAAAGCCAAGGCAATAGAGATAGTCACGGCGGTAATGCAGAAGGCGGAGAAGTTAGCGAGGCTGGAGAAGTCGCGGCCTGTGCCGACCCGGTACGGTTCAGCCAGGTGGGGAACACCGGAGGACATAGAGAAAGCCGGGTACGCGGGCGGGCACGAAGACCCCAGGAGGCTAGTTTTAGGGCCGGGGTTTGATGACAATTACGTCACGCTGACACCGGAAGACAGCATTAAACACGCCATTGTGTGCGGACCTACGGGAAGCGGCAAGACAACGGCCGTATTCATTCCGAACCTATCGGAGCGTCTTGGCTCGTCGGTGATAGTGACGGAAGCCACAGCCGGAACGGAAACAGCGGATCTCTATTACAACACTGCCGGTTATCGCCGCATGTGTGGAGACAACAGGATTTATTACTTCAACCCTGACGACCTGCACAGCGACAGGATTAACCCGCTGGATGTCGTTAACTCATATGCGAAGGCGCAGGAGTTAGCCCAGCTTGTAATAGAGAACACGACAAGCAAAAACAACTACGGGGATGACGTTTGGCCCAAGTCGGAGGCGAACTTACTAACCATACTGATTGCACATGCGGCGGCAGAAAAGCAGCATCTAGGCTACATCCGGGCGCTACTTCGGGAAGGTCCAGACGGGCTAATGCCGCTTTTGGAGAAGAGCAAAGTAGAGCAGGTAAGGCAGGAGTACCGGGGCTTTTGCAACAACAGCCGGGACGGCTTCAAGTACGGAGTATTCGCCGGGCTGATGCAGAGGTTAGGGTTATGGGTGAACCCCAGGATAGTGGCCCTGACGGAGAAGACGGACATAGACATAGAGGGGCTACCAAGCCAGCTCTTTAGTTTCTACCTGGCGACACCGGCAGCAAAAACGCACCTGAAGCCAATAGCGGCGTTAATCTTCAATTTCATACTAGACCTGGCGCTGAACAAGCACTTTGAGAAGCCGCTATTTCTGAGCCTGGACGAGTTTACGAACTTCGGAATGATCCCAGGTATAGCGGAGAAGCTGAGCATCATACGGCACAAGAAAATAGGGGTGATGCTTGGGTTTCAGGACTATTCGCAGCTTCTGAAAGTGTACGGAAAGGACGATGCAACGCAGATGTTTAGCCAGCCTGGCACGAAGTTCTTTTTCAGGCCCAGGACGCTGGAAGTAGCAGAAAAAATATCGAAGATGGCAGGAAACACGACCGTATACGAGCGCAAGATGACCAGCAGCGGGCAGATACAGGAGCGCGAGAGCGGGCGGCCACTTATCGACCCCGGCGAGGTTCTGGCGCTTGCCGATCAGGAAATGATTGTATTTACGCCGCAGTGTCCGCCGCTGAAGATGCCCAGATTCACTTGGGAGGACTACAAAGACTCGATGGCAATTAAGCCACTGCCGAAGATAGAGGTAGTGGTAGATGAGCGTCTGGTGAGAGAATGCAACGAGCTGAAGAAGCCAACAGAGTGGCAACAACAGGCTGAAGAGATGCGCAAGAAAGAGCAGCCGGAGACGCCGAAGCCGCAAGCAACGCCCGAGCAGAAAGCGCAAAATAGCAGCAAGGGAGCCCCGAAGAAGAACCGCAACAGGTTCAAAGAAAGACCGCAAAGACCAAAAGAAGAGCGGCGAGAAGAACCGGAGAAGCCCAAGCTAAGGGCATTAGAGCCACAGGAGACACGGACCAAGCAGGAGAAAAACAAAGACACCTCATACGACTAGTGAAGTGAGGGAGCCGCGAAGATGCAGGCAAGGAGAGAGAAATGGGCGCTGGAATAGTTCTAGGGATAATAGCGGCACTGATAGCCGGAGGTGTGGCTAATGAGGTGATGAAAGACCCGAACGCCGCTTTTGGACCGGCAATACTGGTAGGTGGGGCGGTCTTTTGGTTCTTCAAAAATCAGGAAGAGAAAGCGAACGAAGCCAGGGACAAGCCGACCGAGTTTCTGGTAAATGTAGGCATGGCGCAGGCTTTCGGGTTCGTCAAACAGGTGTTGACGGAGAGCCACATGGGGGATACATGGTGGCAGATTAGGAGCGTGGACCCGGAAGCGGGCAAGATTCTAGCCATTATGAGCTGGAAGGAATACATTGGCGACCAGGTAGGAGAAGCGACCCGGCAAATAACCCTGAACGCCTCTTTCTATCCAGGGACTGAGAATAAGACCATGCTTGTATTCCAGTGGGATGTAGTATCGAGCTTCAACAGGAACCAGGCAAACCAGGTAATAGACCAATTCACGGCAGCAGTGAAGAACGGGCTAGGTGCTTAGGTGGTTTCCAGCGCGGCGCTAACGGGAATAAAGCAAGTATTTTCGGAGAGGGCCGCCCTGGTGTCCAACAGAGAGAGCGAAGAAAAGGGCGACCTGAGGCTAGCAGGAAGCCCGGAAGGTTTGGCGATGCGAACGGCAGACGCCCAGGCGGCAAGGTCCGCCGGGGTCTCCGACGTGAAGGCGGCGCAAGACACAAACCCGAACAAGCACAACGGGAGCGCCGGGGGCGACCAGTTAGAGAGCATACAGATAATCGCCCTGGACGACGGCGGCAAGCAGAAAGTACTAGCAGAGCGCCCGAAGGAAGCAAAGCCGCAACCGGAAATAACACCGGAGTACTTGAGAGAGCGAGCAAAGCAGCCAGACATCTGGGCTAAGAAGTTCGTAGAAGACATGGACAAAGCCGAGAAGTTACCGGCACCATACAAAGACGCCCAGATAGCCAAGGTCTTGAAAGACGCCGAGGCGGTTTACAGGCCCAGGGGGCAAGCAGAAAAGCCGCAAGCGCCCCTAGACCAGATGGACACCGGCACCTTACTGGCTCATGAGGTGAAGCGCAACCCGGCAGCGGAGCCGGTGCAAAATCTCCATACATGGGCAAAGCAGCTACAGGAAGGACCTGAGAAGGATCGCTACAGTCAGCTTGTCCGCGAGCAAATGGCGGAGCTGTCGCCGGAAGCGAAAGCCAGAGCCGAGCGGCTGGCGAAGGTGAGCGAGAAGATAAAGGCGGCGGGGCTCGATGAGGGTGGCGTACACCAGGCGGTGAAGCCCGACCAGTTAGTGTTGCAGGCCAAGGTGCAGCACCAAGAAAACGACTGGGAGGCTTTTACAAAGCTCGACCCGAAGCAGCAGAGAGCGATAATCGAAGAGTTTCAGAAGGCGTCGAACATAGCGCAAAGCTCTTATGAGGACCAGATCCAGGCAGTGGCGGAGTCAATACCGAAAGGCTTCTACAATGTCGGCAAAGGGCTGTATGACAGCGCAATAGCGGCCGGAACATTCATGATAGAGGCGGCGGATAGACCGGAGAAACTACCGGAGGCGGCACAAAAGTTAGCTGAGAATCTATCGACGGCCCTTATGAGCGGTCTGAAGATCTCGGAGGTTCTAGCCGGGTACAGCCAGGAAGTGGCGAAGAGCGGAGACTACAGCCGACCGCTGAGAGACTTGCAGACAGTAACGACCTTGGCTAATGAACGCTGGGAAGCCATGCCGCTGGAGAAGCGCACGGAGAAAGGCAGCGAGCTGATAGCGGAAATGGGCGTAGGGTCGGTAATAGGGGCGGCTGACAAGCTGGCAAGATCGGGCAAGCTAATCGACGCCCTGGAGGAATTGGCCAAGTACGCAGGAGAACTAACCGCGCCTGGCAGAGAGAAAGCCAGGCGGGCATTAGGGGCGTTTCTGGATGATGTGTTTCAGCCCAAGGGGTTAACAACGAACGGCTTTGAAATGCCCATACCGAAGCAGCATCGGGACATAGACGACCTGGTAATGCTCAAGAAAGGTGACAAGGGGCTGCCAGACGGCGTCAAGCCTAGCGAAAAAGTGTCTTTGTCAGAAAGAGTTGACTCTGCTGGCTATGTAGTTCCAGAGATTGAAGTACCGAAGGAGGTATACGAAGCGGCAATCCGTCAAGGTTTTACGAAAGAGATGGTAAATCAGAAACTTCAGATTGTTGCTGAGTCATTACAAAACGCCTTCGCACGTGTGGGAAATTACGATCCAAGAATCCATGGTACTGAAAGGGCTTACGGCAATAAGCTACATGAACAAATGCGTCAGAACTTACTTCAAATCGGAGACAAGGCGATACATCCGGAAGCTAGCTATCTCAAGCAAACCCAGGCAGAATGGGGGAAACTCGGGACCTCTCGAATTGATTTAAGTCTTGGAGATAAACGAAAACCATTTGTTTCAATTTGTCTGAAGACGCTGAACGCCACACCCTCAGCTCAGCAAGAAAGAGGCTGGGTTAAAAATCTACCAAGGTTAGATGATGGATCTGTGCCGCCACGGCTTTACCTGAAATTACCAAAACCTGGAGAATAAGCGCTTTATGCCTGACGACAATAACGCCGAAGTCCTAAAAGCTGATATGTATGTGCGTCTACCTAAGCTGCTTGATGGACCAGTCACGCGCTCTGATGGGGTTGAATTTCGTGTTGGAGATAGCGTGAGGCACCCTGAAATGGGTGATGGAAAGGTAGTTAGAATCTGTGCTTACCAGACTGTGGGTCTGGCGCTTTACGTCGATTTTGAGAGTGGCAAGGACAAAATTATCGCGGTTGATTTTCTAGAAAAGGTCGACCCATAAAAGAACTCAGAAGAAGAAAAGAGCCCCGGCGGGGGCTCTCTCAGTGCTACATAATGGGCATTATCAGCTGTTTGCTGCAATTGTTGCAAGTGCTTGAGTAGCTTGTATTGTGCTACCAATTTTTTCTGCAACAGTTTGATTAGTCCAGTAGCTGCCGTGCGCTTGGCCCGTTAACATAAGACTGATTGGTTCCCAACACTCTATTCCTGGAGTCTCTGTCAGAATGTCATTTATGTCAATTGGTGCCGCTTCGCATAAAATTGGTGGAAGAACTTTTTCCAATGGCCAACCAATTAGATCCCCAGGATGCAAAAAGTTATTCCATGGAACTTGGTCACCCTTTAAACGCTTACCCAATGCAGCAATCAACTTACTTAGATTCGCGCTTATAGAGTGACTTCCATCAGTATCCTTGTTCATCAAACTGAACAGAGCGATTGGTGAACCCATTGTATTTATGCTTCCGACAAGCGTTCCCTGGTCTGGAGTTGGATCAATTCCGAAAAAAATATTTCTAATTGATTGCACCTTCTCCCGTGTTTCCTGGTCTAGTAATGCATCTGTCCATCTGTCTGCAAAGAGTAGATCGAAGAGAATTATGGTTCCCCAGCTGTGTGCAACCAGGTGAACAATCGTATTTCGATAGCCGTCTGCTCCCATTGTTGCCTGATCTGCGACTATTTGAGCATGTAGGGCATTTACGACCTGCTTTCCAACCATACGGCTGATGTAAAGCGCGGCGTCGCCTACAAATTGCAAAACCTGTTTTTCACGAAATGATTTGAGTTGAAGATCATTCCATGCATCGCACAGTTTTACTCTAGCCAATAAGTTTTCTTCTTCTTGGTCGTGGACATTTCCCCAAAACAGTGCCAAAGAGTTGGACAGTCTGACATTTTTGTTTTCAAGACTGAATCCGATGAGTCTATCGAGGTCGTTAGCATAATGTTGATCGTACTTGTGTTTACGGGTATTGACGCCGTGGATATAGATTATTTTGTGATTCACTTTTCACACTCTCAATCAAGGAAGGACTTTATAGCGCAGGTAATATTCAGCATCATCTTTTTTGAATTGTGCTTCTAGTTCTCTCTCTGGATCAAGCTGTTCTGGCGCTTTGATGGTATATGTACCTAGATCATCATCGCTGTCCGGCCAATCCTCGTCCCAAAGTCTGACTACGATGTTTCCGTCAAACGCGAAGACTCCAACTTGAGAGAGATTGCGAGTATCGCCTTCGCTCATCGGAGAACAATCTATTTTTCTTCCTTCTATGATCAAGTAAGGTTCGTCTGGACCGGTATCATCTTCCTGGTCTTTGCAAAACAGAGAGATAAGTTTCAGATTTGGCATGTTTCGCCCTCCTGGTAACGCTTAGAACAAGAAGCATATCCACTCAGAAACTGACACGAAGTTAAGACATGCGCTTGAATTCTCTATCTTTAATCTGGCTTTTGATGTCAGTTCACCCATTTGGGTGAATTGACATCAACCAAGTTGAGAAGGCACCGGCGGAGTGTCATGATAAATGCTGCTGGTAATATCTTTTATGTTTCATCGCTGCTTGGCTGGCTCTGGAAGCCGCTTTCCGTGGTGTCTTGGATAGACCATAGCGGCCGTTTTGCCGCTTGGCTTCTTCCCCCGACCCTACATATGGGGGCGGCGTTTTACGGCTGGATGCAAAGTGGCTCTCCCTGGCAAACGCTACCGGTAGGGATAGCCTTTCATACCAAGCCCGGTCCAAACTTTTGGCCAGCGACCTCCTAGCCCCCTCTAATGGGCTCCATTTATCTGCTCTTAGCGCTAGCTAGGAACGGCCCTTTCTGAATCCTGAAAATTAGGAAGTTGTTAAGCGGCTTGGGTTTCGGGGTTTTCTCAGAGCCCTTTAATTTTCCAATCGCTTACAAACTCGGTTTTCAGCCTCTAATTTGCCCGATTCTCATGACGTTATCTCTTTAATTTTCAACCGGGCAAAACTTACCAAGCCACACAGGCAAAGAAATACAAGCAATCGAGTTAAGCGGCAGTGTCGTTTAGCCCGTTGTCGCCTGCGTTGGAAACCATGAAGGGATAACCCAAACAACCATTAACCGAAAGGTAAAAAACATGAAACGAACATTCAAAACATTGCTGGCGGCTGCTGCGCTGGCATTCGTTGGCTTGGGCTCTCTGCTCACTGCCACCCCGGCCCAGGCGGCCATAGTTTGTGACGAGCAAGGAACAAACAGCAGCACTTATCCTCTAGACGGTGCCGGAGCTGCAACATCTCATGCCTACAGATGTAAGAATACAGCCAACGGAGCCAAACCGTCTGATGCTAGAACGCAAGATCTGTTCAACTCTCTTGCCTCAATGCCTGCCAATGTCCGAAATCAACTGAAGTCCAAGAACGTCAACTACTACTATTTCAACAACCGAAGCGAAGCTATTACGTACTTCAACAGTACTGCTCCCTTCAATGACCAGGTGAACTACGAGAGCATTACTCCCTTTGCACAAAGTACTTCTCGGTGTGGTGCTACCGGTTATGCAACTAACCGATTCACAGGGGTACCGTTGATTGCTGTGGCAATTTACGATAATTGCAACTACGACCAGAACACCAATCCCGCCCTTTATGTTCAGAAT
>Ga0056911_1000516_pt1 | contig 20156 bp, 16 predicted proteins | sample EBPBio132013_DNA_FD_55022 | JGI IMG/M metagenome (GOLD analysis project Ga0056911, IMG submission 55022) | Wastewater treatment Type I Accumulibacter community from EBPR Bioreactor in Madison, WI, USA - Reactor 2_5/13/2013_ DNA | ecosystem: Engineered > Bioreactor > EBPR > Anaerobic-Aerobic >... | reverse complement strand
GCGGCGGCGTCGGCTTCGAGCAGGCCGCCAGCCAGAAGTTGCCGAAACACCGATCGCCAGCCGGTATCGTCCATGTCCGCGCCAACTCCAAAGGTCGGCAGGCGATCGTGCCCAAACTGCAGAACCTTGTCGGTAGTCTTGCCGCGCAGGATATCGATCAGGTGTCCGGCACCGAAACGCTGGCCGGTGCGCAAGGCTGCCGACAGCGCTTTCTGGGCCACCACCGTGCCGTCCCAGACCACCGGCGGATCGAGACACACATCGCAGTTGCCNCAGGGCGTCGNCNCCTCGCCAAAGTAATTGAGGAGNACAACGCGGCGGCACCTCGCCGACTCGCANTAGGCGAGCATGCTGTCGAGCTTCTGTCGCTCGACGCGTTTCTGTTCTACAGGCGCCGCCGAGTCCTCGATCATCTGGCGGTGGATCACCACGTCATTCAGTCCATAGGTCATCCACGCTTCCGACGCTTCNCCGTCGCGCCCGGCGCGCCCGGTCTCCTGATAATAGGCTTCCAGGCTTCTGGGCAAGTCAAGGTGGGCAACGAAACGCACGTCGGGCTTGTCGATGCCCATACCAAAAGCGATGGTGGCCACCATCACCACCCCATCCTCGCGCAGGAAACGTTGTTGGTGGCGTTGGCGGTCGGCAGCCGCCAGCCCCGCATGGTAGGGCAAGGCCGTCACGCCCTGGGCGTTGAGCCAGGCAGCGGTTTCGTCGACCTTGCGGCGCGACAGACAATAGACGATTCCGGCCGCACCGNCATGGACGCCGAGAAAGGCGAGCAGTTGCCTGCGCGGATTGTCGCGCTCGACGATGGTGTAGCGGATGTTTGGCCGGTCGAAACTGGCAACGAACAGGCGCGCGTCCTCGAGGCTGAGGCGGCTGACGATCTCCTGCCGTGTCAGTTGGTCCGCTGTCGCCGTCAAGGCGATGCGCGGAATGCCGGGGAAGCGCTCGTGCAACTGCGAGAGCTGGATGTACTCCGGGCCGGAAGTCGTGCCCCCATTGCGAAACGCAATGCGCTTCGTCGATCGCGAACAGTGAGACCTGGTCGCGCGCGATGAGCTGCTCGAGCAGGCCGATGAAGCGGTCGGTAAGTAGACGTTCAGGCGCGACGTAAATCAGGTCGAGTTCGCCGGCCTGTAACCGGCGCTCGGTGTCCACCACCGCCCGGAAGTCCAGCGAGGAGTTCAGGTAGGCAGCCTGCACACCAACCTGTCGCAAGGCATCCACCTGGTCCTGCATCAGGGCAATCAGCGGCGAAACGACAACGCCAACTCCCGGCCGCAGAAGGGCCGGAATCTGATAGCACAGAGACTTGCCGCCGCCGGTCGGCATCAGGACCAGAGCGTCGCCGCCACCGACGATCTGGTCAACGATCGCTGCTTGCTCGCCGCGAAACGCCGGATAGCCGAAAACCCGGCGCAGGATCTCGGCAGCCGGCGAGATCACGGCGCGAGCGTTCCTAGAGCGGGGCGCCGGCGCACACGATCAAGACGGCTGGCCGTCGCGTTCAGCAGACTTCGGCGCGCTCGATCAGCACGTCCTCGACCGGCACATCACTATGGAAACCCGAAGTGCCCGTCCTGACGAGCCGGATCTTGTCCACCACGTCGGTCCTTCGACCACCTTGCCGAACACGCAGTAGCCCCAACCCTGCGCGTTGGGGGCACGGAAATTGAGGAAATCATTGTCCACCGCGTTGATGAAAAACTGCGCGGTGGCCGAGTGCGGGTCGGCCGTGCGGGCCATGGCCACCGTGTAGGCATCGTTCTTGAGGCCGTTGTCTGCTTCGTTCCTGATCGGGGCTCCGCATGGCTTCTGCTTCATGCCGGGCGCAAAACCACCGCCCTGCACCATGAAGCCCGGGATGACGCGGTGAAAAATGGTGTTGTCGTAGTGGCCGGAGGCGACGTAGGAAAGGAAGTTCGCGGCCGAGAGAGGGGCTTTCTCGGCGTCCACTTCAATACCGATAACGCCAAAACTGGTGTGCAGCTTGATCATGGTTTTCCTTGCTTCTTGTCAGGGATGATCTTGACGGACTGGATGATGACCGGCTCAAGAGGAACGTTCTGGTGCATGGAGCGGTTGCCGGTCGCCACCCTGGCGATTCTGTCGACCACGTCCATACCCTGCGTGACCTTGCCGAAAACGGCGTAGCCGGCGCCGTCGGGCGAGGGATAGTTGAGCGACGCGTTGTCCCTGTGGTTGATGAAGAACTGCGAGCTCGCCGAATTGGGGTCGGCGGTACGGGCCATGGCGAGCGTGCCGCGATCGTTCTTCAGACCATTCCTGGCTTCGTTTTCGACCTTGCGCGGGGTCGGCTTCTGTTCCATGTCCACCGTGAAACCGCCACCCTGGATCATGAAATCGGGAATGACGCGATGGAAAACGGTGCCGTTGTAGAAGCCCTCGTTGACGTACTGCAGGAAGTTCTGGACGCTCCGCGGCGCCTTCTCGGAATCGAGGTCGATCACGATCTTCCCCATGCTCGTCTGCATCTCTATGGTAGGCGCCGCGAGAGCGGCGAGGGAAAGCGCCGCGCCAGCGACGAGGACGAGGATGCGCGGCATCAAGCGACTTTTTTGCATACTTTTCTCAGGTGGCGTCTTGCGCCGAAGGTGGGAAGACAGGGCCGCCGGATTTGCCGGTCAGGCGGTGTTTTCCTGCTGGATCAGCCATTTCCCGCGCGACTTCATGAAGATGAGCGTCTTGCCCACCGATCCCTTCGCGGTCGGCGAACTGTAACGCTGCCGGAACCTGACGGTTGCCCGGTCGCCCTCCACGATCACGTTGACGTCATCGAGCTCGATCAACAGCTTGTCCGGCTTGCCGATGCGCTGAGCGCGATCGGCTTCCCACGCCTGGCGAGACAGGCCGTCCGGCGTCTGGAAATCGGGGGCGTAGAAGTCGAGATAGGCTTTGACCTCCTTGCGAGACCACGCACCGGCCCAATCCTCAAGCGCCCTCCTCACCTCCGCCTCATCACCGGCTGGCGAGGACGCGCCCCCCTTCCTCGCCTCGGCAGTGGCCGTCTTCACGGGCTCGCCCGCTGGTCGTGACGCGCCACCCGGCTTGATCGCTGCGCTCGCCGGATTGCCGGCCAGTTCGCGGATCATGGACAGCTTGCTGCGCGCCCCCTTGTTCGAGGCTTCGAGTTGCAGCGCTTTCTCATAGGCCTGGCCGGCCAGTTTGGCATACACGTCGCCGAGATTTTCGTACGCCGTGGCATAGCCCGGATGCGTCCTGATCGCCATCTCGAGCGCCGTGCGGGCCTTCTCGTACTGCTTCTGCTGCGCGTGCAGTACCGCCAGATTGTTATAAGGCTCGGGCAACTCCGGAAAGTCTTCGGTCAGCTTGCCGAACACCGCCATCGCCTCNGCCGAGCGGCCCATCTCGGTCAGGATAAGACCCTTGAGGAAGCGCCCCTGTGGATCCTTTGGCTTGCCGGCGACATAAGCGTCGACCTTTTCGAGAGCCTGTGGCAACTGCCCCTGTTTCATCAGGCGCTGCACCTCCGGCAGGTCGTCGGCAGCGAACACNGAGACCGCACAGCTCAGGAGCAGCCCGAGGAACAAGGCCAGCAGGGGTGCCTTCAGAGGCTTCGGAGAGCTGGGGAGCATCGATGTGGTATACTTGGTCATGCTGCGGTGGATGTCACTCAAGCGATCAATTCTAGCAAGAAGTGCGTCGAAACCAAAGCGCTCCGCCGGCCCCTCTGTTTGCCCGGCGCACTCTCGTGAGCCCGAACAATGCTGAAAATCTACAACTCGCTGACGAGGGCAAAGCAGGACTTCGTCCCGATCACTCCCGGCAGCGTCCGCATGTATGTCTGCGGAATGACTGTTTACGACCACTGCCATCTCGGTCATGCGCGCGTTCTGGTCGTCTTCGATCTGGTCCAACGCTGGCTGCGCGCCAGCGGGCTGCGCGTAACCTACGTCCGCAACATCACCGACATTGATGACAAAATCATCAAGCGCGCACTCGAGAACAAGGAAAGCATCGGGGATCTGACGAATCGTTTCATTGCTTTCATGAATGACGACGCGGCGGCACTCGGGGTCGAGAAGCCGGATCACGAGCCGCGGGCCACCGAGTACGTGCCGCAGATGCTCGAGCTGATTGGCCGGCTCGAGAAGAACGGCCTTGCCTACCAGGTTCCCGATGGCGACGTGAATTTCTCCGTTCGCAAGTTTCCTGGCTACGGCAAGCTCTCGGGCAAGGCGCTTGACGACCTCAGGGCCGGCGAACGCGTCGACGTCGATGGCACCAAGGAAGACCCGCTGGACTTCGTGCTCTGGAAACATGCCAGGGAAGGAGAGCCCTCCTGGCCGTCGCCATGGGGCGATGGCCGACCCGGCTGGCATATCGAGTGCTCGGCAATGAGTTCGGTTCTGCTCGGTGAGCATTTCGACATCCACGGTGGCGGGCAGGATCTCCAGTTTCCTCACCACGAGAACGAGATCGCGCAGTCGGAAGGCGCGCACCAATGTCGCTTCGTCAACTACTGGATGCACAACGGCTTCGTTCGTGTCGATGACGAGAAGATGTCGAAATCGCTCGGCAANTTCTNCACCATCAAGGAAATCCTCAGGAAGTACGATCCCGAAGTACTCCGTTTCTTCATCCTGCGCGCGCATTACCGCAGTCCGCTCAATTATTCCGACACCCACCTCGATGACGCCCGGCAGGCGCTGAGCAGGCTTTATACGGCACTCAGAACGGCAAACACCGACCCGCCTTCCATCGACTGGGATGAGCCGCACGCGCTACGCTTCCGCGACGCCATGGACGACGACTTCAACACACCAGAAGCGTGCGCGGTGCTGTTCGATCTGGCCGCTGAACTCAATCGCAGCAAGTCCGCGACTCTCGCCGGGCANCTGCGCGGGCTGGCCGGCCTGCTTGGCCTGCTCGGACGCGACCCGCAGGTGTTCCTGCAGGCGGCGCCAAGCGAGGGCGGCGAGTTGACCGCCGAACAGATTGAGTCCCTGATCAGTGAACGGGCAGCCGCCAAGGCGCAGAAGGATTACACGGCGGCGGATAGAATCCGGGCCGACCTGCTGTCGGCAGGCGTGGTTCTCGAGGATGGCGCCNGCGGAACTCGCTGGCGTCGTGCCTGACGGCCCGGGGAGCTTGCGACTACTGGGCCCGCCCCGGCATGAGCACTTGTCTCGTCAGGAGCGTTTAACGCAGCACGCGGCCGCCGCTGCCGATGACCGTCAAGTCGACAAAGCGCGAACCGAGCCGATCATTGGCCGAGTAGCTCACGCGATAACCCCCGAGGTCGTGGTTCTGCATGCTTTCGAGCGTGCTGATCAGCTTTTCGCGAGTGAGATCCTTGCCAGTCTTGCGGATCGCGTCGACGAGAACTCTTGCCATGGCATAGGCCTCGACACCGAAGTAAGAGGGCTTGCCCTGCTTGCCGAGAAGCTTCTGGTACTCACGCACCAGCGGTATCGTATCGTTCCACGGGTAGGGCATGACCTGCGAGATGCCGACGCCACGGGCTTCGTCGCCGAGTTCCTGAACCAGCAGGTCGGCGCCGACGGGCGAAAGGGTCATGAACTGTGGAGTTTGCCTGGCNTGGCGCATCTCGCGGACGAACGCGGCGGTCGCCTTGTAGAGGGTGACCATGACCACCGCCTGCGGATTGGCCTTGGCGATCGCCTGTACTGCCGGGCTGACCTCAATCGAGTTGCGCTCAACCGTAGCCACTGCCGCCGGCGCCAGATTGTGCGTCCTGAGCGCGCTGACCACTCCGTCGAGACCGGACCTGCCGAAACCATCGTTCTGGTAGAAAACCGCGATGTTNTTGATGCCTAGCGAAACGAGNTGGTTGACGATGGCTTCCGTCTCGTTCGCGTAGCTGGCCCGCACGTTGAACATGTAGCGATTGTTGGAGTTGTCCCTGGGCGCCTGGCGAAGTGAATCGGCACCGGAAATGGCCCCGATGAGGGGGACGCGGGCGACCCCGAAGACCTCGTTCATCGCAGCTGTCGTCGGGCTCGATCCGTAGGATCCCAGCAGGACGAACACCCGTTCGTTGCTGATCAATGCCCTGGTATTGCTGACGGCCCTCTCGGTCTCGTAACCATCGTCCAGGGCCCGCAGCTCCAGCCTCCTGCCGTGGATGCCGCCACCTTCGTTGATCTGACGAAAGTAGGCGTTGATGACCATCTTCATGTCCAGCCCGTAAGCACCGCTGGTACCGGACAACGGCGCGGTCATGCCGATCAGGATGCTGTTGTCGGTGACCCCAATTTCGCCGCCAAGAGCACAACCGATCCAGCTCAACACACCAAACAGCAGAGCCCTTGCATACCTCATCCCGTCGCCCTCCGGTAGCATGCGGGAGCCGTGGCCGGGATTCCGGCCATCGCCACCACCATCGGAGAATGGCGAAGAAAGCTGACACCCTCCTTACACGATCCCGCCAGGCCGATTGCGTTCAAGCCCCACCACAGCCCAGCCAAGGCCTGTGACGACAAGCGACGCAAGGAAGCCCGCGTCAGGTGGCTGCGAAGAAGTCGCGCACCCTGTCCATCCAGGACTTGGCACGCGGGTTATGCTGATCCGAGTTCTCCCGACTCGACTCCTCGAGTTCGCGCAACAGTTCCTTCTGGCGCTCGGTGAGATGCACCGGCGTTTCCACGACGACGTGGCACAGCAGGTCACCGTGAGTGTGACTGCGCACACCCTTGATACCCTTGCCGCGCAAGCGAAAGGTCTTTCCCGACTGGGTCTCGGCGGGAACCCGGATCTTCGCTGCGCCATCGAGCGTGGGAATATCGATCTCGCCCCCCAGGGCGGCGGTCGTGAAGCTGATCGGCATCTCGCAATGCAGATCGTTCTGTTCGCGTTGAAAAACGGGATGCGCTTTCAGGTGAATCTGCACGTAGAGGTCGCCTGACGGTCCGCCGTTGATGCCATGCTCACCTTCGCCGGACAGACGGATGCGATCGCCCTCGTCGACCCCGGCAGGAATCTTTACTGCCAGAGTCTTGTGCTGCTTGACGCGGCCGGCACCATGGCATGCCGCACAGGGTTCGGCAATGAAGCGCCCCGTACCATGGCACTTCGGGCAGGTCTGCTGAATCGAGAAGAACCCCTGCTGCAACCGCACCTGACCACTGCCCTGACAGGTCGGGCAGGTCTTCGGCTGAGTACCGGCCTTCGCGCCGCTGCCCCGACATGAATCGCAAACCTCCATGGTCGGGATGCGAATCTTCGTTTCGGTACCGAACGCCGCCTGCTCGAGAGTGACTTCGAGGTTGTAGCGCAGGTCGGCACCGCGATAGATGTTCGACCGCCCAGCACGACCGCCACCGAAGATCTCGTCAAAGATGCCGCCGAACGCATCGGAGAANCCCCCGGCGCCGGCCGCCCCACCCATACCGGCCTGCGGATCGATACCNGCGTGGCCGTACTGGTCGTAGGCCGCGCGCTTCTGAGGGTCGGTGAGTACCTCATAGGCTTCCTTGACTTCCTTGAAGTGATCCTCGGCCTTGGGATTGTCGGGATTGCGATCCGGATGGTACTTCATGGCCAGCTTGCGGTAGGCCTTCTTGATTTCGTCATCGGCCGCGTCACGATTGACGCCGAGAATGTCGTAAAAGTCGCGTTTAGCCATCGGTTCTCGAACAGTTTATGTGGCGGCAGGGGAGGCGCGATTATACGCCTCGCCCTCTGCGGCAGATGCCTACTTCTTGTCTTTGACTTCGGTGAACTCGGCATCGACGACATCGCTATCGTCCTTCTTGGGCTCGCCGGCAGTACCCGCTCCGCCCTCGGCACCAGCCGCGTTCGCCTGCTGCTTGGCGTACATTTTCTCGCCCAGCTTCTGCGCTGCCGTTCCGAGTGCCTCGCTCTTCGCCTTGATGGCGTCGAGATCGCTGCCACGAATGGCCTCCTCGGCCTCCTTCATCGCCTCTTCGATGGAAGCCTTCTCGCTGTCGGAGAGTTCCTTGCCGTACTCGGCCATGGACTTCTTCACCGTATGGATCATGCCGTCGCACTGATTGCGNGCTTCCGCNAGTTCATGCGCCTTGCGGTCTTCCTCGGCGTGCAGTTCNGCGTCGCGCACCATCCGCTGCACCTCCTCCTCGTTGAGACCGGAAGACGCCTGGATCTTGATCTTGTTCTCCTTGCCGGTCGCCTTGTCCTTGGCCGACACATGCAGAATGCCATTGGCGTCGATATCGAAGGTCACCTCGATCTGTGGCATGCCGCGCGGTGCCGGCGGGATGTCGGAAAGATTGAACTGGCCCAGACTCTTGTTGCCCGCGGCCATCTCGCGTTCGCCCTGCAGCACGTGAATGGTCACCGCCGACTGGTTGTCGTCGGCTGTCGAAAAGACCTGATTNGCCTTGGTCGGGATGGTCGTGTTCTTCTTGATCAGCTTGGTCATCACACCGCCGAGAGTCTCGATTCCCAGCGACAGCGGCGTCACATCGAGCAGCAGGACGTCCTTGACTTCGCCCTGCAGCACGCCACCCTGGATCGATGCGCCGACGGCGACGGCCTCGTCGGGGTTGACGTCACGGCGCGGCTCGCGGCCAAAGAACTCCTTGACGGCTTCCTGCACCTTGGGCATCCGCGACTGACCACCGACGAGGATGACGTCGTCGATGTCGCCAATCTTGCAGCCGGCATCCTTCAGGGCGATACGGCACGGCTCGATGGTGCGATTGATCAGTTCGTCGACCAGCGACTCGAACTTGGAGCGGGTGATCTTCTGCGTCAGATGCTTGGGCCCGGAGGCATCAGCGGTGATGTACGGCAGGTTGATCTCGGTCTGCTGGCCTGAGGAAAGCTCGATCTTGGCTTTTTCGGCAGCGTCCTTGAGGCGCTGCAGGGCGAGCACGTCGGCCTTCAGGTTGACGCCGGATTCCTTCTTGAACTCGTCGATGATGTAGTCGATCAGCCGCTGGTCGAAGTCTTCGCCACCCAGGAAGGTGTCGCCGTTGGTCGACAGCACCTCGAACTGGTGCTCGCCCTCAACCTCGGCGATTTCGATGATGGAGATGTCGAAAGTCCCGCCGCCGAGGTCGTAGACGGCGATCTTCTTGTCACCCTGTTTCTTGTCCATGCCGAAGGCCAGCGCCGCCGCCGTCGGCTCGTTGATGATGCGCTTGACTTCGAGTCCGGCAATCCGGCCGGCATCCTTGGTCGCCTGCCGCTGGCTGTCGTTGAAATAAGCGGGCACGGTGATCACTGCTTCCGTGACTTCCTCGCCAAGGTAATCCTCGGCGGTCCGCTTCATCTTGCGCAGCACTTCGGCCGAGACCTGGGGCGGAGCAATCTTCTTGCCACGCACCTCGACCCAGGCATCACCGTTATCGGCCTTGAGGATCTTGAAGGGCATCAGCGAGATGTCCTTCTGCACTTCCTTCTCTTCGAAGCGACGACCAATCAGGCGCTTGACCGCGTACAACGTGTTCCTCGGATTGGTCACCGCCTGACGCTTTGCCGGNGCGCCGCAGAGAATCTCGCCGTCCTCGGCATAGGCGACGATCGACGGTGTCGTGCGCGCTCCTTCGGAGTTCTCGATGACCTTCGGCTTGCCATTCTCCATGACGGCAACGCACGAATTGGTCGTGCCCAGATCGATGCCGATGATCTTGCCCATTCTAGAATCCTTTCAATGTTTCTGTGATGTGTGAAGCATTCGCCAACGGCCNCAATGCCCGCCAATGAACGCGACTTGGGGACTGTGCCTGATATTTCAAGTCGTTGACTTGGCAACGACGACCAGTGCCGGACGCAAGACGCGGTCGGCCAGAAGATAGCCCTTCTGCAGGACGGTGACGACGGTGTTGGGTTCCTGCTGCGACTCGACGACGCTGATGGCCTGATGATGATGCGGATCAAACTTCTGGCCCAACGGATTGATCTCGGTCAATGCCGATTTTTCGAACGCAGCCACCAGTTGCTTGAGTGTCAATTCGGTTCCCGAGCGGACACTGTCGACGGTCAGGGTTTCGGTGCTCAGTGCCGCCTCGAGGCTGTCCTTGACGGCCAGGAGTTCGCGGGCAAAGCGGTCAATGGAGTACTTTGAGGCCTTGACGATGTCTTCCTGCGCACGACGGCGCACGTTCTCCGCTTCGGCCTTGGCGCGCAACCACGCGTCATGGTATTCCGCCGCCTTGAGTTCGGCCTGTCGCAGGCTTTCTTCCAGAACCGGCGCCTGATCCGCGGCGGGCGCCGCATCGNCATCCGCACTGGCTGCCACGGCCTCTGGCGCCTCCGGCGGCGCAGGGATATCTACGGGTTCGTTGTCGTTAACTTGCATGATTGGTCATCTCCCAGAAAACGTCCGTTACCTTGGGGCGGTTTCGAGAATTTCAAGCCTTCGCGTGCGCCAATCGCTGTCAACCGGGATGCCATTTCGCGCATAATGACTGGTTTGGGGTGCCGTACTGCTGCTAGCATTCCAGTTGTCGGAGGTCTTCGATGGAGCGTGGGCTGGCATGACGGAAAAGATCGGCAAGTATGAGATCATCCGCCCTCTTGGCAAGGGCGCGACGGCGGTCGTCTANCTGGCCCGAGATCCGGCTCTCAATCGCCAGGTCGCGATCAAGCTGATCCGTTTCGGCGAGGATNGCGCCGCCATGTCGAGGCGTCTGCGCAAGATTTTCCAGACCGAGGACTCGATTGGACGGCGACTGGAGCATCCGAACATCGTCAAGGTCTACGATGCCGTCGTGGAAAAGGATCAGGCCTATCTGGTCATGGAGTACGTCGACGGTGGTGCGCTCGACCGGTTCTGCGCGATCAATCGCCTGCTGCCGATGCACCGCGTGATTGGCATCATCTTCAAATGTTGTCTGGCGCTCGATCACGCCTTCCGCCAAGGTGTCGTCCATCGCGACATCAAGCCAGCCAACATCATGATCGATGCCAACGAAAATCCGAAGATCACGGATTTCGGCCTGGGCCTGTACCTGCACAAGGACATGGGCAAGGACTCCACTTTCGTCATGGGCGTCGGCTCGCCTGCCTACATGTCCCCCGAGCAGGTCAAGAACTACCCGCTCAATCACAAGACCGATCTTTACTCGCTCGGGGTCCTCCTGTTCCAGTTGCTGACNGGGCGACTCCCCTATCGGGCGAACAACGCGGCGACCCTGGTCTACAAGATCGTCAACATGGATGCGCCATCGGTTTGTGCCCTGAACCCCAACCTGCCGCCAGGGTTGGACCCGATCATCCGCAAGGCGCTGGAGAAGGATCTCTACAACCGCTACCGCAGCGGTGCCGAGTTCGCCAAGGATCTCTCCGCCGTACGCTACCAGATGCTCGAGGAAGATGAGACCGAGCGCGATNTTGCCCGTTTTGAAACCCTGCGCAAGCTGCCGTTCTTCGCCGAGTTCGAAGATATCGAGTTGTGGGAGGTCCTGCGGATCAGCCGCTGGCAACGAATGGCCGAGAAAGTGGTGCTGATCCGTGAAGGTGAGAGCCACCGCAAGTTCGGCGTGATCATTGACGGTTTCGTCGAGGTGTCGTCGAGCGGGCGGATGATCTGCCGGCTTGGCGCGAGCGAGGTCGTCGGCGAGATGGCATTCCTCCACCCGAGCGACTCGCGGCGTCATGCCACGGTAGTGACTCTCGAACCAACCGAGTTCCTGGAAATCAACAGCGCCGCGCTTGAGTTGGGTTCGGACGAATTGCAGGATCGCTTCAAGAATGTCTTGCTCGTCCAGGTGCTCGCGCGCCTGCGCGAAGCGAACCGGGCGCTGACATCGCTAAGTGGTCAGACAGCCGTCCAAGGCAGTCTCTCGGCTTCCGGTCTCGGCCTGAATCCCCCGCTCGAACTCCTGTAAGGGGCCCGGCCGCGGCCCTGAGTCCCCATCGCGAGAGTCAGGAAGGTGCGCCCAGGGCGCGGGCGCGCAAGGCACTGAGTTCGAGGCTGGAAGGGTCGGGCGGAGTCGTCGTCGGCCAGCCCTGCAGGTGGCTGGCGGCAATGTCGGCGAGCGCAAGGATCCAGTCGTCGCGCTCGTTGAGGCACGCCACATAGTTGTACTCCCTGCCGCCCGCTTCGATGAAGGTGGCCTTGCCCTCGATGGCGATCTCTTCGAGGGTCTCCAGGCAGTCCGCGGGAAACCCGGGGCAGATCACATCAACCTTCTGCACCCCCTGCCTGGCCAGCGCCCTGAGGGTCGGCGCCGTGTAGGGTTGTAGCCATTCGGCACGGCCGAAACGCGACTGGAAGCAGATCTGGTACTGCTCCTGGGCCAGACCGAGTGCCTCGGCCAACAGGCGGCCGGTCTTCTGGCACTCGCAGTGGTAGGGGTCTCCCCGATCGAGTGCATAGCGCGGCAGCCCGTGAAAACTCATGACCAGGCGATACGAACTGGTCGGCCGGCCATTGCTCGCCCAATGCTCGCGAACGCTGGCGGCCAGGGCTTCGATGTAGCCCGGGTGGTCGGCGAAACTCCTGACCGTGCGTACTTCCGGCTGGTTGCGGACAGTCTGCAACCAGGCGCAGGCAGCGTCGATAGCCGTGGCCGTGGTACTGGCCGCGTACTGNGGATACAGGGGCAGCAGCAGCAAGCGCGTGCACCCGGCGGCCTTGAGACGGGAAAGCGTTGCCGGAATCGACGGCTCACCGTAGCGCATCGCGTAATCCACCCGCACCTGCTGGCCNGCGAGTCCGAGACGCCCGCGCAGCAGCTTGGCCTGACGCTCGACATGCACCTTCANCGGNGAGCCCTCGCTGGTCCACACTGACGCGTACTTCGCGGCCGATCGGCGCGGTCGGACGTTGAGGATGATTCCATGCAGAATCNCCCACCAGAGCAGGCGGGGAATTTCAACCACGCGTGGATCCGCCAGAAATTCGCCGAGGTAGCGACGAACCGCGGGCGCACTCGGCGCCTCGGGCGTCCCCAGGTTGATCAACAGGACGCCGGTCAGCGCCGGCGAGCCGTGACGGTAGGTCGGCTCGGTGAGATAGCTTGGCATCAGCAGTGGGCGTGGAAGGTAAGCGCCGAGGAAAGGAGCTTGGCGGTGATATCGACGATCGGGATCACGCGCTCATAGGCCATGCGAGTTGGACCGATAACGCCAACCGAACCGACCACCTGTCCATCCACCTCGTAAGGAGCGGTGACGACACTGCATTCGTCAAGGGGAGCCAGCCCCGATTCGCCGCCAATGAAGATCTGCACCCCGTCGGCGCGATGCGACAGGTCGAGCAACTGCATCAGCGAAGTACGCTGCTCGAANAGGTTGAACAANTCGCGAACTCGCTGCATGTTNGACGAGAACTCCTCGACNTCAAGGAGGTTGCGCTCGCCGGAAATGACATACCTGTCGTCAGGCTGTCGCATGGCCTCGTCGCCGGCGGCCAGCGCCGCGGCCATGAGTGCCTGCAGATCGCCGCGCAGCTTCTGCAACTCCTGCTGGACGTGACCCCTGATGTGCTCGAAGTCGTGACCNACGAAATGCTGGTTCAGGTAGTTGGTCGCGGTAACCAGTTCGGACGGGCTGTAGGCGCGCCCGGGGAAGAGTAGACGATTCTGCACATCGCCATCGGCGGTGACCAGAATCAGCAGAATACGCTTCTCCGACAGGCTGACGAACTCGATCTGGCGAATCGTCGGTACGAGACGGCGCGGGCTCAAGACGACGCCGGCAAAATGGCTCAGCCCGGACAGCAGATGAGAAGCGTTGCTGATCAACTGCCGCGGTTGCGAGGCGAACAACTGGCCCTCGATGGCGTCGATCTTTTCCTTGTCGAGCGGCCTGACGGTGAGCAGGCTGTCCACAAAGAAGCGGTAGCCACGGGAAGTCGGTATGCGTCCGGCAGANGTGTGCGGACTGCTGATCAGGCCAATGTCTTCAAGGTCGGCCATCACNTTGCGCACTGTCGCCGCTGACAGGTCCAGTCCGGAATGCTTCGACAGGGCGCGCGAGCCAACCGGCTGTCCTTCGGCAATGTAGCGTTGGATCAGCGTCTTGAGCAGCGTTTTGGCGCGTTCGTCTAGCATGGCTTCGATTCTACAAAAAATCNGTCGTTAGCGGGGCGCCGCGGGAGGAAGCTGAATTGTGGTTTAATTCGCCCCATGAACAACGCCTTTCCGCAAGCGTCGCCCGAATGCGCACACCTGCCCCGAACAATAGCGCTGATCGGCAAGTACCACAGTCCGGAAATNGCCGAATCGATTCGCCTGCTGGCGAAATACCTGCACGAGCGTGGCATGACCGTGCTGATCGAGGAAGAAACGGCCCGCAATGTGGTGTCCCAGCTCGACCTGAGGAGTTGGGCGAGCGGCAGTTTTCCCTGGCTCGGCGCGCATGCCGACATGGCGATCGTCGTCGGTGGCGACGGCACGATGCTCAACGCGGCACGACAGCTCGCGCGTTACCGCGTACCTCTGGTTGGCGTCAATCAGGGACGTCTGGGTTTCATGACCGATATCGCGCGCAGCGACATGCTGACCTGCATGGACGATCTGCTGGACGGCAAGTTCGTTCCCGAAGTCCGCATGCTCCTCGATGCCGAGATCCTGCGCGACGAACGCAGCGTCTTCGCCAATCTGGCGCTCAACGATGTCGTCGTCGACAAGGGAGCCACCGGCCGGATGATCGAGTTCGAGCTCTTCATNGACGGCGAGTTCATCTACCACCTGCGCTCGGATGGGCTGATCGTNGCCACCTCGACCGGTTCGACGGCCTATGCGCTNTCGGCCAACGGCCCGATCCTGCATCCGCAGGTGTCCGCGATCGCTTTGGTGCCACTGTGTCCGCATGCGCTGTCCAACCGGCCGATCCTGGTCGGAGATCGCAAGGAAATCGAAATCCGCGTTGTCTATGCCACNGATTCGCGTGCACATTTCGATGGGCAGGTAACCGTCGATCTGCGCAACGACGACACCGTGCGCATCCGGCGCTCCGAATACTCCATCTGCCTGCTCCACCCTCCCGGTCACAGTTACTTCGCGATGCTGCGTGAGAAGCTGCACTGGAGCGAGCGACCCAAGGAACATTAGGCGATTCCTGCGCCGACGAAACCATGCTCTGCCGCTTGACGATTCGCGACTTCGTTCTGGTCGACCGGCTCGANCTCGAGTTTCAAGCCGGATTCGGTACNCTGACNGGCGAGACGGGTGCCGGCAAGTCGATTCTGGTGGACGCGCTGGCCTTCGCCCTTGGCGAACGCGCTGACTCGAGCCTGATTCGGACAGGCAGCGAACGCGCGGAGGTGACTGCGGAGTTTGCTCTGGAGCGCTCACCCGAGGCAAGCGAGTGGCTGCTTGCCCATGATATGGACAGCGAGGGCGGCTTGCTCCTGCGCCGCTTNGTCGATGCCAACGGCCGTTCGCGCGCCTATGTCAACGGGTCACCGGTCACCGTCCAGCAGCTGCGCGAGGTGGCCGAAGCGCTGGTCGACATCCACGGCCAGCACGCTCACCAGTCGCTGATGCGTGGCGAAGCACAGCGCGCGCTGCTCGACGCGCACGCCCGACTCGACCCCTTGTTGGCCGAAGTCGGCAAGGCCTGGCGCGTCTGGCGCGCTGCCAGAACGACGCTTGATACGGCAAGCAACGACATCGAGGCCCTGGCTGCCGAGCGCGAGCAACTTGCCTGGCAGGCCGACGAACTGGCAGCGCTTGGTTTCTCGGTCGAGGAATGGGCGACGCTGAACGACGAGCACAAACGCCTGGCGCATGCCGCAAACCTTGTCGACGGCGCCGAGCATTCCCTGCAGGTATTGGCCGAAGGTGAATCTGCCTGCGAAGCTCGGCTCGGTGCGGTCGCGAATCGTATCGATGGGCTCGCCGAGTACGACTCCGCGCTGTGCGAGATCGGCGTCCTGCTGCATTCGGCTCAGGCCGAACTCGCCGAGGCGATCTCTTCCCTGCGTCGCTATGCCAGCCGCGCCGAACTGGATCCGCGGCGCTTGGCGGAAATCGAGCAGCGAATCGACGCCGTTCTCGGCTGTGCCCGGAAGTTCCGCTGCAAGCCCGAGGAGTTGCCGGCCTTGCTGGCACGCTGCCAGGAGCGACTGGCCATCCTCGGCGCGGCTGCCGATGTCGGCGCGCTGGCGGAACGTGTCGCGGCAGCGCGCGGCGACTACGAGCGCCTGGCGCGGCGCCTCTCCGACAGTCGTCGCGAAGCTGCCGCAGCACTTGCCGGCGAGGTCAGTCAGGTCATGCAGCAACTCGCGCTTGGCGGCGGGCGTTTCGAGGTCGGTCTGGTCCCGGTCGAGGGAGGCAATGCCGCGGGTTTCGAGCAGATCGAATTTCGCCTTGCCGGTTTGGCCGGAAATGAAGCGCGCCCGCTTGCCAAGGTCGCCTCGGGCGGCGAGCTGTCGCGCATCAGTCTCGCTATTCAGGTGGTGACCAGCCAGGCCGCCAGCGTACCGACGCTCATCTTTGACGAGGTGGATGTCGGTATCGGTGGCGGAGTCGCCGAGATTGTCGGTCGTCTGCTGCGCGAACTGGGCGCCGATCGACAGGTTCTCTGCGTGACCCACCTTCCGCAGGTGGCCGCGCGTGCCAATTGGCAATGGCAGGTCAGCAAGAGCACGGAGGCTGGCGAGGTTCGCAGCCTGGTCACCGCGCTCGAAAATCAGGCGCGGGTCGAGGAAATCGCGCGCATGCTGGGCGGCATCGAGATCACCGAGATCACTCGCCAACACGCCAAGGAACTGTTGGGACGCGCCTGACCCCGCTGGGGCACCGGGGAGGAGTTGATGCCGGCTTGCGNGACTGACCGCTTGCCCACCGACTCCATCTCACCGGGAGGACGTCAAACCGGCTTCTTGACCTTGCTCCGGGCAGCTTTCCGCAAAGTCTTGAAGAGGTCGGGGTCTTCCGCCTTGAGATATTCGACGACCTCGAAGTCCTCGCGCTTCAGGCGTTGAATATCGATCTGCTCGACATGCACAAGCCGCAGCAACTCGCGCACCGGCTTGGGCATGTTNCGGCCGCTTTCATAACGCGAACCACCACTTTGTGTTACNCCGATCTTGGACCAGAACTGCTGTTGGTTCAAGCCCAGTTTGCGACGGATTTCGCGGGGATCGACCCTCTCAACGACTTTGGCGGTACTCATCGGACTATCCTTTCTTGCAATGACTGCATGCGAACGGGCTGAAAACTCTTCTCGTGCCACGGGTTCACAGCCTACGGGCTTGCTGACACGTGGCACACTATAAGGGATCCGCCCAGAATTGCAAGTGGCATTCGAATAGAACATTTGGCTAATGCTGTTGGGCTCCCGTGAACGACTCACGGTGGCAATCATGACGCTTGGCTACCCGAAGCCAACCGTGGCGGCGCTGGGCAGCGCGGGAAGGCCGGAGCCTTGTTCGAGTGGCTCATCGCGGCGCGCGGTCACGACGGATCGATCCCGGACGGTCTCGGGTCGTCCGCCTTGCCAAGCCGTTCGAGCACCTCTTCGCGCGGGAACAGCGCGACCAGCGCGTCCACCGACGGCGTCTGCTCCTGGCCAGTGAGAAGCACGCGTATGGGCATCGCCAGCTTCGGCATTTTCATCCCGTGTCGGGCAACGCTTTCCTTGATCAGTGCACCGATCGCCGGCGCTTCCCAGGCCACCTCGGCTAGTCCGGCGATGAAATCGGCGAGCAGCGGCAGAGCTTCCGGCGTCAGGTGCTTTTCCAGGAGCCTTGTCGGCACCTCCGGATGGGCGTAGAAGATTCCCGCCGCGTCGGCCAGTTCGTTCAAATTGGCGGCACGATCCCGATAGAGGCCGATGATCGCCTCAAGCGAAGGGGTGCCGGCGACACTCAGCCCGCGCGCCTCCAGGCGCGGTCGAACGAGAGCGGTCAAGCGGGCAATATCGGTGCGCTTCAGGTAGTGGGCATTGAGCCAGTTCAGCTTCTCGGTATTGAACTGCGCCGCAGAGGGAGTGATATGGTCGAGGTCGAACCACTCACAAAACTGCTGCATCGAGAAGATCTCGTCGTCGCCGTGCGACCAACCGAGACGCGCAAGATAGTTGAGCACGGCTTCAGGCAGGTAGCCTTCGTCGTCGTACTGCATGACACTGACGGCGCCATGCCGTTTTGACAGTTTCTGCCCATCATCGCCAAGAATCATCGACAGGTGCGCGTAGAGTGGCACCGGCGCCCCGAGCGCACGCAGTATGTTGATCTGCCGCGGCGTGTTGTTGACGTGGTCATCGCCGCGGATGACGTGTGTGATACCCATGTCGCGATCATCGACGACGACGCAGAAATTGTAGGTTGGGGTACCGTCGGCGCGAGCAATGACGAGGTCGTCGAGTTCGCCATTGGCAATCTCGATCCGGCCCTTGACGAGATCGTCCCAGGCGACCATCCCGTCGCGGGGATTCTTGAAGCGCACGACGGGGAGAACAGCCGCTGGCGGGGTCGGCAGGATCTTCCCCGGCTCTGGTCGCCAGAGGCCGTTGTAGCGCGGCTTAACGCCCTGGGACCGCTGCTCCTCGCGCAGGCGGTCGAGTTCCTCGGGCGCCATGTAGCAGTGGTAAGCGGTACCGGCGGCGAGCATTTCCTGGATCACGGCCCGGTAACGATCCATCCGTTGGGTCTGGTAGAACGGACCTTCGTCATAGGTGAGGCCAAGCCAGAGCATGCCATCGAGAATCGCCCGCACGGCGTCCGGGGTCGATCGCGCCAGATCGGTGTCCTCAACGCGCAGGATGAAGGCGCCGGAGTGGTGGCGGGCATAGGCCCATGAGAAAAGTGCAGTGCGCGCACCGCCGATATGCAGGAAGCCGGTCGGGGAAGGCGCGAAACGGGTACGGATCATGATCGCTGTGGGCAGTCGGGAAAAGACGGCCATTCTAGTATGAAAGTCGCATTGGCGACGCCGGAAGTCCGTGTCACAAACGCGTGAGCGCGCGCAGGGGGCCTGGCCACGCGCGGGCGTATCTGCCGCGTGCTCACCCGGCGGCCGGTTCGGGGGCGTCGCCAGGGCAATCGCTTACGCAGAGTTCATACAATTGATGGACGTCCGGTCGGAGAAAGCCAAAGCGATCAATGACTCGCGATAGCTCTCGTTTCGGTCGGCATGAAGACGGCGGCGGTTCAAGCCCATCTTGCAACCCTCTTCTTTGCGCAAGGTGGTCAGGACAAACTTGCGCAGAACGGAGAGGTTCCGCGCTGAGTTCCCCAGGCGGGCCCGACACTGATCTTCGCGAAAGACCACATCAAGTGTCCAGTGCAAGCCATTCTCGATGCCCCAGTGGCTACGGGATGCCTTGGCAAACATTNCGACCGTTTGCACACCGCAGGAACCGATCGCGTAACGCTGATCGACACTGACCTTGTCGCCGATCTGCCGTATCGACTCGATCATGCCGACGCCGCCGAGTTTCTTCCACGCCGCACGCATGGGCCTGTCCATCCAGGTGACGTCATTNATCCAGGTGTAACGACGGGTCTCGATGCGGCCATGATCCTTCTCGGTTTCCTCAAAATGCTCGACCGTGAGCCGACCAAACCCGGCGGCGGCGCCTNTGTCAAAAAACTCCCGAAGGGCCTCGGCCAGATTCTTCTGGTTGTCCTTGACCTGAAGCACGTAATCTCCCCCGCGGGCAACGATCTTCTCGGCCAGTTCGGTCTGGCAACCCAGCGCATCCATGGTGACGATACATCCCTTCAGGACCAGAACATCAAGCAACGCCTTCATCCCCGCTAGCTCGTGTCCCTTGCCGCAAGTGCCTTCCTGTGCCAGACACAGGCCGCTTTGCACCGCGTACGCCGTGACCATATGCAAGAGCTCGTTACTTCCTTTCTTGCCAGAACCCCGCAAGGTTTTCCCATCGATCGCCACCACACCGTCGATCACACCGGCCAGCTCACGGATCCAATCCCGAAAACGTGTTTCGAATATGTGAGCATCCAGCACCCGAAAGAGGTCGCCAAACGTGTCGTGCGATGGCGTGCCTCCTTCCAGTGGCCAGCGGAATCGCTCACTCAGCCACTCCTTGCGATCCTTGCACCAGTCAGCCACCTCAACCCAATTGTCCGCTCCGCACAGGATGGCGCACACTGCCATGATTAGAATCTGTGCCAACGAGTAGCGCTGTGCCGGACCTTTCCGTCCGTCCGGCAGCCCGGAAAATGCCTCCAACAGTGTCATCCCGCCGTCCTCCCGAAAGAGGAGAGTAGACGAGATTCTTACAAAAAATACAAT
>Ga0056911_1000426_pt1 | contig 23316 bp, 20 predicted proteins | sample EBPBio132013_DNA_FD_55022 | JGI IMG/M metagenome (GOLD analysis project Ga0056911, IMG submission 55022) | Wastewater treatment Type I Accumulibacter community from EBPR Bioreactor in Madison, WI, USA - Reactor 2_5/13/2013_ DNA | ecosystem: Engineered > Bioreactor > EBPR > Anaerobic-Aerobic >... | reverse complement strand
AAAACGCCCGGACTGGCCGGGCGTCTTCTTCGGGATGGTGGGCCGTCAAGGATTCGAACCTTGGACCTACTGATTAAGAGTCAGCTGCTCTACCAACTGAGCTAACGGCCCCGAAACGATCGAGTTGCGAAGTCTAGCGCATCGCGCCGGGTCCGCAAACTCCGCGGCTGGCGCCGCGCTGGAACAGGTGGGGTGGCTGAGGGGATTCGAACCCCCGACCACTGGAATCACAATCCAGTACTCTAACCAACTGAGCTACAGCCACCACGGGTAACACGCAACGGTACAACGGGTGAAACCTGTCCTCCCCGGCGCCCTGGGATGGCGCGCCCGGCAGGACTCGAACCTGCAACCGCCGGCTTAGAAGGCCGGTGCTCTATCCGGTTGAGCTACGGGCGCACAACTCGGTCTCGCATCGCCGGGGCGAAGGTGGTCGGGGTAGAGGGATTCGAACCCCCGACATCCTGCTCCCAAAGCAGGCGCGCTACCAGACTGCGCTATACCCCGGTGTGCTGGGTTCGGTCCGGCATCGCCCTGAAGCTTTGGCCCGCCGGGCCCGGCTCCCGGGTGCCTGCAGGCCCCTGGAAGGCCGGCTATTGTCCGGAACCGGCGTCGAGGCTGTCAATGCCGGCTGCGCGCGCGCACTGGCGCGGTAGCGGCCGATCGGCGAAACTATCGCGTTCCGCCGCGCCGGCAGGCCGGCCGGCGTCCCACCCACATCCCAGTCGAAATCCGCCACGGCCGGGAGCCGTGGCCGCAGGAGCCAGATCACCATGCAAGTTTCCGTCGAATCCACCGGCAGCCTCGAGCGCCGCATGAACTTCAGCCTGCCGGCGGAGCAGCTGGAGTCCGGTATCAGCGGCCGTCTGCGCGAAATCGCCCGCAGCGTGCGGATCAAGGGCTTCCGCCCCGGCAAGGTGCCGGCCAAGGTGGTCCAGCAGCGCTACGGCGACCAGGTCAAGGCCGAGGTGCTGGACGGACTGGTGCGCCAGACCTTCGACTCGGCGGTCCGCGAGCACGACCTGCGCGTGGCCGGCATGCCGAGCATCGACCGCGCCGGCGAGGGCGACCTGGACTTCGTGGCCACCTTCGAGGTGGTGCCGGATTTCGGTGACGTCGATGTGTCCAAGCTGACCGTGATCCGCCACGTCGCCGAGGTCGCCGAGGCCGACATCGACCAGATGGTCGAGAACCTGCGCCTGCAGCGCCGCACCTGGAACAAGGTCGCGCGGGCCGCGCACCAGGGCGACCTGGTCGCCGGTTCGCTGTGGACCCAGGCCGAGGATTTCCGCCAGCCGGCCGAGGGCGTCGAGCAGTTCAGCACCGTGGTCGGGTCGGGCCAGCTGCTGCCCGCCGTCGACGACGCGCTGGCCGGTCTGGAGCCGGGCGTGGAGTCCGCGATCGAGGTGGCGTTCCCGCAGAACTGGCGCCAGCCGCAGCTGGCCGGCAGGACCGCCCAGGTGCACGTGACTCTGGCCCAGGTGTCCGAACCGGTGCTGCCGGAAGTCGACGCGGCCTTCATCAAGAGCTTCGGGGTCAAGAGCGGCGACCTGGGCAAGTTCCGCGAGGACATCCGCAGCAACCTCGAGCGCGAGCTCAAGGGCGCGCTGATGAATCGCCTGCGCCGCGAGGTCGGCGAGCAGCTGACCGCCACCTGGGCCCAGGTCGAACTGCCGCCGCGCCTGGTGGAGAACGAGGCGCGCGGCATGCTGGCCCAGCAGNTGGAACAGATCCGCCGCGGCGGCCAGAATCCCGGCCAGGTGCCGGCCGATGCCTGGCAGCCGTTCCTGGAGCCGGCGCGCAAGCGGGTCCTGGCCGGCCTGCTGGTCGGCGAGGTGGCCCGCCGCCACGACCTGCGCCTGGATCCCAAGCGCCTGAACGAGACCCTGCGCCTGATCGCCTCCACCTACGAGGAGCCCGAGCAGGTCGTTGAGATGTACCGCAACGATCCCCAATTGATGCAGGGACTGCAGAACCGGGTGATGGAGGAGCAGGTGATCGACTGGATCGCCGAGCGCGCCCAGCACACCGAGACCCCGCTGGCGTTCCAGGAAGCGATCCGGGGATGATGGCGGCGGCGGTTGCGGCGCCATCGCCGCAGCCGATGTAGCCGGCGGACGCCGGATCGCCCCCGCGTCCCAACCCCACCCAGGAGCGCAGCACCGATGAGCCCGATCCCTACCACGACCCCGATCCAAGCCCTGAACCTGGTCCCGATGGTGGTCGAGCAGACCAGCCGCGGCGANCGNGCNTACGACATCTACTCGCGCCTGCTCAAGGAGCGGGTGATCTTCCTGGTGGGCCCGGTCGAGGACCACGTCGCCAACGTGATCATCGCCCAGATGCTGTTCCTCGAGGCCGAGAACCCCGAGAAGGACATCAGCCTGTACATCAANTCGCCCGGCGGCCTGGTCACCGCCGGCATGGCGATCTACGACACCATGCAGTACATCAAGCCGGACGTGAGCACGATCTGCGTCGGCCAGGCGGCCTCGATGGGCGCGGTGCTGCTGGCCGCCGGCGCGGCGGGCAAGCGCTACGCGCTGCCGAACTCGCGGGTGATGATCCACCAGCCGCTGGGCGGCTTCCAGGGCCAGGCCACCGACATCGACATCCATGCCCGCGAGATCCTGAGCATGCGCGCGCGGCTGAACGAGATCCTGGCCCACCACACCGGCCAGAGCATCGAGACCATCGCCCGCGACACCGAGCGCGACAACTTCAAGAGCGCCGCCGAGGCCCAGGCCTACGGCCTGGTCGACCAGGTGCTGGAGCGCCGCTCGGATGAATCGATCCAGGCGGGCTGAGCCGATCCGCGAAACCCCGTCCCGGCAGCCCCCGCCGGTCCCTCCGGACCGGCCTGGCCACCCCGTACCGCAGGGTCCGGCGCGCTTCCGGCGCGCCGCGGACCCTGTGCTATTCTCGCCCCGAACTCCCGTCCCAGCGGGACTGCGACACTGGAATAACCAAGCATGAGCGAAGACCGGCAAGGCCGTACCGGCGACAGCAACAAGATCCTGTACTGCTCGTTCTGCGGCAAGAGCCAGCATGAGGTGCGCAAGCTGATCGCCGGCCCGAGCGTGTTCATCTGCGATGAATGCGTCGAGCTCTGCAACGACATCATCCGCGAGGAGCTGGAGGAGAAGGCCCAGTCCGCGCGCAGCTCGCTGCCCAAGCCGCGCGAGATCCTCGAGGTCCTGGACCAGTACGTGATCGGCCAGCAGCGGGCGAAGAAGACCCTCGCCGTGGCCGTGTACAACCACTACAAGCGGATCGAGAGCCGCCAGCGCAACGAGGACGTGGAGCTGGCCAAGTCCAACATCCTGCTGGTCGGCCCGACCGGTTCGGGCAAGACCCTGCTGGCCGAGACCCTGGCCCGGCTGCTCAACGTGCCGTTCACCATGGCCGACGCGACCACGCTGACCGAGGCCGGCTACGTCGGCGAGGACGTGGAGAACATCATCCAGAAGCTGCTGCAGAAGTGCGACTACGACGTCGACAAGGCGCAGCAGGGCATCGTCTACATCGACGAGATCGACAAGATCTCGCGCAAGAGCGAGAACCCGTCGATCACCCGCGACGTGTCCGGCGAGGGCGTGCAGCAGGCGCTGCTCAAGCTGATCGAGGGCACCGTGGCCAGCGTGCCGCCGCAGGGCGGGCGCAAGCATCCGCAGCAGGAATTCCTGCAGGTGGACACCCGCAACATCCTGTTCATCGTCGGCGGCGCGTTCGCTGGCCTGGACAAGATCATCCAGCAGCGCAGCACCGAGGCCGGCGGCATTGGCTTCGGCGCGAAGGTGAAGAGCCAGGCGCGCAAGGCCGACACCGGCAAGGTGCTGGCCGAGGTCGAGCCGGAGGACCTGATCAAGTTCGGCCTGATCCCCGAGTTCGTCGGCCGCCTGCCGGTGGTGGCGACCCTGGAGGAACTGGACGAGGCGGCCCTGGTCAAGATCCTGACCGAGCCGAAGAACGCCATCACCAAGCAGTTCAAGAAGCTGTTCGAGATGGAAGGCGTGGAGCTGGAATTCCGCCCCGACGCGCTGGCGGCGATCGCGCGCAAGGCGCTCAAGCGCAAGACCGGCGCCCGCGGCCTGCGCACCATCGTCGAGTCGGTGCTGCTGGACACCATGTACGACCTGCCTTCGGCCGAGAACGTGAGCAAGGTGGTGGTGGACGAGTCGGTGATCGAGCACAAGACCGAGCCGTACCTGATCTACCAGACCCCGCCGGCCGCACCCAAGGTCGCCTCGGCCGAGTGAGTGGCGCGGCCCCGGCCGCCAAGGGTTCAGCATGATGAAGAAGCCCCGGGCCCTCCCGGGGCTTCTTCATCATGCTGACCGCGAAACGGAGTCCCGAAAGTTCTTGCAAGCCGCCGGGCCAGCCCCCATAACAGGGCCAGGACGGCCACGGCCGTCGCCCCACGCACAACCGGAGCCTGCATGTCCCGTACCCGATCCGACGCCCTGGAACTGCCCGTCCTGCCCCTGCGCGACGTGGTGGTGTTCCCGCACATGGTCATCTCGCTGTTCGTCGGCCGGGACAAGTCCATGCGTGCGCTGGAGCAGGCGATGGAGGCCGACAAGCGGATCCTGCTGCTGGCGCAGAAGTCGGCCGAGACCGACGACCCGGATGCGGGCGACCTGTACGCGGTCGGTACCCTGGCCCAGGTGCTGCAGCTGCTCAAGTTGCCCGATGGCACGATCAAGGTGCTGGTCGAAGGCACCGCGCGCGTGCACGTGGACGGCATCGGCGAGCGCGATGGCGCCCTGCACGGCCGCGGCGAGCCGATCGAGGCCGGCAGCGGCCGCAGCGAGCGCGAGGTCGAGGCGGTGGCGCGCACCCTCACCGGCTTGTTCGAGCAGTACGTGAAGACCAATCGCAAGCTGCCGCCGGAGTTGCTGCAGACCCTGTCGGGGATCGACGACCCGGGGCGCCTGGCCGACACCATTTCCGCGCACATCGGCGTGCGCCTGGCCGACAAGCAGCGGCTGCTGGAAAGCGCCGACGTGGGCGAGCGCCTGGAGTTGCTGGTCGGCCTGGTCGAAGGCGAGATCGACGTGCAGCAGATGGAGAAGCGCATCCGCGGCCGGGTCAAGTCGCAGATGGAGAAGAGCCAGCGCGAGTACTACCTCAACGAGCAGATGAAGGCGATCCAGAAGGAACTGGGCGACCTGGACGACTCCCCCGGCGAACTGGAGGAGCTGGTGCGCCGCGTCGCCGAGGCCGGCATGCCCAAGGCGGTGGAGGCCAAGGCCCGCAACGAACTCAACAAGCTCAAGCAGATGTCGCCTATGTCGGCCGAGGCCGCGGTGGTGCGCAACTACCTGGACTGGCTGCTGGGCGTGCCATGGAAGAAGCGCAGCAAGGTGCGCAAGGACCTCAAGGTCGCGCAGGACACCCTGGACGCGGACCACTACGGACTGGACAAGGTCAAGGAGCGGATCCTCGANTACCTGGCGGTGCAGTCGCGGGTCAAGCAGATGAAGGGNCCGATCCTGTGCCTGGTCGGCCCGCCGGGCGTGGGCAAGACCTCGCTGGGGCAGTCCATCGCCAAGGCCACCAACCGCAAGTTCGTGCGCATGTCGCTGGGCGGCGTGCGCGACGAGGCCGAGATCCGCGGNCATCGCCGCACCTATGTCGGCTCGATGCCGGGCCGGATCGTGCAGAACCTCAACAAGGTCGGCGCCAAGAACCCGCTGTTCGTGCTCGACGAGATCGACAAGATGTCGATGGACTTCCGCGGCGACCCGTCCTCGGCGCTGCTGGAGGTGCTCGATCCCGAGCAGAACCATTCGTTCAACGACCACTACCTGGAGGTCGACCTGGACCTGTCCGAGGTGATGTTCGTGGCGACCTCCAACTCGCTCAACATCCCCGGCCCGCTGCTGGACCGCATGGAGGTGATCCGGATCCCCGGCTATACCGAGGACGAGAAGCTGAGTATTGCTTCCCGCTACCTGGTGCCCAAGCAGCTCAAGGCCAATGGGCTGAAGCTGGAGGAACTGGCCATCGCCGAGGACGCCGTGCGCGACATCGTGCGCTACTACACCCGCGAGTCGGGCGTGCGCAACCTGGAGCGCGAGATCTCCAAGATCTGCCGCAAGGTGGTCAAGGAGATCGCGCTGAAGGGGCCGCAGCCGGTCAAGAAGNCCGTCGCGAAGAAGGCCGCTCCGGCGCGCAAGCCGAAGTCCGCGCTGGTGCAGGTCTCCTCCAAGACTCTGGACAAGTACCTGGGCGTGCGCCGCTTCGACTACGGCCGCGCCGAGGAGCAGAACGAGATCGGCCTGGTCACCGGCCTGGCCTGGACCGAGGTCGGCGGCGACCTGCTGCAGATCGAGGCCACCCTGGTGCCGGGCAAGGGCCAGCTGATCCTGACCGGCCAGCTCGGCGACGTGATGAAGGAGTCCGCCTCCGCGGCATTGTCGGTGGTGCGCGCGCGCGCCGAGAACCTGGGCATCGAGACCGACTTCCTGCAGAAGCACGACGTACANCTGCACGTNCCCGACGGCGCCACGCCCAAGGACGGTCCCAGCGCCGGCATCGCCATGGTCACCGCGCTGGTGTCGACCCTGACCAAGGTNGCGGTGCGTGCCGACATCGCCATGACCGGCGAGATCACCCTGCGCGGCAAGGTCACCGCGATCGGCGGNCTGAAGGAGAANCTGCTCGCGGCCCTGCGCGGCGGCATCCGCACCGTGGTGATCCCGGAGGAGAACCGCAAGGACCTGGCCGATATCCCGGCCAACGTCACCGAGGGAATGAGGATCGTGCCGGTGCGCTGGATCGACGAAGTGCTCGACCTGGCCCTGGAACGGCCGCTGCGGCCCGCGGCCGGCAAGCCGGCCGGACGGCGCAGCGGCAAGGCCGGCGGCCGGCGCCCGCGCCCGGCGCGGGACCAGGCCGACACGACCCACTGATCGGCCCTGCGCGCGGCGGGCATTCCGTCGCGCGGATAGCGGAAAACCTGCGCAATCACGGGATTTGCGGTTGCGGCAAGGGGGGAGCGCCCTGTATAACGGGCACACCCGCCAGCGGCCTGCCCGCACGGTGGCACCGGACCGAAAGGGCACGCCCCGACGACGTGGAGCGGGCCCGGCCACTCATCTCGCGGCGAGGCCGCACAGGGAGCAAAGAAGAATGAACAAGACCGATCTGATCGATGCCGTCGCCGGCGAAGCCGAAGTCACCAAGGCCGAGGCCGCCCGTGCGGTGGACGCGGTGATCGACTCCATCACCAAGGCGCTGAAGAAGGGCGACACGGTGACCCTGGTGGGCTTCGGCACCTTCCAGGTACGCAAGCGCGCCGCCCGCACCGGCCGCAACCCGAAGACCGGCGAGACCATCAAGATCAAGGCCTCGAAGAATCCGTCGTTCAAGGCTGGCAAGGCCCTCAAGGACGCGGTAAACTGATCGGCCCCGCTGCCCAGGCAGGGTGCATGCACCCGGGTGCTTAGCTCAGCGGTAGAGCGTCGCCCTTACAAGGCGAGGGTCGGGGGTTCGAAACCCTCAGCACCCACCAGCCCGCCGCGAGTGTCTCGCGGTCTGGCATGAAGGGCGCGGATCGAAGTACAATGTTCGTTTAGCGCGGAGCGGTAGTTCAGTCGGTTAGAATGCTGGCCTGTCACGCCGGAGGTCGCGGGTTCGAGTCCCGTCCGCTCCGCCATTATCCGGAAGGCCCCTGGTTCCCCAGGGGCCTTTCTCTTTTCCCGNCGCCGCTCGCCGCGGCCANGATTCCGCTGCACCGGCGGCCCGCGCCGGCCGGTTCCGGGGACTGCGGCCATTGCCGCCCGGAACGGCCATGACGGGTTAAACTGGACAGTTCCAAATTCCGCTTAACTGGGCTGGCAAAAATGCTGCAGAAACTCCGCGACGGGACTTCGGGGTGGGTCGCCACGGGCATCATCGTGCTGCTGATGATCCCGTTCCTCTTCGTCATCGACCAGAGCTACCTCGGCGGCATGGGCGCCAACAATGTCGCCCAGGTCAAGGCGCCGCCGAAGTGGTGGGAGGGTGCACCCAAGTGGTGGCCGGTGTCGAAGTTGTGGGAGCACCGCGAGGTGGGCGTGGACGAGTTCCGTCAGCGCTTCGAGCAGGAGCGCATGCGCCAGCGGCAGGAGCAGGGCGAAGCGTTCGATTCGCGCGAGTTCGAGTCGGTGGAAAACAAGCGCAGGGTGCTGGACCGGCTGATCGACGAAAAGGTGCTGGAACTGGCCGCCGGGCGCGCCGGCGTGTCGGTGGGCGATGCGACGGTCGCCGAGTACATCGCTTCGATCCCCGCGTTCCAGGTGGACGGCAAGTTCGATCTGAGCCGCTACCAGCTGGCCCTGGCCGCGCAAGTGCCGGCACAGACGCCCAAGCAGTTCGAGCAGCTGGTGCGGCAATCGCTGCAGCAGGGGCTGATCCCGGACAGCCTGGCGACCTCGGCATTCCTCACCGACGCGGAGTTCGACCGCATCGTGCGCCTGTCGGCGGAGAAGCGCGACCTCGAGGTCGCGCTCCTGCCGGCGCCGGCGGAGGACACCGCGGCGGTGGACGACGCGGCGATCCAGGCGTGGTACGAAGCCCACCCGGGCGACTTCAAGCGCCCGGAGGCAGTGACCATCGAGTACGTCGAAGTCGACGCCAGCCAGCTGCCCGCGCCGGCGCCGGCCGACGAGGCCACCCTGCGCAGCCGCTTCGAGGAGGAGCGCGCGCGCTTCGCCGAGCCGGAACAGCGCCTGGCTTCGCACATCCTGGTGCGGGTCGCTCCCGGTGCCGACGAGGCCACGCGCAAGGCCGCCGAGGAGAAGGCGCGCCGGCTCGCGGCCGAGGCGCAGGCGCCTGGCGCCGATTTCGCCGCGCTGGCGCGGGCCAATTCCGAGGACCCTGGCTCGCGCGATGGCGGTGGCGACCTGGGCTGGGTCGAGCGCGGCATGATGGTGGCGCCGTTCGAGGAGGCACTGTTCTCGATGCAGCCTGGCGAGGTGCGCGGCCCGGTGCAGACCGATTTCGGCTGGCACGTGCTGCAGCTGCGCGAACTCAAGCAGGGCGCGCAGGTGGGCTTCGAGCAGGTGCGCGAGGAACTGGCGCGCGAGCAGGCCCAGGCCGATCGCGAGCGCGCCTACAGCGAGTTGACCGGACGCCTGACCGACCTGGTCTACCAGAATCCCTCGGCGCTGGCGCCGGCCGCCGAGCAGGTCGGGCTGCAGGTGCGGAAGCTCGGCCCGTTCACGCGCGCCGACACGATCGGGATCGGCGCTTCGCCCGAGGTGAAGAAGGCGGCGTTCTCCGAGGCGATGATCGAGGACGGCACCGCCAGTGATCCGATCCAGCTGGGTCCGGACCGCAGCGTGGTGATCCGGGTGGTCGAACACGTGCCCGAGCGGGCACGGCCCTTGGAGGAGGTCCGCGACCAGGTGGTCGCGGCGATCCGCGCCGACCGCCAGCACCAGGCCGCCGAGGCCGCCGCCGATGCGCTGGTCGCGCGCCTGCGCACGGGCGAGGCGCTGTCCGCGATCGCTGCCGCCGACGGCCTCGAGGTGAGGCCGTTGCCGGGCCTGCCGCGCGGCGTGCCGGTGCCTTCGCCGGAAGCCAATCGCGTCATTTTCGCCGCCCAGCCCGAGGGCGAGGGCAAGCCGGTGGCGGGGCGCTTCGCGATGCCGGACCAGCGCCAGGCGGTATTCGTGGTCAGTGCGGTGCATCCGGGTGACCCGGCCGAACTGGAGCCGGGCCAGCGCACCCAGTTCCGCAACCAGCTGCAGCAGATCCAGGGCTCGGACTCGGCTGAGGAATACGTCCGCGCGATGCGCAAGCGCTTCGACGTGATCGTCGAGGAGTCGCAACTGTAAGGGCGCCCGCCCGCGATCCCGGCGCGGGCCGCGACGTGCCGCGCTAGCGGGTCTTCAGNATCATGCCCGGTCGCAGCACGCTGCGGGGGTGCAATCCGTTCAGTTCCAGCAGGCGTGCGCGGGTGACACCGTAGCGCCGGGCGATGCTCCAGACCGAATCGCCGCGCTGCACCTCGTGGGTGGCGGTTTCGGCGGCGGTCGCCGTCGATGCCGTGACCGGGTCCGTGATGGCGGCGGCTGGCTGTGCCAAGCCCGGAACCAGCGCCAGCGGCGCGTGGCCGGCCGGCCAGGTGCCGGCCAGGCCGGGATTGAGGCGGTGCAGGGTGGCCGCGTCATGGCCATGCGCCGCGGCCCACCCATCCAGCGAGCGCGCACCGTCCAACCGCCGCGCCAGCAGTGGCACCACCGGACGGTCCAGGCGCGCGCGCCATTGCGGCCGCTCGCCGGCCTCTTCCAGCAAGCATGCCAGCGCGTGCAGTTTCTCCACGTAGGCGTAGGTGACCGGGGACAGGCCGGGCAGGCTGTGCGGCGCGGCCGAGGCGGCATGGCCCCCGCTGCGCGCCAGTGCGCGTTTCACCCGGAATTCGCCGGCGTTGTATGCCATCAGCGCCAGGCGCCAGTTGCGGTCGAAGCGGTCGTACATCGCATCCAGGTACTGCACCGCTGCGCGAGTGGACTTGGCCGGCGACAGGCGTTCGTCGTAGCCGGGGGCGATGCGCATGCCATGGTCGCGTGCGGTGACGGCGATGAACTGCCACATGCCCGCCGGCCCCGCCTTGCTCCGGGCGCCGGGCCTGTAGCCGCTCTCCACGAACGGGATCAGCGCGAATTCCGTGGGCAGCCCGGCCTGGCGCAAGGCTTCGACCACATGGGCGAACAACGCCAGGGTATCGCCGTCCGGGTCGCCGACCCGCTCGGTGGCGTGGGCGAAATGGCGCAGCCAGCGTGGATCGGCGTTGTCGCATCCGGGCTCGGCCAATCCGGCGATGAACGATTCGTAGGCGTCCAGCCCGGTCACGGCGGCGGGGGCGACCGCTGGTGCATCCGCCGAGGATTCGCTGGCCGGCGGTGCGGCTGCCGGCGACGCCGGTGTGGCAGGCGGCTGTGCAGGCGGCAGCGGCATCGGCGTAGCGGCTCCGGATCCGATCGCCGGCACGGGCGGGTCGGGCGCGTGCGNCACCGGCCTGGGTGCGGTGGCGCAGGCCGATACCAGGCAGGTNCCCAGCAGTGCCGCCAGCGCGGTGCGGTGCGCAGTCATGCGCGGAAGCCGTCCTTCCATTCGCGCAGCGCGGCGAAGGTCTCGCTTGCGTCGGCGGGCGCGCGGCCCAGGCGCGCGCCCGCGGCCTCGCGCACGGCGGCGACCTCGCAGCGCAGGAACGGATTGCAGGCCAGTTCGTCGTCCAGGGTGGAGGGCAGGGTCGGCCGGCCGGCAGCGCGCTGCTGCGCCGCCTCGGCCCGGCGTGCATGGAGGGCGGGGTTGCCCGGTTCCACCGCGGCGGCGAAGGCGGCGTTGGCCAGGGTGTATTCGTGGCCGCAGCAGACCCGGGTAGTGCCCGGCAGGGTGGCCAGGCGTTGCAGCGAATCGTGCATCTGCGCCGGCGTGCCCTCGAACAGGCGGCCGCAGCCCAGGCTGAACAACGTGTCGCCGCAGAACAGGTGGCCTTCGACCACGAAGGCCAGGTGGCTGCGCGTGTGCCCGGGTACCGCAAATACGCGTACCTCGCGCTCCAGCAACCGCAGCCGCTCGCCATCGGCGATGCGCTCGCANTCCAGGTCGATGCGCGCATCGGCGGGCGCGAACACNGGCAGTCCCGGCCAGCGCNGCAGCAGCGCCGGTACGCCGCCGGNATGGTCGGCGTGATGGTGGGTGAGCAGGATCGCGGCCGGCTCCAGGCCCTGCGCCGNGGCCGCCAGCACCGGCGCCGCATCGCCCGGATCGACCAGCAGCGCGCGCCCGGCGTCCCGCAGGACCCAGATGTAGTTGTCCTCGAATGCGGGCAGCGCGCTCAGTCGCATAGAATCNCGACCATGCCCGCCGCCGCGTCCAGCCGTCAACCCGGCGCCCCGATCCGGTTCAGCGGCCCGGAGGCGCAATGGCTGCTGGCCGAGGAGCGGCGCTGGTTGGCCGCACACCTGGCGGTGCGCCCTGCGCGGCCCTGGTTATGGCTGGCGCCGGCGGCGTCCGTGACGGTCGAATCACCGATGCCGCCACGCTGCGGCCTGTGCCTGCACGAGTGCGCGGGCGGTTATGCCGGCACCGTGCGCTGCGGGTTGCCGCTGCCGCTGGCCAACGAGTGCCTGGGCGAGGTCGTGCTGCAGCATCCTTCCCCGGCGCAGGCCGGGGCCTTGCTGGACGAATGCGCGCGGGTGCTGGTGGAAGGCGGGCGGCTGTGGCTGTTCCTGGCCAATCCATGGAGCCCCTACCGGCTGCGCAGCGTGCGCGACCTGCCGGCCTCGGCCAGCGGCCCATGGGTGCAGCGCCTGCGCGCGCTGGGATTGCGGGCCGATCCTCCGCGCTTTCTCGGGCCGCGCTGGCGGATGGCCCGTGGCGGCGAGGTGCGCGACTCCGCCGTGCCCCTGCGCGCGGGTTGCGTGGTGGTGGCCGAGAAACGCGGCCTGGCGCCGGTGGCGCCGGCGCCGTTGGCGTGGCGGCGCGGTACTGCGCCGGCCGCATGAGACTTTCCGCGGGAGAGCGATGAAGAAGATCCAGATCCACACCGACGGCGCCTGCCTCGGCAATCCAGGGCCGGGCGGATGGGCGGCCTTGCTGCGCTGGAACGCGCACGAGCGCGAGTTGGCGGGCGGCGAGCCCGATACCACCAACAACCGGATGGAGTTGATGGCGGCGATCGTGGCGCTGGAAACCCTGCGCGAGCCCTGCACGGTGGTGCTGCACACCGACTCGCAATACGTGCGCCAGGGCATCACCGAATGGATGCCCGGCTGGGTGCGCCGCGGCTGGAAGACTTCCGGCGGCGATCCGGTCAAGAACCGCGACCTGTGGGAACGCCTGCACGCGGCTGCCGGGCGCCACCGGGTGGACTGGCGCTGGGTCAAGGGCCATGCCGGCGACCCGGACAACGAGCGCGTGGACGGGCTCGCCCGCGGCGCGGCGCAGCAGGTGCGCGATGCCGGCGCGCTAAACTGACCGCGCATGCGCCAGATCATCCTCGACACCGAAACCACCGGCCTGGAATGGAAGAAGGGCAACCGCATCGTCGAGATCGGTTGCGTGGAACTGCTCGAGCGCCGGCCCAGCGGCCGCAACTTCCACCGCTATCTGCGGCCCGACCGGGAGTTCGAGGCCGGTGCCCAGGAGGTCACCGGCCTGACCCTGGAGTTCCTGGCCGACAAGCCGCCGTTCGAGCAGGTGGTCGACGAATTCCTCGAATTCGTGGATGGCGCCGAACTGATCATCCACAACGCCGCCTTCGACCTGGGGTTCCTCGANTACGAGCTGTCGCGCCTGGGCGAGCGCTACGGGCGCATGGCCGACCGGGTCGCGGTGGTCGACACCCTGCTGCTGGCGCGCGAACGTTTTCCCGGCCAGCGCAACTCGCTGGACGCGCTGTGCAAGCGCATGGGGGTGGACAACTCGCATCGGCAACTGCACGGGGCGCTGCTCGACGCCCAGATCCTGGCCGACGTGTACATCGCCCTGACCTCCGGCCAGGAGGAGATGGGCTTCGGCGAGGCCCAGGCCGCGCTGCAGCGCCCGGCCGCGATGGCGGAATTCGCGCCGGTGGCTGCGGAGCGGCCGCGGATCGGGGTGGCCGCTGCGGAGCAGGAGGCGCACCTGCGGCGNCTGGAGACCCTGCGCAAGAAAGCCGGGCGGGCGTTGTGGGANGAGGCGGCGGCGCCGAACTAACGCCCCGTTCCCTCCGNGCCCCTTCTGCCACAGGCAGAAGGGAGAAGCCGTCGCTTACTGGCAGCGCACCAGGACTGCGGTGACGTTGTCCGAGCCGCCGCCATCCAGCGCGGCGGCCACCAGGGTGTCCACGCATTCCTGCGCACTGCAGTCCTGCCCGCCCAGGGTGTCGGCGATGCGGCCGTCGTCGACTTCCTCGGTCAGGCCGTCGCTGCACAGCAGCAACTGCATGCCCGGGCGCAGCTCGCCGGCCGTCATCGACACGTTCAGGTGCGCTGGATCGGTCACGCCCAGCGCTTGGGTGACCACGTTGCGGTGCGGATGGGTGCGGGCCTGCTCGGCGGTCAGTGCGCCCTGGTCGACCAGGGCCTGCACGTAGCTGTGGTCCTGGCTGAGCTGGGCCAGGGCGCCNTCCCGCCACAGGTAGGCGCGGCTGTCGCCGACCCAGGCCACCTCGTAGCGCTGGCCCTGGACCCGGGCGGCGACCACGGTGGTGCCCATCGGCAGGGCGTCGTTGCGGCGGCGCGAGACCCGGATGATCTCCTCGTCGGCGATGCGGATGGCCTGGGCCAGCGGGGTGCCGCTGCGGATTTCGCGGACGATGGTCTCGCGCGCCAGCGCGCTGGCCACCTCGCCGCAGGCGTGCCCGCCCATGCCGTCGGCCACCAGCCACAGGCCCAGTTCGCCGTCACCGTAGTAGGTGTCCTCGTTGAGCTGGCGGCGCAGGCCGACGTGGGTCAGGTGTCCGAACTCGATCATGGGGTCCGTGCCGGCTTCGCTTTGATCAGGATAAACGCATTCACCCGGGGCGGTCGGACAGGGGGCGGCCGCGGTGGTCCGGACGAAGAAAAAGACGGGCCCAGACAGGCCCGTCTTCGTCGCGATTCTGGCGGGAAGGGTGGGATTCGAACCCACGGTACCGGAGACCGGTACACCGGATTTCGAATCCGGCGCATTCGACCACTCTGCCACCTTCCCGGGACCCGGCGGCATGGTCGGTCCGCGGGGCCCGCCATGATACGGAAGCGGCCGGGGCGGTACAACCGCGGTCCGTGCCGGCGCGCGGGGGGCTAGACTGTCGGCCCCGTCCTGTCACGCCCCCGGTGCGCCCGCCATGTCCGAGATCCTGGTCCCCGTGTCCTTCGGCGAACTGCTCGACAAGATCGCGATCCTGCAGATCAAGTCCGAGCGCATGACCGACCCCGCCAAGCTGGCCAACGTGCGCAAGGAACTGTCCGCGCTGGAGCATACCTGGATGCAGCATCCGGCCGCCGGTGGCGACATCGCCCAGCTGCGCGCGCAGCTGAAGGCGGTCAACGAGCGCCTGTGGGTGATCGAGGACGATATCCGGATCAAGGAGAAGGCGCAGGAATTCGACCCGGAATTCGTGCGCCTGGCGCGCAGCGTCTACTTCGAGAACGACGAGCGCGCACGGGTGAAGAAGGAGATCAACCTGGCCCTGGGCTCGGCCTACGTCGAGGAGAAGTCCTACCAGGACTATCGCGCCGCCGCCGCGCCCTGAGCCGGACATTGCTGCGATGAGGCGCAGGGACTTCCTCGCCGGCAGCGCCGCACTGGGCGCGTCGGCCTTGCTGCCCGCCTTCCCGGCGCCGGCGCGCGGCGAGCGGCTGCGCCTGGGCATGATCGGCACCGGCATGCGCGGTCAGGTCCTGCTCACCGAACTGCTGCGCCGCGACGACGTGGAGGTGGCGGCGCTGTGCGACATCGAGCCGATCATGCTCGGGCGTGCGCTGGCGCAGGTGGACAAGGCCGGCAAGCCCAAGCCGCGCGCCTACGGCCAGGACCGCGACGAGAACGCCTGGAAGCGCCTGCTGGAGCCGGGTGGGCTGGACGGGGTGATCATCGCCACGCCCTGGGAATGGCACGCGCCGATGGCCATCGGCGCGATGCAGGCCGGCGTCGCCGTCGGCTGCGAGGTGGTGGCCGGGATCACCCTGCAGGATCATTGGGACGTGCTCGACACCCAGCTGCGCACCGGTACCCCGTACATGCTGCTGGAGAACGTGTGCTATCGCCGCGACGTGATGGCGGCGCTGCGGATGGTGCGCGAGGGCCTGTTCGGCGAGCTGGTGCACCTGCAGGGCGGCTACCAGCATGACCTGCGCGCGGTGAAGTTCAATTCCGGCGATCCCGACCAGCCCTACGGCAGCGGCGTGGAATTCGGTCCCGGGGGCTGGTCCGAGGCGCACTGGCGCACCGCCCATTCGGTCAACCGCAACGGCGACCTGTACCCCAGCCACGGCATCGGCCCGTGCGCGATGTACGCGAACATCCACCGCGGCAACCGCTTCATCCGGATCAACTCGTTCGCCAGCAAGGCGCGCGGCCTGCACGAATACACCGTGGCCCGCAGCTGCGGCACCACCCACCCGAGCACCCGGGTCCAGTTCAGGCTCGGCGACATCGTCACCACCACCCTGGCCTGCGCCAACGGCGAGACCATCGTGCTGCAGCACGACACCTCGCTGCCGCGGCCGTACTCGCTGNGGTTCCGGGTGCAGGGCACGCGCGGGCTGTGGATGGACGTCAACCAGTCGATCCACATCGAGGGCCGCAGCCCGGCGCACCAGTGGCAGGACTTCAAGGCCTACCAGGACGAGTTCGAGCATCCGCTGTGGAAGCGCTACGCCGATGTCGCCGCCGGCGCCGGCCACGGCGGGATGGACTGGTTCGTGGTCAATGCCTTCGTCGAGGCGCTGAAGGCCGCCGCACCGATGCCGATCGACATCTATGACGCAGTGGCCTGGAGTGCGATCACGCCGCTGTCGGAACAGTCCATCGCGCAGGGCTATGCGACCCTGGACTTCCCCGACTTCACCCGTGGCGCCTGGGCGACGAGGACGCCGATCTTCGCCCTGTCCGACGCGTACTAGCCAGCCACCGGCCCCACGACTGCCGGGCCGGCCTCAGCGGCCGTGGTCGGCGCGGTAGCGCTCGAAGGCATCGAGCGCATCGTCCACGCTCACCAGCTCCATCACCCCGTCGTGCTCGATCTTGGTGCCCCAGCGCAGCGCGGCGGCGGGCTTGCGCAGGTACTTGCGCGCGGCGTCATCGTAGCGGTCCACGCAGTAGCGCCGGTCCGAATACGGGCCGCTGCGCGCCGGGTCGGTGGCCGCATGCAGACCCAGTACCTTGGTGCCCATGGCGTTGGCGATGTGCATCGGCCCGGAGTCCGGGGTGACCAGCAGGTCGGCGCGTTCGAGCAGGGCCGGCAACTGCTTGAGCGTGTCCTTGCCGACCAGGTCCAGCGCCGGGGCGCGCATCGCCGCCAGGATCGCGTCGGTGGTCCTGCGCTCCAGTTCGCTGCGCCCGCCGCACAGCACCACCCGCCAGCCGCGCGCGGCGGCATGGTCGGCCAGGGCCGCGTAGCGGTCGGGGTACCAGTTGCGCAGCGCGTGGCTGGAGCAGGGCGAGACCATCAGCACCGGGGTGCCGTCCTCGGGCCACTGCTCCCGGGCCCAGGCACGGGCGGCGCCGGGCACCGGCAGGTTCCACACGACCTCGGTCTGGCGCAGGCCCAGCGGCTCGCAGAAACTGCCGATGACGTCGAGCACGTGGAGGCCGGGGCGGTCGGGGATGCGCTGGTTGACGAACAGGCCGTGCAGTTCCTTGGAGCGGGCGCGGTCATAGCCGACCCGGCGCCGGGCCGGGATGAAGGCCGACAGCAGGTTGGCGCGCGCGGCCAGCTGCATCTGCAGCAGCACGTCGTAGCCGCCGGCGGGCAGGGCGCGGCGCAGGGCGCGCATCCCGGCCAGGCCGCTGCGCTTGTCGTAGGCGTGGAACACCACCCCGTCCAGGCCTTCGAGCAGGCGGAACCCGGCCGGGTCGATCACCCAGTGCAGCGGCGGGCCGTCCGGCCAGGCGCGCTGCAGGGTCCGCACCAGCGGCACCACGTGGGTCACGTCGCCGAGGGCGGACAGGCGCAGCAGGCAGAGGGATGGAGGCATCGCTGGCGGGTATCGTCGGGTCCGGTAAGGGTGCATCGCCGGTGGCTGTTGCTAGACTCGCCAGGATGGTCGCCTTCGACGCCAGCGAAGCCTTGACGCCGTACCGCGCCGGGAGCGCGTACGGGGCCATTGTGTTCGACCGCGAACGGCTGCGGCAAGCCGACCCGGAATGGCTCTCGCCGGCGGCCTGGGGCGAGCGGGCGCGGCCGGTCGGCTCCGGCGGCCGCGGCGGCGCCTGGTTCGTCGACGCCCCGTTCGGTGCCTGCGTGCTGCGCCAATACCTGCGCGGCGGGGTGGCCGCGCGGATCAGCCGCGACCGCTACCTGTGGCAGGGCCCGGCGCGCACGCGCAGCTTCGCCGAGTTCCGGCTGATGCGCGAACTGCTCGGCCGCGGCCTGCCGCTGCCGCGGCCGCTGGCCGCCAGCTACCTGCGCGAGGGCCTGTCCTACCGCGCCGCGATCCTGCTGGAACGGCTGCTGGATGTGCGTTCGCTGGCCGACCGCGCCCTGGTCGCCGGCGGCGGCGCGCCGTGGGAGGAGGCCGGGCGGCTGATCGCGCGCTTCCATCGCGAGGGCCTGGACCATGCCGACCTCAACGCGCACAACCTGCTGTTCGACGGCAACGGCCGCGGCTGGATGATCGACTTCGACCGCGGCCGCCTGCGCATTCCGGCCACCGGCTGGCGCGAGGCCAACCTGCAGCGGCTGCTGCGCTCGCTGCTCAAGTTGCGCGGCGAGCGCGACCGCGGCGAGGTGGAGGCGGACTTCGCCCGGCTGCGGCGGGCCTACGAACTGTCCTGGAAGCGGGGCTGCTGATGGCCGCCTGGGCACTGCGCCTGCACGGGGTCGGCAATGCGTCGGCGGTGGCCTTGGGTTCGCCGATGGCCAGCATCGAGCGCGACGGCCGGCCGTGGCTGAGCATCGACTGCGGCGGCGAGGGCCTGACCGCCTTCGAATCGCGGTACGGGCATGCGCCCGAGGCGCTGTTCGTCACCCACGTGCATCTGGACCACGTGGGCGGGATGGAGCGGCTGTTCGTGTCCAGCTATTTCGACCCGACGCGGCGCGGCCGGGTGCGCCTGTACGTGCCGGCGCCGGTGGTGCCGCTGCTGCAGCGGCGGGTGGCCGACTACCCGAACGTGCTGGCCGAGGGTGGCGCCAACTTCTGGGATGCGTTCCAGCTGGTTCCCGTGGGCGATGCGTTCTGGCACGACGGCGTGCGCCTGGAAGTGTTCCCGGTGCGCCACCACTGGCCCGACACCGCCTTCGGCCTGCGCCTGCGCGGCAGCATGGTGTGGAGCGGTGATACCCGGCCGATCCCGGAGGTGCTGGCGCGCTTCGCCGATGCCGGCGAACTGGTCGCGCACGACTGCGCGCTGCACGGCAATCCCTCGCACACCGGGCTGGACGACCTGGAGCGCGAGTACCCGCCGCAGCTGCTGTCGCGCTGCGTGCTGTACCACTACGCCAGCGCCGCGGACGGCGAGGCGATGCGCGCGCGCGGGCACCGCGTGGCGCGGCCGGGCGAAGTGATCGAACTCAACGAACCGNGCCCCACGGACGATCCGGNNCACTGACGACGATGCCGTTTCGACGGCAACCGNGAGCGACTGNACGGTGCCGCCGGCCGGCGCCCCCCGAAAAGGCGGCGGCCCTGCCGGCTGGCCTCGGCGCCCGCGTCGATCGATACCGTTGCTGCCTTCCGGCCCTGGCGGGGTTTTCGACCTAGCGTCGCGAGGGGCCGACAGGGCCACCATAAATCGAGCGGGGGATTCACTCGGCACCTGCGGTGCCTCGCCCTGCGGGCGGCTTCGCCGTGCAAACCGCTGTGCGGTTTGTCGAACCCCGGGGTTCAAATCCCCCTCCGACTCCGAGCCCCGGCGAAACTGGTGGGCGCGGACGGTACCACTTCACAGCATGTTTGGCGGAGGGAGGGGGATTCGAACCCCCGAAGCGCGGTTTAGACGCTTACACACTTTCCAGGCGTGCTCCTTCAACCACTCGGACACCCCTCCGGGACCTTGCGGCGGCATCCGGCCGCTTTCAGGGGCGTGAATTCTAGCCTTGGCGGGGATCCATTGCGAGCCCCGCCCAGGGCCGTGCGGTTTTACCGGCCATTCATCTCTCCGGGCCGGTGGCGGCGGCCCGACGCTGCGGGCGGGGAACGGGCGGTCCGGCGCGGCATGGCACAATGACGGTCCTGCCTGATCCGGTCGTCCGATGTCCTACCTCGTCCTGGCCCGCAAGTGGCGCCCGAAGCGGTTTTCCGAGCTGGTCGGGCAGGAACACGTCGTGCGCGCGCTGGGCAATGCCCTGGACACCGGCCGGGTCCACCACGCCTTCCTGTTCACCGGCACCCGCGGGGTGGGCAAGACCACCATCGCCCGGATCTTCGCCAAGTCGCTCAACTGCGAGCAGGGCACCAGCGCCGAGCCCTGCGGCCAGTGNGCGGCCTGCCTGGACATCGACGCCGGCCGCTACATCGACCTGCTGGAGATCGACGCGGCCTCCAACACCGGCGTGGACGACGTGCGCGAGGTGATCGAGAACGCCCAGTACATGCCTTCGCGCGGCAAGTACAAGGTGTACCTGGTCGACGAAGTGCACATGCTCTCCAAGCCGGCGTTCAACGCCCTGCTCAAGACCCTGGAAGAGCCGCCGGAGCACGTGAAGTTCCTGCTCGCCACCACCGATCCGCAGAAGCTGCCGGTGACCGTGCTGTCGCGCTGCCTGCAGTTCAACCTCAAGCGCCTGGACGAGGGCCAGATCGAAGGGCAGATGACCCGGATCCTGGCCGCCGAAGGCATCGGCGCCGACACCGGCGCGATCCACCTGCTCGCGCGCGCGGCCGACGGCAGCCTGCGCGATGGCCTGTCGCTGCTGGACCAGGCCATCGCCTATGCCGGCGGCGCGCTGGGCGAGGATGCGGTGCGGGGCATGCTCGGCAGCGTCGACCGGACCCAGGTGGCGGCGNTGCTGCAGGGATTGGCCGGGGGCGACGGCAGCGNCCTGCTGGACACGGTCGAGGCCCTGGCCGGGTTCGCGCCGGACTGGGGCANCGTGCTGGAAGCGCTGGCCGAGGCCCTGCACCGGATCCAGGTGCGGCAACTGGTGCCGGGCGCCGTGCGCGAGGACGAAGGCGGCGAAGTGGACGTGGACGGGCTGGCCGCGCGCCTGCGTCCGGAAGTGGTGCAGCTGTGGTACCAGATGGCGGTCAACGGCCGCCGCGACCTGGAACTGGCGCCGGCGCCGCGGATCGGCTTCGAGATGAGCCTGCTGCGCATGCTCGCGTTCCGGCCCGAGGCCGACGCCGGGCCGTTGCCGGCAGCGGGACAGGGCGCGGGCGCCGATGCGGCCGGACGCAAGGCCGCCACCGGCGGTGTTGCCGCCGCCGCGCCGGTTGTAGCGCCCGCGGAGACCGCCGCCGCGGCTGCCGCCGTTCCGGCACTGCCGGCCGCAGCGGCACCGGCCGCGCCTCCATCGGTCGCCACCGGCGCGGTGCAACCGGCGGCCGCGGCCCGGCTGGAGCCGGGCATCGCGATCGCACCCCCGCTGCCCGTCGAGTCCCCGCGGCCGTCNCCGGCCGCGGNNCAGGAACGCGGGGCGCGGATCGCCGACGCCGAGGANTGGCTGCGCTGCGTCGCCGCCTGCGACCTGAAGGGCCCGGCGCGCGAACTGGCCGCACATGCCGCCTTCATCGGCCACGCCGATGGCGTGCTGACCCTGGCCCTGGCCCCGGGCTTCGAGTACCTGCGCACCGAGCGCTCCGGCGGCGATCTGGCCGCGGCCCTGGGCACCGCATTGGGTGCCGCGCCGACGCTGGCCTTCCGCACCGGCGAGGCGCAGGCCGAGACCCTCGTCGGCCGCAACGAGCGCGAGCGCGACTCGCGCCAGAGCGCGGCCGAGGACGCCTTCCTCAACGATCCGGGCGTGCGCCGCCTGATCGAAAGGCACGGCGCCCGCGTCGTGCCCGATTCCATCCGACCTGCAGACGGGAACTGAAATGCGCGGCAACATCGCCCAGCTCATGCAACAGGCGCAGAAGATGCAGGAGAACCTGCAGCGCGCCCAGGAAGAACTCGCCAGCCTGGAAGTCACCGGCAGCGCCGGCGGCGGCATGGTCAGCGTGACCCTCAGTGGCACCAAGGANTGCCGCAAGGTNCGCATCGATCCGAGCGTGCTGTCCGACCCGGAGATGGCCGAGGATTTGCTCGCGGCCGCGTTCAACGACGCCTCCAACAAGGTCGACGCCGAATCCAAGTCGAGGATGGCCGCCGCCTCCGCCGGCATGCAGTTGCCGCCGGGGATGAAGCTGCCGTTCTGAGCGGCGCATACCCGGCACCCTGATGAGTTCGCCGCTGCTGGAGCAGTTGATCGAAGCGCTGCGCGTGCTGCCCGGCGTGGGCCGCAAGAGCGCCCAGCGCATGGCCTACCACGTGCTCGAGCGCGGCCGCGACGGCGGCCGCCACCTGGCCGCGGTGCTGGCCGAGGCGGTGGAGCGCGTGGGCCATTGCAGCCAGTGCCGCGACTTCAGCGAGAGCGAAGTGTGCGTCACCTGCGCCAGCCCCGGCCGCGACCGCCAGCAGCTGTGCGTGGTCGAATCCCCGGCCGACCGCCTGGCGATCGAGACCGCCACCGGCTACCGCGGTCTGTACTACGTGCTGCAGGGACGGCTGTCGCCGCTGGACGGGATCGGCCCGCGCGAACTGGGCCTGGACGCGCTGGCCACGCGCCTGGAAGGCGGCGAGGTCGCCGAGCTGATCGTGGCCACCAGCGCCACGGTCGAGGGCGAGGCCACCGCGCATTACCTGGCGCAGCTGGCACGCCGGCACGGCGCGCGGCCGAGCCGGCTGGCGCAGGGCCTGCCGTTGGGCGGCGAACTGGAATACGTCGATCGCGGCACCCTGTCGCATGCGTTCGGCACCCGCGGCGAGATGCCGGAATAGGCGAAGCCGTCGCCGGCCGATGAGCGCGCCGCGGCCGGGCGCTATGCTGGCGGTCCCCGCACCGATTCGACGGAACGCCCATGAGCGATACCCTGTTCGGCAGGATCATCCGCCGCGAAATCCCCGCCGCCATTGTCTACGAGGACGAGGACATCCTCGGCTTCAGGGACATCGCCCCGCAGGCGCCGGTGCACGTGCTGTTCATCCCCAAGCAGCGCGCGATCCCGACCCTGGACGATGCCACCGCCGCCGACGCNGAACTGCTCGGCCGGCTGCTGCTGGCGGCCGCGGCCTGGGCGCGCAGCCAGGGCCTGGCGCAGGACGGCTACCGGGTGGTGATGAACTGCCGCGAACACGCCGGGCAGACCGTGTTCCACCTGCACCTGCACCTGCTGGCCGGCGCGCCGCTGGGCAGGTTCGGCACGCCCTAGCGGCGCGTCCGTCCGCGGTTGCGGCCAGAAAAGGGGTCAGGTTCATTATATTGCCCCTTTCGCATCCAGGTCCCATCGGCCAAGCGCATGCCATTTCTCAGGAAAATGTACCTGACCCCATTTTGCTCAGACAAAATGAAATATAGAAGTCCATATGCAGAGGCGGCAGAGGCTCTAAGGGCGAAAGACGGTGTCGCGCTTATGAAAAAAGCCGTCGAATTGATTGGATCAGATTCCGATCCTTATCGGGCTGCTGGCTATTTGCTGAGGGGTGGTT
>Ga0056911_1000365_pt1 | contig 26219 bp, 23 predicted proteins | sample EBPBio132013_DNA_FD_55022 | JGI IMG/M metagenome (GOLD analysis project Ga0056911, IMG submission 55022) | Wastewater treatment Type I Accumulibacter community from EBPR Bioreactor in Madison, WI, USA - Reactor 2_5/13/2013_ DNA | ecosystem: Engineered > Bioreactor > EBPR > Anaerobic-Aerobic >... | reverse complement strand
TGTTACTTGCCACTCTAGTTGCCGAAGAGTGGGCGTATATTTGCCAGGCTATCTTGCCGAAAAGGGTGTCCGGTTTTAGTTTTTAGTTACCACACCAGAAACAAAAAACGGACAGGGAAATGATAGCGGTTGCAGCGGGAAATACATTAACTGAGTATCTAAATTCTCACAACGCAGGCCACGGAGAGGTTTCCTGTCCGACCTGCTCACGGAAGCTGTGGCGCCACGGGAGCCGTCGTCGCAAGTGTCGGTCCCTGGCGGTCTGTGTTGTTCTCGTCGTTGAAAGAATGCTCTGCAGCCTTTGCGGGAGAACATTTTCACTGTTGCCGTCATTTCTCGAACCGCGAAAGCGCTACGAACGCGCCATCGACGAAGAATATGTCTACATGGTCATGAAAGACTGTACCTACAGGGAAGCCGCTTGGAGTGAAGCTGACGGAGATAATCAGGATGCTTCCGCCAGTCTTGCTCGTGCCTTCAGAGCGGGAGAGCGGGCCTGTCAGAATACCGCTGAACACCTGCTTGAAGTACAACAGATGCTTGTAGACGCCGATGTGGAGCCAGATTCAATTGAGTGCGAAACCGATTGTCCACCGGCAGGAAGGGCTCGTAGCCGGCAAAAGCAGCAACTGCTGCACCGTTTGAGCCAGGTGTTCCGACTTCTTCAACAATGGTTTGCGAATGCAGAGAGAGCGATATGCGGAGCATATCGCTCTCTCTGTCTTGGCTTCCGGCTGCCAACTCCACACGCAATGCAACAGGCGCTCTTCTGAGGCTTTGTACATTTCAGCTAAGCAGCCAGACCGGCTGCATTGGAGGTTAAAATGTACGAACCAGATCAAAGACACAAGGTAGCGCTCTTCAGATATGGGGTGATAGCCCCGCTTGTGTGTAGGAAGCTGAGCGGCGACGAATCAAGGATTACCAGGCTGCATGTGCTTTCGCAAATTTTCTCCTACCCTGACGGCAGCCAGCGGAAAGTTCCAGAGCGAACTGTTCGTCACTGGTTAGGCCGTTATCGCAAATTCGGCTTCAAGGGCTTGTTCGACGACTTCAGAAGCGATAGAGGCGTCAGTAAAACCATCCCAGCAGAGCTATTGGAGAAAGCTGTGGCGCTGCGGAAAGAAGAGCCCGGTCGCAGTGTTCAGACAATCATGGAGATCATGAAAAGCGAAAGTGATGTCGGAGCAGTCAAAGCGCGCACCCTGGCTCGTCAGCTCAACGAAAAGGGTGGGATGAAGAAGCTCCTCAAGAAAGGCGCCGGCACCTACGAACGCTGGGAGCAAGTGCATGTAAACGACCTTTGGCACGGTGATACTTCCCATGGAATATGGCTTAGAGACCCGGAGAATCCAACGAAAGCAAAGAAAACTAAATTCATCGTTTTTGTCGATGATGCTTCCAGAGTCTGCACTCATGGCGAGTTCTACTTCGATGAGCAACTGCCGAGATTGCTCGATTGCTTCGGCAAGGCGCTGCTAAAGCGCGGCTTGCCGTGTCGCATGCTCTTCGACAATGCCTTCATCTATCACTCAACCAGTATGGCCATGATGTGTGCTGAGCTGGGTACGGAGATTTCCTTTTGTAGGCCACGCGCTCCACAAGGGAAAGGCAAAGTCGAGCGCTTCATTCAGACAGTTCAGGATTCATTCATGACTGAGGCCAATCGCTCAGGAGTAGACTCCCTGGCTGCTCTCAATGAGATGTTTAGAGGGTGGCTCGAAGGCTACCACAATCGTGCCCACTCACAACTAAACGGACTCACGCCACTGGAGCGCTGGAAGCAAGATCTGAGCAGAGTATCGCCGGTTACGCAGACCNACATCAAACGTGCTTTGATGATGCGCGCAAAGCGGAAAGTGCACATCAATACGGCTACTGTAGCCGTTGATGGTCTGGACTACCAAGCATCCCCGGACCTAGCCGGTCAAGAAGTAGAAGTCCGCTGGCACCCTCAAGACACCAGCTCAGTCGAGCTCTGGATGCTCGGCGAATTCATTGAGACGGCGCCGCGCTTCCAAATCAGAGCTTTCACCGAAAACAAAAACCGCCTACAGGAGCAGGATGACGCACCTGGAACACCAGTTGAAAGTTCAAAGACTCTCATGGCCGAATATCGAAACAACCCTTCAAGCGGCTCTCTAGACCAGGCCGCAACTGATGACTTACTGGCTTGTTCTGAGTTCGTCAAATTGCTCCGACAAAAGCTGGACAGAGAACTAGTTCAAGAAGAACTCGATATGCTAGGCCAGTTCTTCAGCCGTTTGGCGCCATTTAGAAGAGCTGTAATCGTCGACACTTTAGCACGCTGTATCGCAGTGAAAGGCACCGACCTTCACCTTCGCTACTACCTTGAACAGCTCGAACACTCAATTAAAAGGAGGTAGGCAATGCAAAACTTTAGAACTTGGTTCAAGTTCACCGCCATGCCTTTCGACAAAGACGTAGATGAGAAGAGCCTCTTTCGATACACGCAAATTGAAGAGCTACACCAAAAAATCGAGCTTGCCATCGAGAGCAGAACAGGTATTCTAGTCACCGGTCAAGCCGGAACTGGCAAAACGACTGGCGTGCGAGTATATCTTGAACAGCTGGCAACTAATTCATTTAGAGTCATCTATCTCGGTAATGACCAGACGGGCAAGTCTCTCTTCGCCCGGCTGTCCCACGAATTCGGCTTAAAGCTCAATCACAGCACCAGCAGAATGCTTCAACTCACACAGTACATCAAACGCCATATCCAGGGTTCAAACAAGCATCTGGTGCTGGTTGTAGATGAAGCTCATCTGCTCGACTGGCGAACTCTTGAAGACATCAGACTTCTAACAAATTCAGAAATGGATCGCAAGTCAACCATGACTCTTGTTTTGATGGGCCAACTCTGGCTCAGGAACAAGCTCAAGAGTGCTGGCAATGAAGCGTTGTACCAAAGNATGCGCTTCAGATACGGTCTGGAGGGACTATCTAAGAAGCACACCACAGAATACATCCGCCAGCAATTGGCTCGAGNTGGCTGTACCAGAGACCTGTTCACAGACGGGGCCTACAGCATGCTCTTCCAAGCCTCCGGTGGAATTCTTAGAGAAATCAACAATCTAGCAGTTGAAGCTCTAGTTCTTGCAGCCAATCAGGAACTCCAAAAGGTCGATGAAAAGCTGATGAAGCTGGTTGTGGACCAAAGAGAAACCTCTTAAAGCTCTGAAATTCCTCAAAAAGGTCAACAATTGCCAGAAAAAGGACGGAAAGAAGCAGAAAGAGGAACCAAACCAAGCGGCAAATACCGTGGCCAAACCCCGGCAAGATAGCTTGGCAAATGACAATATTGAAGGTAGCCCCGCCCTTAGTTCTGTGTTCGAAACAGAAGCAAGGGCGGGTAATGTCAGGCAGTCAGTCGGTCAGTCAGTAAGGGGCCGGTGGTCAGCCGTAGAAGCGCTTCTCCAGCACTTTGACCAGCTTGTCGCCCACGTCGGCTGCCTCGTCGTTGATGGCATCGCCGCTCGAAAGGTGCAGCCCGATCTTGGTGACGAACCAGTTGCGCCCTCCGAGTAGAGTTGACATGCGTTGGGCGTTGCAGACCTTCTCGCAGTAGACGCCGAGCAGAAAGACTTTGTTCTCTTTGCCGGCGGCAAGCAACTGCTGCCAGGCGGCGCTGGTGAGCATGCCGCGGCCGAGGAGGGCGTTGGGGGCGATCAGGGTGAGCACGGTCTCGTTGTTCGAGACGATTTGCTCGACCAGTTCGGGGCTGACTTCGAAGCCTTCGATGGCGGCGGTGTCATGCAGCTTCAGCTCGATCTCGTCGCCCTGGGAGGTGGTCCAGGTCGCTTCGAGCAGTTGCAGCTGCAGAAGCACGGCGCCGACGCTCGGAAAGGTCTTCTGGTCCTCGCTGCTGTAGAACACGTTGATGGTCTTGATGGCGTCCATGGTGGCTTTCGTAGATAGAGGTTGCGGTCAGCTGGCGTCTCTCGGTTAGTCCAGCCGGCTCGGCTTCAGTGCAGGTCCACCTTTTGCTGAGCCAGCGCCACGGCGAGACCTTGCAGGTAGGGTTCGAGCAGCGGCACTGCTTGCTGCAGGCAAGTTGCGGCCATGGGGAAGCCCAGCGCCGTGTCCAGATGACCGCCGCTGGTCATCTGATTCACCGCCTCGTGCATGGGCTGCAGGCCGAGGGTGAAGGCCAGGTAGCCCTTGGGATTGATTGAGATCGGCGTTTGGCGTCGACCCATGCAGTTGCCATGCACGTCGATGAAGGCAGCGGCATAGCCGAGCGCCTCCAGGGGGTCGTAGTGGCAGGAGCGCGGCGCCACGACGATGCCCAGTTGGGCCGGACGGCCATGGCTGGTATCGGTGCTGCACTGCAGAGTCAGCGCCTTGACCTTGAGGCTGCCGCTTGGCGAGAGCATTTCTTGGCCGGGCAGTTCGGTCTGCAGCAGATGGTCGCAGTTGAAGACGGCAACCGTCTGCATGTCACCGTTGCCGCAGCCCGGGAAGAAGTGAGAACCCTCGGGCACCAGGCAGACGCAGAGACCCTTGGGGTCGGCTTCGGCCATGGCCAGGATGCCTCGGGCAGCGCTTTCCACGGACGCCGCAAAGACGGTGCGCTGCTTCTTGGTCAGAGAAGTGAAGCCGCCGCTCTCGATGGGGCGCGCCTGCAGTTGTCCCGAGCCGAGCCAGCTGCGAATGATCTGCACTGCCGGATTGGAGTTTTTCATGCCGTATTCCAGTTTGGTTGGACTTAAGAAAATGGAGAACTCGCCTAAGACAGCTTGATGCTGTCTGTTAGCTGATAAAGAGTGGGTGTGTATTTGGTTTCTTGGTTGTCGGCGAGAATTAAGTGGTGAATGAGAATTTCATCTAAGCAAGACAACAAAGACCAGAACAACGCCGTTTGCGTAGTTTCCTCCCGCAGACGGCTGAAGTCTGTCTAGGTGAGCTGTCAGATTCTCTTATCTGGCTGACTGAGTTTTGCCTCCATTGCTTGCCTTGAGAATCAAGCCACTCACGGCTCCGCAAAGGAAGAAGAGTGATTCGATGAAGAGAAACACAGCCTGGAACCAGAGCAAAGTCGCCTGACTGCCCAGTTGTTTGGCGAACAAGACCCAGAGTAAACTGCCCAGGCAGATGACAAAGGTCGTGGTAGAGAGAAACTTGGCTGGGCGCGGCGGCAACTGGTAGGTGGCAAGCAGACCCAGCAGATAGGGCACAAAGACAAAGCCCAAAAGAACGGTCCAGGCCCAGAGCTGGTCTAAGAGCAAGAGAAAAGAACTCATGATTTGGCTTTCTAGCTTTTGAAACCGATGAAGGCGGCAGTCCTTCACTGCTTGCTCGAGGCAGGCAGTTGAAGACTGAGATGGTGTTTGCGATTGTGTTGGTCTAGTTCGTCGATATTAGAGGAGATGGAGATATAACTACTCAAGCTTTTCTTTCTTTGAGAAGCAACGATAATCTATCTGAGAATTCCTAAAGAGCCTTGGCTTTAAGGCTATAACCAATACTTATAGGCAGTATTTAGCAAGTTGGACAACTGTCTGAGCAGGTCTTAAAGTTCTGCTTGTAGCGTTATTTGCGCGAGTATAATTGCCTAGTTCGTTTGGGAAATGTCATGCCTTTCTATTTGCTTTTCTTTATTGCTTGCCTTTTCTTGTGTCAGCCGGTTTTGGCTTACGATTTTCCAGGCAAGGGCGATGCGGCGGCTTGGAGTGAAGCTCTGCCGCACTACAATCTTGCCAATCGCTATCTGGAAGCGAACAGGCTTGATGAGGCTTTGGAGCACTATGAAAGAGCGGTTGAGTTGTATCAGTATGATGCTGATTTTTATGTCAATTTGGGTGTGACAAAACGCAAGCTGCAAGATTACAAAGGCGCAGAAGCTGCCTTTCGCCAAGCTATTGCTATCAACAAACAAGATTGGTTGAGTTGGAGTAATTTAGCCAACAGTCTATTGAAGCAAGATCGCTTAAGCGAGACGATTGCAGCATTCGAAGAGTGTCTTAAGCGAAATCCGCCCAAGCAAGAGAAAGAAGCCATTCTGAAAGATATTGCCGACATCAAGAAAGTGCTTAGTTATCGTGCCGGTGGCACAAATAAAGGCTCTGCCGGTGGTGCTAAGCCCTCGGGAACTGCTAAAGAGAAAAAGAGTGAAAGTGGTAAGAACACAGGCAAAGACAAGGTGCCTGTTCAGTCAACAAAAGTGCAGAAAGAGAAGAACGAACAGCAAAGAGATTCTCAGTCTGGCTGGGACTATGTGCGCTAAAAAGCTGCTTTTGGCATTTCGCTTTTAGGTTGTGCTCTAAAGTTTAGCGCTAGCTTTGATAGACGAACAAGGCAAACACTAATGTAACTTGTATGTGAAGGAAAAATGGCAGGGTTCGCCATGTTTTTGAACGAATGGCTGGAAGCCTAGTAGCGCCTGGGTTTGCATCTATTTCTCACTTACTCGTTTATTGCTAAACAATAAGAAGAGCATTTGGGCCTTGGTGATCACCTTGAGGAAAGCTTTTGACAGAGCTTCAGATTTGATACCACTGAGATACTTCTTTCTCACCTCCAAGAGTATTTCAAAGCCCAGTTCACTTAGACCATTTTCCAAAATCAATGTTTTTTGAGCAATCACAAGATTGTTCGGGCTTTGTCTACTTCAGTCAGGGCTTCATCAACTTTTCACAGGAATCACCATGGAAGACATGAAAATTGCCGAGCTGCACGCTCTCACCAAGTCGCTCTACGACCGCGGTCAACGCCTCGTTCTGCAATCGGAGGCTCTGACCGAGCAGCACCAAACTGCCGGCACCGATGCTGCCCGTGCCAATGTGCTGGCTGCTGCCCGAGTCCTCGTGAACGACAGCCGCCAACTGCACCGTGAAGCCATCAACCTCAAGACCGAGGTGCAAGGGCACGAGAACTGGTACCCGACGGCCGCCATCTACAACTTCCGGCTCTGGCGCGTCATGGACGCGGTGAGCTTTGCCCTGCAGGCAGAAGCGGCTGCCAGTCGCCTGAACGGCGATGCCGCTGTGGCCGACCTGCTCGACAAGCAGTCGGCGGATGCCCTGGCCGAAGCCAATCTCTACCACGACCGGGCTCGACAAGCCGAGCAGGAACTGGGCAAGGTGCGCCGCAAGTAAACCGCGAAAGGGGAAACTATGTCTGAATCTGTTTTGAGCGAAACTGCTGCGGAAACGCAGTTTTTCGCTGCTTACCAGGCTGTCTTGCTTGCCGCCCGTCCGGTGCGGCAGCTGGTGCAGCATCCTGAACAGGTGCCGGTGCAAGCCCTCGAGCCGATGCGCGCCTTCAACCTCAAGGCCGCTGCTTTCGTGGCGCTCTTGCCCTCGACCAGCCAAGCGCAAGCCTGGCGCGTCTATCTGCAAGAGCATCTCTGCCGTGCCGAGAAGGTCTTTGCCGGTGCCGTCGATCTGCTCGAGGCCTACCAGTGCTTCGGCTATCTGCATAACGGCATTGTCGATGCTTTCGACGCTGCGACGGGCTGAGCGTTGTGAACACCCGGGCGGCAGCGCCGCTCGGGTTCTCTTTCTCTTTGGTTGGGCAGAGAAGGCTTGCTGGCTGCCACTATTTTTGTTTTTCGCTTGAATACTAAATGGTATAGTGTAGCAGGTTCATTACTTGAGTTGAACTGTTGGAAGAGGTTCAACGCACTGTCTTTTCTTGTTATTTTTCTAGATAAGCGCATGAACACTGGCTTAGCGAAGGCGCCTTTAATCTACTTCTAGTTCGACTCTTATCTTTCGCACCGAAGCTACCGGCACGCCGCCTCTTTTGCCTGGTAGAAAACGCCAGGTGCGCAGGGTGCCGAGGACATGCTCGTCTACTTCGGCTGAGCCAGTGGACGAGACCAGGTGTACCACTTGTTTGCCGCTGGAGGCTATTTCAAAGCGGGCCACGCAAAATGCTTTGATGCCGCTCTCGGTCATTTCTTCGGTGATGACCGGGCGAGGGGTAAACACAGGTTCGGCAGCCTGCAGCTCTTCTGCTTCTTGGGCGCCTAGTTTAAAGGTTTCGGCAAAGGCTTTATTCTCTAGACCTTGTTGCGCAAAAAACACAAGCAAAAAGAAGCTTGCTGTCAAAGCCAGATTAGGCTTGGCAGCTTGACCTTGCTTTGGCTGAATATTTCTTTTGTCACGCATATGTGTTTTTTTAGGCTGAAGTTTGAAAACGATTTCCATTCCCGTAGTATATTTGATATCTCATCGAAATTACCAGTGTTTTCAAGATCTACCGAGGTTGTAGCTAGGCAATTTGGTTGCCCGGCCTGTCTTTATGCGCCTTCAGAACAAACAGAAATTAACTTTACCTGGCTTTAGCTTGGCGGCAGGCCCTTACTTACTTTCCTTGGCTTTAGCCAGCAGCCTTGGCTTTGCCTTTTCCCCTTTGCAGGCGCAAGAGCCGCCTAAGCCGGAACCTAAGTCTGGACCTAGCCCTGAACCTAAAGCTGAACCCAAAGCTGAACTTAGTAAAGACCAAAGCGTTCTCAAATCGCTTGGCGAACCACAGTCGATTAATGCGGGGACGGTTAACGGTAAATTGACCGCCAGTGGCACGGGACGTCCTATCGGAGCGGCATCGGTAGTCTTGGTACATAGAGCGCAAGACCATAAGCGCCTAGAGACCGAAACCGATGAGAACGGCAATTTCTATTTTAATAACGTAGAACCTGGGGCCTGGAATCTTACAGCCCAGGCTAAAGAGATGCTTTCTCTGGATCGCACCTTACAAGTGCAAGCTGGAGAGAAGAGCACTCTGTCCCTGCAAATGGATGATTTAGAGCCGGTGGACGTCATGCGCATAACCGGTAAGCGCACACTTATTCATCCTGAAAATATTACTTCGCGCACCAATCTAGACCACCGCTTTATTCAAGAATATCGCTCAGGCAACGACCTTAAGCAATTGATTGAAAGTACGCCCGGCGTTATGAATGACAGTTACGGCAATGTCATTAGCCGCGGTGAGCACAATGCCGTCAACTATGTGGTTGATGATGTAATCATTCCTGAGGCCGCCGGCGTGCTGCAGCAGACCCAGCCTATCAGCCCGCGCTCTTTGCAGTCGGCTCAGATTGATATAGGCGGTTATGAAGCTCAAGATGGTGGCGGGCCACTGGGGGCGGTGGCACGGCTTAAGACCTTGCCCATTCTAAGCAAACCAAATTTTACCGTTGGGCAGCAGATAGGCGGTCCGCTTGCTGGTTCCATCTATTACAACTCATCTGGGGCTTTTAGCCAAAATCCATCTTCACGATTGCATCGTCTGCGTTTTGAATCTTCTGGTCTTTTTCGGGGAACTTCTTTGCGCATAGCGCCGCCCAATAAGTTTTTTGCCGCCAATGCCGGGGCTGACATCAATGCCTATGCTCGCCTTGAGTATCAGCTCAGCAACCGAGATTTGCTCAAGTTTTCGGTGGCGATCAACCAGAGCTTTCTCGACGTTCCCACCAATCGGCTCTCACGCCAAGTGGGTGTCAAGCAATATCAGCGAGACGCGCAGAACTATTTTATTGTCAGCTATAAACACAAGTTCGAGAGATTTTTCGACGAGCTCAATTTACACATTCTCAATGGCTTCTATTCAGAGAGTTTTCGCTCGACCAATAATTTTGACCCGGCGCCTGACTTTAATGCCGATCAGCCCTTGGTTTCGCTTTCGGCTAGAGCCAAGCGAAGCAATTATATTTTTTCTGCCCAGGGCGATATAAACAAAAAGGTGCTCAAGACTCATGATGTTAAGGCCGGCTTTCTGACAGAGCTGAGACCGGTTCGCACTAAATTCAATGCTACTTATTTTAATGCCGACTTGACCGGCACCGCCCAAGCTCAGACCCAAGCGGCAGCTCAGATTGCCGACTTGCAAGGGCAAGCACAGGCTCTTGAAGCTGAGGGCGATACCGACGGTGCCCAAGCTCTTTTGGCACAGGCGGCGGCGATTAACACCAATCCCTTGCCCTACGGTGCGGTCGTCAGCCCTTTTACTCTGCAGCCTGATGGTCCGCCAATGACGGCTCAGGCAGGTACTTTTACGGGCTTTCGCTGGCTGCAGAGTGCTTTTTTGCAAGATCGTTGGAAGCCCCAGAAAGGTTTCGGCAAACGACTAACTCTGGACAATGGTGTGCGTTTTGACTTACAGCACAGTGTCTTTGGTAATGCCCTCGGACTGGCCTATCAGATGCAACAGAGCAATCTGGTCCAGCCCTTTTCTCTCAAGCCGTTCGAAACACAGCGAATTACCTCTGCTCAGGTCTCTGGGCGTTTCGGCGCCTCTTTTGTGATCAACAAAAATACAGTTTTGCGAGGTTCATTTTCGCAAATATTCACTCCTTCACCGGTAGATTATTTTCTTACTCCGATCAATCTAACAAACGATCCGGTGGCGGGTATTTATCCTGGCACACCGCGCCCTCTGCAACCCACCCGAGGCAAGATGGTCGATGTCAGCCTAGAGCAGCAATTTGGTTCTCGTTTTGCGACACGCACCAATCTTTTTTACAAAACTCTGCGCAATTTTGGCGATTCCGGGGTGATAGGCAATTTGCCCATCTATAGCAGATTGACCAATTCGGCTCTGGAAGCTTACGGTGTCGAGACCCGCATGGACCTCAAGCCTCGAAGAGACGGCTATGGCTTCAACGGTTTTCTTTCAAATACAGTGCAAGTTGCCTATCTGAGAGGCACACATGGTGTTTCAGGAGGCTTCTATGACTTTCCGGAGGCGCCCTTGCCCCGCTATCCAGACCATGACAGGCGTTATCAGGGCGTTGTCGGTCTCGGTTATCGTGCCCGCCAAAATTGGTGGGTGCTTGCTGATGCCCAAGTTTTGACCGGTTTGCAGAATCAAATCGATCCGCAGCTATTTGGTCCTCATCCTTCTCGCACGCCTCCTCTGACCTTGGTTTCACTCTCTGGTGGGTTTCAGCCATCACCGCAGCTGCGCAAGAAATTGCCATGGTTGCCGACAGCCTTTGACTGTCGCATCGAGAACCTTCTCAATCAGCGTCTGCCGACCAATTTAGGCAGCCCCTTTCAGGGTACTCGCTATACCTTGCCCTTGCGTGTGCTGGCGGGCTGCAATTGGGTCTTGGGGCGCGATACAAGTAAGCTTGTGCAAGCACCCAAGAAGACAATCTGAGCGAGTGCTATAAGTAATAGTAAAAAATGGCAAAAACAAAAATGCCAAAAACGAAGAATCGTCTTGTGCTAGGCGAGCAGGAGAGATACAGCTATTTAAGCTTGTACTCTCTCCCGCTCCTGCTCCTGCTCTTGCTAGAGTTCTAGCTGGTGCTTCGGTTTAGACGGGCGTGCCTAGACCGAATGGAGCCTAATTTGCCCAGAGCTTAATTTGCCCGAGACTTGAACTTATCTGGCCGCGGCGCGCAAGCTGTAGTTGAGATCGCTGGCGGCCTTCAGGGGGTCGCTTTCTTCGCCAATCTGCTGCCGCGGTTTCATTGCCTTCATGGCGGCGCCGGCTTCGTCGTCACCGTCGAGCAGGCTTTCGATTTCATCTAGAAGCCCTTCGATGGCTTTGTTGAGGAGGATGGCCGAGGCGGTGGTTGTTTCTTCCATCGCGCTTTCGGTGAGATTGAGCATGCCGGCCATGCCCCTGAAGGCAACGTCGAAACGCTTCTGCACGGTTTCTTGTTGCTCGGCCAGATAGGTCTGCAACGAGTCTTCGCTCAGGGGCTGCAGGTCAAAAGCAGATTGCCCGAACTGGGCGGCGACGCGGTCGACCAGCAGGGTGGCGGCGCTCAAGAGGTTGAGGGCGGTGGCACCTTTGGTCTTGGTCTTGTTGTTGCTCGAAGCCAGGGCTTGATTGAGTTTCAAACCGAGAGCCGAAACTCGGGCGATCAGACTGTGAAGGTCGATGATGTGTGCTTTCAGGGTTTCATATTGCATATTGTCTGCTTTCGCTTTTGGTTGAACAACTACTACCATCGGAAATGAAGCCCGAGGTGGGAGGTACTGCTGATGAAAGGGGAGTTTGGCTTGAGTGAACTTGGAAGAGGGATGCCTTGGAAAGTTGAATGGATGGCTAGAGTCTAGTCTTGCCAAGATTACCCAATCCAGCAAAAAGAACTTTCTTGAAGCGGAAGCGAACTGGAACCTGGTTATGGATGGCTCAGTCAGGCGATTTTCTACCTAGCGCGGTTGGAATAAAGTTGATCATCTTTTGTTTAGATTTGCTGCTGGTGCTGTTTTTCAAGACGATTGTCTCTTTAGTTTAAGAAAAAGTGTCGGTTCTGGCCCCGCTTGGCCAAGGCTTTGGCCGGGCAAGAAGATAGAAATATGGTTTCTACTCTTTCGTCATTTGGTTTTTCTTTTGCGCCCATGAAGCTGCACTATCCTGACCCATTGCGAAGGGGCTATAATCACCAATCTAGGAATTAAAGGTCTTTACAAGCGATGCCCGATAGCGATTCTACTCTTAATAGAGAGAAAGTCTTGAAAGAGGCTAAGCTTGCCTTGAAGACCGGACTTTCCGCCTATGAAAATGATAATTTCAAGCTGGCTGAGCCTCTCTTTATCAAAGCACTTGATAAATTCGAAGGCATTGGCGAGACCGAAGATCCTGATTTCTTCCAATGTTTGGTCAGTCTGGCTGATACTCTTTATCAGCAAAAACGCTATTTTGAAGCCAAGGCTTATTATGAGCGCCTTTCGGTTGGTCGGCTGAAAGCGCAAGGCAGCAGCGATGCCCAGGTGGTTGTCGCCTTATTGAAGCTGGCTGCCACCCATGAAAAGTTGCAGGAATTGCATGAAGCTCTTTCTACTTTCGAACTTACTTTGGAATTGGCTGAAAATACGATTCCGCAGGGACACGCCCTTTTTGGCGTTATCTTCGATTCGTTTGAAATACTCATAGATAGACATGTTCAAGACCCAGAAGAAAAGAAAAACTATCTGGACATGCTGAAGGCGAAGCGCGAAAGTTTTGGCTTTAGCGAGTCGATGTCTGGGGTGTATCGCTCTTTACCGACTGAAGATGAGGCGCAGAGCCAGGTTGAAAGGCTCATGGCGCAGACGCCGGAAGATATTCGCAAGAACTTGAGCCCCTGGACTCATACTGAAATATCTTCTTGGGCTAACGAAGTGCGTGCCCAGAGAGCGCGCTGTACAGTGCAAGGACTGGCTGCCATGGCTACTCCTAGTGACGAACAGCTTACTCGTACCGACGACATCTGGGCCGGTAAGTCTGACGAAATCGCCGAACCAAGCTATGTGCGTGATGAGAAGCATAAGGCTTTGCGACTTTCCGCCGATATGTTTCGACCAAAGAAAAATGATAGGAATGACCTTGTGCAGGGCGAAGGCGCTCAGTTTAGAACCGGCAATGATATCGAGGCGCAGCGCAATACTATGTCGGGCGCGCCAGTCGAAGCCGTTGAGCGTTCGCGTCTAAAGAGCATTGATACAGACCGCAGGCGGCCGAATATATTGCCGATTTTGAGTGTCATAGCCGTGGTTTTGCTCATCGGCGGCGCTATTTTCTTGACCCATGAGTTTACCAAAAATGCGGTCGCACAGAGCGCCGGGTCTTCTTCTAAAGGACCAATGATCGATCTTTCCGGCAAGATCTTTACTTCGTCTGACCGAAGACGCCAGGCTCGTTTTGTCACAAGGTCATCGGTCGAACTGACCGATCGCGGGCATTCAACCATGGCGACTTATCAGTTGAAAGGCTCCCCAAACCAGTCTTTTCTTGGGTTGTCCGGCTTGTTTCCTTCGTCTGATTTTAAATTGACTCTGCAGGAAGTACCAGGAGGCTTTGTTCTGCCCGGCGGAACTAAGCTTATTGGCGATGAATCGGATGATCAAAAGGTTGTGACAAAGATGCAGTTGCTGGCGAACTTTGCCAATTATTATTATGGCAACAAGCATAGCTATCCTTCTTTGGAAGAAGACTTTGTCATTGATAGTAATCGCTTTTCATTGGAAAACCCATTGACGCCTGGTTCCAACAAACCAGTTCTTGAAAAGAAAGTTTCCACCGCCAACACTTTTGAAGCTGATTTCAGCAATTTGCTTAGTTCTATGCGGGATAAGAAGCCTTTGTTTACGGCTGATGATGCCGAGAAGACGCCGCCTGGACTGATCGAATGTTACAGTCTCGTTTCTGATGGTACTGTTGATGGTGGCGCCTTTCTGATTAGGGCTTACGACTCTACAGGTAAGTTGATCACTGCCAGTGATCCAGATAAGGCTTTTGTCATCGTACTCAAGCAGGGCGTCACTGTCGATCCTCTTAAAGCCAGCCGCAGTGTTGATAATCAACCGCGGTTGTTTCCAGAGGGCAAGTCGGTTTTGGTGGAGTTACTAATTGAAAACAAAAGTCTAGAGACCAATTCGACTGATTCAACCAATTCAACTAATTCAACCAGTAATCGATGAAACTTGAAGCGCTGCTTGAGCGGTACGAAGAGGTTTATGGGCGCATTTTGCGTCTTTCAGGCAATACCGAGCCCGAACTCATGGCGCCCGAGCCTCAACGTCGTTTGGTTATGGTTATGGACTCTCTTGGTCTTTCTAAGTTGCCCGAGGGACGCTTGTCTTTGTTGGCAATCGGCTATACCAATGCCTATATCGAAAACAATATCGAGCGTGGAGTCTCCTTTTACTTATTGGCTTTTGCCCCGCAAGCCTTGACCAATTTCGATGAAAATTGGCAACCGCTGCCCGCCACTTGGTCAAATGTAGTCGATAGAGCCTGTTGGGCTTACCCTGAACTTTCCGATTTGCTTAGGCGGGTGCAGGGCGCCTTACCCCAGATAAGTCTTGCCGATTTAGAAGCAGAACTTGGTGCGCCCTTGAGTTTGATTGATGCCGCGGGTCCGTCTGATCAGCGTTATATCAGTCTAGAGAGGTTGCAGGCTCTGCGCAGTCAGGTGGCAAGCGCTGACTTGCCAGGCTTGGTGCGGCGCTTTCTCTATCATGTCTTGAGATTGAGCGAACTGTTTTCAGGTGATTCCTACACTAGGGTTGATGCTGTGCCTTGTACCAAGTTCAATGTAGAGCGAGTGAAAGAATATGTGATGCCCAACTTGAAGCTGGCTTGGCTGGGCGGAAGCGAAAAGGTATTTGAGCGGATTGAGCTGTGAGCTGCTGGGTTGAAAGCTGAAATAGACCGGTCGGCTAGATTGTGGCAAAAAAGAAACCGGCGGTAGTGCCGCCGATTTCAGTTCTTGCTCTGTTTTAGTCTCATGCAGCGAGAAGCTCATCGAGGTGTTGCCAGAGCGGGAGCAGTTCTTGGTCGCTCTCGTCGAAGAGGATTTCCTTGAAGTAGGCGTGTTCCTCTTGATACATGCGGAACTTCTTGTTGCCGCTCTTCTTTCCTTCTTCGACATTGGCGATGCGATCGCAAAGCTTGCCGATCAGCGAAAGCCGATTCTTCTTGATTTTCGGCAGGGTCTTGGCTTTACGTTCGTGGCGGTCGGCGCCTTCTTCATCCGAGAGCGCTTCCACGGCGAGCACGACCACGAGCGGGAAGCCGGCGGCGAGCATCGATTCCTTGGTGCGTTCGGTGTCTTCCAGAACGTCATGAGCCCAGCAGAGCATGTCCACTTCGCGGCTGGAAAGTCCGAAGCGGATGGCCACATTGGCGACACGACGCAGGTGGTAGCGGTAGGGCTTGAGACCGTAGCGCTGAATGCCGTGAGCTTGGATACACCACTGTGCGTACCAGCTGCGGCTATTGGAGGTGCGGGTGAGCCGCGTGCAGTTCGAATTGCGGGCGGCTTGCACGGCGACTACGTTGTTGGCATTGAGGTTTTTCATGGGACTGTCCTTTTCTGCTTACCGATGTGAATCGGCCGGACGTCCCGTTGGAGACGTCCTTAGGAGGTGTTGGTACTCATATAAGCTTTGGGCTCCAGAAAGTCGGTCTACCACCAATCTCGCAGCTATTTGCTTTGAGAGGTTCAGGAACTTGGTTGAATGGGAATTTACGCTTTGAAAGCTTTTCCTGATGGTTGACCGAAGGTGAATACAGTTCGAACCTACCGGTCTATGCCTGGGGTAAGCAAGGCTGTATCTATTAAGTATTGGGTCTAGTCTAAGGCTCTACCGATGGTGGGCAGCCAAGAGGCGCCAAGGTGGGGCTTAGAGAGGTTTTATAACCCGCTGGCGCGGCTAGCGGAGGCTGTCAATAGATATACGCGCTACTTTTCCGGAATCAAATGGAGCCTGAAGACGCTTGATTGGTGGTCGTTTTACTTGTCTATAACGACTTCCTAAGTCAATGCCCGATAGCGGCATTTGACCCTCGAAAGGTCAGCCTGAGGCGTTTCTAAGATACCGAGCCGCTTTACAAAGATGCTCAATCCTGGAATAGCCGGGTGCGGTCCTCTTATGTTCAGTACGTCTTTTCCAATTCCAAGTTCTCCGCAAAGTCACGCCAGCAAAACAACCACCCAATGTTCGATAGTGCCTATTCAGCAGCCCAAAAGGATGCTGGAGATTTGGATATGACATTGCGGCTTGCGGATTGGAGAGTCGTTTCAGCGGATTAGGCGTTCTGCAGGCAGTGTGCTTGCAGCGCCATTCACCCACGCTCTTAGTACCGTCTAGGAGCGCCAACGAAACCATTCTAAAAGGGCAAAGAGCCCAAGAGGAATACATATGAGCAAGAATCAGGAACAGGGCACCTCCGCCACCACCGCCGTTTCGCGCAATGCCAGCGCTTCCGAGATGACCGTCTATATCGGCGGTCCGGCCATCGTCCGCGAACAGCGGCAGGTGGAAGTCGCCGAAGGCAAGGTCAGCGTCACGCTGGAAGGTCTGCCGGAGCAGTACGTGCCCGGTTCGCTCACCATTTCCAAGGCAACCGGTCCCGGTGGTCTGAAGCTTTCGGCTTTCAGCTATCGCCCGGCCAACCTCAGCCTCGAAGCTTTGCTGCAGAAGGCGGTCGGCAAGTCGATCAGCTTCAGCATCGGCGAATCGACCGTCAAGGGCACGCTCTGCCACGTCATCGGCCACCAGCTCGTGGTCAAGACCGACCAGGGGGTGCAGGTCGTCGCCTACGACAGTTCGCTCGTCCTCGACAGCGCCTGCCTGGCCGAACTGACGGCGCTGCCGGCTGTCCACCTCGAAGCCCGCGCCGCCAAGGCCGGTGCCTTCGACCTCGGCATCATGTATGCCACCAGCGGCCTGGAATGGAAGCCCCGTTTCGAAGCCTTCTATGACGCCGCCGCCGAGAAGCTCACCCGCCTGGCCTGCTGGGTGGACATCACCAACGAGAGTGGTGCGCCGGTGCGCGACACGCGCTTCCAGCTCATCCACGGCTACAACAACGGCTACAACAGCCAGCCTCAGTACGGCGTGCGTCCGCGTGGCGCCCGCATGGCCATGGCCGCCGCCGTGCCCATGGGTGGTGCTCTCGAGTCGGCATCTTTCGGCGCCGACAGCGCCGAGGTCGAGAGCGTCGGCGAGCAGAAGCTCTACACGCTGCCGGTCGAGCTCTCCATCGAGCCCGGCGAGACCAAGACCACGGCGCTCATGCTGGCCGAGAACGTGCCGGTCACCGCCGAGTACCTGCTCTCTCCCGGCTACTTCCCCTCGAAGGCCCAGCTGCGTGACCGCCAGGACAAGCTGCCGGTGCATGTGCGCCTGCTCGTCAAGAACGATGCGGCGAGCAGCCTCGGCGTGGCTCTGCCGCCCGGCGCCGTCAACGTCTTCGAGCCCGACAGCAAGGGCAGCCTGCAGCGCACCGACCAGACCAATGTCTCGACGCACGTGGCCGTCGGCGAGAGCTTCCAGCTCACGCTGCAGACGCCCTCGCGCGACGTCAAGGCCAAGCGCTGTCTGGTATCGGTCAAGGATGACCCCGAGGCCGTGGAGCCCCCGGCGAACCCGCCCACCGTGCGCCCGCTCGGCGGACCCGACGTCGGTCAGCGCCCGCAGGTGACCGTGGTCGCCGACAATGCCGACAAGCCGGTCGAAAAGCCTGCGAAGAAGCCGCGCTTCCGCACCGAGACGCGTGAAGTGGTGGTCTTCAACTACAAGGACAAGGCGGTGGACGTTCTGGTGCAGGACACGGTGCCGGGCGAGGTCGAATTCACCAAGCCCATCGGCGGCAACGGCGTCAAGAACGTCAACACCACGGGCGGTGCGGCTTCCTACCTGGTCACCGTCCCCGCCGGCGGCGAGACCAAGGTGAAGTACACGATCAAGTACCGCATCGCCTGACCGACAAGCTCTTCTTAGTTTAAGAGACCGCGCTTTCAATGCGAAAGCGCGGTCTCGTTCCAATTCCAAAATGTTCAGAAGGAGAATCTATGAGTCATCCCAAAGTCATCTGGTCTGAAGAGCACCAACAGTTCTTCATCGTCGGCGAAGCCGTGAGCTTCGACAAGCTCGAGGAAATGTACGTGGAGAGCCTGCGCACCGGTGAAACCGTGCGCCGCACTCCCGTCCACATCTCGAGCGAAGAAATTCGTCTGGCCCTCGCCAACCGCCACCGCCAAGTGCGCCAGCAGGGTTAAGCCTGAACTGAAGAACTGCACCGGCGCATCGCTAGTGTTTGAAGCGATGCGCTTTCTACCGCTCCAACCAGTTAGAGAGCGGTCAACGCAATGGGCCAGCGCAGAACTTGTCTTCGCCATAAGGGCCATTGCTCAAAGAAAAACAAGGAAATGAATATGACGCACAACTCCAACGGCTTCACGCTGGTCTTCATCCGGAACGCAAAGAAAGAAGGTCTGGCCAAGGCGAAGGCTCGCCAGCTGACCAATTTCGTTCTCGACGAGGACTATGCTCCGATCCAGGTCGAGGAGGACATGTTCCTCCTGCGCGGCCGTGCATCTGGAGCCTTGAAGCACAGGGATGTGTTCGGTCACTGCCCGGAAAGCGAGATGGCGGCGCTTTTCCAGGACGAGAAATCGGACTGAAACTATTTGTCTGGAGTATCGAATGTCTGAAGTGTCTAAGAAAGTCTATCTGTATCACTGCATGCCGCTCTCAAGCGTGAGCTTCGGCGTGCTGAAACCTGACCCGGCATTTTCAGATGTCGATTTTCTGCCGGCGTATCGCTGGGCGGAAAAGGCATTAGGCTACTTCCCGCTCTTTCTGGCGGCTGGAGCTGAAGATGCCGTCTCCATGACCGGTTATTCCAACCAGTGGCAAAAGGTAATCGGCACTGAGCGCCGCGGGGATGCAATCGTCAATGTGCTCAGGCGCAAAGGCGAATTTCCCAATTCGGTACTCTTTGTCTTTGAGAGTGAAAGTGTCGCCTCTGTATGCAGCGACTACATGGCTTGGCACATCATTCTCAACGAAACGATGAACGGAGGGACACCGGGAAAACAAGCCGAGCGCATGGTCTTCAAAAGGTCTTGGGCTCGCTCTCGCTGGTATCGAGAAGCTCTGCGCGGCAAGGTCGAACTGCAACTCTTGGCGCCCGAACTGGACTTGCGTAAGTCTGTCCAAGTCTGGGTGCGCAATCAGAAAACCCGCCGTCGGCTTCTCCAACTTGGATTCCAGAATGTCTTAGTCAAACGCTTGCCGGTAAATCTAAACCGGTAGGTCCTTTCCTTTTCACACAGTTCGAACCGGTGGTGCAACCCACCACCGGTTCCTTTCTTCTTCTCTTTTTTGTCGAAGAGAGCCACTATAATATATAAGAGAATTGGCGTTTTTTGAAAATAGAAAATGAGAAGAAAGAGAAATGGACGAGCCGAAGCCCGTCCATTTCAAAACTAAGGCAAATCTACCGACAACTGTATTTCTTATTTGCTATTTTGCTATCTTAGCCGTCGTAGCCGATGTCTTCCAGAAAGCGCTTCCAGAGAGCCTTGAGCCTGTCGAGCCAGGTCTTCTTGGGCGCCGGTTCTTTCTGATCGGATGTGCCGCCCTTGGCTTGGCTGCTTTCTGCCTCTTGCTCAGGCTCGCCACCGCAGGTTTGCTCGCGGTCGCAGAATTCACCGGCCGGGCTTGTTGCCTGGGGCTGGTCGGCGCCCTGACTTTGCCCTTCTGCTTCGCGCTTGGCCTTTACATAGTTGAGGAAAGAACCATGTTGGAACCATTTGATCTGCTCGTCCGACATGCCGTGCAAAAGCGCGATGCTTTCGCTGGTGCCGTCCTGGTGATGAATGATCCCTTGCACTTCTTTCTCGGGGCTGAGCGCTGCCAGACCGACCAGGCTAAGCCTGTCGCCCGAGGCGATGCGGTCATAGTCGGACTGGTCTTTGAAGGTCAGGGCAAGCATGCCTTGCTTCCAAAGATTGCTGCGGTGAATGCGGGCAAAACTGCGGGCCACAACAGCCAGACCGCCCAGATAGCGAGGCGACATGGCGGCATGTTCGCGGCTGGAGCCTTCACCGTAATTGGTGTCACCAATCACTACCCAGCCTTGACCAAGTGCCTTATAGTCGCGGGCGATCTTGCTCAGGGGCTGGCTGCTGGCGTCAGTCTCTGCACTGCCGGGAAGACCTTGACCTTTGCCCACTTCGCCGGTAAAGGCGTTGGTGACCCGGCTGAACATGTTGTCAGAGATATTGTCCAGGTGCCCTCTGAAACGCAGCCATTCCACACCGGCCGGTGAGATGTGGTCGGTGGTGCACTTGCCCTTTGCCTTGAGCAAGATGGGCAGTTCGACAAAGTCGCCGCCCGACCAGACCGGGAAAGGCGAGAGCAGCTGCAGGCGACGACTGTCGGGCGCCACTTGCACCGCTGTTTGCAGGCTGGTGCCGACAATCGCCTGCGGGTCGGCGATGAAACCGAGCGGCGGCAGGGCTTCGGCTTCAGGCGCTTGCAGTGTGAATTGACCGCCGTCGGCGGCGGTGAGGCTGTCGGTGAGTGGGTTGAAATCGAGGCGACCGGCAAGGGCGAAAGCCGTCACTATCTCGGGGCTGGCGATGAAGGCGTGGGTGGCGTTGTTATTGTCGTTGCGACCTTTGAAGGGGCGATTGAAAGAGTTGATGATCGAATTGGCTTGACCATCCTTGACGTCGTCGCGCTGCCATTGCCCGATGCAAGGACCGCAGGCATTGGCCAATACCTGACCACCAATCGATTCGAGGTCTGCCAGCTGACCGTCTCTTTCGATGGTGTTGAAGATCTGGGTCGAGCCGGGCGTGACCAGAAAACCGCAGGCGGTCTTGACGCCGCGTGAGGCTGCTTGGCGGGCAATGTGGGCGGCTCTGCCCATGTCTTCGTAGCTCGAATTGGTGCAGCTGCCAATCAAGGCATAACTCAACTTGAGCGGATAGCCTTTGCCTTGCACTTCTTTGACAAACTGCGAGATGGGCGTCGAGATATCGGGGGTGAAGGGTCCGACGATATGAGGTTCGAGCGCATCGAGGTCGATCTCGATAAAGCGGTCGAAATACTTTTCGGGGGCGCTCAGCACTTCGGCGTCAGCCGCAAGCAGATGCTTGTTCTGTTCGACTGCGTCTGCCAGATCTTTTCGGCCGGTCGCCCGCAGATAGTCGCCGCACTTTTGGTTATAGGGAAAGACCGAGGTTGTGGCTCCCAGCTCGGCGCCCATATTGGCAATGGTGGCCTGACCGGTTGCCGTGAGCTGCTCGGTGTCACCGAAATACTCGATGATCGAGGAAGTACCGCCTGCCGAGCCGAGGATGCCGGCCAGCTTGAGAATGATGTCTTTGGGCGACACCCAACCCGAGAGCTTGCCCTTGAGCTTGACCCCGATGATCAGCGGCCAAGTGAGCGACCAGGGTTCACCGGCCATCACTTCCACTGCGTCGGCTCCGCCCACGCCGATAGCCAGCATCGAAAGACCGCCGGCATTGGGGGTGTGAGAGTCGGTACCGACCATGAGTCCACCGGGGGTGGCCAGGTTCTCGAGGATGACCTGGTGAATGATGCCTTTGCCGGGGGCACCAAAGCTGATACCATGGGCGGCAGCGGCGCTCTTCAAGAAGTCGTAGACTTCCTGGTTCTCGCCGTATGCGTCCACCAAGTCGAGCTTGGCACCGCTGCGGGCTCTGATCAAGTGGTCGCAGTGGATGCTGGTTGGCACTGCCACCTGCTTGAGACCGGCTTGCATGTATTGCAGCATAGCCATCTGGGCGGTGGCATCTTGCATGGCGACTCGGTCGGGCAATAGTGCCACAGAGGCTTTGCCTCTTGCCGGCAGGGTCGTCCAGGTTTGCAGCTGACCTTTGTCAAAGAGGTGAGAAAGAAGAATCTTCTCGGTGAGTGTGAGTGGGCCGAAGCGCTTGCGCGATTCTTTCACCGCCCCAGCTAATTGTTGGTAAAAGTGCGAGTGGCTCGCGTTTGCATTTGCTTGCATAGATTTCTCCACCAAAATACATGTTGAGAAGACCGCACCGACAGTCTTGTCGGTGCGGTTTGACTAGAGATGCCGGTGCCTACTTGCCTGGCTTACTCGGCCGGCATTTCACCGGTGTAGATTGAGAGCGGGCGGAAAAGCTTGTTGTCCTGAATCTGTTCGGCGATGTGTTCTCCCCAGCCGATAATGCGGCTGGCGCAGAAAGTAGAGCTGAACAGCTGGCGCGGAATGCCGACATGTTCCAGAACCACTGCGGTCCAAAATTCCACGTTGACACGCAGGGCTCGCACTGCTTTGCCCTCAGCAGCGGCACGCTGGCTTTGCTTTTCGGCAAGCACGTTCAGGCAGGTCTGCTCGGTCACCTTTGCCAGTTCGATACGTGGACCGTTCTGTCTTTCGGCAACTCGCTTGAGGCACATCGAGCGAGGGTCGTCGGTGCGGTAGATGCGGTGCCCGAAGCCCATCAGGCGAGTACCACCGGCAAGTTGTGCCCGCACCCAGGCATCGGCTTGGTCGGGTGAGGCGATGGAGTCGAGCATATCGAGCACCGGACCGGGGGCGCCTCCATGCAAGGGGCCCGAAAGGGTGCCGATGCCGCTCGTGATTGCAGCGCCAACATCGGCACCGGTACTGGCGGCGACTCGGCTGGCGAAAGTAGAGGCGTTGAGACCGTGGTCCATGGTCAAGATCAAGTAGGTCTCGACGGCGCGAACGTCGTCCTTGCTGGGCTTCTTGCCGGTCACGCCCCACAGATAGCGCTCGGCATAACCGGCGTTGTCTTTCTTGAGACGGGGGCGACGACCGGTATGCAGCACTTCGACGATAGCCGGAGCGAGAGCGCAAAGAGCCATGATTTCGTCGATGGCTTCTTTAGCAGGGCGTCCCAGCCAGGGCTTGTAGCCACGTTTGTTGGCTATAGCCGAAAGGGCTGTGCGGAAGGCCGAGAGCGGTTCTGCTCCGCGCAGCTTCTTGACCAAATTGATTTCGTCAGCCGGCATCTGGCCGAGGCTCTCGATGCGATTGCGGAAAGCGTGCAGTTCGGCGGCATTGGGCAGTCGACCTTCATGCAGCAGAAACCAGACTTCTTCGATGGTATTGTTTTCGGCCAGGGTGATGGCGTTGTGTCCTGCCAGGACGAGCTTTCCGCCGGCGCCATCGACATGGCTGAGGCGTGTCTTACAGGCGACGACGCCTTCCAAACCGGGAGAGAAAGACGCGACTGTACCGGAGGCCGTACTGGGCGTGTTGGAATTGCTTGGATTGTTAGTGTTGTTGTTCATAGTTCTTTCTCGGGAGACTTTGCCCAGACTCTTTGGTCTGCTTGTATCGCTCGGCTCGAGCGCGTCTGGGGTTAGTCTCAAAAGTGTTGGTGTGGTTGTTGACTGTCGCTAGAAAGAATCTGGAATAAGTTGAATGACTCTTTCACCTAGCATAGCTCTTAGTCTCAATACTCTCTTGGCTACAAGTAAATTAGAGAATTAGAACCTGTGCGGTTGTCAGAAGCTTGCGCTAATTAGCGACTTGCGTATTCGCGTCTCTTGGCATCAATTATTTCTTTATTTTTGTGGTGGCATGGTTGGTGCTCATTTTTCATTAAAGATCATCTTCGCGGCAGTTTGAAAACGACTACTTCGGCGACTTCTATATTGCAGGTAATTTCTATTGGTCCGTGTTTGACTATGATCATTCCGCCCTTGTTTTGGTCGCCTTCTCTATCGCCCAAGCAACGCCTCACCTTTATAAAATCAGGAGCCAAAGCCGTGACTAACAGGGCGCCTTCGCTTTTGAATTCTATTTCTTGTGTTTTGTTGTCTTTGTGGCTGGCTTGAATGGTCAATTCTCCATACTCAGGTAGGGCAACGGTGAGTGAGACTGATTTATTGGTTTCAAAGCCGGAAGAGGAAGATATCTTGCCTCTGTAGAGCAAGCTTAAGTACATATGGGACTCCTTCAGACTGCTTGAGTCTGCTTGTTTGAGGAATTTCGTGGTTGGTGTTTAGTGACGTAGAAATAGAGAGAAAGTGAGGGAAGCGAGGAACATTAAGCAGTTAGCAAATGCCGGCTGTTCTGGGCAAGTTCTTTCAGGCATAGATAGTCGCTCTCGGGCGATTAACTTTTGGGACAACTTGGACTGTCTCTTGTTTTGCTTAAGCAGTGGCAGTCAAATAGGTGTCTTAAGCGTGGCTATCTCCGGCACACTTGTAGCTGCCGCAGAGAGACACCGCTGGCTCGGTTATAAGTTCCGAGAACCAAAAAAGTCTCGAAATTCTGGCGGATAGCCCAGGAGCCAATTCAGCAAGACGAAGATTAGCAGTAGATATCAGCAGCACCGATATTTCAATAGTGAAAGCACAATATTGTTTCGGGACAGGTTGGCAGGGGGCGAGACTAAAAGTCCGAACGAGAAGAAGCCGAGACCAACACCTCGGCGACTCTGACTGCGGAGAAACGAGAAAGGAGAACTCGCATCTTAAACGGCGATAAGCTCGCTGATTAGGCACCGCCAGCCGTGTACGCAAAATTAGCAAATAGCGTGCAAAATGACATTCGAACCCCTGATTTTTGCATTATCTAGAAGTTGGGCGTCCTATAGCCTAGCTTGTGTTTCATTACGCGAAATTGCAGATTGGCTATCTATGCAGGTGTCAGAGTTACGACGTCGCCGGCGAATCCTTTTGGGGTACTCCAGGCGGCTTGATCTCGCCTTGCCACTCCCAAAACTCCCTTACTGATTCCGGCGTGGTAAACCTATCGAGAACTTGCAAAACTCGCTCTGAGACCACCAACTTGGCGGCTGGCACAACACCAAAGTCATCAATCCCAGCTTTACCAGTTATCTTGAACCAGTACCACTTGCCTAAGTCTGAGTCCGGGCGCTCCTTTCGCCATACATGCTTAAATTCCTGGTCATCTCCTGATACTTCTACTTCAGCAAATTCAATCCCGGTAACTGGCGGACGCAAAGCCTCAAGTGTCTGCCTTAGCCTGTCTCTACCGATGAAGTGAAATAGACAGCAAATAAAGTCATCTTTGGGCCACCGGCAAAACTCGTAGTGGAGGTGAGATACAACGCATGGATGAGCTGTCTTCTCTCCCACATACACAGTGTTTTGTCCATAGTCGCCTGAACAATGTGGCTCAAAACGATAGTATTTCATCGTGCTCCTTTCTTCAATGGCGGCACGAAATACCGCCCATACTCCTGATCTAGGCTGCGCATATGATCAATGACTTCCGCTCGTGTGGGATTCTGGTTGTTTTCTAAAAATCGTTTCCAGCTTGCCGTAATCAAGTCATGTACGCCTTTTCCATTGTGTTTTGCCGTCTCAGGTATTCCACTCAGATACTTGAGAGAATGAATTTCTCTTGCCTTGAATAGTCCAGGGTGCCGGTCTAGTAGCGTTTGAGGCAATGCATGATGTACCTCTAAGCCGGTGCCTTTGAGGTGTGGATGTGCTTTATAAAACACTGTCCTATAGCCAGCCTGGATGCGCTCAAGTCGCAGTATTTCCAGCTCTGCATCGGTCATCTTCAATAGTTCTTTTTTTGTTAGTCCGTAAGTCTTCACCAGTTCCCGGTCCTTGAGCGAGTGCTTATTTCCCAACCCAAACACTTGCACCATCGCCATGATATGGTCGCCTAAGCCCTTCTCCTGGGCTTCCTTGACCACCTCGCCAGCCCTCTCTACGGTGCCCATGGCGGCCGCTTCCTTCATCACCTGCCGACTCTTGAGCACCCCGGCAAGCGCCTCCAGCGCCTTGCTTTCCGCCTCCGGGTTCCTCGGCAATACCGCCAGCCCTTCTTGCAGAAACTCCATGAATGCTCCCGGCTTACTGAGCTTTTTTGCCTCTCCCCAAAACGCTGCTACCCCAAACCCCGCGCATATCTCCGACATGATAGCCATCTGGTCGGCCGGGCTCTGTTTCTCATACCACCGGTTCAGCGCCTCACCCGTTCGCCTCAGAGGCAGGCTG
>Ga0056911_1000347_pt1 | contig 27278 bp, 26 predicted proteins | sample EBPBio132013_DNA_FD_55022 | JGI IMG/M metagenome (GOLD analysis project Ga0056911, IMG submission 55022) | Wastewater treatment Type I Accumulibacter community from EBPR Bioreactor in Madison, WI, USA - Reactor 2_5/13/2013_ DNA | ecosystem: Engineered > Bioreactor > EBPR > Anaerobic-Aerobic >... | reverse complement strand
AGAGCTGCCAATTATCATGCTAACATCGATGGATGATAAACGGGCAGGCTTTGAAGCTGGAGTTGACGATTATCTCAACAAAGATCTCGATTTGCTCGATTTGCCTAATCGGGTCAAATTGTTGTTGGGTATGTAATGATGACAGGGCCGCTTGCACCAATTCGAGTGTTGGTTGTTGATGATTCGGCGGTTTCGCGCCGAGTCATCAGCACTATTTTAGCCAATGATCCCGCGATTCAAGTGGTTGGCGAGGCCCGTGATGGCCGTGAGGCGGTGCAATTGGTGGCAGCGTTGCAACCCGATATTATCACAATGGATGTGCGCATGCCGGTGATGGATGGTTTGCAGGCCACCGAAGAAATTATGGCCTATCATCCTACGCCGATTTTGGTGATCACCTCATCGCTGACCCGCCATGATCGTAATTTAACCTTTCAAATGCTCAACGCCGGAGCTTTGGAAGTTTGGGAGAAACCAACCGACCTGACCCTAGCTCAAGGCGAAGCTAATCGGATGCGGCTGTTGGAGCGGGTCAAGGTGCTTTCACGAGTTAAAGTGTTGACCCATTTGCGCGGGCGACGGCGCAAATCGCCAACGACCGAAACCAACATTCCCTTATTATTGGCCTCGGCTAGCCCGCCAAGCCAACGCTGGCTGATTGTGGTTGGGGCTTCGACTGGCGGCCCACGAGTGTTATACAAACTCCTGCATAGCCTGCCTGCGAGCATCCCCGCAAGCATTATCATTGTGCAGCACATCGCCGAGGGATTTGTTGGTACAATGGTAGACTGGTTGGACAATCATTCGCCCTTGACGGTGGAATTGGCGCAACACCGGGGTAGTTTGAAAAATGGCCATGTCTATGTTGCGCCCGATACCCATCACTTGCGGGTTGATGCCAACTGGACGGTACATTTGGAAACTGAACCCGATAATTTGCTCTATCCATCAGTCGATGTGACTATGCAATCAGCTGCCAAAGTGTTGCCGAAACAGACGATCGGGGTGTTATTGACTGGTATGGGTCGCGATGGAGCGCAAGGTTTGTTGGCTTTACGCCGCTCTGGCGCTCGCACGATCGCCCAAGATCGAGCCACTAGCGCGATTTGGGGCATGCCACGGGCGGCAGAGGAAGCTGGGGCTGCCATGGAATTTTTAGCTGCTGATCTGATTGCGCCGCGTTTGGTGGCGTTGCTCAGCGAAACTGAACGTCGATGAGCGAGTTGAGCACTGAACAATGGATGATCATCCGCGATTATCTAGCTCAACGGGCTGGCTTATATCTCGATGATAGCCGCATGCGCCAAGGCCGCATGCTCGTTCAGGAGCGTTATCGGCAATTACAAATTAGCCCCGCTGCCTATACATTGCGAATTCAAGACCCCACCAATGGCGGCGAGTTGCAATGGTTGGCTGAACGCTTGGCTAACCATGAAACCCAATTTTTTCGCAACCCTGCCCATTTTCGGGCCTTACGTGAGCATATTCTGCCTGAATTGCAGCGTTCGCGCTCGCCGTTGCGGCCATTGCGCTGTTGGAGTGCTGGTTGCTCAACTGGCGAGGAACCCTATAGCATGGCCATGGTTGCCTTGCAACAATGGGGCAATCCGCCGAGCCGCCCGATTTCGATTTGGGCTACCGATTTGAGCAATGTGCCGTTGGAGCGAGCGATTGCCGCCGAGTATCGTGGTCGTTCGCTAACGAATGTGCAAGCCGACTACAGACAATGGTTTGAACCGCAATCCAACGGAGCGTTGCGTGTCAGCGAAGCCGTGCGATCCTTGGTACAATTTGAACAGCACAATTTGCTTGATGCCCTGCCACATTGGGCCTATCAACTTGATGTGGTATTTTGCCAGAATGTCACGATCTATTTTCAGCTGGAAACATGTCGCCAATTGATCGAACGGATTTATGCGGCGATGGCGGTTGGTGGCTATCTGCTCTTGGGCTTTTCCGAGTCGCTGTGGGGCATTTTTGATCGCTTTGAAACGGTCGAGGTGGCTGGGGCGTTTATCTATCGCAAAGGCGATGGTCAACCTAAACCACGCCCCAACTTGAGCGAACGACCAATCACCAAGCCGCTGAATAAGCCAGCCGAGCCAATACCAGCGCGGCCACGCCCAAGTACGCGGCCATTAGCGCCAGCTAGCCCAAGCAAGCCGCCCGATGTGACGAGTTTGTTGGATGAAGCGCGGAAATTGCGTGGCCAAGGCCAGCAGCGACGTGGATTAAGCCTGTTGGCGAGTATTGCGCCCAACCAGCGCCAGCCAGCAATTTTGGCTTTAGCCGCGCAATTGCACGCCGATCTTGGGCAGCATGAGCAAGCGGCGGCTGAGGCGCGGCGGGCATTAGAGCTTGATGTGCTGCAAGATGCTGCCTATGTCGTGCTGGGCATGATCGAACTTAACCAAGGCGCATGGGATAAAGCGATTAATTATCTTGAGCGAGCCAGCTATTTAGTGCCCGATTCGCCGACGATTGCCTTTCATTTAGCTGAGAGCTATCGCCATCAAGGGCGAGCAACCGCCGCTTTACGTTATTATCAACATGCCTTGCGCAAATTGGCCCAACATTCAAGTAGCACGGTTATTGATGGAATTGCCGTGGGGTGGCTGCGTTCTGCTTGTGAACGCTGGATTGGCGGCTTAGAAGCCAGCCAAGGAACATTCTAAAACTATGCAAAAAGCACAATCAGCAATCTATAGTTCACTGCTCAGTCACCGCGCCCAAGGTCGTGTGGCGGTTCCGCTTGAGCCACCAGTGCCAACCCCGCCCGCAGCGCCTGAACCCGACCAACGCCAAGCTGAGCTGGAACAAGATTTGCAATTGGCGCGAGATTTGCAACAGGGCTTGATGCTCGAAACCGTGCCGCGCCTGCCTGGCTGGGAAATGAGCGCGGTCTCATTGCCAGCGCGTGAGCTTGGTGGCGACCTCTATGATTTTCTGGCGGTCAACGGCTCGCAGGGAATTATGATTGGCGATGTGAGCGGCAAAGGCTTGCCTGCGGCCTTGCGGATGGCAGTAGCACGAACCGTGTTTCGGGCTGAAGTGCGACGCGGCCAATCGCCAGGCCAAACCTTGGCAGCGGTGAATAATATTTTGATCGAAGAAATGCCCCAAGGCATGGTTACGATGCTCTATGCATTAATCGACCCGCAAACAGGCATGATGCACTTGGCCAATGCTGGTCACAATTATCTGATTGTGATCAATAATCAAGTGATTGAAATCGAAACGTCAGGTGTGCCACTTGGGGTTATGGAAATTGATTGTTATAGTGAATCCATCTTACAACTGAACTATGGCGATTCAGTCATGTTGTACACTGATGGTATTGTTGAAGCGACCAACGAACACCAAGTATTGTATGGCTACCCGCGTTTTCAAAGCCTGTTACAAGCAGTTGGCCATCTCAAGCCACGCGCCTTGATGGCCCGCGTGCTGAGCGAAGTTCGCGCCTGGACTCAAGGCCAGCTTAAACACGATGATGTGACGATGGTGCTGGTACGGCGGCGCTTGGCAAATTTGCTTGATGAAATGCATAGCATTGTGGCCGATGTGGTTGGGCCAATCACTGCTGACGAGTGGTGGCAAGCCTTGAACTTGGTTGGCACAACCCGCACGCCCGACCAATGTCTAGAGTTATTGCGCCCACTGAATGAAATGGTATCCAGCCAATTTGGCCGTGGGATTGCCCGTGAACTCCAAGCGCAATTGCGCCCAGTGATCGAAGAATATCGCTTGCTCCAATCCACCAAAGGATCGTCCTAAGGGAACTGTTATGACTACCAATGTTGACACTTTGAATGTAATGCCGCTGGACCTCGATACCTTTGCTGGGAGCGAGCGTTTTATGGCTGGGACGCGCTTGGGTGCTGCGTTTGGGCGCGGGATCAAAGCCTATTTGGCCGCCAATTATCCTGATGCAATCGAGCATTTTAAAACTGCATTAATCGCTGCCTATGTTGAAGGCGATGAGAAATCGCAAATCTACGATCGCGAACGGGCGATTATCTATCTGTATATTGGTAATGCCTGTGCTTTTCAAGATGATTGGCCGACGGCTCAGCGCGAATATTTGGAATCGGTACAAACCGACCCGCAATTAGCCGAAGCCCACTACAATTTAGGTGTGGCTTTCGGCGCGATGCGCCAAATTGATCGGGCAATTGGCGCATTCAAGGAAGCGCTTGAGCATAATAATGGCTTGTACGAGGCCCATTTTGCGCTTGGTCGCGCTTATCAAATGCTCGATGATGCTGGCCGCGCCTATATTCACTTTACTTCAGCTCGTGAATTGCGGCCTTATGCTGGCGAGCCTTTGTATTACATGGGTTTGATGCACCAAGCTCATGGTGCTCACGAATTGGCTCAGCGTTGTTTTGCCGAGGCGCTACGGGTTGAGCCAACCTTTATCTCGCCCAGCGTTGGCCCCGATGAAGTGCTGGTCAGCAAATCCGAGCAAGAGGTTGCCAATTGGTACTATCGTTTGAGTGACGACCTCAAAGCCCAAGGTTATGATGAAGATGCCAAGCGGATTTACGAGGCCTTGCTGAAATGGCGACCAACCGAGCATCGTGCCCGCTATTTGTTGGGCAATTTGTTGGCGCGGGCGCGGCGCTGGGAATTATCCTTGCAAGAATATGGCCGAATTCCACCGCAAGATCGCTACTATGTTGATGCGCGGCTGCGGATCAGCGCAATTTTACGCTTTCAGGGCAAGCATCGTGAGGCCTATAACCATTTGTATAGCACCGCCAAGTTGCGGCCCAACGATGGTCAAGTGTTCTTACAAATGGGCAAGTTGCTCTATGATTTAGAGAAACATCATGCTGCGATGCGTGCTTTTGAACGCGCGGTCCAACTTTTGCCCAAAGATCCCAATGCCTACTATTTATTGGGATTTATGTACACCGTGTTGGGGCATGAAAGTTGGGCACTAGCAGCCTGGCGTAAAGCGGTGGAGTTAGCGCCGCATGCGCATTCATTGCGCTACGATTTGGGTTATATGTACACCCGCCGCCGTCGCTACGATTTGGCTTCGCGTGAATTTAGCCATGTGCTGATGCATTGGCCCGATGATATTGAAACCACCTTTATGCTGGGTACATGTTATAAAGAAATGTTAGAACCAGCCCAAGCCATACCATTATTTGAAAAAGTGCTGCGCCGCAACCCACGCCATACTCAAGCACTCTACTATTTGGGGGCATGTTATCTCCAAGTTGGCAACAGTTCTTTGGGTAAGGCCTACCTGCGCCGCTATGAACATCTGATCAACCAACAGGAACAATTACCACAAAAGGGCCGTGCAATGGCTCGTGGAGGTTCGCGATGAATCGGATTCACCTCAACATTCCATCGGATTTGGTCTTTGAGCGGGTTGTGCGAGCTAGTGCTGCCGAACTCGGTAGCACAATGGGCTTTCCACGTGAGCGCGTCGAAGATTTGAAACTGGCGGTGAGCGAAGCAGTAACCAATGCTATCGAGCATGGTGGCGGCGGCGGTGTGGCTGGCTCGGTCGAAGTGATTTTCTCGTTGCATGCCGATCAGTTAGAAGTTGAAATTATTGATCATGGCAAAGGCATCGAGCATTTCAATACCGAACGGCGGGTGGTCGAGGAAGATAATCTCGAAGCGGGCATGCTGCGCGGTTTCGGCTCCTATCTCATCAGCGAGTTGGTTGATCAATACGAAGTGCAAAGCTCAGGCACAGGCACAAGTTTGCGCTTACGAATTTTCAAAGCGAAGTAGGGAGCAGGGGTCAGAATTCAGGGGTTAGGCTTCAGGAAACACGGCTATAGGCGCTAGGCTAGCGGAACAATTTGTGGAATGACAATGATCTCAAAAAGCCAAAAGCCTATAGCCGCTAGCCTATGGATTAAATGCCGATCCCTCGCCCCCGGCATTCCACTAGTCCCTGATCCCTCGCCCCTCGTCCCTAGCCCCCTAAGCCACCGTATAATGGAGAACATTGCATGCAGCGCCGACGATGGATATTAATCGCAATCAGCCTGACGCTGCTTCTAGCGAGTGCTGGCTTGAGTTTAGCTCGCACAACTGGCCTGTTGGATGACCCGAATTGCACAACCAGCGATTGTACGTTTTTACCGTTGGCCTTGAAAAATTCTAGTGAAATTACGCCAATGCCAACAAATGCGGCAACCGCAACCAGTGTGATGCTCTCGCCAACTGCAACATCGAGCACTACCCCAACCGCCGCGCCAACCGCAACCAGTACCTCAACTAATGTGCCAACTGCGACGAACACCGCAACCGATGTGCCAACCGCGACGAACACACCAACTGCTGTACCAACCGCAACCAGTACGCCAACCGACGTGCCAACTGCGACCAATACACCAACTGATGTGCCAACCGCGACCAACATACCAACTGATGTGCCAACCGTGACCAACACACCAACCCATACATCAACGCCAACGAGTACATCAACCCATACATCAACGCCGACCAGCACGGCTACGGCAACCCCACGTCCACCAACCACCACCCCAACCACGATTGTGGGTACGGCGACCCCAACCACACCGCCCAACTTCACACGGATTGTTTGGTCTACGGCTGTGCCAACACCATTTAGCTATCCTTTTGCGGCGGTTGAAGCTCAAGGCGCAGTGGTTGGCGGCAAATTGTATGTCTTTGGTGGCTTCGGTCAGCCTGGTTTATCGGGCGATACACCCTCGCGCTTGTCGAACGTGTATGATCCAGTGGCCAATACCTGGACAGCGATTGCGCCCTTGGAGCGAGGTTTGACTCACGTTGGTACTGCCACCGATGGTCAAAAGATCTTCCTTGTTGGTGGCTATATTGAAGATTTTGATGGAGTTGGCCAGATTTTCGGCTCACGGGTTTCGCGCTATTACGACACCGCCACCAATACCTACACCAACTTGCCGGTGATTCCGATTCAACGGGCGGCGGGCCAGCTGTATTATCTTGATCGGAAGTTGCATTATGTTGGTGGAACCTATTACAAACAGGTTGATGTTGGCACGCATTTTGTGCTCGATTTGAATGATTTGGCGACTGGTTGGGTGACCCAGACCAACCAACTAACCTATGCCGAGTTGCCCAATCCACGTCAACATGCTGGTGGGGTGGTGCTTGATGGCAAACTCTACTATATTGGCGGTCAGCATGGCCACGATGGTAGTTTAACCGTCGATAACGATGTGCATCGCTATGATCCCGCTACGAATATGTGGGAACAAATGGCCGATATTCCGTTGGCCTTGAACCATATTAGCCATTCGACCTTGGCGCTTGGCGGTAAAATTTTCGTCTTTGCTGGCCAAACCACCAACGGAACTAAACATAATACGATTTATGTGTATGATCCGGCCACGAATACTTGGGCACAAATGCCTAACAACTTGCCAGCAACCCGTTATTCAGGCATTATTGGCGAGATTAATGGCACGTTGTATTTCACGACTGGCGGCGGAACCAACAGCTATCGTGGAATTCCCACACCATAGCATTATTTTGCAGGGCGTTGGTCGCGTTTGGCGGCCAACGCAAAACTATGAGTATCACGATCTATCCAATTCCGCGTTTGCTGGCAACCAACCCATATCTTGATTTGTTGTATGCGCCATTTGCTGCATGGCCTGATGTGCAGATTGCACGCCAGCCATTTGCTCAAACCTTGCGCCATGGCTTGTTGCATGGCGGTCAGCGGGTGCTGCATTGGCACTTTTTTGATGAACTGACCCAGCAGCCCAGCCAAGCGGCAACTGCATTGCGTAGTATGAGCTTTATTGTGCTATTGCGTTTGCTGGCTTTGCGTGGAGCAAAATTGGTTTGGACGGCTCACAACTTGGAGCCACACGAATTGCGTTACCCCCAATGGGCGCAGCGTTGTTATCAGGCTATGGCGCAGGCGGCTGAGCAAATTATTGTACATTCGCAGGCCGCCGCCCAACTGCTCGATCAACGCTATCAGGTTGCCGCTAAAACCAACGTGATTGCCCATGGCTCGTATATCGGTGTCTATGGCGAAGCTTGGGATCAAGCGGCTGCCCGTGAGCAATTGCAACTAACGCCCAAAGGCTTTGTTGCGCTCAATCTTGGCACATTGCGTCCCTACAAAGGTGTGGAATTGTTGCTTGAGGCTTGGTCAGCCGAGCTTGGCCGCTTGCTGATTGTGGGTGCGGCCAAAGATCAACGCTATGCTGAGCAATTGCAACAACAGGCAACCAATCCTAGCATCACGCTACGGCCCCAGTTTATTGCCGATGCCCTTCTGCCTGCTTGGTTTGCCGCCTCCGATGTGGTCGTATTGCCCTATCGCAAAACCTTGACCTCAGGCATGTTGCTGGCAGCGCTTTCGTATGCCACGCCAGTGGTTGCGCCTGATTTGCCGCCAGTCCGCGAATTGATTCGCGATGGCGAGAATGGCTTTTTGTTTGAGGCCAACGATGTGGCTAGTTTACGCGCCGCTTTACACCGTGCCGCCGCCCATCCCGATCGACAAGCTTTGCGCCAAAATGCGCTCCAAACAGTTCAAGCGCTTGATTGGAGCCTGATTGCCAACCAAACTGCGGCAGTTTATCGCCGTTTATTCGAGAAACCCGCATGATTCCAGGCCAAATTTCGATCATCATCGTGAGCTATAACAGCGCCGCACTATTGCCCGCTTGTTTTGCAAGCCTCGCCACGACCAACGACGACAATTATCAATTAATTGTGGTTGATAATGCTTCGAGCGATGGCTCTGCTGAGTTGGTACGTCAGCAGTATCCGCAGGTTCAGCTGATTGCCAATCAGCATAATCATGGCTTTGGTGCGGCATGTAATCAAGGTATGGCGGCGGCGACTGGCGAATATTTTTTATTTTTCAATCCCGATGTACAAATTACGCCCAATTGGCTGACACTCTTGCGCCAGCACCTAGCAGCCAATCCCCAAGCGGCAATTATTTGCCCAACCACCTTGTATCCCAATCAAGCGCCGCCAACCCGTCATGGTGTGGCGATCACGGCGGCTGTGCCAGGCTGTGCAATGCTTTTGCGGCGCAGCGCATGGCAAGCAATTGGCGGTTTTGACCCAGCTATTTTCTTGTATTGGGAAGATACCGAGTTGTGTTGGCGGGCGTGGTTGTTGGGTTGGCAGGTGCTCGAAGATTTCGAGGCGCTGGTGGTACACGAGCGTGGTGGTAGCGGCGGCGGCCAGCGCTGGCTGGTCGAGAGCAGCAAGAATGGCTTGTATTGCTACCTGAAGTTGCGGCCTTGGTCGGCGGTTTTGGGCTATAGCCTGCGCATGCTGGCCAAAACGGCGATTGTAAGTTTGTGCCAGCGCAATCTGGCAATGCTGAATGTTTGGATTTGGCATATTCGTAATCTCAAGCAAACCCTCGCCACGCGCCGCAGCATTCAAGCCCAAATCAGCGCTGATCGCAGCGAAGTTGAGCGTTTGATCAAGCAGCATTTAGCGCGTGGCAAACGGGAACGCAACGAAAATCAAAAGTCAAAAGGCAAAAGTCAGAAGGCAAAAGGCAAAAGTTAGAAGGCAAAAGGATGAGACTGGATAGCGCAGAGACGCAGAGGATTCGAGGGGCTAGGATTCAGAATTTAACGGAGAGACGCAGAGGATTCGAGGGGCTAGGATTCAGGGGTCACAGGGGCTGGAAATTTAAGCATAATCATATAAATCTGGGTCAATCTGTGGCTAAAAATAAAACTTCGCGATCTTCGCGCCCTTCGTGGTTTCAACCCTCGCACCCTTCGTGTCCTTCATGCGCTTCGTGGATCGATATTCATTCGCTGGCCTGGGTTAATATTGAGGAGATGTAGATGAACATAACAATTGTTGATGGCTTTACTCCAACCAATGAGGCTGAAGTTGCGGCTTTTGAGCAAGAGTTGGGCTGTCGTCTGCCAGAAGATTACCGCGCTTTTTTGCTACAACATAACGGCGGTCAGCCTGAGCTAACAGTTTTTGATATGAATAGTAACTTGCTGCCTGATGATCAAAGTATAATCCACTATTTTTTATCCTTAGACCCAGCAGCGGAATCCTCTGAAATTCGTCAAGTAATCAGAACATTTACAGAATATGAGACGCGGATTCCACCAGAGCTTTTGCCAATTGCCCACGATCTTGGAGGCAACCTAATTTGCTTGGGAATTCGTGGCGAGCAGCGGGGCAAAGTTTATTTTTGGGATCATGAATTTGAGCTAGAAACTGAAGAAGAAGGCGATCTGTATTACAACGTTTCGTGTTGTAGCCCTTCATTTCAAGCATTCGTTGATAGCTTGTTGCCTGAATCCTCGCTTGATGTTGACGAGGCAGCATAGAGATCGGCATGAGCTTTGGGTTACATAACCTTCGCGATCTTCGTGCCCTTCGTGGTTTCAACCCTTGCGCCCTTCGTGTCCTTCGTGCGCTTCGTGGATCAGAACGGATGGCGAGAGGCTAAAGGCACTTAATCTTCCGAAAAAAGTCCAATAGCCTATCACCATCTATACTCTGCGCTACAACCCGCTCCTTATGTTCGATGTTTTTTTTGCCTTCTGACTTTTGATTTTATATTTGTTTCTCGCTTTCGGCTAGCAAATACTCGACGCGGGCAATCACCATATCGATGGCAATTGCATTCAATCCACCGCGTGGAATAATAATATCGGCATAGCGCTTCGTTGGCTCGACAAATTCAAGATGCATCGGGCGCACAGTATTGGTATATTGCTCGATCACCGATTCGATTGAGCGTCCACGTTCGGCAATATCGCGTTTGAGGCGGCGAATAAAGCGCAAATCGGCATCAGCATCAACATAGATTTTTACATCCATGCATTCGCGCAACACAGCTTCGGCAAAAATCAAAATGCCTTCGACCAAAATAACCGGACGCGGCTGCACATGCATCACCTCAGGCCGACGACCATAGCGCGTAAAATCATAAATTGGCACTTCAATCGTTGTACCATTGCACAAGGCCTCGATATGTTGCGCCAGCAAATTGCTATCGAGCGAGTTAGGGTGATCGAAATTGACTCGCAAGCGTTCTTCAAACGAAAGCTCAGCAAAATCACGATAATAGGAATCGTGCTGTAAAAATGCAATTCGTGATGGCCCGACGCGACTAAGAATCGCTTGGGAAACGGTAGTTTTGCCTGATCCAGTTCCGCCAGCGACCCCAATCACAATTGGTCGTTGCTCTGCGCTCACGCCGTTTGTCCTCCATTGTTCGCAAAAGGGGAGCAAAGAACAACTAGTTCTTTGCCCCCATCTGCGCCTATTGTACCTGATTATGCTGGTTTTGCATGCGCTGGTTTTGCTCTTGACAGGGCCATATCGCTCTACTACTGTATAGCCACGCTGCAATCATCCCAAAAAAATTAGCGCTGAGGAGTTTGCACTATGGGTATTCGTGGCTTATTTGTGGGAATCAATAGTTATAGCGAGCGGCCACTCAAGGGTTGTGTCAACGATGTAAGCGTAGTTCGTGAGTTGTTCAAAGCCCAACACGCTGCTGCCGATGATCAACTGCGTTTGATCACCGATGCTGCGGCTACGCGCCAAGCTATTATTGATAATTTGGGCTGGCTCGCCGAACCGCTCAACGATGGGCAGCCGGAAATTCGAATTTTTCACTATGCTGGCCATGGCGTACAACAGCCTGATCAAAATGGCGATGAACCTGATGGTGCTGATGAATGCCTCGCGCCAATTGATTATCCCAGCGCTGGCTTGCTGAGCGATGACCATTTAGCCGAGCTATATCAAGGATTTTTGGGTACAACGCGGCTCATTTTGTTGATGGATTGCTGTCATTCGGGCACGATCAGCAAAGACCCTTTTTCCGATATTCGGTATCGCACCTTAACTCCCGCCAAAGTGGTTTATGATGAAATTCGTGCCAAGAAGCAGGCCTATCAACAACACCAGGTTGATAGCGTAGCGCAACAAATTCTTGATCTGCAACAACGGAGCGCCGACCCCAGCGAAATTGCTAAGTTTGCAGGCGAGTTGGTCAGTTCGTTGCAAAAACAGAGTTTTGGCCAACGCCCACAGCACGAAAACACCATTTTGATTTCAGCCTGCAAGGCCGAGCAAGTTGCCGCCGATGCCAATTTTGGCGGAACCTACCACGGTGCCATGACCTTCTTTTTGAAAAATATTCTCAGCGAAAATCCCCAAATTAGCTATGCCAACCTTGGCGAACAGCTTCGCCGTAGCCTCTACGACAATAAGTTTCAACAAATTCCCCAACTTGAGTGCCCAAATAGTCTAATTAACCAGCCCTTCCTACGTTAATTAACTAAGCAGCCAATTGCTAGGCGATTGGCTGCCCTCATCGATCACGCTGCACTGAGGAGCTTGTATGAGTTCAGATCATGCTCACGATTGTCCATGTGCTGATCCTATCACCCAATTACGCCAGCTCTTTGTCAACAGAACTATGGGCACGCGGATTAACGCCGGACAAGATCCGGTTCGACGGGCGGTGTTTCTTAAGGCGCATGGCGGGGCCAAAGCCACCTGGTGGGTTCGCCCTGATTTGCCAGCCGAGCTACGAGTTGGCTTGTTGGCCTACGATCAGCTGGCAGCATGGCTGCGCTTTTCCAGCGATACCGTGCCTTTTGCCAGCGACCTTGGCACAACCTTGGGGGTAGGCATCAAGCTGTTTGGTATACACGGCCGTAAATTATTAACTGGTGAAGAAGCTGCATTAACTCACGATTTGGTCTTGCAAAATTATCCAGTCTTTTTTGTCGATACTGCCAAGGATATGTGCGAATTTACCTACGAAGGCTTGGTGGGTGATGGCTATGATGCGTATCTCGCCAAACACCCCAAAACCCGCAAAATTCTCGATTTGATGCAGCAAAATCTGGCCAGTGTCTTCGATGCAGTGTATTGGAGCGGCCTGCCCTATGCGTTTGGCCAAGGTCGTTACGTCAAATATCGCTTGGCGCTTGAAGCGCTCAATCCACAGCCACCCAGTAACCCACAGCTCAACCCCAACTTTTTGCACGATGATTTGCGTAGTCGTTTGTTGGCAGGCCCGATTGATCTGCACTTTAGCATTCAACTACGCACCAATCCTAAGCTGATGCCGTTGGATGCAGCAACCGTCGAATGGTCAACCGAGCTAGCCCCGCCGCTGCATGTGGCAACCCTAACCCTGCCCCAACAAGATATTGATGCGCCTGGCCAAGCCGCCTATGTCGAAAATCTGGCCTTCAATCCTTGGCATGCACTGCCTGAACATGCTCCAGTTGGCAGCATCAGTGAAGCTCGCAAAGTAGTCTATCAAGCTTCGGCGGAGTTGCGCCGCCAACGCAATGGCATTCCGATTGTGGAGCCACGCCAACCTCGTCACGATTTAACCTAGCCCTCCAAAATGCTTGAATGGTTTACAAGGAGATGTGATTATGGCTTGTGCTGAGATTGTCAGCGTCGCGATTTATCCTCCCGTTGGCTTTGCCCGCGTCGGAAATAGCCCAAATGAGTTTTTTTATGGCCCCGAAGTGCTGGGTGCACCCCAAGTTGACCCCGATTTGTTTCGCGATCCGAGTGGCGCGATCAAACGCCAAGCGGCGCGGTTTCGGGTTTATGGCTTGAATGCCGCTGGTGAGGTGATTTGCGAGTTAAACCAAACCAATCCTGATGTGCAAGAAATTGTTTGGACGGCGCAGCTCGCCAATCAAAAAGCCGCGTGGTATGAATTTATCCAAGCACTGGATATTCCGGCCTCGGCTGATGGCAAAATTGTTAGCAAGCGCCGCAATGCCGATGTAACTGAGCGCGATCAATTGACGATCGATGGTGGCACGCGCAGCATTTGTGGCTTGAATGTCAATCCTCAGGGCGAAGAGGCGATCTATGCCTTTGATCACGGCGCATTCTTTGGTAAGCAAGTTTATTTGGGCGAATTGCGCACCGATCAACAGGGCAATTTGATTGTGCTGGGCGGGCGGGGTCACTCAGCTTCGGCCCATGGCAAGCCCTTAACCACCTTTGCCGATAACGATGATTGGCATGATGATACTGCCGATGGCCCGATTGAGGCCGTGGTTAAGCTGAGCGATGGACGGGTTTTGCAGGCAACTCATGCTTGGGTGATTGTTGCGCCGCCTGATTATGCGCCAGGCACAAATTCGATTATGACAGGCTATGATTTGCTGTTTGAAGTGGCGATGCAGCTTGATTCGACGCTTGCGCCAGCCAAGCCACGTTTCAGCAGCGAAATTTATCCGTTGCTCTCACGGTTTAGCCAATTGCAATGGGTTAATGCTGGCTTTGCGCGGAGTTTTGGTTGGGGCAGCCCCAGCGATTTCAATAATCCTGAGTTGATCGCTCGTTTGGGCGATCCTAGTGCTGCCAGCGAACCGTTGCGCCAAGCGGTTTTGGCTCAAATGCGCAATCCTAGCAATCCCTATATTGATCCCGAAGGCTTGCCATTGTTTTATGGCGATGCGATTACGCTCAACACCAAAACCACCGATCCCCAAGAGTGGCAGGCAATTTTGCCTAGCCAATATCGTTGGCTAGAGCAATGGGCCAATGGCGATTTTATTGCCGATGGCTTGCCCGTGGTCAGGCCGTGGGAGCAGCTTGATCCCGCTGAGCAGGCCTACAATCTCACGCGGGCGGCGCTTGATGCAACCTTGGGCGGGCCGTTTCACCCCGGCTGCGAATTCACTTGGCCGTTACGCCATACCTCGATGTATGTAGCACCATTTCGACTCAAACGCCGCACCAGCCCTGAGCCAGATTGGGGCGATACGCTCGATGCGGCTACTGCCTTAGCTCCCGATGGGATGTTGTATGCCAGCGCTGCTGGGGCAATTACGCGTTGGATGGCCGTGCCTTGGCAAACCGATACCTCAAGCTGTCTCTCGGCCTATATGGGCTATGCCGGAACTTATTTGCCAACTTTTTGGCCCGCTCGTGTGCCCAACGATGTGCTTAGCCAAGAGAGCTACCAGATTATTATGAACCCTGATGCTACGCCTGAAGAGCGTGCCCAAGCCTTCGCACCGACTGCCCGCCGCAAGTGGCTGCGCGGCATGGTCTACACCGAGAGCATTCCACCAGGCCATATTCCAACCGTGCCAGCAATTACTAAATTTACCAACGAATGGGATACCGTGGGCATTATCATCGCCCAAACTGGGCCTGAACATAGCGCTAGCTTCCCGCAAACGCTATGGGTTGAAACAGGCCGCCACGTTGAAGCTCAGGCTCCCCAATTAACCCGTAGCCTAGCCGCCGAGCCAGAAACTGATCTGGTTGATAGCGACCTCAATTGGCCACAACAACGCCTCAAGCGAGGACGCAAAAATGCTGCCGAAGCCAATAACGATTGATTGTTTGATCGTTGGCGGCGGAATTGCTGGCTGCGCCTGTGCCGTGCATCTCGCACGGCATGGGTGGCAGGTGCTTGTGCTCGAACGCCCGCCTACACGGCCACAACGCTTTGGTGAAAGTTTAGCGCCTGCCGCTCGTCCGTTGGTGCACGAGCTTGGGTTAGATCTTGATCGAGAGCATTCGATTTGCCCAGGCAATCTGGCAGCTTGGGGATCAGATGCGCTCTATCATCATGATTTTTTGGCAACGCCCTATGGTCATGGCTGGCATCTCAATCGACCTCATTTTGAGCAGCAGCTCCACCAGTGCTGCCTTGGATTAGGCGTAACATTCAGTTCAGCGTCAATCAGCTACCTCGAACGCCAGCCCGAACGCTGGATTATTGGGGTTGGAGAGCAATTATTTCAAACGCGCTGGCTGATTGATGCCACTGGCCGAGCACGTTGGCTAGCACGGCGGCTGGGAGTACAAACCCAGTTCGATGGCCCCAAACAGCTCGGTTTGGTGGCGATGCTGGAGCCGCAAGCCCAGCCATGGCCGGATCAGCGGAGTTTGGTCGAGGCGGTAGCTGATGGTTGGTGGTATGTGGCGCGAGTGCCGCAAGCCCAAATGGCGACAATTTTTATTGGTCAACCAACCACCAACCAACGCCAAAAGCTTGCTCAGGCCGAGGGTTGGTGGCAATCGCTCAAGCGCAGCACTTGGGCCAAACAATGGCTTGAGCAACATCAGCTTTGTGCCCAACCATATTGGGTCGATGCCAGCAGCAGTCGTTTGGATCGCTGCTATGGCAATGGTTGGCTGGCGATCGGTGACGCGGCCATGAGCTATGATCCGCTGGCGGCGCATGGGATTACAGTTGGATTAACCAGCGCCCGTGATGCCGCCCAATGTTTAATCGCTGCCAACCAAGGCTCAGTTGCTGCGCTGTATGGCTATGGTCATCAGCTGGAATTGGCTTGGCACGCTTATCGTCAGCTTCGCCAACAGATCTATGCCCAAGAACAGCGCTGGCCTGATCGCCCATTTTGGCAACCACGCTAGCAAAAACCCTGAATTATGCTAAGATGCAGCAATCAAATTTTTGGCTGCTGCATGGAGTCAAACTCGTCCATACACTCCACCCATCAATTGCTCCATCACCCACAGCAGCATGCTTCAATCTGCTACGTTTGCTAGAGAATCAAACGTTGGTAGCCACAATTGTTGTGTGAGTTGAATTCCATTTGGCTTGGAAGGAGCTACGATGGGCCATGATCATGCGCTGGTTATCGGCGCAAGCATTAGCGGTTTAGCGACCGCGCATATCCTCAGCCACTATTTTGCTCAAGTAACGATTATTGAACGTGATAGTTTGCCCGACTCGATTGAGGTTCGATCTGGTTTGCCGCAAGCTCGCCACCTGCATCTGTTGTTGATGCGCGGAGCGCGTGAGCTTGAAACGCTCTTTCCTGGCATTGGGCAAGAACTCGTGGCTCACGGCGCACAGTCGGTCGATTTGATGAATGATTATCGCTACTTGATGGCTGGTGGTTGGGCCAAACCGCATCAATCAGCCCATCGCACAATTTCGGCCAGCCGCCCGCTCTACGATTGGGTGCTGTTGCAGCGTTTACGCCAAAACCCCAAAATTCGGATCGAAACCCAAACCGATGTGCTTGGCTTGGTTGGGGATTTGCGCCATGTGCGGGGCATTAACACCAAGCGCCGCGATACTGGGGTTGAGCAACAATTTCTAGCCGAACTCTTGGTTGATTGTAGTGGGCGTTCATCCAAGCTTGATCAATGGCTACAAGCGCTGGGTTGCCAAGCAGTACCCGAAACCGTGATTGCCTCGAATGTTGGCTACTGCTCACGACTCTATGCCAAGCCCGAAGGCTGGAACGAATGGAAGGGCTTATTTGTGCGCCAGCGACCATTGGTTAATCCACGCGGCGCGATTTTAACCGAGATTGAAGGCAATCGCTGGATGGTGACCTGTGGTGGTTTTAATGAGGCCAAGCCACCCCTTGATGAGAGCGAATGGCTGAATTGGCTCAACCAATTGCGCTCGCCAATTTTGTATGAATTGTTGAGTAAGGCCCAGCCAATTAGCCCATTGGTTGGTTTTGGCCGTACCGAAAATCGCCAACGCCATTATGAGCAAATTAGCCTGCCTGCGGGAGTGGTGGCGTTGGGTGATGCTGTTTGTGCGTTTAATCCAATTTATGGACAAGGTATTAGCAATGCCACCTTGGGCGCGATCTTGCTGAGCCAGCATTTAAAAGAACAAGATCGGGCTTCGGCAGCCTGGGGTCAGCGCTTTCAACAAGCACTCGCTAAAAGCAATCAATTTCCTTGGAGCATTGCGGTGGGCGAAGATGCCCGCTATAACGCCAGCGTCAAGCGTTCGTTTGGCGCAACTCTGCTGCGCAACTACTTCGACCAAATTAACCTAGCATCAAGCAATAATCCGGTTGTGCTCAACCGCTTCACGCCGATTGTGCATATGACTGGCAATCCCAGTGGCTTACTGCACCCAGCGATGATCTGGAATGTTATTAAAGGTCGCTTGAAGCCCCAAACGACCAACCCAACGCCCTCGATCCCTACCATTCTCAGCGCTAGCCAAGGAGCGTAACCATGCTACAAGATCATGCAATTGTGATTGGAGCCAGTATCAGCGGCTTGATTACCGCTCATATGCTGAGCCACCATTATGGTCGAGTCAGTGTGCTCGAACGTGATAGCTTGCCCGAGGCTGGCGATTTTCGCGCGGGCGTGCCCCAAGGTCGCCATGTGCATTTGTTGCTGATTCGCGGCGCACGTGAGCTGGAAACGCTTTTTCCAGGCATCAACCAAGAACTGCAAGCTCTTGGGGCACAAGCCGTCGATATGATCAACGATTGTCGCTATTACCTCAAAAATGGCTGGACAGTACCTCAGCCAACCGAATTGAAAACGCTCTCGGCAACTCGCCCTTTGTTTGATTGGGCAATTCGGCGGCGCTTATTGCAAAACCCCAAGATTCAGTTTTTGGCCCAACACGATGCCCTGAATCTGATTGGCAATAGCCGTCATATTCAAGGGGTGCAGGTGCGCAATCGCCAAGATGGCAGCGAACAGAGCTTGCATGCTGATCTGGTTGTCGATGCCAGCGGGCGCAATTCCAAATTGGCGGAATGGTTGGGCGAGCTTGGTTGTGGCAAAGTTAGCGAAACTGTGCTTGATGCCAAACTTGGCTATACTTCGCGGCTCTATGCCAAGCCCGAAGGTTGGAAAGAATGGAAAGGCCTGTTTGTGATGCAACAGCCGCCGACCATTCCCAAAGGTGCGATTTTGCTCGAAGTTGAGGGCAATCGCTGGATTGTGACTGGCGGTGGGGTCAATCATGCCAAGCCACCAACCGATGAAGCTGGTTTTATGCAATGGCTGCGCGAATTGCCCTCGCCAATTTTGGCCGATTTATTGAGTAAATCGCAGCCGCTTAGCCCAACCAGTGGCTATGGTCGTACCGAAAATCGCCAACGCCACTACGAGCGTATGCACCTGCCAGCCGGAGTAATTGCCTTGGGTGATGCCGTTTGTGCCTTTAATCCGGTGTATGGGCAAGGTATTAGCACCGCCACCTTGGGGGCAATCTTGCTTGGTACACATTTAAAAGAGCAAGATCGTGGCTCGGCAGCATGGGGCCAGCGGTTCCAACAAGCCTTAGCCAAGAACAATCAATTCCCTTGGGAAATGGCGAGCGGCGAGGATTCGCGTTATGATTCATCATTCAAACGCCCATTTTTCAGCAAGCTGATTGCGCCCTATTTTGATCAAATTAATCAGGCCAGTTTGAATAGCAACGTGGTGTTCACTCAATTTATTAAAACGATTCACCTGATCGACAATCCGAATGCATTGTTTCATCCACGGGTGTTTATCCCCGTGCTGCTGAGCAAAATTCGGCCTAAATATTCTGATGCAGTGCCAAACTTGCCTTTGCAGGTCAACGTATAGCATAGGCAACTGAATCAAGCCCTGCTATACTACTAGAATAGGCAGGAGTACATTTCAGATTTGGGAGGTGTGCTATGAGACGAGACCATGCGATTGTGATCGGGGCCAGCATCGGTGGATTATTGAGTGCCCGCGTGTTGAGTGATGTGTATGCCAAAGTGACGATTTTGGAGCGCGATACGTTGCCCGATGGGGTGCAATTTCGGGCAGGCGTGCCGCAAGGTCGCCAATTGCACTTGCTGCTGATGCGCGGCTTGCTCGAATTAGAAAAACTGTTCCCCAAATTGCGCGAAGATATGAAGGCGCTTGGCGGCAACGAGCTGGATCTGATGAACGATTGCCGCTATTTATTTGCGGCAGGCTGGGCCGAACCACGACCCTCGGATTATCGCAGCATCATCGCCACCCGCCCCTTGTTCGATGCAGCGATTCTTGGGCGGATTCGCCAAATTCCCAATATTGAAATTCAAACTCGCCAAGAAGTGACGGATTTGCTCTTTCACGGGCGGCAAGTTGTCGGGGTCAAGCTGCGCAATCGTGATACTGGCGAGCAGCATGAACTTAACGCCAACTTGGTTGTCGATGCGGCTGGCCGCCCATCCAAGCTGCCCGAATGGCTAGAACAACATCAATTTGGGCGCGTCAAAGAGACCATTTACAAATCGGATGTGGGTTATGCCACCAGAATGTACACCGCGCCAGCCGATTGGCAAGGCTGGCCAGCGATCTTTGTGATGCCGATGCCGCCGCATATTCGCCATGGTGCAACCTTCCTTAAAGTTGAAAACGATCAATGGCTCTTGACGATTGGCGGAGTTGGCAGCCAGCGCCCACCAACCGATAGCGCTGAGTTTGAGGCTTGGCTGGCGCGGATGCGCACACCATTGATTGCTGAAATTACCCAGAAATTTACGCCTGCCAGCCAAGTGTATGGCTATGCCAAAACCGAAAATCGTTGGGTGCATTACGAACAACTACCCGTTATGCCCGCTGGCCTGATTGCTATTGCCGATAGCGTGTGTGCCTTGAATCCAATTTATGGCCAAGGCATCACCAATACTGCCATGAGCACGCAGGTTTTGGCCAAGCATTTGCAACGCGAAGGCATTGGCAGCGCACCTTGGGCCTTGAGTTTCCAAAAAGCCTTGGCACGCCGCAACAAAGCGGGCTGGCTCACCACCATCAGCGAAGATTCACGGCTGGCTGATACGCCAACCTATCGCCCAATCTTGCCGATTCGCGTGCTGCAATGGTATAGCGATAAAGTGAATTTGGCGGCGGCGGGCAATCGGGCTGCTACCAACGCAATGGTTGGTGCGATTCATATGATTGGCTCAGCTGCGAGCTTATTTACGCCCAAAGTATTGCTTGCCGCCTCGCGCTTTTTCCGTTCACAACCGCCAAGCAGTGTGCCAGCAGCACCCAATAAATAATCTAGCTGCGCCTTGATCACCGTTGATCGAGGCGCAGGCATATCGGCTGTGGCCTGAATCTTGCCTTAACCTAGGCATAGAATAGTGGTGTAACAGGAGGTATGCAACCTATGAGTCATCATCTCAATGGTAAACGGGTGGCGATTATCGCAACTCATGGCTTTGAACAGAGCGAGCTTGAAGAACCCAAAGCGGCCTTAGAGCAAGCCGGAGCCAAAACCCATGTTATTTCGCTCAAGGCTGGCACGATTCGTGGCTGGAAAGAGCAAGATTGGGGCAGTGAAGTTGCTGTCGATTATACGCTTGAGCAAGTTAATCCTGCTGATTATGATGGGTTGTTGTTGCCTGGCGGCGTGATGAACCCCGATAAATTGCGGCGCGAAACCAGCGTTTTGAATTTTGTACGAGCCATGGCCGAAGCTGGCAAGCCAATTGCGGCAATTTGCCATGGCCCATGGACATTGATTGATGCTGGAATTGCCAAAGGCCGCATGCTCACATCGTACCCAACCTTGCAAAACGACCTGAAAAATGCGGGAGCCGAGTGGGTTGATCGCGAGGTCGTGGTCGATAATGGCCTGGTGACCAGCCGCAATCCCCAAGATATTCCCGCCTTCAATCGCAAATTTATTGAAGAATTAGGCGAAGGTTTACATAAACAAGTTGGCTAATAACCTGCATAGTTAACAATGGCCCCGTAGTTTAGGATAAGCTACGGGGCCATTTCATTTAAGCAATCGTTGGAATTGGGTCGTTGCTCCAAATCGCCGCCATACGCTCACGGTGTGGATCGATCAGATCCATAGTATCAATTTCGGCTTGACTGAAATAGCCCACTTCGGTGGTTTCATTGCTTAATCCTAGTTCGCCGCTAATCAAGCGCACCTCAAAATTCATGCTAATGACATGATATTGATTGCCATCGGCGTAGCGCACCATGCGATGTGGATTGCTATAGACTCCCAGCAAGCGTACAACTTGCACTGTCAGCCCAGTTTCCTCAAAAACCTCGCGAACACAGGCCTCGCTGACCGATTCGCCAGCATCGACCGCTCCGCCAGGCAAACACCAGCGCCCGTTATCGGTGCGGCGGGTCAATAAAAGCTTGCTGCGCGTCGCATCGAACAAGGTTGCCGAACAACCAAGCATCAAGCGGCCTTGGGCAGCGATGCGATCACCATACAAATATTGGGCCATCGTTCACTCCTCTAAGTTGCTAACAAACCTAGTGAGTATAGATCGCCGCTACGTTAAAAACAATCGCCCTACCCGTAGGCAGAGCGTTTGTTTGATACCGCAGGGTTATCGTTGATTAATGTTTGTAAGAATGTTTCATCCCACAACCATGCGATTTATGATTGCTAAAAAGGATGAGCAGCGCGATGCCCCACCACCAGCCAGTGATTGACAGAATTGGAATCCCAATCAACCATACTGCTGCTTGGCGTGATTGGCGCGATGCAAGCACCCCAAGGCCCATCATCATCAGATGCCAATCTTGAATTGCAACATTGCTAAACGCAAGCAAGCCGAGCACAAGCAAGCCAATCACGATCAAACCATCATTTGACGATTTGCGTGAGCGTTCACGCTGGACGATTGGCTGAGCAACCGGCATTGGTGGCACAACTGGCTCAAGCTTGGGCGTAACCGGAATTGATTGCACAGCAGGCCCAGACTCACGGCGTAAATCTATTGTCTTGCCGAGGGCTGGCTGAACTGGCTTGCGCTGATTGGCGGTTTCAAGCCGAATACCACAATAGACACAAAATACCGCTGCTGTTTCGTTGTGACGGCCACATGCTGCACAATCCATGACCTTATGTTCCTTTCGCCTTGCCAAAAGAACTATGCAAGGCAATGCTTTCGATTGAATATCAATCCTTCTGGAACACAGTACGCAGCGTGGTTCAGCAAGGTTGCAAGCAATTAAACAAATTCATATTCAATGGCAAATGGATAACCCTCGGCATGGCCGCTGATCGTCAGTTTGCCATGGCCGCGCAAACCAGCCAACTCGCCAGTGGCCGAGCCAGCTACAACCTCAATCTGATCAAAAACATCAACCTGATTGGCAGTGCCGATATGTTGCAACACAAAACTACCAGTTTTACCCGCCAACGTACCAACGAAGCGCTGTAGGCCAACATAACTGGCATCGCCAACTTCAGGGTAGGCCATCAAATACTCAACTGTGCTTTCGCCAACTAGATCACCTTCATAGCGATAACGCACATGGGCGCGAGTCATTTTGCCTTCGCCTGCTTGCTCGTGAAAAGGCTTTTCATCCCATTCGAGAATGCTAAACGTGGCCTTCGCAGTAGTGCTCATTCCATCCTCCAAATAAAACATCTGTGCTAATACTATAACCAAGCTTAAGCCAAATGTAAAGCAGGAACCAACTTATGAGGGATGAAATTTGGTATTTAACGTCGCGAAAATATGGATGAACATAATTCGTGAAATTCGTGGCTAATTGGAATATCAAAAGCCAAAAGCTTATAGTCATTCTTCGTGTCCTTCGTGGATCGAAAACGCCCAGTCCCCGACCTCCAATAACCGATCCCCAGTTAAACAACAACACGCCATGAAACTTCATAGCGTGTGATTTGGCGGGTGGAGAGGGATTCGAACCCTCGAGAGCTTTGACACCCTACGGCATTTCCAGTGCCGCGCACTCGACCAACTATGCGACCCACCCGTGCGCCGCGCATTATACCAAAGAATAGCTTAGCAGGCAACGCCGATGATTTGCTGAATCAGCCCTTGAATTTGATTGAGGGTAAAGGGTTTGGCTAGGAAGTAGGGTTGTTGATGTAAGGGGAATTGAGCACGCACATCATCTTCGCTATGTCCACTCATCAGTACAACTGGCACATTACTCAACCGTTGCATCTCGCGACATAAGGCCACCCCAGGCTCATCGGGCAACTCAAAATCCACCACCACTGCTTCCAACGTTCGCTCATGACAGATGGCACGCGCTGCCCTCACACTCTCAGCCTCGCAAGTTGCCACGTCTATCCGTGCTAGGGCTGCTGCCACAAACGCACGAATAAACGGCGAATCATCGACAACTAAGACCATACACAGGTTCTCCTACATGGAGTAGTATCCTTTGACTATAGTATACCGTAGTTTTCAACCACGCAAACAATCAGCAATTTAGCCACGAACTGAAATCACGAAGTATTCGAAGGGGTCAGGATTCAGGGACGAGGGGGTCAGATTTGAATTAACAAACCCAATCAGCAATCCTGACTCCTGATCGCTGGCCCCTGGCCCCTAAATCCTCTCTGCGCCTCTGCGTTAAAATCCCAATCCCCGACAACCGATCCCCAACCCCTTTGTTCTATATTTTCATCCTTCATCCCTCATCCTTCATCCTTACCCAGATTGAGCGTGGTACAATTCAAGGCGCGTCCTGAGGGCGTGTTTTGGCTCACCTGAGGTTGGAAATGAACGAAATTGAAACGCTCGATTTTGAAATTCGGGCTTTGATGAAGGCGGGTGTTCGCCCGATTGACCCCGATGACGATAGTTTGTTTAATGATTTAGCCTTGCGCACGTTTCGCTATCAATGGCAACATAATCTGGTGTATCAGCGCTATTGCGAACGGCGGATGCTCAGCCCTGAGCGCGTAAAGCATTGGTCGGAGATTCCGGCTGTGCCAACCACGGCCTTCAAGCATCTGCCATTAACGACCTTCCCGCCTGAAGAAGCCCAGGCGATTTATCGCACCAGCGGTACAACTCAAGGCAGCGAACAACGCGGCACGCACTATATTCGCGATCGCTCGTTGTATGAAGCGTCGTTACGGCCAAATTTAGCCTATCATCTGTTTCCCGATGCTAAACGCCTGCCAATCTATGTGCTTTTCTGGCATCCCAATGAGCTACCACAATCGTCGCTAGCGCATATGATCAGCGATGCGGTTGAGCAGCATGGCACAGCTGAAAGCCGCTATGTGTTTAGCGCAGCTGGTTTGGATTCAGCCAGCCTCGCCGAGTCGCTTGATGCAGCGGTTGCCACCAATACTTCGGTGTGTTTGATGGGCGTAATGTATACCTTCGTCTATTTTTTAGATTGGTGCGCCGAGCATGGCAAGCGTTGGCAATTGCCCAAAGGTAGCCGTTTGATGGATACGGGCGGCTCCAAAGGCAAAGTGCGCGAAATTGCCCGCAACGATCTTTATGCGCTCTACAGCGAAGTTTTGGGTATTCCATCGACCATGTGTGTCAATGAATATGGTATGACCGAGTTGGGCAGTCAATTCTACGATTGCTCGTTACACTCGGCCTACCTGCGCGAATGGCAACCACGCCATAAGGTGATTGTACCTTGGGTTCGCACCCAGATCGTCGATCCAACCACCTTTGCGCCATTGCCTGCTGGCCAAACTGGGCTATTACGCCACCTTGATTTGGCCAATCTCTACTCGGTACTCGCTTTGCAAACCGAAGATTTAGGCGTGGTTGTGGCTGATGGGTTTGAGGTGCTTGGTCGGGCCAGCGGCGCAGAATTGCGCGGTTGTTCGCTGGCGGTTGAAGATGTTCTCGCCGCTCGCCGGAATGGCAACGGCTAATCTAGTGATAAGGAGCCAGTAGCCGCTTGGCTATAGACTCGCCTATGAAACGCTCTCCACTTTTGACCATTTTTTTGATCGCGTTTGTTGGAACCATGAGCTATGGTGTGGTGATTCCGATCACGCCGTTTTATGCGCAGGAGTTTGGGGCTTCCGAGGTTCAGGTTGGCATGATTGTGGGCAGTTATGCCTTGATGCAATTTATCTTTGCCCCGATCCTTGGCCAATTATCCGACCGCTATGGTCGCCGCCCACTGCTCATTTTAAGTTTGATTGGTACAGTCTGTAGTTTGTTGCTATTTGGCTTTGCCAATAGCCTGATTTGGCTGTTCGTCGGGCGCATGTTCGATGGCGCAACTGGCGGCAACATCTCGATTGCTCAAGCCTATGTTAGCGATATCACCACCGACAAAGATCGTGCTCGCGGCATGGGCATGGTTGGGGCGGCACTTGGCTTAGGCTTTATCGCTGGGCCAGCTATCGGCGCGTTGCTCAGCAAAGATGGCAATTATCAGTTGCCAATTTTTGTAGCCGCAGGCATTGCAGTGCTCAGCCTGATTTTAACGATTGTGGTGTTGCCTGAGCCAGAGCGCCATGCACCCCAACAAGGCCGTACTTTTAACCCAATGAAACTGCTGGCGGCAGTTCGCAAGCCGAATGTTGGCCGTTTGCTCAGCATTACACTCTTGATCAACTTGGCGTTTGTGGCCTTTGAAACAACCTTTGCCTTGTTTGCGGCACGACGGTTGGAGTTTGGCTCGCATCAAACTGGCTATACTTTGGCCGGAGTTGGGATTGTGGTGGCGATTGTGCAAGGCGGCTTAATTCGGCGCTTGGCGGCGCGGTTTGGCGAAGCAACCCTGATTGTGTCAGGCTCGTTGCTGCTAGCACTTTCGTTGGCGGGCTTGGGTTTTATTCAGAATGTTTGGCATTTGGTGGCAATTTGTATTGTGCTGGCAGTTGGTGAGGGCTTGCTCACGCCATCGCTTTCGTCGTTGGTCAGCCGCAATTCACCTGCCAGTGAGCGTGGCGAGAATATGGGCTTGTATCAGTCGATGAGCAGTTTGGCGCGGATTTTTGCCCCGCTCTATGCCACGTGGATGCTCTCGAATGTTGGCGAAGCCTCGCCCTACCTGATGGGCAGCGTGTTGGTTGTGGCGGGCGCATTAATTGCCGTTGGTTTGTCTAGCGCCGAACCCCAAGCCCAGCCAGCACATTAGGCATAAATCGATGAATCAACATCGAAAATAAGCCCTTCGTTGGCCAATTCTAGGGCTGGATCAAGCTGGTTCAACAAACGGCGCTCATAGACAATCCAGCGATTTTTACCAGTTTCCTTGGCCTCGTAAAGCGCTAAATCGGCAGCAGTCAGCAATTGGGCTTCATTGAAGCCATGCGTTCCACATACCGCAATCCCAATGCTGACTGTATGCTGAATCACCTGATCATTCCAGACGGTTGGCTGCTGTTGGATCGCTTGACGTAAGCGTTCAGCCATCAAGGTTGCTTGCTGAATCGTATCGGCATCAACAATTAACAGAAACTCTTCACCACCCCAGCGCCCAATTAGATCGTTAATTCGCACTTGTTCGCTTAGCACCAAGGCAATATGCCGCAACACAGAATCGCCTGCGTGGTGACCATAGCGATCATTAATTTGCTTGAAACAATCAATATCGAGCATGATTACCGCAAAACCCTGCTGATTGCGCCGCCATTTGGCAATTGCCTGCTCTAGATATTCGTTGATTGCACGGCGATTGGCGATGCCAGTTAAGACATCAATACTGGCTAAGGCCGATAAATCACATTGCATGCGCTGAGTAATCATTACCGCAAAGCCACCAGTCCACAGCAGCGAAAGCAGCAAAATCAACACGCTATAGCCTAATTTCAAGGTCGTCAGGCTGGGCCAGCGCTGGCTATA
>Ga0056911_1000345_pt1 | contig 27312 bp, 28 predicted proteins | sample EBPBio132013_DNA_FD_55022 | JGI IMG/M metagenome (GOLD analysis project Ga0056911, IMG submission 55022) | Wastewater treatment Type I Accumulibacter community from EBPR Bioreactor in Madison, WI, USA - Reactor 2_5/13/2013_ DNA | ecosystem: Engineered > Bioreactor > EBPR > Anaerobic-Aerobic >... | reverse complement strand
TCTATTAAAGTGCGCCAGCCGGCACCTATAGTCTCAATTAATTTGCGCCAGAAATCACCGATGATCTCAATCCCGACCTCGGATGATCTCAATCCCGTACATGTAGCCATCTCTTACAAATCCTCCTTCCGGCTGAGATCAAAAAGTCATTTTGCGTCAGCACCGTTTCCTAAATTGGCACTGCAAATAACCACACCCATCAAACCGAGCCCCACTAGTGCAAGAGGCGCTAATGCTGGCGGGCCATCTACACCAAGAGGAATTCGTCCTGGCTGCATGCAAACCACTTTCATGACAGTGCAAACGGATCTCCATGGATCGCCTTTACTGTGAAACCAGAAACCTAAAGTTCCAATAAGCGGAGCAACTGAAAAGCAGATCAGAAGTAATCTTCTTCCGCCCCGATTCCAGAGCGCTAAGCTCACTGGACCCATCAGAAATAAGAATGCGCAATAGCCTAGAGGTAGCCAGGCTTGCCATCTTCTTCCAAGTACCGCCTGATGTTCAAAACGCACCTCAATAAATAAAAGCGCCAAACCAGCAAGAAGCAGGAAAATCAATAGCTTTCCTGCAACTAGCGGCTCTCTGCTCTTGCGTAAAATAGCTCGAACTATATTCATTGAGTGACTATTGAATGAACATGAATTGCTTTCTCAGAGGGGTCAATATGTCCTGAAATTGCTACATGCTTGCCTGCCAAAATTTTGCTCTTTTCTTGATCGGATAAGGTGTATGAGTCACCTTTTTCGTCTACGAGCACATACTTAGCTCCTGATGCTACACATTGTTCTATGCACTTACTTGGTTGTTTGCCAGCTTCACCCATCTTTGAATGATCCTTGCCGCACATGCTATCGCTGATGACACCATGTATCGTCCCTTCATAAACTTCCGATGCTGTTGATGGTTGGCTCGCTTCCGTGCTTTCCGAAGCAGTTTGTTTGGTCGACTCGATGGCGGGCGATGAACCATTCGTCGTTGATGTTTCAGGTTTAGTACCTGAATTACTGCATCCTGCCAACGTCATGACCACAATCAAACTGCCAATAAGACTTCTATTCACTTGCATTTCTTTCTCCTTGTTTGTTTTAGATTTCACCGCTGGCAAAAATCAGGCGCGCCTGTGCCAAGCGGTACTTGTAGATCGCTTCCTGTAAAGTCAGTCTTGCTTGAAACATCTTGACAGCGGCGTCAAACTGCTCCAGAGCAATCGATTTACCCACTTCATATCTCGTATGAAAGAGTCGATGATCCTCTTCTGCTGAGACCACTTGCTCTTGAGCAAGAGTTACATTTCGTCTTGCAAGATCCAAATCGATCCAGGCCTGTGAGACCTCTTGAGCAACTTTCAAATCGGTATTTTTTTTCGCCAGTTCTGCTTCCCGCAGGGCTGCATTGGCAGCTCGCAATTCGTTCGCTCTGGATCCAGAATCAAATAGCGTGACACCACCCATGACACCAATAAAACCGCCCCAGCGTCCATTTGCTTCACCGTCTGGAGAACTTCCAGTGATGTTGCTGCCTGCTCCGTAGGCTGATATCTGAGGTGAATATTTACTCAAAGCAACTTGCCGTCTGGCTTTTAGTTCTGCCACCCTATTTATCGCTTTCGTAATCTCAGGTCGCCTGGTGGCTGCCGATTCCAAGAATTTGTTCAAACCGTCTGCTGTTTCAACGTATACAAGCGAATCCCTTAAACCAATTTGTGAACCCAGATTGACAGACATTGCAACCTTTAAATTTAAAAGAGCTGAATTGAAGTCTCTGTACCGCTCATTGAGCTGAATTCGAGCTTTCGCTAGTTCTGCTTCTTCACGCAGATAATCAGCTCTTGGTGCTTTGCCTTCATCCATCCGCTTTTTCATATTAGCGCTGCTCCACTCTCGGAATTTGACATAATCCGAAGCTACGCGCAGGCTGGCTTCAGCCCAAGCTGCTGCCCAGTACGCTTCCTTGACTGAAAGAGCGGTTTGAATTCGCTGCTCGTTGAAATTCGAAAGAGATTGTTTTGCTACTGCCCGAGCGGCTCTATACCCACCGAGCAAGCGGCCACCAGTAAAGATCGGCTGGCTCCCAGCAAAAAGTAAGCTAAGCGAACTCCCCTTCACTATGGGCTGCATAGGAGGCGATGCAATCGTTGTATCACCAGGTAAAAATAGCATTTGGTTGAGCGAAGAAGCGGAGTAGAAAGTGTTGAATGAGGCCGTTGGTCCGAATTTCGCCAAAGCAGCGCGTGCCAAAAATTTCGACCCTAACCATGATTGCTCGGTTTGCTTGAGTGTGAAATTGTTCTTTATACCTACCTGCACAGCATCATCAATGCCAATTGAGCCGTTCTGCTCTGCTAAATCTCCTGATGGTGCCGACTTTGTCACTGTCAATTGGATAGGATTTCCTGTGACAATTTCATCTACCGAAGTAGCTGAATTCTTGTCGTGTCCAATAATTGGACCGCGAAGCTCTTGAGCAGCAACGGGTCCACTTAGAGCCATGTGAAAATTACAAAGGCTCAAAACGACAAGTATCACTTTCTTTCTAATAACCACTTTCTTTTGCTCCCGAAAATATCTGACGAGCTACGAGCCTCTGTTCCTCCCGCAGAACTCGCCAGGCTTCAATTGAAAATCGCACTTCTATTTCGCGCTTTACCTTACTGGGAGCAGAAATATTAGTCGCGAGCCTTTGCAAATCAGCTAAAGTCATCGTTCTTTCTGTCTCTTTTGAATCCGATTCAAATCGCTTTCTGATTTCTGTTATTTCTCCTTCGACTGGCTTTAGTTGCGCCTTTTCTTTTCGACTCAAATCATTGAGTCTTGTCACTTGTTCTTTGTTCAATGAAAGCTTCGCCTGAAATGCAATAAGGGAATTGATTGTCGGTAGCCGCTTGCGAAGGACTTCTCCGCTGGTTTCTACTTTCCTTTCTATTCGTACCTTCACTAGTGTTATCAATTGATAGCCAAGAATGACAAGCAGGCAAATCAGCATCGCAGCAGTGCCAAACCGAAGTCCTGGAGCCACATCTGACTTTGTCTGGAATATATTCAAAAGAATTTTGCTAGTCATTGTTTTTCCCTCGTCTAAAATGCTTTTCTAGCCAAATGACCAAATCATCGATGTATGCGTGCATGATTGGTATATCGAGAAGACTAAGGATCGTTCCAACAATTAGTCCGCCCACCACAACTGTGCCAAGCGGTGAGTAAGCATCCATGCCCGTTTTGGGCGCTATCGATACAGGCAACATGACGATGATCGTGATCACTGATGTCATCAAGATTGGGCGCAATCGCTCGGGGCAGGCTTTTATAATCGCTTCGTCTCTGGGCATTCCGCTATGTCGATGTCTTAAAATCTGGTCGATAAGCAGGATGGCAGTTGTTATGTCCATCCCGGTCAAAATGATCACCGCCATGATGGAAACACTGGAAAACGCTTGGTGCGCTAACCACAATGCAAAAAATACGCCGGAAAGCTCAAGCGGCAAGGAGAACACCATCTGCAACGGCTGCAAAAATCCTCTGAATTGCGCTACCAAGACTAAGAAAATGAAGAGTAGTGCTAATTGCAGACCCATGAGAAGTCGCCCAAATGCATCCATCATCTGAGTCATGTCTCCTCGAATTTCGATGGTGTAACCCGGCGGCCAATTCAGTTGAGCCATGGCTTTCATCATCACCTCCATGGCGACATCCATTGAAGGCGGTTCACCTTTGCGGTAGTAACCCATCACGGTTATTGCTCTGCGCATCTGGTCATGACTAATTACAGTGGGCGCTTCTCTATACTCAAGATTCGCGACGCTCTTCAGTGGCACCTGTTTTCCCTCAGGTGTTGTAATCGTCATTAAAAGAAGGTCGGCTTGATCGCGCCGCTGCGGCTCGTCGTAGCGTACAAGAATCGTTCGCTGTCTAATATTGGGCAAGCGATAGTATTCGTTGGTTAACGCTCCAGTTAATGAATAGTAGGCTTGGTCTGCTATTTGAGTGGGGGTAAGACCCAGCTCTTGCGCCCGTCTTGGATCTACTCTTATCTCCCAATCTGGCTTGCTAAGACTCCAGTCCGTCGAAACCTGATGCATACCGAAAGTCTCTTGTCCTATTTTTGCTGTTTGCTCTGCCAGCCTTGAAAGAATCGACATATCAGGACCAGTGACAAGAATCGAAATGGGCGCTTGTGAGCTCGCCATAACATCTGATCCCATCTCCTTTATCTGCAAGCGCCTGATTCCCGGAACCGTTGACGTCGCCTCTGTTTGCACACTGTCGATAACGTCCCAAATCGTCTTTTTCCTCTCATCTTTATCACTCAACGTGATCATGAAAGTCGCAAAGTTAACGGCGGGCATGTTGTAACCGTTGAAATAGGTCCCACCTGGATCTGTACCGATTTCAGTCGATACATGTTCGATCTCAGGATGTTTGAGCATTAGTTTTTCTACACGCGTTGTGATTTCCTCTGTTTCATCAAAGGACAATCCTGGACTTACCTCCAGCACGCCATATGCCTGCCCCACGTCAGCTAACGGCATCATTTCGCTACCGATGAAATTGTAGAAAGTGAAACCAATTACTATGGTGGCAAGAATTCTCGCCATGTTCACGAAGCGATGTTTCAGCATCCAGGCTACAAGCCTTGCATAATTGTCCTCAAGCCTAACGAGCATGTGGTCGAACGGTTCGAGAACTTTTGTTCTTAGCCACCTGGTTAACCACACCTCGCTCGTTTGTTCTCCGGGCTGTGGTTTTGGACGAAGAAATTTCTCCGCTAAAACCGCTGTCAGTGTTAAGGAAACAAGAAAAGATGCAAGCAGCCCAAAAATAATTGGCCAGACAAGCCCTACAAACATCTGCTGTACGATTCCACCACAGAAAAGAAGTGGAGCTAAAGCTAAGATTAGAACAAGCGTCGAGGCCGCCACTGCCAATCTCACTTCTGTGATACCGTCAATGGTGGCTTCTCTAGGCTTTTTGCCCATCCGCAAATGTCTTTCGATTGCGTGAATATCGATGATTGAATCGTCGACCAATCGACCTATTGAAAGAAGCAAACCAACGAGCGTAGAGCTATCTAAAGTCATCCCCAATGGAATGAGCGCTAATACTGCCATTGCCAATGAGATTGGAATTGTGATCATAGAGATAAGCGTGGCCCGCCATTCTCCAAGGAAAAGAAGTACGGCGATGCCAGTGAGAACAATGGCTGTGCCAAGCTCTTCCAGCATGTTTCGCATGAGAATTCCAACGAAGTGCGAATTGTCATAGCTGATTTCAAAATGAATGCCTGGGTAATCTTTTTCCAGCGCCGCTATCTCTTTTTTGATGCCCTCAATAACGACTGGCGAGCTGGCTTCCGGTGTTTGAATTACACTTACTTCAATCCCAGGTTCGACTTTGCCACTGTGAACATGATGATAAGCAGCCCTTTTTTCCCAGTACGTATCAACAACTCGTGCCACGTCTTTCACATAGACAATGCGATCGCCAATCGATTTGAGAGGATAGTCCTCAACTTCCCGAACACCCTGTGCGAGCGTATTAATACGAGCAATTGATTCTCCATCTTTATAAGTTAAGCGGCCAGCAGGTTTTGCAATGTTTTGTCTGTCGAGGGCGTCTCGAACATCGAGAATGGAAAGCCCGAAGCCAGCTAATTTGTTTCGGTCTACAAGGACTTGAAGTTGCCGTTTGTAACCCCCAAAGGCATAAATAGACCAGACATCTGGTACTTTCTTGAGGCGATTCGTAATTTGATTGTCAGCCAATTCTCTGAGTCGAACTGGATCCCATCCCGGCGCAGTTAAATTGAAAGTCAAAACAGGTAAATTGAGTGGATCGATGAACAACACCCAGCTAGGCTTTAGATTCGCACCTGTGACCGGCAGGTCAGCTTGCACAACATTCATGAGTGCTTGCGTTTCTACCAGAGCCCGCTTCATGTCGGTGCCGTAGGGAAACTCAAGGGAAACCATCGAAAAACCTTCTTGCGAGGTTGAACGAATAAAGCGCACTCCTCGAATATCCACCATTCGCTCTTCAATCGGTTTACTTATGTACGTTTCCATCTCCTCAGCAGACAGACCGGGCTGCATGCTGACCACACCGATCATTGGACTTTGAACATATGGCATGAGTCTTTTCGGCATATAAAAACCGATAGCAACGAATGCCAGAATCACCATTGCTAGAAAGAAAGCGAAAATCGTATACGGATGTTCTATCGACCAGGCGGTTACATTGAAACCGCGTCCGTGCTCTGGTTCGTTAGAATGTGTTTGATGCTTTGATTCTGTCGCTGTCATAATTAAGGCACCTCAGCATCAACAGATGTTTCCAAAGGAGCCGATCCAGGAATGCTGATCTTTAGCTTCAGTCGCCACAGCCCACTAGATAGATCGCTCTTCAATCGCGCCTCTCCAGTCATGCCGGTTACTCCGTTAAGATCCGGACCAGCCATATCTCCCATACCAGGCATTGATGTCTTTGCAGAGATCTGTGCACCAGATACAGTACCACCGCCATGTTTTTCTACTTTTACAATCGTAGTGTTTGATCCACCTTTAGCCGGATCAAGCGAGACCCTCAGCATAAGAGCGCCTGACATTTCCTCATAAGACCAATTGTTTGAGGAGTCCAATCGATTGCCTTGTACTTCGGCTGCTGTCGGAAGTTTGACTGGACCGGCCTTGCCCCACTCAGTTGCAACCACGGACATACCTGGTTGGAGATTCGCAAAGCCGGCATGAACTACCTGGTCACCTTCACTGAGTCCTTTAACTATTTCTGTTTGGTCTGGATTTGTTATTCCGATCTCAACGTCAACCAAATGCACTTCATTCTTTCCACCAAGTTGTTTGGGAACTAGGTCCATACCACACTTCGGACATTTGCCAGGCGCATCAGTCACAACTTCAGGATGCATCGTGCATGTGTACTGCTTTTTGCCAGGATTTTGCTGGTTTGCTCTTTTGATCAATTCAAGACTCATTCCACATTTGGGACAAGTCCCTGGTTTGTCAGAGACGACCTCTGGATGCATTGGACATTGATATTTCGAGTGCGCCGAAAAGCTCTCTGCTGAACCTGCTTTCCATACTTGCGCCCTGCCTTCTCTCCAAATAATTGCTGATGTGGGCACGACCAATCCTTCATGCTCACCTGTCGATAGCTTCATCACAACGTACTGGCCTGGCAAAAATTTGTACGCTTCAACTGAGCTAACTTGACGGAGATTGGCTTCTGGTTGGCTCTGAATGTTGTCGATCAAGGCCTCAACAGTGAACGTTCGACTTGTGGGATCGGCAGCGGGAAAGATTGAAGTAACTCTAGCTTGCACTTCCTTATTGCTTGCTTGCGAACCTTTTATGCTCACATTGGCGCCCAGCTTAAGGCGACCGGCATCTTCGCTTGCGACCTCAGCTTGTACGCGCACCTGTTTTACATGCGCTACTTTGAGCACCATCATTCCTGGGTTTACTACTACACCTGGGCTAATGAGGCGCTTGGTTACAACCCCGTCCTCTTGAGCAAGAATTCTTGTGTACTTCTCGTAAATAACAGTGTTTTTGAGAGCTGCTTTAGCCTGTTGAGCCGTTGAATACTGATGGCCAACATGGTGAATCATCGTGTCAAGTGCGGCTTGCGCTGCAAGTTTTGTGTTACGCACCTCTCTCAATTTTGCTTGAGCTTGTTCTACCTGAGCTTCAGCTATTTTGAGTTGAGCCAACTCCTTCTGATATTCATCCAGCGATACTACTTGGGACTTAAGAAGCGCACTTTGTCTTTGTACTTCAGGAGTCCAATACGCTAAATTTGCATTTGCTTCTGCTAAAGCTTTTTCTGCTCCCTTCTCCGCTTCTTTGGCAGCCTCAAGTTCGAATTTTTTCTGGGCAAATTCCGATTTGGCTATACCTGCATTGTGCATTGCCGCATCTTCAGCGCTTTGGGCTTCCTGTCTTTTTGCTGCATATTCGGAGTTATCTGAAGGGTCAAGCTGAATGAGTAACTGCCCAGCCTTTACAATATCTCCAGGATAGACAGGCATTTTCACTACTCGTCCGGTAACCCGAGGATAAACGTCTTCATCACTGTAGGCTTGAACACTACCGGTATATGTTATCGATCCGGAAATTGTTTCCTTCCGCGCTGTAGCTATTGCCACAGGCACTGCGCCCTTTGGCGGGACCATAACTGTCATGTCCATTGCCTGCGATTCGAGAACACTCATTTGTCCGGGCTTCTTATATACCTGCACAATCACGACGCAGACTATCGTGACAGCGATCAGTGTCACCACTCCCCAAAAATTCTTCCTTATCAAAATCCAGAAGTTTTTCTTCTCGCCGTCTCGTACATCGTTAGACTCTACTGCCATTACTTTGCCTCCACACTTGATTCGTTATGAAGCGGAGCCTCGATCTCTTCGATTGTTTTGACTTTGAGTCGGTCACTAACAACAGTGCCAAAAACCCGCACATAGAAGCTGTTTCTGCGCGTGCTCTTTTCCAATAAGCTGATTGCAAGCTTGTTCCCATGCCTGTCGAGCGTGAGCCATCGACGGTTTGTGTAAATGGAATATCCCTGCTTTTTGCAGTTCGCCATCAGGCTGCAGTCTTTCGTATGGTGTTTGATAAAGTCCTCTGGGTGCGGATCTTCAAGGACTGATGCCATACATTTGCGATCAATTAGGTAGCCATCGATAGGCAGTTCGGCTGCTTGGCAAATCTCGCTGATAAATAGAACTGACAGACCTATTGAGACTGAAATCAAACTGGTAGTTTTCATAAGACCTTTTCGCGCCCGAGGCGCGCGTTTTCCTGAGCCATAAGTGAAACCAAAACACTGCTCGGTGAGAGATGCGCCGACCTTCTCGGCCATGCGCAAAAATCACCAAGCAGTGCTAACGACTGATGGCTAAATTAGGAAAACTTGCTTATATAGATAAGTCTTAGTGGTGCCCATACCCCTGATTCGGGGAGGGGCTCTGTTCGGATGAGCTGGAGCATCCGAAGCGACTGCAATCAAAAACGCTGGCAGATCACTCAGAATACTTATGGAGTCAGCAAAAGATTCGCTTTCCGGCAAAATGCTAATGCTGCTTGCCAAGCTTATCGTCTTGTCAATACCCATGCCGCAACAAGAGTGATGCTTGAAAACCGCCTCTCTTGAAGCAGTTGAATGGCAGGAGCTTGAAGATGTTTGATTTTCACAACAGCTATGCTGCTGGTTTACTGTTTTGACTTGGGCTTCGTCACAAGCACATGCTTGCCTGGGCACTGCAATGAAGAGCGCTAAAAGCATCAGAAATATGACAGATAGACGCTTCACAAGACACCAGTGGGGTCAAAAAAATAATCCTTAAGCTTAGCTTCATGATAACAGGCATGTCAAATCCAGGGTTGTCATTTGGCTCTTGACTCTCAAATATGTTAGAGGGTTTATAGTGAAAACATGAACAAGAAATCTTTAGTTGGAAATGTCGCAAAACAGCTCGGTGTCAGCTCGCAAACCATTCACTGGTACGAGGCCCAAGGACTAATTTCGCCGCCAGATCGCACTGAAAGCGGTTATCGCATCTATCCACCCTCGGCAATCGAACAATTGCGATTTGTCCGCAAAGCTCTGGGGATAGGGTTTTCTGTAGACGAGATAAAGTCAATAATCGACGCTAGACGCCAGGGCAATCAGCCCTGCGACATGGTTCTGTCGTTGTTGCAGAAAAAGATCGACGATGTCAATTCGCAAATCGAGAGTTTGACTGACATTCGATCAGACCTGCAACAGATTCAAAAAAAATGGCTGTCTCATGAAAAGCGCAATGCTGCCTTAATCTGCCCTTTAATCGAAGGGATAGATGGGTCCGAGGTCTGAGCACAATGAAGTCGAAATGGAGAACTTTGAAATGAATCACACACATGCTGACTCTTGCTGCAAGCAAAACAAAGTAGAGCAGCACAAAACACAAACAGTTAGCTCGCTAAAAGCAGCTATCTATGCCACTTTCCATTGCCTTACAGGCTGCATGATAGGAGAATTTATCGGTTTGTCCTTTGGCGTCACGATGGGTCTTGCGCCCATGACGACCATGTTTCTCAGCACTGTCCTTGCCTTTATCTCGGGATTTTCGTTGACCGTTTTTCCTTTAATGCGTAATGCGAGGCTCGACTTTCATTCAGCAATGAAGGCTGTTTGGCTTGGAGAATTACTCTCCATCGGAATTATGGAATTGGTCATGAATAGCGTGGACTACCACATGGGCGGTGTAAGCGCCGGTTCTGTGGCTAATCCATTATTTTGGAAAGCACTGGCCATTGCGGTGCCCGCCGGTTTTATCGCCGCTCTTCCAGTCAATGCCTTTTTAATTGCAAAACAAATGAAGAAGTGTCATTAGCTCTTTGAGCTTCAATTGAATCACTCAGGTCTGGCCGAAAACCACTTCTTCCACCAGGGTCTTTGCAACTCCTCAACCTTGGCCTTGAGTGATTCCAAGTCCGTAGCTAAGATTGTGGACTGGCTCGCCTTTTCTTCCAGCTCGCGTTTCTGCTCTTCTATGGCGGTTATTTGCTTGCTCAATGCTTCTACTTCAAGTGCCTTGAGTTCTGCTTCCTTCCGTTCCTTTTCAGCCTGCTGGCGCTCATCCTCGGCACGCTTTTGAAAGTCAGGCAGAAGTCGAAGTTGAACCTTTTGCTCTTCGATGATCCTATCTTTTTCAGCAAGCGCAAGCGCTTGAGCTTTCACTTCCTCGACAAGTGGACGCACGCATTGCTCAACGATGCTTTGAAATTCGGTTGCAAAACGTGTTTCTGTCGGTGGTGCTTCTTCCTGCTCTGCATCCACCGACTCGGCTTCAATGACATCACCGGGGTCGAAATTTATCGGACCTGCACCAGCGGCCGGGCTGGTACTCTCCACCTGGCTGTTGATTCCGGCCATGATTTCTTTGTTAGGGAATATGCGCCACTCCGGCACGCCGAACTCGTTTTTGTTCAGTGTTCCTTTAAGCTGTCCCTTCTCTAGCCGATAGGTCACGGCCCTTGGTGTAATGCCTAGCGCGGAGGCGGCTTCCTTGACTGAAATTGTTTTTGACACCGCCGCTCCTTTATATCCACCCTGTATACTCTGGATATCGCAAACCCTGAGCCTGTCAGGATTATAGGTCTTTTCCTTCTGAATTTAAAGCTTTTCTTTGGCTGTAAGCCGCATCACCGCTCAGCTTTAGTCACCCCTGGAAATGCTTCCAGACCTGGGCTGGAAATGACTTCGAGGGCTGGAAAAGAAAACGGATCGTTGATTCGAGACTTTGGAAATTTTCAGCAACAAGCCTTCTTGCTCATTTCGAGCCCTCTTCTACCTGGGTTGGAAATCGTTTCCAGCCAGAAATATCGACCAGTACTTCAGTCAATCCTCGGCAGAAAACCTCATGACAATGGCTGGAAGTGGACGGTGGAATTTCTTTCCAGGGGAGTGTCGAAGCGCTTCTGGGTGTCTAGAAAACTTCCAGCCTCTTTCTAGGTTGGGTTGGAAGTTGTATTCGTGAGCCTTGTCGTGCTCCTGTTTGCTCTTGCTGTAATGCAGCTATCGGTCACGCTTTGCGGCAATTTCCAGCCTCTTCTATGCCGCTTTTCTGGACTGCGCAATCTATTTCTCGCGGTATGGAAATGCGATTTCTGACCGTTAGAAAATTTCCTGACGTTTTCTAGCCAATTTTTTCGTACCTTCAACCACGATCTCGTACACGCGCACATCATGCCGTGAAGCCTTTTCTAGCTATGAGGCTCGAAATTTTCTAACCCGGCAAAAGCCTCTGCCAGTCGATCAGTTCAAGTAGTAAAGTGTTGATTGCATTTTGCACAAATAATATAGTGTCATCGAAAGATGCCACCAAACTCGGTGCATATAAAGTGGATATGTATTGGGCACCCGCCCACTAGGAAGGACAGTCAAGCACAAAAACAAAAAAACATCGTTTGAGGCGATGTTCTTTTGAGAGATCTTTTGCGGACCTCACTATTCAGTTGTCGTCGCGTTTTTGGTACTTTCGCGATGTGGCTCCAGAATAGACTAACGGTCCGGATAGGTCAACACGTCCCAGATTAAGAAAGGGAGACCATCATTACCGGACACATTCAAGCGCGCTTGCTGCCAGCAAGTGCGCCGACTAAGATTGCTCGTTTTGATCGCAAGGACCACTTCCCGCAAGGGTGGGAGATCTGCATCGCGCAATTTCTTGAACTGTTCCACCGTTATAGTTATATCTACAAGCCTTTGTCTGGCGGCTCCTGGTACTCGGCAGACGATAAATGGAAGCTGCCTGATTCGGAAATTCTCAAGGCTATCGCTTGTGTACATCCCAAGTTTTTCATTGGCTGCCGCGCCGGGAAAGCCACTCGGTTTGCCGTTCTCGATATAGATCAGAAGAGCCGTTATCACAACAAGCAGTCACTTGATAAGTTGCTACATGCCTTATCAGATGCCGGTCTTCCAAAGTCTTCCCTTTATCGATCCAGCGACAGCGGCGGCTGGCACCTCTATCTATTCTTTGAAGACCCTATTAGCAGTGCCGATCTCAGAGCGCAACTGATCAAGCTTCTTACGCTCAACGACTTCCAGGTTGGAAAAGGACAGCTTGAGATTTTCCCTCATCCAGGTGGCGACAGATCGCTAGGACTGGGTCTGCGCCTGCCTATGCAACCGGGCTTCGCCTGGCTAGATAAGAAGACGCTTGAAATAGAGTATGAGCGCGACGAGCTTTCCGCTCCCCAGGCCCTCGAATTGTTTGTCGACGTACTCGATGGAGATGCTAATTCCTATGCGGCTTTTCGACAGCTCAAGACATACAATGAGCAGCTTGAAAAACGTCGAGCGTCCGCAGTCGCCCACGGTCGGGGCGAGCCTGCAAGCAACGTCGTGCCGATCAGGAGAACTGAGAAGCCCGTTGATACCGGCGAGTTTAGCGACTTCGTCCAAGCCGTGTTCCACCGCCTGCCGCCCGGCATCATTGTGGACAACTGGTACAAGGGCAGGCTCTATCACCTCAACGGACTGAACGGTCCGTCACAGCGCGCAGAGTCCATCGAATGTGTAGGTCACTATCTCTTCTATGGTGATCCCAGCCGCGACCTTCCGGCGCTTGGATATGGCTATGAAAAGGAGCGCCAGTGGGCTATCGAAGAGTATCTTAAAGCCAGAAACAACGGCCAAAGTTACGATATCAACCGCGGCCGAGCTGATGCCTTCGCCCAGGTTGAGCGGGCCGCGAACTGGCGCCCGGCGCACAAGAAAGGTGATGAACCTCAGAAGTATTCACCCGTGGTTCCTATATCGTGGGTGCGCGAGAACGCCAATCGGAAAGCCGACGCACGCAAGCGCATTAGCAACGCCCTGGACGGCTTGAAAGAGCGTCAGGAGAAGTTCACCACCGAGGAGCTGCGCAAGGAAGCCAAATGCTCCAAAGAGACGCTCTATAACCACAAGGATATCTGGCACAAGGATTACGAGGACTTGGCTGAGGGCTTCTTTGCAGCCAGTACGGACGAATATAACGATGTGGTGGGGGCGGGTTCTACTCAAACCCAGCCCCCTACCACTTCTCTTGACCCAAATATGCCTCCCGGTCGCTTGGCAGCTCGCCGTATTGCCTATGAGATATCCATGCGATCCCAAAGAGATAAGCGGCAAGCACTGAAGACCGCTGCGACCTCCCAGGATGAGTCAGAATCGACCTGGCAGGATGAAGTTACCAGGCTTACTCAGAAAGAGCCTTCTACTCTTTCTATTCCAGAGATCAAAGTACTGCTGGTCATTCTTGCGGTCTATCTGTCCACTGCGCCCGATTACGACAGCCAGGCTGCATTGCAGGCGTACTTATCTGAGTTGAAGGAACAACTGAATGCCGGGTCTAACGGTCCTCGGTTCGTGGTTCGACCGCCGTAGCTGGAAAATTTCTACGATTCACTGTTGCTTTGATCGCAGATCTGTTATTGTGTTGCCACTGTATGTGGTGTACCTAATCCACATTTCCTGCGAGCTTTCTAAAGGTGCAAGATGCCCAGAGAGAGCCGGGAAAGACGCATGTCGCGTCTTTGGAATTCAGAGACTTTCCCACCGCTAACAAGTGTACTTTCTTGGCATCCGGATTTGCAATCTGATACCACATCAGATCTCACTCATTTTCCGGATCGTCGTTCGAACGCGTTTCAAAAAGCCTGACCTGACGGCTTTCTCCGCTGTTCTTCAAGTTTACCGGCTGAGCGCCCACCGCCTTCAAGCCGTTCGGTTTTCTCTTGGTTTTGAGTACTCCTTTCCTGCCGCCTTGACGGCGGAGCCCAGCCGGTCGCCCTCCGGGAGGCAGCGTCGCTGCCGAATCAACTCAAAGGAGGGCAACAATGGTCAGTGCTCGTATACACGATTACGGTTTGGAGCTAACTCAGAATAGCAAGGTGGGATGGGCTTTCAGCCTCTCGCGCAGCGAAAGTTGTGTCGATGCTACTTCGATCTGCAGACGGCTTTGTTATGGAAATGGAGTCCGGTATCAGTCTGATGCTCAGCGTCATAAGCGGCTTCGCAACTTCAGGACTTGCGAGTTATTGTTACAGAAAGGTGGGCCGGAATTGCTGGCTCAGAATCTGATCGCACTGGTAGATCAGGCGCGGCCAGTAGATTGGCTGGCGGCGCAAATATCTGGTGAACCAACAAACTTGCCTTATACGCTTCGAATTCATGATGTGGGGGACCACTATTCATGCGAGTATGCGCGTGCATGGCTACTTGCGATCCAAGATCGCCCTCAATGCAAATTCTGGTTCTATACACGCAGTTTCCTTGAGCCAAACCTGCTTGCGGTGCTCTCCGAGCTTGCAGGTGAATCAAATTGCCAGGGCTTCTTGAGTATCGACAATGACAATTTCGAGCAGGGCTTGCTCGCGTTTTCCGCTTATCCTGGTGTCTGGAAGCTGGCTCTAATGCAGCAGGACCAGGACCAACTGTCTTCTGAATTAATGCCCGCCATTCGCGATCGCGTCAAGCATGGTGAGATTATCAACTTCCCTTATCACCGCGCAGCAAGCATGTCGTGCCGCTCAGAGCCGATCCTCTGACCAACTGTCCGCAGATAACAACGAGCGCCTATCCATTGCAAACCAATAGAGCTGAGCCTAAGCCATGCCAATCATGCAGTCTTTGTTTGCCTAGCTAGCCTATCTGCGGGCTGGCTTGCAGCCTGCCTTGGCTGCACTTTTCGCCTTCTCAGTCTAAGGGGGAGGCGCCACCCCGCGTCAAGCACGAGCACCGAGCAATTTGTTTTCCAGGGTTACTTCTCGCTTGACTCGGGAGCCTCCCCCTTGCCCCCGTAAGTGGCGAAAAGCCGCACTAATACAGGAAGACGAACATCATGAAAAAGAAAGTTTTGATAGCCATACCTGAGCGCCTGCTTGACCAATTGGATCTTCTTGCTGAATTTCGGTCGCAAACAAGATCTGAGCTAATCCGCGAGGCATGCCGGATTCACCTGGAGAACAGTCAGGCTTTCACGCCATCGCGACCGGCAATCTCTCTTATACATCCGACGCTCTTAAAGGAGGAAGCTGTCGCCAACTAGCCGATGACCTCTTTTGTAACCCAGCCGGGATGAGCCTCTGCGCCATCCCGGCATTTCTTTTAGGAGCAGATCATGAATACAAGAACACTCAAAAAGCATCTCAAGTACAAAATTCCTCAGATAAAGCTGGCGATTCTGCGTGAGCCTACAAGTGAACCCCTGCCAGCGATTCGGACGCCGAGCGACCTGGAGCAATACCTTGAACCAATGAAACATCTATCGGAAGAACATTTCGTAGCGCTGCATCTTGACGCCAGGCTACAGGTCACGGGCTACCATGTGGTGAGTCACGGAACCGTCTCGGCAAGCCTAGTTCACCCAAGAGAAGTCTTTAAAGCCGCTATCTTGAATAACGCCTACAGTGTTGTCGTCGCTCACAACCACCCGGCTGGATCGACCGACCCGAGCCGGGAAGACCTGGATACGACCAGCCAATTACTCGCCGGCGGCAAGCTGTTGGGAATTGAGATTCTCGATCATCTGATCGTCTCTTTCCGTGGTGTGGCGAGTATTCGAGAGTCGCATCCTGAGTTGTTTTAGCGGTATCACAAGAGCGGAAGCGGTGGCTCTATGCTGCCGCTTCTGTATCTTCTTTGATGTTGGAATCAAGCACACAACCCAGACAACAGCGTTAATACTCCTGCCTCTGTCTTTTCTGGTGTGCTCTTGCAATTGCTTTTCCTGTACTGGTCATCATCTGCCTGCTGTGGTGGAATGGGCTCCACAACTGGAAAGGAAGCTGGTGAGTGATTGTCTTGTTTCCACTGCTTTCGTACTTCCTTGGGTGTCGTTATGGTCATGCGCCCTATGTGGGACTTCGCGTCAGGTGGTCTGCATCACGCTTTCCTATATGTTCCGGCAATCTGCGTCTGACCTTCTTAATCCTCTTTCTTGTTGCTAATTTTGGTTCCGGGCTGAATTCCTACTTGTCTTATGTCTCAGCAAAGCCAGCGGCCATGGGCTTGTCCTGCTTCCGTTGTTTGTCTTTTGTCTGTTCTTGTAAGGCACCCCCGTGCTTTTTACCGGCGCCAATACTGGCACAACTTTTCGGAGGCGCAAGGATTCCCCTACGGGCGCGTGCGCGTCCTTGCACCACCGAAAAGCGCTAGCGCGGTCTGCGACTTATGCAAAACCTGGGGCACCTAAACCGCACTGGAGGTGCCAACCATGAACAATCAATTGACCATAATCGGCAGAGTCGGACAAGATCCCCGCGCTGTAAGCTTCGCTGACACAGGCAACAAAGTTGTGAAATTCAGCCTCGGAGTCACTGAATACAGCAACAAGAAAGACGAAGAGAAGACTCTCTGGTTCGACGTTGACTGCTGGAACGGTCTTGGAGAACGCGTAATGCAGACCATCACCAAAGGACGCGAAGTCCTTCTTACCGGGCGATTGGCCATCAACACCTTCAGCAAGGAAGTGGACGGAAAGACAGTGGAAGTACACAAGCCAATCTTGAAGCTCACCAGCTTCCACCTCTGTGGCCCTAAGCCAACCACTGCTGAAAAGGCTGATAACGCCTCCAGTGAATCGAAAAAGGCTGCTCGCAAGAGCGCCTGATTTAGATAAGACAGAGGCAGGAGTGAAAGCTCTTGTCTCTGTCTTCTTTCTTTTCTTGCCGCCATTGGCTGCCTCCGCTCAAGGCACCCTTGCCCCGGAGCCGCTCTTGCCGTGCCGCTCTACTTCTGTCCGACTGCCCTTGCTTTCCTGCCTGGCGCAAAGCCTACCGCTTGCCCCCACCGTCAACCTCACATCTGCAATTGCAAACTTCGCAGTAGTTGACGGTGGGACCCCGTCTGCGCGGTATTCAGGCAGTTCTGCAGGAGCTGGCGGGCAGCGCGACTGAGGGCTTGGCGCGCTCAGGCTGAAGGTCTTGGCTGATGGCGCGCTTCGCGCGTGGCTACCCACCCACCACCCTAGCTGCCGAGGACCGGCAGCGCCTAAAAAATCGGCGTGCGGCGGCAAAGGTAATTCCCTCTGGAAACCTAAAGCGGTTTGGGTTATTATGGCAAGAGACGACCGATTAATTGCCGGAATATAGGACTATTTCACCATGACAGAAGAAAAAAGGGTAGTTAAATTAGACGAAGATGAAGCATCGCTTGCGCTTCATGCGCTTCGCTTCTACATGAACGCTAAGGGACGAGAAGTAAGCGCCAACACTGAGCGGCTGGAAGCCACGCTGGATCAGTTTCTTAGCGGTACAACGTTTGTAGTGACGCAAGTTGAAAGTGTTGCATCAATTCTTGGAGCTCGCGGGGGCACCAAGGGCGGTGCCTCAACTTCTGAAGCTAAAAGAGCCGCGTCCGCCGCTAACGGCGCCAAAGGCGGACGCCCACCTAAGCCAAATCTGTTTATCAAATTCGCTAAGACGGTCTGGCAGGAGCCCGACCCGAAATTACTCAATGAGCTGTATCAGTTGATTGGGCACAACAAGTGGCTTCCTGATGAGCGCGGTGATGAAACAACCGGCCCTTATGTCCGGGTGCACGTGCCTGAAGTAAACTCCAAGCTGGAGAAGCTTTTGAGCAATTCCCTCAACGTCTTCGAATGGGACGAGAAGGGACTATACAGGTTTTGCACCGCGCACGTGAACAATCAAGCGGAACAGCTCCGTGTCGCTGACAGCACCGATGCTAGGTGCATTACATGCGGTGAGCAGGCGCACTGGATTTACTGAAAGCTATGCGAAGTAGCGCCTGGCGGGGCTAACCCAATTGTGCAGGCCGGCCTGCACAAATTCGAAATTACTCTTTGCCTTCTACCGATCCGCCGCTTAGCTTGTCGGGACCACTCAAGACGCTTTTGCCGAGTACAAAACGGTTACCCAGCTCTGTCTCAAGTTTTTCAATGGTCGGCAATTCCTTGCCAATCGCCTCAGGCAGGGGCTGAGCTAGTCGATATTCGGAAACGCCCATGGGGCTTTGCGTGTTCCTCAGCGTGTATTCGGCGATTATGCGATTGTTCGTCTTGCATAAGATAAGCCCGATGCTTGGCTGATCGTCTGGATGCCGCAGCTGCTCATCAACGGCGGCCAGATAGAAGCCCATCTTGCCGGCATATTCGGGCACAAAATCGGTGATTTTTAGATCAACAACGACGAAACACCGCATGCGCAGATGGTAAAAGAGCAGATCGAGATAAAAATCCTGCCCGCCCACTTCAAGATGAAACTGGCTTCCTACAAAGGCAAAGCCAGATCCCAGCTCAAGGAGAAAGTCGCGTAATTTCTCTAAAAGCCCCTTCTCCAGGTCTTTCTCAAGCATTTCTGCTCCGAGTGTAAGAAAGTCAAAGTTATAGGGATCTTTCAGAATCTGTTGCGCCAGCTCTGATTGCGGCTTCGGCAGTGTCGTTTGAAAATTGGTAATGGCGCGCCCCTGGCGCGCAAACAAACCGCTTTCTACCTGGTGCACCAAGACATCGCGAGTCCAGCCGTTCTGAATGGTTTGCGCGATGTACCATTCTCTCTCAGTTGGGTCCTTCACTTTATCAAGCAAAGTACAGTTGTGATACCACGTGACCTGTGAAGGAAGCGCCTGAACAAAATCCTGATCGGGGTACGCTTCTGCAAAGGAGCGCATATATTTCAGGTTGCGCGCCGAAAGCCCTTTCATGTCGGGGAAAGTCTTTCGAAGATCGTCTGCGAGCCTATCAATGACCTTGGCTCCCCAGCCTTCAACCTTCTGTTGCTCCAGTATTCCTCGCCCTATTTGCCAGTACAGCACGGTCAGCTCTCGGTTTAGTGCAAGTCCGGCCCTGAGTTGCGCCTGGCGGATAGACTCCGTAAGTTCATGCAAGAAGCCTTCGTAGCCGCTGATGACCTCTGGTAAGTTTTTGTTTGTCATCATCGGTTCGACCTTTCTGGGCAACTTCGGTAAGCAGACTGGCAGTATATCTTCTTTGCGTGCCTTACCGTCACGCATTGCCCGTCGTAGGATCATTTCTGATCGGGATATCTTTCGGTTAAACGCGCCTCTCTAAGCCGGTCCGCTTCTTGAATGATTTCATCGGCAGTCACACCGGCTTGCTTGATCGCTTCCTGTGCCTTGCGGGCCGTCTCCGCCAGGACCTGCGTTTCTGGGAGCAGGACTATGCAGTTGCCGACGACCATCTCGATGAACGTGTCGCCCTGCTCAAGCCCGAGGGCTTTGCGCGCGTGGCTGGAAATTGTCACCTGTCCTTTGCTCGTCATTGTGAGACTGCGGAGCTTTGTTTCTGCCATACTTTCACCTCGGAATTTCCTTACATTTCTAAATTCCTTACTTCCTTACAAGTATACCATAGGTTAGCCATCCCCCACATGTCGTAAATGACAACTGGCGACAAAGCCGAATGCCCGCGACAATAGAGTCATGGAAATTACCTGGTCGCTAGGTCTAATCGTCGTTTTGCTGCTTGCCCTGAACCACATGGCCGGCGGTAGAGCCTCCAATGTCTTGCGTCCGGTCAGCAATATATTCAGTGGTCTTGTGTCCTTTGTTGTTCGGCTGTGCCTTCAGGGAATCGGAGCGGTCGTGCGCCTATTCGGCGGCACTCTCAAATTACCGGGCGCAGGAGGCCCGAAGATAAGGGACGACAAACAGCCGCCAGGGCGAACGCCGCCTCGATGGGATGAGTGACCGAATGCAGCGCGCGGAAGAGGCACTGACGCGCAACCTTGAGCCACGGAGCGACTGAGAAGGAGCGGAGCCGCACCGACGGTCCGACCGAAGGGAGGTCTTACCGTTCGGTAAGGCAAGATACAGTGCGTCCGCACATGTTAAACAAATGCCCATTATATGGGCATTATGCTCGCCGCACGGCTCTAGTATGGAACATTTAGCGCGCCGCACAGGTCTACTATTATAATGATGGTAAGGGTTAAGGTAGGCGCACAGTATGGCAGAAGAAAAACAGTCGCTAAGGATAGGACCGAGGGTCGAAACGAGGCTAGCCTCGGCCGACATTAAACGCCTGGAGGCGGCCGCCGAGAAGGCCGGGCAGACAAGGGCCGAGTTTACCCGGCAAGCTTTACTCTGGTATCTCGACAATCTTGAGAACCTGGAGCATGACAAAAGAGAGACCGAGGTCGCCCAGGCTATGAGGTACGCCACCGACCAGCACGTCAAAGCAATCAATTCCGGTGTGGACCGGATTTGTAAGATGCTTGCCCGGCAAGGTCGGGCTGTCGGCACATTGTATGAGCTTGCCTGGATGTCTTTGCCAGACGATGACAACGCCAGGGCCGCTTTTGATATCGCCGTTCAGTCAGCCAAGCAGAAAATGGCAAAGCACGTTGAGAAGGACGAGCAAGAATTGGCCGACCGGATGAAAAAGGTCGTTAAGGGCTAATGATAGTTGTCAGGCATAACTACATATCGGCAAGGGACCGGCAAAGCCGACGGAGCGGTAAGCCCCCAAAACTTGCCGCAGTCGGGCGCGCGCTGGCGCATGTGAAATACATCCAGCACAGGCCGGGTGAGGATCGCCAAGACGGCGGGCGCGATATGTTCGACGACCAGGACGACAACCTGGACGGTAAAGACCTGCGAAAAGCAATCAGGGAGAACCGCGACAGTAAGGTCGTGGTTCACAAGATAACCCTTGCTCCGGAGATAAACCCTGAGGACAAGAAGGCTTTCACCCGTGAAGTGATGAAAAAGCTTGGGCGTGATAAGGGACTAGACCTTCACTGGGTGGGTGTCGAGCATGACAATACAGACCACAATCACATTCATGTGGTGGTCATGGGGAAGGACAAAACCGGCAAGGATGTCCGCTTTGACAAGAAAGACTATGACCGAATCAAGGACTATGGCGACCGGTATTTAGAACGGGTGCACCCTTTCGAGCTTGAAAAGAGTCGAAGTGATAGGGAAGAGCGAGAGCGCGAACGTCTGGCTGCTCGAAACAGGGAGAGGGAGGCCGCTCGTCAGGAACGCATTAGAGACGGCCTGGAGCTTCCCTGGATGCACAAAAAGATCATCCGTGAGCAATTGGAACCCTACGACCAATGGAAGCAAAAACAGAAGGATATAGAGCGCGGAAAAGTTCCTGCAGAAGATCGCAGCCAGCTCGGCCGTGACCCGGGCGAAACCGAAAAGCCTTATTTCCACGACACGATTGAAGCCGCCGGCAGAGAGTGGAGTAAGCGAAATACGCTCAAGGAGCTACAGGAGCTTAATCAGCACCTATGGGATAATCCTGATGAAAGGATTGAAAAGCCTGAATACAAGAAGCTTATAGCCTGGATGAAAGAGAAAGAGGAGCTAGCCGCTCGAGCACCTCGAGCGGCCAAGGACAAGGCCGACAAGGAGCCAGGGGCGGCACCCGATAAACAGAAAGACTCCTTTGACTATCAGGGCACGAAGTACAGCAAAGACAGCTCCTATGAGCAGTTGAGCGCTTTATCCAACAAGTTGCGGGATAAGAAGGCTGAGCGCCTGCCTGTTGATGAGTACCAGAAGCTGCGGGGCTGGCTGGAGAATGCCGACCGAGCCCGTTGGGCTAATGTTCTGGAGCGGGAGCTTGCCGCCACTCACAAGAAGTTTGAGCGAAGTAAGACCATGGAAGACCACAAGTCTGCCGAGGGTGGGCGTGTCCTGAACCCCATGCAGGAGCAAATGATGTCTAATCCAGTGGTCGGACTCTTCATGCAAGGCGCCGGGCTCGCCAATACCCTAGTCCGCTGGATACCCTTGACCGATAACCGTGACCGGGTCAAGGAAGCCGGAGATGCCATGGAGGAGGCTAAGCGCGACAAGCACGATGAATACGTTAAGCCTGGGCGCGATCCTGAGCATCGGGAAAAAGACAAAGAAGTAATAGACAAATTAGACAAAGCTATCGAGGAAAATAAGAGAACTCAGGACGAACAGAAGAAAAAGAAAAAAGAGAAAGAGCAAGAGAAGAAAGACAAGAACAACCCGTTCAGCCGAGACCCATGGGGACGATGGTAGATGCAGGTCAAGGACACTGGCATTATTGAGACCAATCCAAAGGACTTTCCCGTCCTGGCTGTTAACGTCCTGGACCGTCTGGGCTACCAAGTCTCTCGCGCGAGCAAGCAACTTGACCAGATATTAGCCGTGGAGCGGCTTGATGAACAAATTGGCCAGGACTGGTGGCGGCATGAATACCGAGTGGTCCTACGTTGGCGCAAAGCCAATTCTGGCGGCATGTTCGTCGAGGTAGAGCTGGAAGAGCGCAAAGGCTCAGCCACCCAAAGTGAGTGCCAGCGCCGGTGCGACAAGATTTTCTTGGAGCTTCAAAATGACGCCGAGCGGGCTGAAGCAGCCAGGGCGCAGAAAGAACCAAGCACGGTCCATGGTGCTGCCAGGTGGGGCACTGAGCAGGAGCTTGAGGCTGCCGGTTATGTCCAGCGCCAGGTTGACCCGAAGAGGCTAATTATCGGACGAACTAAGGAAAACCAGTACCTTCAGGTGGCTGAGCGCTGGACTCATGCTCACGCCCTGGTTTGCGGCCGAACCGGTGTAGGGAAATCCACGGGCTTCTTTATTCCGCAGCTTGTTGAGAGGATAGCTACCTCGATGATCGTCACCGAGGCTACTCCTGGCTATGAGTCCGGGGAGCTGTACCGGCTTACTTCCGGCTGGAGGAAGCTTGCCGGTCATACGATTTACTGCTTCAACCCCTCTGATATGACTTCACACAGAATCAATCCGATAGACCGGGTGAGACGGGCGCCAGAAGAGCTTAAAGCCAATTTGGCGGAGAAGCTAGCTGACCTGATAATCATGAACGGGGAGAGCGCGGAGGCTCGCGGAGACCAGACTTGGAACCGGTCTGAGAAGCTTTTGCTCATTCCGCTCATTCTTCATGCAGCAGCGGGAGACCCTTGTTACGGGCATTTTGGCGCACTAAGGTGGCTGCTTTTGCAGGGACCAGATAGGGTGGCAAAGATTCTTGAGCGTAGTCCATCGGATGTTGCGCAAATGGAATTCGAAGGCTGGATGCGCCTTTCTGGAGAAACAAATTTCAAGTACGGTGTCTTTTCTGGGCTCATAACAAAGCTCAATCCGTGGATGACTGATCAGATGGTCACGCTAACTGAGACCACAGATATCGACCTTGACGCGCTTAAGAAGCAGCTCTTCACTTTCTATCTTGCTGTACCTAGCCGGTCGAGAGACAGCAAATTGATAGGATCTTTGATGGTCAATTTCTTGCTAGATCATATTTTGGAAATTCGGCAAGAGATGAAATATCCAGTCACCATGCTGCTTGATGAGTTTACAAACTTCGGAAAAATATCCGGCATCGGTGACACTCTATCGATTATTCGCAAAAACAAAATAGGTCTGATTTTAGGCTTTCAGAATTACGCCCAGCTAGAGCAGGTCTACAGCAGGCGCGAAGCTCAGATAATCATCGACATGCCAGCCACGCAAGTTTACTTCAAGCAAAAGACCTTCCAGGAAGCACGAGAGTTAAGCGAGGCTATTGGCCGAACGACCATAGAAGAGGCAACGGTAAGCGATAGCGGACGCGTTCAAGAGTTCGTCCAAGGACGAGCTCTTATCACGCCGGATGAATTAATCGGCCTGAAAAATGAAGTGATAGTTTTCACCGCCGATACAAAACCGCTCAGGCTGCCGTTAACTGCCCCGGATGCTTACTCGCAGGCGCTTGCCTATGATCCACCGGAGCGAGAAAAACATGAGGTGACGGAGTTCGTAAGAAAGCGCGGACGGGCTGCTAAACAGCAACAGTCGCAGCCCAAACAAGAACCACCTAAGCAACCTCAGCCACAGCAGAAGCCAAATGCTAATAATCAGAAGCCCCAGAAGCCGAGCCGCTTTGATAGAAAGCCAGAGCCTGAGAAGCGCGAAAAAGAAGAAAAGGAAACAACAAGGCGGCCAGCACCCAAGACAGAGCGGCCAGCGGCTGCTCCTGACTATGACGAGACTTAGAGGTGCCATGAAATGATTGGTGTGGGCATTATCGTTGGAGTTTTCGTCTTCCTTGCCGTGGGAGCAATGGTTGCCGAATTGGTTGTCCATCAAAAGGAAGCCGGGCTTTTCCCTGGTCTTGTGGCTGGTATCTGGGCCGCCTGGCCGTTCTTTCACAAGGGCGGAGTCGACCGGTATAACTTTCTGCATCCAGTTCCCAGGCGATACAAGCAGCCTCTAAAGCACGTCTTTGCAAAAATCAGGCAGATACTCTCAGAGCAAACTTATAACTTCGGAGACAAGTGGCATGTCTCAACTGCCGATACCATGCAGCACCGCATAACTGCGAGCCTCAGATACACAGAGGAAGAAACCAAAATTGAGGGTGATGCTCGCGGGCAATTGCACACGCGAAAGGAGCGTGTACAGCGCCTTATAGAAATGGATGTCCAGTTCAAGGATGAGGGCAATGACTCAACTGTAGTTCAGTTTGATTTCAGTCCAAAGATAGAGGGAGCGGCTTTTGGCGCATGCGATTCGATAATCTCAGGTATTACAAGCGCAGCCGAAACAGCTTTGGGTCCAGGCTCCGACGCTGGTAAGCCTGCTGATAAGACACTTCCGGCACCGCCCTGGTGGTTTTTAGGTTTGACTCTTTTGTCGCTAATGACTCTCTGGGGGCAAGTTATGAAGGCGGTGTTTAACTGATGTCTGAAGAGGAAAATATCCGTAAAGCCTATTTGTACCTTGGTCTTGAGGCTGGTACAGGCTTGCCTGAGGTTTTGACCAAATACAAGCGATCCGTGATGGTTTGGCATCCAGACCGGGCGCCCAATGACCCGAAATGGAAGGATGAGGCAACTGAGGAGCTGAAAAAGTTCAACTGGGCCAAGGATATTCTCCAGTCCCACTTTGAAGGCGGGGGGCATAACCCGACTGGTCCATGCATCTGTAAGCCTGGGAATGCCAGCAGTGCCGGCCATGCTGGGCGCAGCAATACCGGTCCAGGGCGCCGGGCTAAGACAACAGAAGAAACGAACCGTGAGGATGCTCAGGCAAAAGCCAAGAACGAGGAGCGGGCCAAAAGAGCTGCCTCTGAACAGCCAGTCCAGAATGAGCGAGAGCAAACCGAACAACGAGCCGCCCAAGCCATGCAGGATGCCATGGCCCATGATCGAGAATTGAGGGATAATCGCCTGAGGTGGCGCATTGCCATAGCGTTGGGTGCTGCCTATATTGGCCTTTGTTTATTCGGCTATGTTGGCACCGGTGTCAAAGCCTGGTGGCATACTTTTACTTTTAATTGGGAGAGGGACCATGCTCCCAAGCAAGAGCAACCGTCACAGTCAATCCCGGCTCCTCTCGCTCCTTTACCTGAGCTGAGTCCTTCCACAAACTTCTCTCCACCAGCTCAGCCGCAAGACCCTGATCAGATACGCCGCGAGCAGGAAGCGAAGAAAAAGCATGACCAGGATATTTACTTCGCTAAGTTAGATGTTGACCGCTATCAAAGGGCCGTGGAGCATGGGCAGACTCTCATTCCTGAGCTTGAAACCAAAATAGCAGATCCAAATGTGAGTATTACGGATCGCCGCCAGCTAGAGTCCTACCGCGATTTTCAGCAGAAAGAACTAACAAAGAATAAGGAGAATCTACGCTACGCCGAAGAACATCTGCGCTCCTTAGAAGCTGAGCAATAGGCAATGAAAAAGTCGAGAAGAAGAACAAAAGAAAAAGCTCAAGCAATCCAAGACATAATCGAGCCTCATCCCAACAACCTGCGAGGAGTACCGCTCAAAAATGCTTATCCTGAAAAGACTGTCGAGTGGTACTACAAGAAGAATTGCGGTTTTGGTCCTGAGGATTTCTCATATGGTTCAAAGGTCGTTGCCTGGTGGAAATGCCCTGTTGGTCATATTTATGACATGCGAATTCTTGACAGAACACTGAAGGGCTCCAACTGTTCCTACTGCAACGGCAAGCGTGTATGCAAGGAAAATTTACTCTCAAGACTATTTCCCAAAATCGCTAGAGAATGGCATCCTGACAAAAATGGGGAGCTTAAACCCGACGAAGTTATTGCGGGATCTCACAACAAAGTATGGTGGCAATGCAAGCATGGGCATAGTTGGCAGGCATCAATAAAATCAAGAACTGCTCAAGGCTCCGGGTGTTCAGTCTGTCATGGTAAGCGCTGCTTGAATCTGCGCAATTATCCTAAGCTCTTGAAGCTTTTTGATCAGAAGAAAAACAAGGGAGTAAACCCAGAGCGGCTCACAATCACCACTTTCGTTTGGTGGCGCTGTCCGAACGGACCGGATCATACTTGGTATAAACCATTTCAAAAAAGTGGAGAGATTCTTCGTTGCCCCTTTTGCACCTGGAGGCTCGTATCCAAGACCAATTCTCTCTTCGCACTCTACCCAGAACTGGCAAAGGAACTGCACCCAACCAGGAATGGTAATTTGACCGCTAAAGACATACCAGCGCAGAAGTGGCTAATGGTCTGGTGGAAGTGCTCGGAAAACCCTCGCCATGTCTGGCAAGCTCGGGTCAGAAATAGGACCGTGAATAAAAGCGGCTGCCCCAAGTGTTGGGTCGAAAAGCGCTCTAAAGGGTATTTCAAGCAGCTTGCTGCCAAATCTGTCTCTATTGAAACCTCAAAAAACTCAGGCTGATTCATTCCGGCTCTGTTGCAAATATCGGCCGAAAAAATTGAGACGAGTTATGAGACGTGTTTCTCTGAGCTGGTCTTCTTATTATGCAGCTTCTAATTCAGCCATGAGCGATTTCCAAAACTCGCTGTAGGCATTTTGGCTGGCAAAGC
>Ga0056911_1000321_pt1 | contig 29260 bp, 25 predicted proteins | sample EBPBio132013_DNA_FD_55022 | JGI IMG/M metagenome (GOLD analysis project Ga0056911, IMG submission 55022) | Wastewater treatment Type I Accumulibacter community from EBPR Bioreactor in Madison, WI, USA - Reactor 2_5/13/2013_ DNA | ecosystem: Engineered > Bioreactor > EBPR > Anaerobic-Aerobic >... | reverse complement strand
TCGGGCGACCGCCCGATTGCTTTCGCCCAGTCGCAGGCGTTGAATCATTTGTCGTATTTCGTACATTTCGAACTTCCTGTTAGCCATTGCGCCTGCCCCCGGCAAAATTGCCAGAGGTTACACAATCGGAAGTCCAAAACCGCCTCTACTTGCCTTCTACGTGGCCTTATTGTGCCGCGATTGCTCTGGCCTCATTGCGCCGCGAGTCCAGTGGCCTCATTACGCCGCCACCGAAATGGCCTTATAGCGGCGCGAACTAACACAGGATCACGTGCAGATTTCTGATTGCACCCGGCAGTCAGGCTGTTGAGCGTCAGCGGATAGGCGTCGGGGGTCGTCTTCTCTTTCTCGATCAGTACGCCGAGGATGCGTGCTTCGAGGAAACTGAGAGTCGCTTGGTTGTCCGCCATCGGTAGTTGGGCTCCAGTGGATTACTTGGCGCAGGGGTCGGAGTACGACACTCAGGCGAGTCGCTGACCATGCTCCCGCGAGTCGAGAAAGCCGACACGGGGCCATTTCTCGCTGGTCACCTCCAGGTTGTAGCGAGTGCTGGCCAGGTAGACGGCATTGCCGTCGACATCCTTCGCCATTCGGTAAAGTTGCTCACGCTCGAAGTTGCGGCGCGTCGTCTCGTCGGGAAAAGTCAGCCAGCGGGCCGTGTAGATGTCGGCCGACTCGAAGATGGCATCGACCTTGTACTCGGTCTGCAGGCGCTGGGCGACGACTTCGAATTGCAGATTGCCGACGGCGCCGAGCAACAGCGCGCCGCTGGCAAGGTTCTCGAAGACCTGGATCGCGCCCTCTTCGCCGAGTTCCTGGAGCCCCTTCAGCAATTGCTTGCTCTTCAATGGGTCGCGCAGCCGGGCCACGCGGAAGAGTTCGGGCGAGAAATAGGGAATGCCCTTGAAACCCAGGTCTTCGCCCTCGCTCAAGGTGTCGCCGATGTGCAGGTTGCCGTGGTTGTGGATACCAATGATGTCGCCGGCGACGGCGTCCTCCATCAGCAGGCGCTCGTTGGCCATGAAGGTCAGCACGTTGGCCAGCTTCATGTCGCGATCGAGGCGAAGGTGCCTGACCTTCATCCCCGGCGTGTACCGTCCCGAACAGACGCGGAAGAAGGCGATGCGGTCACGGTGCTTGGGATCCATGTTGGCCTGGATCTTGAACACGAAACCCGAGAACGTCGCCTCGCCGGGCTGCACCATGCGGGCACCGCCGTCGCGCTCCTGCGGTGGTGGAGCCCAGTCGAGCAGCGCCTGGAGAATCTCCTGAACACCGAAGTTATTGATCGCCGAGCCGAAGAACACGGGCGATTGGCTACCGGCAAGAAAGCCGACCAGATCGAAGGGGCTGCTCGCGCTCTGAATGAGGTCGACGTCTTCGCGCAGCTTGCCGACCTCACCGGGAAACTGGGCATCGAGCAACGGATTGTCCAGTCCCTGGAGNTGCTCCGACTCACCGCGCCGCTCCTCGCCGGCAGCGAAGTGCAGCAGCCGGTCGTTCAGCAGGTGGTAGACGCCGCGAAACGTCTTCCCCATCCCGATTGGCCAGGTAATCGGCGCACATTCGATGCCGAGTACCGACTCGATCTCCTCCAGGAGGTCGAAGGGCTCGCGAACCTCCCGGTCGAACTTGTTGACGAAGGTAATGATTGGCGTGTTGCGCATTCGGCAGACGTTGAGCAGCTTGATCGTCTGCGCTTCGACNCCTTTGGCGGCGTCGATGACCATCACGGCTGCATCGACAGCGGTCAGGACGCGGTAGGTATCTTCCGAGAAATCCTCGTGGCCCGGGGTATCGAGGAGATTGATCGTGTGTTCCTGGTAGTCGAACTGCATGACGGAACTGGTTACGGAAATGCCGCGCTGCTTTTCCACTTCCATCCAGTCGGAGGTGGCGTGGCGGGCACTCTTGCGTCCCTTGACGGTGCCGGCGAGCTGGATGGCGCCACCGAACAGCAGCAGCTTTTCGGTGAGAGTCGTCTTGCCCGCATCGGGGTGGGAAATTATGGCAAAGGTTCGCCGCCGTGCGATGTCACGCAGAATCTCGGGCGGAAAGTGGAGATTGCTCTGGGTGGTGCTCATCAGGAAACTTTCGCCGGCAGGAAAAGAAAAGCCGCCGGCCGGGAAGATGCAAGCTGACCCGCTGGCGGTACGCAGCACGAACTATAGCAAGACTCGGGCCGAGCTGGAACCGCGGCGCCTGCCGCGCGGATTGAGCAAAGTCGCGCGTGATCGCGGTTCGCCCGCGCGCCGGCCGCGTCGGCGAATGTTCAGACGCGGCAGCGCTTTGTCAGATAAGGTGACGGCTCGCAAGTTCGTCCTTCAGCCACGCGTAACAGATGGGCGCCGCGACCAGACCGGCGAGGCCGAAGCAGCCTTCCATGACCAGCATCGCGGTCAGCAGTTCCCAGGCGCTCGCCCTGATCTGGGCGCCGACAATACGCGCGTTGAGGAAATACTCGAGTTTGTGAATCACGACGAGAAAGGCAAGCGAGGAGATTGCGACCCCCGGCGAATGCGCCAGACTGACGACGAAGATGACGCTGTTGGAGATCAGGTTGCCGACCACTGGCAGTAGTCCAGCCAGGAAAGTGACGACGATCATGGTCTTGGTGAGCGGCAGNTGGACNCCGAACAGGGGCAGCAATACACCCAGATAGAGCGCGGTAAACAAGGTNTTCAGTGCCGAGATGCGCACTTGCGCGAAGACCACGCGCCGAAACGCCTCACCCAGACGAAAGATTCGTTCGGCGAGAGCCAGTGCCAGCGGCCCACTCGTGCCGGAGGCAGCACCTTCGCGCAGCGACACCATGCCGCCGATGACCATGCCGATCAGCACGTGGGCGAGCATGTGCCCCGTCTCCTTGCCAATCAGTTGCAGTTCGGCGGCATGCTCGCGCAGCCAGTGGCTGGCGCGCTCGCGTAGTGCCTCAACGTCCCGTGGCAGCAAATCGGCCAACCAAGCGGGCAAGGTCGAGCGTGAGGTCTCGATGATCTCAGCCATCTTGGCCAGCAGGGCGGCGAAACTACCGCCCTCGCTGCCCATGAAAGCCAAGACCCCGAGCACGGCCCCCGTCACGGCACCGACCACGACCAGCACCACCAGGCCGACGGCCAGACCCCTGGCGCGGGCGTTCGAGAGATGGCGCGAAAACAGTGGTGCCAGAACATGGACCAGTTCATAGACCAGCAGTCCCGCAATCAGGGCCGGCAGCAGGTGAATGCTGATCACCGTGACCATCGCTGCCACGGCCAGGATCCAGGCGGCGTAGTCTTGTGGGCCGGCCGGCCGGAGCGCGTTCAGGCGAGCCATCCTGGCGGCGGCTCATCGGTCAAGCGGGAGCCCGAGGTGAGCTCTTGACCCGTGGTCCCCAACCAGGCCAGCACGCCTTGACCGGCGGCGCGGCCGCTGGCCAGACACGCGGTGAGCAGGTAGCCGCCGGTGGGTGCCTCCCAGTCGAGCATTTCGCCGGCGCAAAAGATGCCGGGAAGACTGCTGAGCATCAGCCGCTCGTCGAGTGCCTCGAAGCATACGCCACCGGCACTGCTGATCGCCTCGTCGAGCGGCCGCGGGGCGAGAAGGCGCAGCGGCAGGCACTTGATGGCCGCCCCCAGGCGCTGAGGATCGACCATAGTCTCTGCCGAAAGGCATTCATGCAGTAGTCCGAGCTTGACGCCCTTGAGCCGCAGGCGGCTTTGCAGATGGCTCGCCAGCGAGCGCGCGCCACGCGGACGCGCCAGTTCCCTGATGACCCGCTCCTGGTCGTAGCCAGGCAGCAGATCGAGGTGCAGCGTCGCCGACCCACGCGCTTCGATCTCGTCGCGCAAAAGCGCCGAGAGAGCGTAGATGCCGCTGCCTTCCACGCCGGTTGCGGTGAGCACGAACTCGCCAAGCCGCTGGTGCCGAGCCCCGGTCCGGTCGAGGAAAGAGAGCACCACCGGCTTGACCGGCTGACCGGCAAAGCGTTCGCGAAGGTGCTGACTCCAGCCAACATCGAAACCGCAGTTTGCCGGACGCAGCGGGGCGAGCGCTACTCCGGCCTCGGCGAGGAAGGCGCACCAGCNTCCGTCCGAGCCGAGTCTGGCCCAACTTCCACCACCGACCGCCAATACCACCGCGTTCGCCTGGCAGCGCCGTTCGCCGTTCGGAGTGAGGAAGAACAAAGCAGTGCGTTCGCCGGTGCTGCGCGTCCAGCCGTGCCAGCGGTGGCGAACGTGAAACCGCACGCCGTTTGTGCGCAGGCGCTGCTGCCAGGCACGCAGCAGCGGTGCCGCCTTCATGCCGGCAGGGAAGACGCGTCCGGAACTGCCGACGAAGCTGTCGACCCCAAGGCCGCACATCCAGTCGCGTACGGCAGTGGGCCCGAAGGCGGCGAGCAAAGGTTTGAGGCGGTCCTCGCGGCCGCCATAGCGGCTGCAGAAGGCGGCGTCTGGCTCCGAGTGCGTAATGTTGAGGCCGCCCTTGCCGGCCATCAGAAACTTGCGGCCGACTGAGGGCATGGCATCGTAGAGATCAACGCCGACCCCGTGGCGGCTGATGGTCTCGGCTGCCATCAGGCCGGCCGGTCCGCCACCAATGACCGCGACCCGTTGTGCCGACGTCGTGCAGTCAACGCTCAAGCGACCACCAAGCGCGTCGGATCACTCAGGCGATTGCGTAGCCAGGTCAGCCCGAGGGCCGGGAGGGCGGCATCCAGTCGCTCCGGTTGCGCGGTGGCGAGTAGCCTCAGCTGGCCCCGACCCCGAGCCGATGCTCCGGCAAGCCGGACGCACTGGCGGGCGACCGCGTCGGCGACATCGACCAGCGACGCCCTCTGGGCGACGATCGGTTCGAGCGTCGGGCAAAGGAAGGCATAGTGGGTACAGCCGAGGACGATCTGGTCGACGCCGGCGGCGAGCAGCGGGGCGAGATGCTGGCGCGCTTCCTCGACAAAATCGGGATCCTCGAGGCGCAGGCTCTCCACTCGCGTGGCCCACCCCGGGCAGGGCTCCACGTCGACCCGTACCGATCCGGCATGTTGCCGGATAAGCTGCGCCAGGCGTTGGCTGCGCGCCGTCGAGGCCGTGGCGAGCACGGCGATCCGGCCGCTGCGTGACGCGGCCGCGGCCGGTTTGACGCCGGGTTCGACGCCGACCACGGGCAGCATGGGGAAGCTTTCACGAAACGCAGCGACGGCGGCGGCGGTCGCAGTGTTGCAGGCGACGACAATGACGCCGCAACCCTGGTCGACCAGGTGACGGCCGATACGCAGGACGCGGCTGCGGATGAACGCATCGTCCTTGTCGCCATAGGGAACGTGGGCGGTATCGGCGAGGTACACCAGGTCGGCTCGCGGTAGCGCGCGGGCGATGGCCGCCAACACCGAGAGCCCGCCGAGTCCGCTGTCGAAAACACCGATCATCCGCTAGCGTACAGCGCTAGCGGGCGGCAATCACCGCGACTTCCAGCAAGAAGTCGTGATGGGCCAGCTTCGCTTCGACGCAAATCCGGGCCGGAGCGGTGCCACGCGGAACCCAACGGTCCCAGACGGCGTTCACGGCGATGGCATCGTCGATATCGCGCAGGTAAATCGTTACCATGAGCAGCCGCGTCTTGTCGCTGCCGGCCTGCTCGAGGAGCTTCTCGACTCCGGCGAGGACTTCGCGTGTCTGCGTGGCGACATTGGCGTCAAGCGTTTGCGGCGTCTCGACGAGATAGATCGTGTTGCCATACGCACAAATGTCGGAATACCGTTGTGTCGTGCCGTGCCGCTCTATCGCCATGGGCTTTCTCCAGGAAAGGCGAAGCCGGCATACGGCCGGCTTGCTGTCCGTTAGGTAGGGGTATTCAGGCTACAGCGACCGGGATCTTGCCGATCCTGGCCTGCCATTCCTTGGGTCCGGTGTTGTGCACCGACGTGCCGGCCGAATCCACCGCAACCGTGACCGGCATGTCCTTGACGTCGAACTCGTAGATCGCTTCCATGCCGAGATCCGCAAAACCGACCACCTTTGCGGTCTTGATCGCCTTGGCCACCAGATAAGCGGCACCGCCGACGGCCATCAGGTAGGCCGACCGGTGCTTGCGTATCGCCTCGATCGCGGTCGGGCCGCGTTCCGCTTTGCCGACCATCGAGATCAGTCCGGTCTGGGCAAGCATCATTTCGGTGAACTTGTCCATGCGTGTGGCCGTCGTCGGACCTGCCGGGCCGACCGCTTCGTCGCGAACGGGGTCAACCGGCCCGACGTAGTAGATGACGCGGTTGGTGAAATCGACGGGCAGTTTCTCGCCTCTGGCGAGCATTTCCTGGATGCGCTGGTGGGCTGCATCNCGGCCGGTCAGCATCCTGCCGTTGAGCAGCAACGTCTGGCCGGGCNTCCAGGCAGCNACTTCGGCGGGTGTCAGCGNGTCGAGATTCACCCGCGTCGAGGTCTCTGTGTCGGGTGCCCAGTTGACNCTGGGCCACTCGGCAAGATCGGGTGGGGTCAGGACGGCTGGCCCGGAACCGTCGAGATGGAAGTGTGCGTGGCGAGTTGCGGCACAGTTCGGGATCATCGCCACTGGCAGGCTCGCGGCATGCGTCGGGTAGTCGAGGATCTTGACGTCGAGTACGGTAGTCAGACCACCGAGGCCCTGGGCACCGATGCCCAGCGCGTTGACCTTCTCGTAGAGCTCGAGGCGCAGTTCCTCAACGCGGTTGGCCGCGCCACGGGCGATGAGTTCGTGGATGTCGACCGGCGCCATCAATGATTCCTTGGCCAGCAGCATCGCCTTCTCCGGCGTGCCGCCAATGCCGATGCCGAGGATGCCCGGCGGACACCAGCCCGCTCCCATCGTCGGCACCGTCTTCAGCACCCAGTCGACGATCGAGTCGGAGGGGTTGAGCGCGTAAAACTTCGACTTGTTCTCCGAGCCCCCGCCCTTGGCCGCGCAGATGACTTCGACGTGGTGGCCGGGAACGATCTCGTAGTGGACGACCGCCGGCGTGTTGTCGCGCGAGTTCTTGCGCGCGCCGGCCGGGTCGAGNAGTACCGACGCGCGCAACTTGTTGTCGGGATTGTTGTAGGCCCGACGAACGCCCTCGTTGCACATTTCCTGNACCGACAGCGCGGCGTCCCAGTGCACGTCCATGCCNACCTTGAGGAAGATCACGGCGATGCCCGTATCCTGGCAGATGGGGCGGTGACCTTCCGCGCACATNCGGCTGTTGGTGAGAATCTGGGCGATCGCGTCGCGCGCTGCCGGGCTTTGCTCCCGCTCGTAGGCCGCGCCAAGCGCCTTGATGTAGTCGAGCGGGTGATAGTAGCTGATGTACTGGAACGCGTCGGCGACGCTCTGAATGAAGTCTTCCTGCTTGATAGTGGTCATTTCAGGCTCTCTTTGGTGGGTAGCGCGGGAAGCCCCGCTGCGGGTGTTCCGTCGTTCCGTCAGTGCTGCGCTCCGTGCTGCGACCTGCTCAGCGCGAGCGTCTGGGTCATTACTCGATCGACCCAGACCATGGACAGCGCGGAGAGGAGAAATACCGCATGGATGACGACCTGCCACTTGATCGTGTGCTCGTTCATGTTGCCGGCGTTGATGAAGGTTTTCAGGAGGTGGATCGACGAAATGCCGATGATGGCCGTCGACAGCTTGATCTTGAGCACGCCGGCATTGACGTGCGACAGCCATTCCGGCTGGTCGGGATGGCCTTCGAGGTCGAGTCGGGAGACAAAGGTCTCATAGCCGCCGATGATGACCATGATCAGCAGGTTGGCGATCATNACCACGTCGATCAGGCCGAGGACGACAAGCATNACCTCCGTCTCGCTGATGCGCGTGCTNCTGAANAACAGGTTGTGAANGAGGTGCCACAACTCGNTCATGAACAGATACACGTAGGCGCCCTGGGCGATGATCAGGCCGAGATAGAGTGGCGCCTGCAGCCAGCGGCTCCAGAAGATGAACATCTCGAGCTTGTCGACGGTGGGTTTCATTGATGCCATTTTGCTTCGGCTTCGTGGGTTCCTGGACGCTGAATTCTAGCATCAATGAAGGCCGGCTTTCGCTTGTGCCCACGCGCTGTGGCGTAAGTGGTGTGTAAGATTGGCGGCGTTTAATCGGCGGCAGTTGACGCGACACGGAGCGGCACTCTGGGGTATTGTCTAGCCGCCGCGCGGCGAGGTCGCCAACACTTGCTCACTTTCGCTGTCTGCCGCATTCGACGTCTTGAATCCTCTAACAAAATACTGCACAGGAGATCGAACATGTCACTGAACGAGGCCGTAACTTTCATTGAGCCATCCGCCGAGTTTGTCAAACAGGCAACGATTTCCGGCATGGATGCCTACAAGGCCTTGTGTGCCGAGGCAGCCAAGGACTACACGGGCTACTGGGCACGGCTGGCGCGTGAACACGTGTCGTGGAAGCAGCCGTTCACCCAGGTGCTTGACGAGTCCAATGCCCCGTTTTTCAAGTGGTTTGCCGACGGTACTCTGAACGCTTCCTACAACTGCCTCGACCGCAACATCGAGGCGGGTCTCGGCGACAAGGTGGCGATCGTCTTCGAAGCCGATGACGGCGCCGTCACCAGGGTCACCTACAAGGAATTGCTGTCCCGCGTCAGCCAGTTCGCCAACGGCCTGCGNGCGCGCGGTATCAANAAAGGGGACCGGGTCGTCATCTACATGTCGATGGGTGTCGAGGGAATTGTCGCGATGCAGGCCTGTGCGCGCATCGGCGCCATTCACTCGGTGGTCTTCGGTGGTTTCTCCGCGCAGTCGGTGCGCGACCGGATCAACGACGCCGGTGCCGTCGCGGTGATCACCGCCGACGAGCAGTGCCGGGGTGGCAAGAAGATCCCGCTCAAGCCGGCCGTCGACGAAGGTATCGCCCTCGGTGGTTGCGAGTCGATCAAGGATGTCATCGTCCTCCAGCGCACCGGCGGCGCCTGCAACATGGTCGCCGGCCGTGACATCTGGTGGCACGACGTGATCGCCGGCCAGTCCGATGTCTGCGAGCCGGAATGGGTGGAAGCCGAGCACCCGCTTTTTCTGCTCTACACCTCGGGTTCGACGGGCAAGCCGAAGGGCGTGCAGCACTCGACCGGTGGCTACCTGCTGCATGCGATCGTGACGATGAAGTGGACCTTCGACCTGAAGCCCAACGATCTCTTCTGGTGCACGGCGGACATCGGCTGGGTGACCGGTCACACCTACATCACCTATGGGCCACTCGCCTGCGGCGGTACCGAGATCGTTTTCGAAGGCATCCCGACCTATCCCGATGCCGGTCGTTTCTGGAAGATGATCCAGGACCACAAGGTCAATATCTTTTACACGGCGCCGACCGCGATCCGCTCGCTGGTCAAGGCGGCCGATACCAATCAGGCGGTTGCGCCCACGCAGTACGACCTGTCGTCTCTGCGCCTGCTCGGGACGGTTGGCGAGCCGATCAATCCGGCCGCCTGGCAGTGGTACTACGATAGCGTCGGCGGCGGCCGTTGCCCAATCGTCGATACCTTCTGGCAGACCGAAACCGGCGGCCACATGATTACCCCACTGCCGGGCGTCACACCGCTGGTGCCGGGCTCCTGCACCCTGCCTTTCCCCGGTATCCAGGCTGCCGTCGTCGATGAAACCGGCACCGAGCTCGACTGGGGCAAGGGTGGCCTGCTCGTTGTCAAGAGGCCGTGGCCGGCGATGATTCGCAACATCTGGGGCGATCCCGAGCGGTTCAAGAAGTCCTACTATCCTGACGACTTCAATGGCAAGCTGTACCTNGCCGGCGACGGTTCGATACGCGATGTCAATACGGGCTATTTCACGATTACCGGGCGTATCGACGATGTGCTCAACGTCTCCGGGCATCGGATGGGAACGATGGAAATCGAGTCCGCACTGGTTTCACACCCGATGGTCGCGGAAGCGGCGGTGGTTGGCCGGCCGGATGATCTGACCGGCGAGGCGATCTGTGCCTTTGTCGTGCTGAAAGGGCCGCGGCCAACCGGCGAGGCAGCGAAGAAGATGATCAAGGAATTGCAGGATCATGTTGGCCGTGAGATCGGGCCGATTGCCAAACCCAAGGATCTGCGCTTCGGTGAGAACCTGCCGAAGACACGATCCGGCAAAATCATGCGCCGTCTGCTGCGTTCTCTGGCCAAGGGGGAAACCGTCGCGCAGGATGTGTCGACGCTCGAGAATCCGGCCATTCTCGAACAACTGCGCGGCTGATGTGGTGGCCGGCGGTGGTCCGCGTTGTTCTGCAACGCGCGACTGCCCGGCCGGTTCGTTGTCGGTAACGTGACCAGCAGGCCTGGCTCTGCCGCTCGACGGCAGAGCCAGGCAATCCGTAACAACTCCAAGAGGGTGAGCAGGAGTCGCCTGCCAGGCCGGCGTGTGCCGGCCTGTTCGTTTGCCCCGTTCGAGGAGCAGGGATGAGTAACAGTGCGACGGAGATGCTGGTCTCTGCAACGATCACCTTCCTGAGGGGCTACCCGCCTTTTGATCGCATGGAAGCGGAGGCGCTGCGCTTCCTCGTCGAGCACGTCAAGCTCGCGCACTATCCGAAGGGGGCGAGGATTCTGGCGAGTGAGATGGGTGTGGCGCGGACCCTGCACATCGTCCAGCGCGGCAAGGTGCGGGCCAAGCCCGGTGGCGGCGCCGGCAATGCCGAGCACTCGGCGGTCACTCTGGGTCCGGGCCAGTGCTTTTCGATTGGTGCGCTGATGGCCCAGCAGCCTTCGTCCACAGCCTACGTGGCGCGCGAGGATGTCTTCTGCTACGAGTTGCCGGCCGACGAGTTCTTCAGCCTGACGCAGCGGAGCACTGTTTTCAACCTCTTCTGCACGCAGTACATCGCCGGCCTGCTCGACCAGTCGCAGCAGCAGTTGCAGCTTCAGTTCGCCCAACGGGCGACCGAACAGAAAACGATGAATTCGCCGCTCAGCGCGATCGTCAAGCGCGAACCGGTGGCGGTGGCGCCGGAAACGTCGATTCGCCAGGTGGTCGAGTTGATGGCGAGCCGGCATCTCGGGTCGATGGTTGTCGTCGATTCCGCCCAGCAGCCGATCGGCATCTTCACGCTGTCGGATGTTCTCAAGCGTATCGTGCTGCCGGGGGTGTCTCTTGAGCAAACGATCGCCTCCGTGATGTCGCCCGCACCGCTTACCCTGCCGCTTGCTGCGAACGCCCACGATGCGGCACTGACCATGGCCATGCACGCTGTCCGGCATGTGCTGGCGGTCGACGAAGGAGGGCGCCTGAAGGGCGTGGTTTCCGAGCGCGACCTGTTCAAGCTCCAGGGTGGCGGCCTCCGGCAAATCCGCCACTCGATCGATTCGGCCGGGAGTATCGAGGTGCTGCGGCACGCCCGCGAGGATGTCCGCCAGTTGTCGCTGACCATGCTCACCGAGGGCGTCGGCGGCCAGGAGATCACCCAGTTCATCTCCACGCTGAACGATACGGTGACGCGTCGGATCATCGAGCTNAATCTCGATCGCCACGACCTCTACGGGATCGATTGGGCGTGGTTGTCCTTTGGNTCGGAGGGGCGTGACGAGCAGACCTTCACCACCGATCAGGATAACGGCATCGTCTATCTTCTGACCGACCTCATGGATCGCGAGCAGACGCAATTGCGTTTTCTCGAGTTTGCCCGCGACGTCAACGACGATCTGGACAAGTGCGGCTTCCCCTTGTGCAAGGGCAACATCATGGCCAGCAATCCTGACCTCTGCCTGACGCTCGAGGAATGGGAGGAGCGCTTTGCGCGCTGGGTGCGCACCCCGGAACCGCAGGCGCTCCTGAACGCGACAATCTTCTTCGACTTTCGTCCGCTCTACGGCAGGTTCAACCTGGCACACCGCTTGCGGCTGTCGCTGTTCAGACAGACCCAGGGCAATCCGCTCTTCCTGCGCATGCTGGCGCAGAACGCACTCGGTGTGGCACCGCCTCTCGGCAGGATCCGGGACTTCGTCACCGGCGCCGATCCTGAGCATCCGGGCACTATCGACGTCAAGAAGTACGGTGTCCGCCTGTTTACGGACGCTGCACGCGTTTTCGCCCTGGCGCGTCAGGTCGAGGCGACCAATACGGTCAGTCGCCTCAAGAGGGCGGGCGCCTTGATGAACATTGCCAGGGATGATCTTGCGGCGAGCATCGAAGGTTTCAACTTCCTGCAACTCCTGCGCTTGCGGCACCAGCACTTTGAGCAGGAGCATGGACGGGCGGGCGACAATCTCATCAGGCCGGATGAACTGAACGAGATCGAGCGGCGCATTCTCAAGGAAGCCTTCCGGCAGGCGCGCAAACTGCAGGCGCGCCTGAAACTCGATTATCAGCTGTGATCATGGCCTGGTACTCGCGACTTTTCACCGCTCAGGAAGGACGCAAGCCTGGCTTGACCACGAGCCAGCAGCAGTCGATCGATGCCTGGCATGAGTTGCCTGCTGCCGACCTGCGGCGTTCCCACTACCGAACTCGCTACGTGGTGGTGGATGTCGAAACGACCGTGATCGGGGGGGACGCCGATCGCCTGGTGTCGCTTGGCGCGCTGGCGGTCGTTGATGGTCTGATCGACTTCAAGGATGTCTTTCAGGCGTGTCTGGCGAACGAGTCGGCGGACGGCGAGGCTGCATCTGACGGTCGGCCGCAAATCGAAACCGCTCGCATTGCTGCGGTCGATGCGATGCTCGCATTCCTGCGCTTCGCCGGCAAGGCGCCACTGATTTCTTTCCACGCTTCGTTCGCTGCGCAGCAGGTCGATCGCGCGATGGGCGAATGCCTCGGCGTCGCGTTGCGGCAGCCGTGGATCGATCTGGCCTGGGTGATGTCCGATCTCTTTCGTGATGTCGGCGATGACAGTCAGGGAGGTCTCGACGGCTGGCTCGCCCATTTCGACATCGAGAGCATCAAGCGCCACGACGTGGTATCGGACGCCTACGCGACGGCCAAGCTGTTGCAAATCACGATTGCCCGGGCGGCGCGCAAGGGTTTCGATAGCCCAAGCAGTCTTCTCGACCTTGAGAAGGCACGTCGTCATCTGCACCAGAGCGGCTAGACCTGCGACGAGCGATGGCCGACTACACCGTCCCGCTGCGTCGCTATTACGGNTCCTACACCGCTGGCTTCTTTGTCGTCATCGTCGCGCTGGCCGTACTTGAACGCTACGGGATGCCGCCGCGCTGGATCGGCTATTCCTTTCTTTTCCTGACCATATTCCTGTACGCCACGATTGGCGTACTGGCGCGGACGGCGAGCGTTTCCGAATACTACGTTGCCGGTCGGCGCGTCCCGGCCGTCTTCAATGGCATGGCTACCGGCGCCGACTGGATGAGTTCTGCGTCGTTCATGGGGCTCGCCGGGACGCTATATTTGTCGGGCTATCAGGGGCTCGCCTACGTGATGGGCTGGACCGGCGGCTATGTCCTGGTGGCCCTGTTACTGGCCCCCTATCTGCGTCGCTTTGGGCAATACACCATCCCGGACTTTCTTGCTGCCCGCTATGGCGGGAACCGGGCGCGTCTGGTCGGAGTCTTTGCGACAGTCCTGGCATCCTTCGTCTACGTGGTGGCGCAGATCTATGGCGTTGGCCTGATCACCAGCCGCTTTGTCGGCCTGCAGTTCGAGATCGGTGTTTTCGTTGGCCTGGCCGGCATACTGGTGTGCTCATTCCTTGGCGGCATGCGGGCCGTCACCTGGACACAGGTCGCCCAGTACACGATCCTGATCGTTGCCTACCTCGTGCCGGTCACCATTCTGTCGTACCAGGTCACCGGCGTTCCGGTGCCACAACTGACCTACGGCATGGTCCTGCAGAAGGTCCAGTCTCTTGAGGAAAAACTCTTCGATGAGCCTGCCGAAGTCGAAGCGCGCCGCCTTTTTCGCGAACGCGCCGATGGCTACCATGAGCGGATCCTGACGTTGCCGGCGTCGCTCGAAGAAGAACGACAACGTCTATCCGAGCGAATCAACGAACTGAAGACGGATAACGCTCAGATGCGTGAGGTGGTGGCCATCGAGCGCCAGCGCCGGGAGTTGCCCACGACCAGCGAAGCCGCCCGGGATTACTGGGAGAGCCTGATGCGACAGGCGGCACAGCGCGGGGCAGAACCCGAGCACCATGTCACCGCTTACCCGGGAGAGGGGGGCGCGGTGAACGATACTGCACGCCTCAATTTCCTTACCCTGGTCTTCTGTCTGATGGTCGGTACCGCCGCGCTGCCGCACGTTCTGATGCGCTACTACACGACTCCCAGCGTGCGCGAGGCACGCAACTCGGTTTTCTGGTCGTTGCTTTTCATTCTGGTGCTCTATCTCACCGCACCGGCGTACGCGGTCTTTGCCAAGTACGAGATCTACTCGACCCTTGTCGGCTCCTCGATGGCGCAGTTGCCCGTCTGGGTGAATGCATGGGGCAAGATCGGGCTGGTGTCGATCGAGGACGTCAACGGCGACGGCATTCTCCAGCTCGCTGAACTGTCGCTCAACCCGGATGTGATTCTCCTGGCGACACCCGAAATCGCGGGTTTGCCGTACGTGATTTCGGGGTTGGTTGCGGCGGGCGCTCTTGCCGCCGCCCTGTCCACCGCCGATGGGCTNTTGCTGACGATTGCCAGCGCATTGTCGCACGACGTCTACTACAAGGTATTCCGCCCGAACGCNACAACNCAATGGCGGTTGGTGGTCTCGAAGTCGCTCCTTCTGGTAGTTGCCGTGCTGGCGGCGACCGTCGCGTCGCAGAAGCCGGCGACCATTCTGTTCATGGTCGCCTGGGCCTTCTCTCTGGCGGGTTCGGCGTTCTTCCCGGCACTCATACTGGGCATCTTCTGGAAAAGAGCCAATCCGACGGGGGCGGTCAGCGGCATGGTGATCGGCCTTCTGGTCACCATCTACTATATGGTGCGCGTCCAGTTCGATACCATCCCGTGGCTGGGAATTAACGGAATCGGCATGGAGCCCTGGCTCGGCATCCAGTCGACCTCTGCCGGTGTGTGGGGTGTCGCTGCCGGCTTTGTGACCATCATTGTCGTCAGCCTGTGCGGCAAGCCACCCAGCAAGGAAACACAGGACTTTGTTGAAAGTGTGCGTTACCCAGAGTTCGAACGCCCATGAGGGATGTTGCCATGAAGCAGAGGCGAGTCCAGGGCGCCAAGAGACGCGGCAAGGCCAGCTTTGGCGTCCATGGAATGGTGGAGCACATCCGTCAGGACGACGTTGGATGTTGCGCGCAGGGTAAGCACCTTTCGGTGATGCAGGCTGGCTGAATGCGACTCGCGCAAAAGCATCGTGATTACTGGCTGCGCAACCTGAAGCTGACGGCGGCCCTCTTGACGATCTGGTTCGTCGTCACCTTTGTCGTCAGCTACTTTGCCCGCGATCTTGGCGCCTTTACCGTCCTCGGCTTTCCCCTGGGTTTCTACATGGGCGCCCAGGGGGCACCGCTGATCTATGTGCTGATCATCTGGTGGTATGCACGCTACATGAACCACCTCGATCGTGAGTACGGTGTGAGCGAGGTGGATGGCGACGAGTGACGGTCTCAGGGCAGTTGTCGGCTGGCGTGTTGGCCGCGTCGNCGCTGCGGCCAACNGGGACTCGGCCGATCGTTACTACGATGANACNGCTTCACGCACAGCCGCCGCCAGCCTCTCGGCGGCTCTCAANACCACGCTGGCGTCCTGGCCCTCGACCATTACGCGCAGCAGCGGTTCCGTTCCCGAGGCACGCAAGAGGACTCGACCGCAGCCATTCAGGTCGCTTTCGACTTCGCGCTGCACTGAGCTGATCAAGGGGTGCTCTTGCCAGGGGAAACCCTTGCTCAGGGCCACGTTGATCAACTTTTGCGGGTAGAGCTTCAAATCGCCAAGCAGTCGCTGCAGGTCNCCGCCCTCTTCGCGCAGAGCCGACAGCACCTGCAGGGCAGAGACGATGCCATCACCGGTGGTGTGCCTGTCGAGGCAGAGAATGTGACCGGAGTTCTCTCCGCCATACAGCCAGCCCTTCTGCTGCAGCATGTCCATCACGTAGCGGTCGCCGACGGCGGTGCGGACAAAGGGCACCTTGAACGCTGCCAGCGCATGTTCGAGGGCAAGGTTGGTCATCAATGTGCCGACGACACCGGCGACCGTGCCCTGGCGAAGACGGCTGCGGATGACGGCAAACAGCAGTTGGTCGCCGTCGTAGAGATTGCCTGCCGCGTCGACCATCATCACGCGGTCGGCGTCGCCGTCAAGCGCGATGCCGATGTCCGCACCCTGGGCGAGGACGGCTTCGCGCAGCGCCGCCGGTGCCGTCGCGCCGACCTCCTGGTTGATGTTCAGGCCGTTGGGATCGGCGCCGATGGTGGTCACTTCGGCGCCCAGTTCATGAAAGACATGCGGTGCGATGTGGTAAGCCGCGCCATTGGCACAGTCGACGACGATCTTCAACCCCCGCAAGTCATGCTCGAACGGAAAGGTGCCCTTGCAGAACTCGATGTAGCGACCGTCGGCGTCGTCGATCCGTCGCGCGCGTCCGAGNCCGGCCGAAGGAACGCAGCTCAACGGTTCGTCCAGTGCCGCCTCTATCTCGGANTCGAGTTCGTCCGGCAGTTTGGTNCCGCGCGCCGAGAAGAACTTTATCCCGTTATCGTAGTATGGGTTGTGTGACGCGGAGATGACGATGCCCGCCTGCAAGCGCAGGGCACGGGTCAGATAGGCGATTGCCGGCGTTGGCATGGGTCCGACCAGACAGACATCGACGCCGGCTGCCGAGAATCCCGCCTCGAGGGCAGCTTCGAGCATGTAGCCTGAAATCCGGGTGTCCTTGCCGATCAGGACCGCCGGACGCTCACTTCCCTTGGCGTGATGGCGCCCGCTTTCGCGGGCGGCGAGCACCCGCCCCGTCGCATGGCCGAGACGCATAACGAAATCCGGCGTAATCGGGATTTCCCCGACACGCCCGCGCACGCCATCCGTACCAAAATACTTTCTCGTCACGATCTTTCTCTCCCCTGAGTCGCAGAGCAATGGCCGTCTGCCTGATGCTCGTTATTCTACGCAAACGCCGGGCATGGGGTTGAGAACAAACGCACGTGTCGTCAATCGGGGTCCAGGGCGGCCCGCACCGCCAGAGCATCGCGCGTCTCCTCGACGTCGTGAACGCGTACGATGTTTGCACCCCGCTGCACGGCCAGCACGGCGGCGGCGACACTGGCCGCGAGTCGACGGTCGACCGGACGCGAGGTGATGGCGCCAAGCATCGACTTGCGAGAGATGCCTGCCAGCAGAGGCAGGCCGGCAATCGACAACTGAGCGAAGTGGCGCAGGAGTTCCAGATTATGTTCCAGCGTCTTGCCAAAACCGAAACCGGGGTCGAGTATCAGACGATCTTTGGCGATTCCTGCTGCTCCAGCGACCGCCACACGGGATTCCAGGAAGGCTCGCACCGTGCTCACGACGCTGGTATATGCCGGTCCGTCCTGCATGCCAAGCGGGTCGCCTTGCATGTGCATCAGGCAGATCGCGCAGTCGCTGCGGGCGACCGCATCGAGCGCGCCAGGCATGCGCAGCGCGTAGATGTCGTTGATCATGGAGGCGCCGTGCGCCAATGCTTCGCGCATGACTTCAGGTTTGTAGGTGTCAACCGAAATCGGGATCCCGCAATCGCCAAGAGCCTCCAGGACCGGCATCAGGCGTCGTCGCTCCTCTTCGAGCGACGTCGGGGCGGCACCTGGGCGCGAAGACTCCGCGCCGATGTCCAGCAAATCGGCGCCTGCGTCAATTTGCTGGCGAGCCTGCTCGACAGCCCGATCGAGGTTGCCTGCCAGACCGTCGCCGGAGAAGGAATCCGGGGTCAGATTGACAATGCCCATGACCAGTGGGCGGGTCAAGGGAAGCTCGAAAGCGCCGCAGCGCAGAATCGCCATGCAGGTCTTGTTGGCCGTTCACTGTCGCCGCGGCCGTGCGCTTCCTTCAGGCAGGAGCCGTGGCGCTCGGTGCGGCGTCGGGGGCGTTGTTGTCCGGCCTGCTCGAGGACCTGCTCTGCGGTTGCTTCGGTGGCCGCGGCGGCTTGCCGGCCATGATGTCGTCAATCTGATCGCTGTCTATGGTTTCGAGCTCGAGCAACGCCGTAGCCATGGCCTCGACCCGGCTACGGTTCTCTTCGAGGAGCCTGCGTGCCAGCGCATACTGCTCGTCGATGATTCGGCGAATCTCCGCGTCGACCTTCTCCATGGTCGCTTCGGACATGTTCTTGTGTGTGGTCACCGAACGACCAAGAAAGACCTCGCCTTCATTCTCGCCGTAGACCATCGGACCCAGTGCATCGGACATGCCATAGCGAGTGACCATGTCGCGGGCCATTTGCGTTGCCCGCTCGAAGTCGTTCGACGCCCCGGTGGTCATCTGGTTCATGAACAGTTCTTCCGCGATACGACCACCAAAAAGAACGGCTATCCGGCTCATCAGGTACACCCGGTCGTACGCGTAACGATCCTCTTCCGGCAACTGCATGGTCAGGCCTAGTGCCCGCCCGCGTGGGATGATCGTCACCTTGTGAACCGGATCGGATTTCGGCATCAGTTTGGCGACCACCGCATGACCGGATTCGTGGTAGGCCGTGTTGCGTCGCTCGTCTTCGTTCATGACCATGCTGCGTCGCTCGGCACCCATCATGATCTTGTCTTTGGCCTTCTCGAAGTCCTCCATGTCAACCAGGCGCTTGTTGCCGCGTGCGGCAAAGAGAGCGGCCTCATTGACCAGATTCGCAAGGTCGGCGCCGGAAAAACCGGGCGTACCGCGAGCGATGATGTCAGCCTTGACGTCGGGCGACAGCGGCACCTTGCGCATGTGGACGACGAGAATCTGCTCGCGACCGCGGATGTCTGGGAGTGGCACGACGACCTGGCGGTCGAAGCGCCCCGGACGCATCAGCGCCGGATCGAGGACGTCGGGACGGTTGGTGGCGGCGATCACGATGACTCCGACACTGCCTTCGAAGCCATCCATCTCAACCAGCATCTGGTTCAGTGTCTGCTCACGCTCGTCGTTTCCGCCGCCAAGACCAGCCCCACGCTGGCGGCCCACCGCATCGAGTTCGTCAATGAAGATGATGCACGGAGCGTGTTTCTTCGCGTTCTCGAACATGTCGCGAACACGGGCCGCGCCCACACCGACGAACATTTCCACGAAATCCGAACCGGAGATGGAAAAGAAAGGCACCTTGGCCTCGCCGGCGATTGCCTTGGCGAGCAGCGTCTTGCCGGTACCCGGGTTGCCGACGAGTAGCACGCCTTTCGGGATCCGGCCACCGAGCTTCTGGAATTTCGAGGGATCGCGCAGAAAATCGACGAGTTCGGACACTTCTTCCTTCGCCTCGTCGCAGCCCGCAACGTCGGCAAAGGTGATGGTGTTTGTCGATTCGTCGAGCAAACGCGCTTTGCTCTTGCCGAACGAGAAGGCGCCACCGCGGCCGCCGCCCTGCATCTGGCGCATGAAGAAGACCCAGACGCCGATCAGCAGCAGCATCGGGAACCAGCTGACGAAGATGCTCATCAGGAACGACTGCTCTTCTTCGGGCTTGGCTTCGATCTTGACGCCGTGCTTCAGCAGATCAGANACCATCCACAGATCCGGCGGCGCGTAGCTGGTGAGCTTGCGGCCGTCGGTGGTCGTTGCTTTCAGCACGCGNCCCTCGATCACCACTTTGGCGATTGTTCCCTTGCCCACCTCCTCAATGAACTGCGAGTACTCCATTGACGACTGGGCTACCTGGCGCGTATTGAACTGGTTGAAAACCGTCATCAGCACGAGGCCGATTACCAGCCATATTGCCAGATTCTTGAACATGTTATTCAATGCTTCACCTCTTCTGCGTAGCCGGCGTCGGGACGTCTCCGGAAGCTTGACCATCTACCACGAAAACAGCATTCTAAACCGATTCAGGTGCGCTGAAGCAATCATGATCTCGGCACGCGGATCAGGTCTTCAGTGTCTTGCCCAGCAAGTAAATTTCCGGACTGCGGTCACGCGACGCATCCGGCTTGCGTGAGGCAACGCTCTTGAACGCTTTTCGCATCGCCGCGAGAAAATCGTCGAAACCATGCCCCTGGAAGACTTTGACCAGAAAAGCCCCTTCTGGTTTCAGCCACTTGCAAGCAAACTCCAGACCGAGTTCCGCCAGATGCATGCCCCGGGCCTGATCGCAAACCGCGATACCCGAGATATTGGGCGACATATCGGAAAGCACAAGNCCCACCTTCTTGCCGGCGAGTATGGTTTCCAAGCGACCGATGACGTCCGGTTCGCGGAANTCGCCTTGTAGAAAGGTGACGTCTCGCAGGGGCTCCATCTCCAGCAGGTCCACCGCGATGACACGACCTCCNCCCTGCAGCCGCCTGGCCGCCACCTGCGACCAGCCGCCCGGGCTGGCGCCGAGGTCAACGATCACNTCGCCCGAGCGCAGCAGATGATCCGTGTCGTCGATTGCCATCAGCTTGTACGCGGCACGCGAGCGGTAGCCTTCTGCGCGGGCGCGCTGTACGTAGGCGTCGCTGACATGTTCGCGCAACCACCTGTTGCTCGATGCGCTTCGATTCATTGGCCGAAACCCGCTAGAATGCGTTCCTCAAGAAAAAGGTGCCCAGCATGCTNACTCTCAGTTCNACCGAGCGCCGCAGTTTGCGCGCGCGCGCGCATTCGCTGCATCCGGTTGTGGCGNTCAGCGACAAGGGCCTCTCCGAATCGGTCGTCAGGGAGATCAACGCNAGTCTGATCAGTCACGAGCTGATCAAGGTGCGCGTCCATAACGCTGACCGGCANGTGCGCGAAGCGNTTCTCAACATGCTGTGTGAGCGCCTGCAGGCGGCGCCCGTACAGCATATCGGTAAACTGCTCGTGCTCTGGCGCCCGCAGCCCGCTGAACAGGTGCGCACTGTCCGACGCCATGCCGCACGCGCCGCGCCGCGCCTCAGCAAGCGTAGTTTCCAGGGGTCTGTGGAACGCTGAAGGATCGCGCAGCCGCTTCCCCGGGCTGACCAGGGCGTGCTTGCCTACTTGCTGCCTCGCCGGGAACTGAGCACGAGCAGCAATCCGAGCACGCTCTGAACGAGGTAGAGGATGCTCGACACGCCGTGCCATGTCGCGAAGCGATTACGCAATACACTTTCCATGACTTCCCGTGGTAGCGCGTCTGCCTTCAGTTGGGCGAGCAGCGGCTGGACGCCGAAGAGGCTGACTGCGCCGAGCACCAGCATCAACACCACCAGCCAGAACGTCCAGCGGCGCAGGGCGGCCATACCTGCGCGCAGGAGCATGTAGAGCAACAGGTACGCCGCGCAGCCCAGCCCAAGCCAGCCGATCAATTCGAACAGCTTGCCGGCGAGCCCGCCCGCCAACTGGCGGTCGGCGCTCAGCGCGGCGAACAGCGTCGGCGCCACCAGGTAGCCGATCGTCCACAAGCCNCCGACCCACAGCGTCAGCACTACGTCGTACAGGGCGTCGGTAAGGCGTCGCATCGCGAGGCCTACTCGTAGCGCACGTNGAGGACTTCGTATTCGCGAACACCGCCGGGCGCCTGGACCTCGGCGATATCGCCGGCAAANTTGCCGATCAGCGCCCGCGCGATTGGCGAATTGATCGAAATCTTGCCNGCCTTGATGTCGGCCTCATCTTCGCCGACGATCTGGTAACTCACGCGNGAGCCGGATTCCTGATCCTCGAGTTCGAGTGTCGCTCCGAAAACGCAACGGCCATCGGCGTCGAGCAGTTTCGGGTCGATGATCTGGGCATTGGCCAGCTTGCTCTCGACCTCCTTGATGCGTCCCTCGACAAAGCCCTGCCTTTCCTTGGCCGCATCGTACTCGGCGTTTTCGGAGAGGTCGCCATGGGAGCGTGCCTCGGCAATCGCCGCGATCGCGCGCGGGCGCTCGACAGTCTTCAGATGATGCAGTTCGGCTCGGAGTTTCTCCGCGCCATGGACGGTAAGGGGTATCTTGCTCATATCATTCGCGGCCAGCGACACGCCATCGAAACCCCGGAAAAGGCTGCCGATGCGCGTCGGGGAGGTTAATCAGCTCAGTTGGGCGTGCAAGTCCTGTAGCGGGTAAACAACCAGCTCGCCGCGATTCCTGATCCCGGCTGTGGCGGCCTCGGCACCCCAGATCGTCGTGTAGATCGTCACACGTGCCGCCAGACCGGATGTCCGGATCGAGCGTGAATCGCTGATTGCCTTGCGCTTCTCGTCCACGGTGTTGATGATCAGGACAATCTCGTGGTTCTTGATCATGTCGACCACGTGCGGGCGGCCTTCGGTCACTTTGTTCACCGCCGTGACGGTAATGCCCGCGGCGGCGATCGCCGCGGCCGTGCCACGTGTTGCCAGAATAGTGAAGCCGCTCGCTCGCAGATCCCTGGCAATAGCCACCGCCTTCGGCTTGTCGGATTCCTTGACGCTGATGAACACCTGTCCGGCAGTCGGCAAGCGCACGCTGGCTGCCATCTGGCTCTTGACGAAGGCTTCGGAAAAGCTCAGTCCGATGCCCATGACCTCGCCGGTTGACTTCATTTCGGGGCCCAGGATCGTATCGACGCCGCGAAACTTGACGAACGGGAAGACCGCTTCCTTGACCGAAAAATAGTGCGGAATGACTTCCCTGGANAGGCCCTGGCTGGCCAGCGACTTGCCGACCATGCAGCGNGCCGCAATCTTTGCCAGTTGCAACCCGGTTGCCTTNGAGACAAANGGTACCGTCCGCGAAGCACGGGGATTCACCTCGAGAACGAAAACGACGCCGCTCTGGATCGCGAACTGCACGTTCATCAGACCACAGACCTTCAGTCCCCTGGCCATCAGTCGCGTTTGCCGGCGCAGTTCGTCCTGCAACTCGGCCGACAGCGAATAGGGAGGCAGCGAACAGGCCGAATCACCGGAGTGAACGCCGGCCTGTTCGATGTGCTCCATGACTCCGCCGATGAGCACTTCCTCGCCATCCGACAGGGCATCCACGTCCACTTCGATGGCGTCGTTCAGAAAACGGTCGAGCAGGACCGGGGAATCGTTGGATACCTTGACCGCTTCGCGCATGTAGCGTTCGAGGTCACGCGGGTCATGGACGATCTCCATGGCACGACCGCCGAGTACGTACGACGGGCGAACGACCAGCGGGTAGCCGATTTCGGCGGCCAGCCGCAAGGCTTCCGGTTCGGTGCGTGCGGTGCGGTTGGCCGGCTGCCTGAGGCCCAGTTGCTGCAGGAGCTTCTGGAAGCGCTCGCGGTCCTCGGCAGCGTCGATCCTGTCCGGGCTGGTGCCGATGATCGGTACGCCGTTGGCTTCGAGGTCGCGCGCGAGTTTGAGCGGCGTCTGGCCGCCATACTGGACGATCACACCCACAGGTTTTTCGACGGCGACGATTTCCAGCACATCCTCGAGCGTCAGCGGCTCGAAGTAGAGGCGATCCGAGGTGTCGTAATCGGTCGACACGGTCTCGGGATTGCAGTTGACCATGATCGTCTCGTAGCCGTCTTCGCGCATCGCCAGCGCCGCATGCACGCAGCAGTAGTCGAATTCGATTCCCTGGCCAATCCGGTTCGGGCCGCCACCGAGGACCATGATCTTCTGGCGGTTGCTCGGGTTCGCTTCGCACTCTTCCTCGTAGGTCGAGTACATGTACGCGGTGTCCGTCGCAAACTCGGCGGCACAGGTGTCGACGCGCTTGTAGACCGGACGCACTCCCAGCTCGTGACGGCGTTCGCGCACCGCCGTCTGCGTTGTCCGCAGCAGCGTCGCCAGGCGCTTGTCGGAGAAGCCGGCACGCTTCAGGTGCCAGATTTCGTCGCGCGACAGGGAAGCGAGCGGCCGGCTACGGATTCGTTCGGCTTTCGTGTAGAGGTCTTCGATTTGAGCCAGGAACCACGGGTCGATCGCCGTCAGTCGCTGGATCTCGTCGAGGTGCATACCAATGCGGAAGGCGTCGGCGATGTACCAGAGTCGTTCCGGGCGCGCTTCGCTGAGCGCCATCTCGATTTCCTCGCGGTCGACACTGCGTTCGTCGAAGCCATCGACGCCCACTTCCAGGCCGCGCAGCGCCTTTTGCAGCGATTCCTGAAACGTACGCCCGATGGCCATGACTTCGCCGACGGATTTCATCTGCGTCGTCAGGCGCGAGTCGGCCTCCGGGAATTTCTCGAAGGCAAACCGGGGCACCTTGGTGACCACGTAGTCGATCGACGGCTCGAACGAGGCCGGCGTCTTGCCGCCGGTAATATCGTTGGCGAGTTCGTCCAGCGTATAGCCGACCGCCAGTTTGGCGGCCACCTTGGCAATCGGGAAACCGGTTGCCTTCGAGGCCAGCGCCGATGAGCGCGAGACGCGCGGATTCATCTCGATGACGATCATGCGCCCGTCGCTTGGGCAGATCGCAAACTGCACGTTCGAACCCCCGGTGTCGACGCCGATCTCACGCAACACCGCTACCGAGGCGTCGCGCATGATCTGGTATTCCTTGTCAGTCAGCGTCTGGGCCGGCGCGACGGTAATCGAATCGCCGGTATGGACGCCCATCGGGTCGAGGTTCTCGATTGAGCAGACGATGATGCAGTTGTCGTTCCTGTCGCGCACCACCTCCATCTCGAACTCCTTCCAGCCGATCAACGACTCCTCGATGAGCAGTTCACGGGTTGGACTGGCCTCGAGGCCGCGCTTGCAGATGTCGACAAACTCTTCCTGGTTGTAGGCAATGCCGCCACCCGAACCGCCCATCGTGAAGGAGGGACGAATGATCGCCGGATAGCCAATCATCGCCTGCACCTGCAGGGCTTCCTCCATCGAGTGCGCGGCGGCCGAGCGCGCCGACGCCAGACCGATGCCGGTCATCGCCGTCTTGAACTTCTCGCGGTCTTCGGCCTTGTCGATGGCCTGTCGGGTGGCGCCAATCATCTCGACGCCGAATTTTTCCAGCACTCCGTGGCGGGCCAGATCGAGGGCGCAGTTGAGTGCCGTCTGTCCACCCATGGTCGGCAGCAGTGCGTCAGGACGTTCGCGGGCGATGATCTTCTCGACGACTTTCCAGGTAATCGGTTCGATGTACGTTACGTCGGCCATTTCCGGATCGGTCATGATCGTCGCCGGGTTGGAGTTCACCAGGATCACCCGGTAGCCTTCCTCCAGCAGCGCCTTGCAGGCCTGCGCACCGGAGTAGTCGAACTCGCAGGCCTGGCCGATGACGATCGGGCCGGCACCGATGATGAGAATGCTCTTGATGTCTGTGCGCTTAGGCATGTTGCGCCTTCGTATCGTGCATCATCGTCACAAACCGATCGAACAGGTAGGCGATGTCGTGCGGTCCGGGGCTGGCTTCCGGGTGGCCCTGGAACGAAAAGGCCGGCAAGTCGCTGCGCGCAATGCCTTGCAGGGAGCCGTCGAACAGCGAGGCATGCGTCGCCAGCAGGTTGCCGGGCAGACTATCACTATCCACGGCAAAGCCGTGATTCTGGCTGGTGATCAGCACCTGGCCGGTCCGCAGGTCCTTGACCGGGTGGTTGGCTCCGTGGTGTCCGAATTTCATCTTCAGTGTCCGGGCACTGGAAGCCAGGGCCAGGAGTTGATGGCCGAGGCAGATGCCGAAGGTGGGGAGGCCGGCGGCGAGCAGTTCCCGGATCGCCGTGATGGCGTAGTCGCAGGGTTCGGGGTCGCCGGGGCCGTTGGACAGGAAGACGCCATCAGGCCGCCGGTCGAGCACCTCGGCTGCCGAGGTCTGTGCCGGTACGACCGTCAGCCTGCAGCCGCGGGCGGCAAGCATGCGCAGGATGTTGTGCTTGACGCCGAAGTCGTAGGCGACGACGTGCCATTGCGCCACAGGCACCGGGCGATAGCCGGTGAGGCTCCACTTGCCGGCGGACCACTCGTAGGGTGTGGCGGTGCTGACGACCTTGGCCAGATCCATCCCGGCAAGACCGGGGAAGGCGCGAGCCTCGGCGACAGCCCGCGTTTCATCGACTTCGCCGGCCATGAGACAACCCGCCTGCGCGCCTTTTTCACGCAGGATGCGGGTGAGCTTGCGTGTATCGATGCCGGCGATCGCGACAATGCCGTGCTTCTGCAGATAGCCTCCCAACGTTTCCTGCAAGCGCCAGCTCTCGGCGCGAATCGGCAGATCACGAATGACGAGTCCGGCGGCATGGTTGCCCCGCGACTCGAAGTCATCGGCGTTGCAACCGACGTTGCCGATGTGGGGATAGGTGAGGGTGACGATCTGGCGGCAGTAGGAGGGGTCGGTAAGTATCTCCTGGTAGCCGGTCATCGCCGTATTGAAAACGACCTCGCCGCTCGTGCTGCCTGCCGCCCCGATGGCCTGGCCACGAAAAATCGTGCCATCGGCGAGGGCGAGGATCGCAGGCGGGAGAGTGGGTAACAAGGACACGCAAGACTCCTGTTGGTACTGCTGATGAATGCGTTGCCGGTCCGGGCTTCAGATACGCAAAAGCGGGACGGGCGTACGGCCCTCCCGCTCGGATACTCGCAAGCCGCAGGATTATACCGGAGCGCACCCCGCTTTTGGGCAATTCCACGCTGCGCATCGACTTCGGGAAGAGGTCGATGGCGTCATCGCCAGCCGCTACCAGGCGTTCCAGACCCCTTGTTGCCGGCGCGCAAAGCGCTCGATCTCGGGCTTCAGGCGATCCATTTCCGTGGTCAGCGAGTCGACAATCCGGGTGCAGCGTGTCCAGTCAACCGTATGCGCGGACTCCTTGGCGGCGCTTTCGAGTTCGACCGCCATGCCGCGCGCCTTCTCGGCGTGAAAAATGGCCAGCAGGCTCTTCAGCGTATGGGCGGCCAGCGAAAGCTGTGCACCCTGCCGGCCGTTGAGGCTCGATCTGATCTGGGTCAGGTGGTGATTCCACTCATCGAGCAGCATCTGGGCCATGGTCAGCAACAGATCACGGTCGCCGAGGTCACGCGCTGCCGCTGCCAGATCGAGCGAGGTGGCTGTGAGCGTGATGCCGCTCGGAGGCGGCGCTCCCAGGTCAGCGCTGTCTGCTGGCGCCAGGCAGCGATCCATTGCCGCATACAGGTCCTGCGGCCTGATCGGCTTGGCCAGGTAATCGTTCATTCCCGCCTGCAGGCAGCGGTCTCGATCCCCTTCCATGGCGTTGGCTGTCATGGCAATGATGCGCACCGGCCGGATCTCGTCAGCCATCACCCAACTGCGCCTCATTTCGCGCGCCCGAATCGATTCCGTCGCTTCGATACCGCCCATGACCGGCATCTGCATGTCCATCAGAATCACATCGAAACGCTTCTGCTCGAACTGCTCGATCGCTTCGGCACCATTATTGGCCAGCGTCACCCGGTACGCACGCTTCTCGAGCAGACGCCGGGCCAGTTCCTGATTGACCGGATTGTCTTCGACCAGCAGGACCTCGATGGCGCGCGCGCGACTGTCCACCGGATCTGCAGGGAAGTCGAACGACGCGAGAAATGGCGTCGCATCGTCGGCGGTTCCCGACACGAGTCTCAGGGCTTCCAGCAGATCGTCGGCGGCGATCGGCTTGACGAGATGGGTGCCAACACCGAGCGCCCGCAGGCGGCCCAGGTCCTGGCGCTGCTGTTCGGTGGTCAGCAGAACGATCAGTTTTTCCGGACAACCGCCTCCCTGCCACGATGTGGCCAGCGCCAGCCCTCCGGGCGGCGGCACCAGCGCGTCGATCAGCACGAAGTCGAAGGCGGCACCGCCGGCCCGCGAGTGGTCGATGATCTTCACGGCCTGCGCTGGATCCTCGACCACCGATGGTTCGATCCCATACTTCTGCAACGTTGCAGCGAGTTGCGCCGCGACGATGGGATGCTGTTCGAGCAGCAAAGCGCGCTGACCGGCGAACGACCGGCTAGTGGGTGCAGCGACGGCTGTCGGCTCGGCCGCAAAACGGCTGGTAAAGTGGAAACACGAACTCTGGCCCTCGACACTCTCGACCCCTAGTAGTTCGTTCCGTTAAAACATATACATATTAGGCTATGGCGAGATCGAACTTCTTCCAACGAAAGACGACTGGGGCCGCGTTCATCTCGTCGACCCCTTGGCGGATGCGTGTCTTGAGTTCGTCTAGAGAACTGACGCGGATATGTCGCAAGAAGGTGCGAGCCATCTTCGAGAAGGCGCACTCGATGAGGTTGAGCCACGAGCCGTGTTTGGGGGTGTGGACATACTCGAAGCGCCCAGGACGCGTCGCAAGGAACGCCCGGGTTTCCTTCGAGATGTGTGCCGAATGATTGTCGAGGACGAGACGAACAAGCGCCTCTGGAGGATAGTGGGCGTCGATATCCTTGAGCAACTCAATGAACTCGGCGCTACGGTGCCGATCCTCGACTCGCTCGAAGATATGACCGGAGTGCAGATCGATGCCAGCCAGAATCGAGACGGTGCCATGGCGAACGTACTCGTAATCACGCCCGAGGGTGGCCGCTTTGTCAGGCACCGGGGGCAAGTCCGGCGCCGTCAGACCCAGCGCCTGAACACCTGGCTTCTCGTCGACGCTCACGGTGTAGATCGGATTGGGACGCGCATCATGAACAGCCCCCTCCCGGTACAAAGCCACATCCTGATAAACCATCAGAACCTCTTGCATCTTCCGGTCGAAATCCGGGTCACGCCGCTCCAGGTAATAGCGGATCTTGTGCGGCTTGATCTGCCGCTCGTTGAGAATCCGCCAGACGGTACTCTTGCCCGCTTGCGCCAAACGCGGATGGCCGNCCTCCTCGGCATGGCTCGAGACAAATTCCGCCAACGCCGAAATCGACCACACTTCCGCTGCCCGTCCATGATCTTTCGGTTTGGTACACGCCAAACTGACGACCCAAGCCTTGGCCTCCTCGCCAATCTCAGGCTCATGCGGGCGATGATAGGCATCCTTCAGGCCAGCCGCCACACCATCGGCCAGGGCTTTGTCGATACACTTGTACACCGTCGAACGTCCGACTCCCACTCGACGCATGACTTCAGTAATCGACCGGTTCTCCACGTACGCCAGGAGAATCTTCGCCCTCTCGGCTTCACGTACCGGCGCCGTTCTCGACCGGGCCAGATCCCCGAGCATCTCCTCTTCCGCCGCCGTCAAGGCCAGTGCCACCCGACTCGTCTTTCCCGACATGACCACACCTCACACACAAACGTCTTGAAATCATGTCAGTATCGCCGAATCTTCATGTCTATTGTTGAAACGAACTACTAGTCGACATGGTCATCGGCCTACGGGTCCCGGAAGAAGAAGAGCGCGAAGGCCTGGACATCACCTCGCACGGCGAATCGGCTTACCACTACTGAGCCC
>Ga0056911_1000286_pt1 | contig 31716 bp, 8 predicted proteins | sample EBPBio132013_DNA_FD_55022 | JGI IMG/M metagenome (GOLD analysis project Ga0056911, IMG submission 55022) | Wastewater treatment Type I Accumulibacter community from EBPR Bioreactor in Madison, WI, USA - Reactor 2_5/13/2013_ DNA | ecosystem: Engineered > Bioreactor > EBPR > Anaerobic-Aerobic >... | reverse complement strand
GCCAACGAAACCGCAACCCTAATTCCGCCCAGCTTAGCCAGCTTGAATCCAACCAGCATTGCGCCTGGTGGCTCGGTGCAAGTCGTTGGCTCTGGTGGCTATATGCATTGCAGTGGTGGGCTGTATAACGAATCGGCACGCGCATTCGCCTTAACCCTCGATGGCGCGGTTGTGGCTCAACTTGGCTGCTATGCCAATCGCTGCCAAACGACATTCGTCGTACCAACTACCACCAGTCCCGGCAGCTACCACGTTTCAACCGATGGTGGCTCGCAATTGACATTGATCGTGCAATAAGAACGCAGCCTCGATTGGGGTAAATGCAAGACCACATCAATCACACATAGTGGCGGGCTATGACGGATGCCCATACCATGATGCAGCTCGCTGAGCTGCATCACTGGTGTTTTTGGATTCTGATAGAAATCAGTAAATCAGAATTCTATGCCCTGAAAAACACCAGCACTGTGTCGTTCATAAAATGAGTAATATCGAAAGTCACGTTCCCGAAAAGTACCGCAATGCGCTGCACGCGGAGCTGCGGGCGATCTTCTATCAACCCGACCGGGCGCAGGCCGACCAAGCGGCAGCGACGTTTAGGGCCAAATACGAGCGCCAGTACCCAGCATTTATCGAATGAAGCTGCGGCCCGATCAGCTTCATTCGATAAATCAGAGGGGTGCGCTGCTTAGCAAAAATCGTTGAGGGTCAGGCCAATCGTATGTTCGCGGGCTTGGTCCAAAACCCACTGGGCCAAGGCTAAATCGAGCACGCCTAAGCCAAATGGGCTAAAAATTGTGGTTTGTTTTGGGTTTGGGCGGGCAGCAACTTGGCCGCTGGTAATTTCGGCGAGATTACAACGCACAAAATGGTGATGCCCCAAAGCTTGTTGAGCCAAATCGAGCGAGGTATTGGCTCGCAAGACATGCTCACGATCGTCAACTACGTTATCGCAAAACTCGATTAAGCGTGGGTTGAGATCGCGCAGCGATGTATGCAAGATAGTTGTGCCAGCAGCGCACATGCTCAAATCGTCGATATGGGGCGTAATTGCCGTCGTTGCCAAAGCGATTAAGCTGGTGCGCTGAAGCAAGGCCTCGATTGAATCCACAACCTGCACATTCAACCCAAACTGATCGCTACATGCCGCCCGAAAATGCTCGGCATGGGCTGGTTGGGTATCAAACACCAGCACCTCACGAATGCTCGGAAAGACTGCCAGCAAAAAGCGCAGGGTTTCATGGTTGATCACGCCACAACCAACCAAGCCAACCCGCGTCTCCTGTGGGTTGGAATGCAAATATTTGGCGGCCAAAGCCGCACTGGCCGCCGTGCGCTTGGCACTAATTTGCGCACCTTCCATAAAGGCAATCGGCAAGCCAGTTTGCGGATCGTTCAGGGTAATTGTGGCATTGGCCCGTTGGATACCATGGCTCAGGTTGCCTGGAAACGAGGCGATCCACTTAATTCCCGCACTCGGTTGCGCACCACCTAAGTAGGCTGGCAAGGCAATAATCCGATTTAATGGATCATTTGGGAAGCGCAAAAAGCTGGAATGCGGCAAGGAGCTTAATCCAGCCTGATGCGCTTCGTAAGCCGCTTGCACCAAATCGATCAAGGTTAATTCGGCTCCATCGAGAATGCGCCCAACTTCATGGCCTTTGAGTAGGGTTAATGATTGTTGCATTGTATTCCTCGTATTCCTCACAGCGGCAGTTTAGCCGACAACATTTTCGCGTTCAATCATCAGTTGCGATTGATTAATCAGGACACTTGGGAGATGTTGATCGATCCAAGCATGGTTGAAAACGGTATCAAGATAGCGTTCGCCACGATCACACAAGATTGCCACGCAGGTGGCGTTGGCTGGCATGTTAGGCAGCATCTGAGCAATGGCGCGAATCACGCCACCCGACGAGCCGCCAGCAAAAATCGCCTCTTGGTCGAGCAGGCTATGGCAGCCAGCCACACAATCAGCATCGGAAACATAGACAACCCCAGCCGCTAAATCGGGCTGGAACAATTCGGGAATTCGCGATGCGCCATGGCCTGGAATCAAGCGCTGGCCGGGCTGGCCGCCAAAAATCACACTGCCCAAGGCATCAACCGCGATGACTTTCGTTGCTAAACCTTGTTCGCGAATATATTCAGCACAACCGCGCAGCGTGCCACAGCTACTGGTCGCACAAAACAGATAGTCGGGAGCATTCGGCAAACTTGTCAGAATTTCGCTCATGGTGGCGTAATGGGCCATTGGATTATGTAAATTTGCGTATTGATTACACCAAAAGCTATTAGGAATACTGGCTTGGAGCGCATGCACGCGCTTGATCCGCGCCGTCAACAAATCGGGGTCAGGCTGGGTAATAATTTCAACCTCAGCCCCATAAGCCCGTAGAATTTGAATATTTTGGTTAGTGGTGCGTGAATCAACAATACAAATAAAGCGTAAGCCAAAATAACGACAGACTTGGGCGAGGCCAATGCCTAAATTACCCGAACTTGATTCGATGATTGTGGTGGCTTGATCGATTCGACCATCAGCTAGCGCTTTGGTAATAATCGAGCGTGCCACCCGATCCTTAACGCTGCCACCTGGATTGAACATCTCCAGCTTGGCAAAAAGCTGAATCGGATGCTCAGCAAAAATCCGACGTAACGGAATTAAGGGCGTATTACCAATCAGTTGAACAATCCCGTCGTGTGAACGGGCTAATTTGGTGAATCCGTGGGTTAACATCCCAACATCTCCTATAGTTGCTCGGATGGCGGCGTTTGACGAGCATGCCATCCAGCAACCCCGATAGTCCACAGCAAGGTTAGTAATCCCAAACTTATAAATTGCAGTTGAATGCCATTGCTTGGCTGCGTACCTACGAGCCAAGCAAATAATGGGTTGAGCCAGCCATGGGGTTGCATGGCTGGAGTGAAAAAGCGGTCGGCCAGCAAGCCCGCACTGACGAAGCCAAGCGTGAGTGCTAACGACGCGAGAGCGCTAATCAAGGCAAAAATCCGCCCATGTAGCGCATTTGGCAGCTGTTGTTGAATTAAACTGGTGTGGTTGGCACTGCCCCATGGCAACATGCCAAAGTAGATGATTGCCGCGATTGCCAATCCGACAACGCTTGGTTGCCAACCAGCCAACAGCATGGCTAATGCGCCAATCAGTTCAGCTAGTAAAACTGCGCGAGCCAAACCACGCGGCGGGCGCAGCATACTTGCTAACAAACTCCCCGCCACCATACCCAAACCACCAAACGTCAGCAGCATGCCCAGCGTCGGCACTGAATGCAGTTCCAGCACCAATGGCGTGATCAAGACCTCGATACTGCCAGCGCTAAAATTACTCAAAATAATTAAGCTGGTTAGGGCGACGAGGCTGGGGTAGCGCAAAAACTCGCGCCATGCCAGCAAGGCCGTTTGCAATAACGCCACGTCGGCATGCTCGGTCGCCTGTGGTTGGGGCGCAAAACGGGTGCTCGCCGTAATTACCAACGCCAGCCCAAAGGTCAGAAGATCGAGGGTAAAGATAAAGGGCATGCCAACCCAGGCCAGCAAACTACTACCAATCAGCGGAGCCAGCAATTGGGCCAAGGCATGGCTCAGTTGCATCAAGCCATTCGCCCGATTATGGTGCGTCGAATCGACTAATTGTGGGACGCTGGCGACATAGGCTGGCCATTGACAGGCACGGGCAAGCGCATTAATACTATTGGCGAGATAAATTTGCCAAATCACCAATTGCCCAGTGCTAAATAAGATGATCAATCCAATCGTGCTAAGGCCGGCGATGCTATCGCTTATCAGCATCACCGTGCGCCGATTAAAACGATCACTCAAGGCTCCAGCCCATGGCGCGATTAAGGTGGCAGGCAAGGTATTGGTCAGCAGCACCCAAGCGTAATCACTTACCACGCCATGCTGTTGATAGACCCAAATGCCTAAGGCAAAGCCAGTCAGGCTTGAGCCAATCATCGAGCCAGTTTGGCCAAACCAAAGCAACACAAAGCGCAGCATTGGGTGTTGTTGCCAGCGCCGCAGCGAAATCATACGGCGACCTCCAAACCAAACCCAATCAAGCGCCCCAAGGCTTGAACATAGGGCTCATGCAAAATCGTGTGGTGATCGCCTGGCAAACTCACAATCTCCAGCGCTAGGCTAGTTAGGTTGCTCCAACCCCAATCCGGCTGTTGATCAAGGCTTGGATCAGGAGCCTCGTCGCGAGCCTTGATCAGCACGACAGGCACTGCCAAGCCTTGAGCTGGCTGAAAACTCGCTTGATGATTGGCCCGAAAGACATTCAAAAAGCGTTCGATCAGGCTGGGTTCGGTTTGGGCTGGCAAAATACCGAGTGCAATCAGTTGGTCAGTTAGCAGGCCGCATTGCTCAAGTGGGCTTAATTCGGCTAAATCAGCCTCAGTCAGCACCAAATCAACTGCAAATGCCTGCTCCAATACCTGCTTGCCACGGTGCATCCATTCCGACCATGGCTCAAGCTGGCGTGGTTGCTGGCGAATTTGGGGTGCAGCACTATCAAGGCTGAAGAATTGGCAAATTTGCTGGCCCTCGGCAAGTGCTAAGCTAGCGACAGCCCAAGCCACATCGCTGCCAAACGAGTGCCCAATCAGGGTATATGGGCCTTGAGGGTAGGCTTGGCGAATTGCTTGCCAAGCCTGCTGGGCCATGGCTTCGACCGTCGCCAGTGGGGTTTGGTTTGGCTCTAGGCCATAGGCTTGTACTGCATAAATCGCCCGCTCAGTTGGAATTGCCTGGGCCAGTTGTTGTAAATACAGCACATTACCGCCCGCACCTGGGAGCAAAAAGAGCGGCGTTTGTTCGGCTGTACCATGGCGTAATGGCACTAATGGCGACCATTGGCGGCTTTGATGCCGCAGCAATTGAGCCATTTCGGCGATCGTTGGGGCTTGATATAAGCTGGTTAATGGCAGCGGCTGCTCAAGCGTTGGGTTGAGCAAGGCCATAAATCGAATGGCAATCAGCGAGTGGCCGCCATGCTCCAAAAAGTGATCGTGAATACCCAATTGATGACCAAGCACGCTTGTCCAGAGTTGTTGTAGTTGTAATTCCAGCGGATCACGGGCAATTCGCTGGCTGGGCTGCTCGCTCCACGGCTTGGGCAAGGCCTGACGATCAATCTTGCCATTGGGGGTTAATGGCCATTCAGTCAGCACCACAATTGCGCCTGGCAGCATATAGCGTGGGAGTTGCAAGGCCAAGTACTGGCGCAACGGCTCGATTGCCACCTCTGAGGTCGTGCCAATCACATAGGCAATCAATTGGGCATCGGTTGTGGTTGTTTGCACCACCACCAAGGCTTGGGCCACGCTGGGGTGAGTCAGTAGAATGGTTTCGATCTCGCCAAGCTCAATTCGATAGCCGCGAATTTTAACTTGTTGATCGATACGGCCCAAGCATTCCAGCGTGCCATCGTTGCGATAGCGAGCCAAATCGCCAGTGCGGTACATTCGCGCGGTTGGGTTGTGGCTGAACGGATCGGGGACAAACCGCTGTTCGGTTAATTCAGGCCGTTCGTGATAGCCACGGGCCACGCCAGCCCCAGCGATATACAATTCGCCTAATGCGCCGATTGGTAATGGCTGTCGCTGAGCATCCAATACATAGCATTGGGTATTCGCCAATGGTCGGCCAATTGGAAGCTGGGTTGAATTCAGCAGCAGTTCGGTGGTAATTTGGGCACAGGTTGACCAAACACAGGTCTCGGTTGGGCCATACATATTCCAAACTTGGGCAACCCGCTCAAGCAGCGCTCCAGCCAAATCGCGTGGTAATGGCTCGCCGCCGCAAAGTGCCCGTAGATTGCTACCCTGCCAACCAGCCGCCAGCAACATTCGCCACGTCGCGGGGGTTGCCTGCATCGTGGTTATGTCATGTTGATTAATTAAGTTGATCAATTGTTCAGCATCGCTAGCAGCCTCGCGGCTAGCCAGCACAACCGTTGCCCCACAGAGCAAAGGGCCATACAACTCAAGCACCGCAATATCAAACGACAAGGTAGTAACTGCCAACAACCGATCGCTGGAGGCCATGCCTGGTTGCTGCTGAATTGATTGAACAAAATTAACCACTGCTTGATGCTCAAGCAACACTCCCTTGGGTTTGCCAGTTGAGCCGGAGGTGTAGATTGCATAGGCCAAATCGTGGGGTTGAGCACTTGGCAACGGAGCAGTGGTAGGCATACGTGCCAAGGTATCGGCAATCGCATCAAATTCCACCACCGCCCATGGGCCATGCTGAAGGCTTGAGGCTAGCGCTTGGGTTGAGGTCGCAGTCAGCAATACCCGAATATTGGCATCCTCGGCCATATAGCTTAGCCGCTCCAAGGGAAAACTAGGATCAAGTGGAACATAAGCTCCGCCGGCCTTGAGCACCCCCAATATGGCCACCAACATCAAAGCCGAACGTTCGAGATGAATTCCCACCAAGCTATTTGGGCCAACTCCCAAGCCACATAAATAGTGAGCAACTTGATTCGATTGCTGCTCAAGCTCGGCATAACTCAAGCGTTGGTCAGCAGTGATAATCGCGATGTTTTGCGGTGTGCGCTGGGCTTGTTGCTGAAACAGCTCGTGCAAGCAATATGGGCTAAGCGGTTGTTCAGTCGCATTCCAAGCTGCTAGTTGTTGGGGTTGCACGCCGAGGGTTGGTAATTGGGCCAAGGTTGTTTGCCGCGTGAAGGCGATCAGGGTCTGGCAAAAGCCCGTTAATACCGCTTCAATCAGGGCTGAATCAAAGCGCTCGGTCGCATAACTAAGGCTACAAACCAGTTGCTCAGCCGGAGCAACCACCAGCGTCAGAGGGTAATTGGTCTGTTCAGTCGCTTGAATCTCGCTAATCTGTAAACTCGTTTGCTGATCGTCAGCCTGCTTGCTCGGGTAATTCTCAAACACCAAAATACTTTCGAATAGTGGTGTTGGCTGAGCGATAGTGCTCCAGCTTTGAATATCAACAAGGCTGCTGGCGGCATATTGTTGGGCTTCAAGCTGTTGTTGCTGAAGCGTTTGCAGCCATGCGCCGGCTGATTGCTCAGGATTCAGCGGCACAACGCAGGGCAAGGTATTGATAAACATTCCGACCATGTGTTCAGCCGCTGGCAAATTGGCGGGTCGGCCAGCAACTGTTAACCCAAACACCACTTGCTGTTGGCTACTATAGCGACCCAAGACATAGCCCCAAGCGGCCTGAGCTAGGGTGCTCAGCGTCACATGCTGGTCGCGGGCGAATTGGCTCAAGGCTTGGGTTTCAGCCGAAGTGAGTTGCAGCTGAACTTTGGCCCAAGCTTGGCTTGCTTGGTGTGAGCCAGTGTAATCGCAGGGCAAGGCAGTTGGTTGTTCTTGAGTCGCCAAATAATCGCACCAAAATTGCTGGGCTTGGCGTTGATCTTGGGCTTGCAACCAGCCAAGGTATTCGCGATAGGCTGGGGCTGGGGCTAAATTGGGTTGGCTGCCAGCGATCAGGTTTTGATAGTATTCCACTACTTCGCCCAATACCAGCGGCACCGACCAACCATCAAGCAACAGGTGATGATGCGTCCAAATACAGTGATAGTGTTGTTCAGCCAGTTTGATTAGGCTGATCCGCATTAATGGCGCTTGCTGAAGATCGAAGCCGCGTTGACGGTCAGCTTGGGCAATGTCGTTAAGTTGGTTGGATTCAATTTGTTCAACAGACCAATCGTGATAGCAAAGTTGAAAATCAGCCTGTGCCATAACCACCTGACAGGGATGCTTCAAGCCATCGCTATAAAAGGCTGTCCGAAACACAGCATGGCGCTCGACGACCTGCTGCCAAGCCCGTTCAAACAAACCTGGATCAATCGCGCCCTCGAGCCGGCATGCGACTTGCTCGATATAAAATTGCTGTTCGGGGGCAAGTAAGCTATGAAACAGCATGCCCTCTTGTAATGGCGTAAGCCGGTAGATATCCGCAATTGGTTGCTTAACCCGCAGAGCCAAATCATCTAGTTCGCGCTGATTGAGTTGGGCATAAGGCACATCGCTCGGCGTTAATCGTGGTTGCTGCATAGTGCGACAATGCTCAATTAAGGCTTCAAGCGTGCGGGCAAAGCTGCTGGCCCATTGTTCAAGGGCTGCCGCCGCCGCCCAATCGTAGCAATATTCCCAATTAAAGGTCAGCACGCCATTGTTGATATAGCCATTGATTTCAACAATGCTGCTGCGTGGAGTGGCAGGGTCTTGCTCGTTGCCAAGGTCAATTTCGGCAAGCCGCTTGAATGGGGCTACCAGTGTGCCTTGATCGAGTTGCCCAAGGTAGTTGAAGGTAACAGCCAACGGTTGATTCAGTGCTAACGCTTGGCGAACCGTCGGATCGGGATGTTGATAGCGCAGCCAGCCATAGCTCAAGCCCTGATCTGGCACTGCGCGTAATTGCTCTTTAACCGCAATGATGCTTTCGGCAAAGGTCGGGTTGGCGGGCAAGCTCACATGTTGGGGATAGATGCTGGTCAGCCAGCCGACAGTGCGCGTCAAATCCAAATCAGCTTGATCGCCAAAGCGGCCATGGCTTTCGCGCTCAAGGCTCAGCCCTTGCTCACCGCTCCATTCGCAATAGCTCAACACCAAGGCCGCCAGCAATAGGTCATCAATCGTTGTGCGATAGGCTTGATGCAGCTCGCCGAGCAGGCTTGATGTTAATTGTGGGCTAAGCGTCTGTTGATAACGCTGGGTTTGAGCAACCACGTTATTGAGTTGTTGGTTTTGGCTGGCAACTAAAGGCTTTAATTGCTGGATTGTTTGCTGCCAATAGCCAAGTTGGCTGAAAAACTGCTGACTGGTTTGCTGTTGCAAATACTCAGCCCATTCGGCGACGCTGGTACTGGCAAGCAAGGGTTGTTGCCCGTTCAACAACGTCGCCAGATCGCCGAGCACAATTCGCCAAGAAACCCCATCGATAATCCAGTGATGAGCAATCAACAAGAGCCAAGCTTGCTCCTGCTGCTGCAAATAGCTGGTATGCCACAGTGGCGCTTGTTGCAAGTGCAGTTGTTGTTGGCGCTGGGCGGCGTAGGCGGTTATTTGGGCAGCAGCAGGCTGAGTAGGATCAAGCTTGAGCACCTGCAAGGTTGGTTCACCTGCATGCAGTTTTTGCTCAAACTGAGCATCACACGCTAGCCGTAAACTTGGATGCAGTGCGGTTAATTGATTCAGGCTGGCTTGTAGTCGAGTAGGCTCAAGCGGTGTGATTAATTCAATCAACACACTCTGGTTGTAGTGGTGCGGATTCGGCGCTGCTAGCTCGCGAAACCAGTGTTGAACTGGCAGAAGCTGCCGTGGTGCGCGGGCGGGCTGTTGAATGGTGCTCGTCGCCTCAAGCGTGGGCAACACCTGCGCCAAAGCAGCGATCGTTTGATGTTGAAATAACAAACGTGGCGTTAACCCTAAGCCCGCAGCGCGGCAGCGACTGACCACTTGCATCGCCAAAATCGAATCGCCGCCCAAGCCAAAGAAATTGGCATGACGACCAACTGGCTGCCCAAGCACCTGCTGCCAAATTGCGGCCAGCGCTTGCTCGGTTGCCCCTTCTGGCACAACCTGTTCAGTTGCACTGAGTTGGGTTGGTTTTAAGTCGAGTAAGGCCTTGCGATCAACCTTGCCATTGGGAGTTAATGGCAATTGCTCAAGCTCAACAATGCCGCTGGGCAGCATATATTCGGGCACACGGGTTTGGAGCCATTGCAACAAGGCTGGTTGGTCAAGCGCTTGGGTGGCAACAACATACGCCACCAACTGCGGATGGGGCGTGGTATGCACCAAAGCCACTGCATGCTGGATGCTAGGATAGTGAGTCAGGGCGGTTTCAATCTCGCCTAGCTCAATCCGAAAGCCGCGCAGCTTGATTTGCTGATCGCCACGCCCCAGAAATTCCAACTGACCAGTGCTCGTCCAGCGGGCGCGATCGCCAGTACGATACATGCGTGCTCCAGCCAAACGCCCCCAAGGATCGGGCACAAAGCGCTCGCTGGTGAGGTCGGGGCGGCCAAGATAGGCGCTGGCCAAACGTTCGCCCGCCAAATACAGCTCGCCAATTGCCCCGTTTGGAACGGGCTGCCACCATTGATCAAGCACATACATCGCGGTGGCGGCAAATGGGCGGCCAATTGGCACGCTGCGCTCAGCAATCAACGGCTGATCAGCACTGAAATAGCAGCTATCAATTACTGCCTCGGTCACACCATATGAATTGATCAAGCGGGTGCTAGGCTCAAACACAGTTTGAAAACGCTGATACTCTTCGCCATACCACATATCCGAGCCAGCGATGACCAAGGGCATTGCCAGTTTTTGCTTGGTTAATGCCAAATAATGACAAAGTTCGCGTAGCACTGCTGGCACAAATTCGCCACAATCAACCTGTTCACTGACAATCAGTTGATATAAATCGGCGGGCGAGAGCAAATAATCGCGAGGGCAAAGCACTAAGCGTCCACCCGAACCGAGTGCCCGTACAAAATCGCCAGTGCAGACATCAAACGAAAACGCCGCCATTTGCAAATGCACCCGAATCGTGTCGCTCAACTGATAGGCCTGTTCCCAAGCACGGTAGGTTTGAGCCAGCGGGCCGTGGGCAATCACGGTTCCTTTGGGCAAGCCAGTCGAGCCAGAGGTATAAATCACATAGGCTGGTTGTTGCGGGTGAATTGCTACGCCAAGCGCGGTCGCAGGATAATCACCCAGCGCATCGCTTAGTTGTTCCCAAATGACGAGCGGTTGCTCAAGCGGCAAACAATCGGCCAACCCAGCCTGGGTTAACACCAAACGCAGTTTGGCATCGCTGCACATAAAAGCCAAGCGCTCAAGCGGGTAACTTGGATCAAGCGGTAAATAAGCCGCGCCCGCCTTGAGCACACCCAACCAAGCAACTGGCATGGCTAGCGAGCGCTCAAAACAGAGGCCAACAAAATCGCCACAGCCAATGCCTTGCTCAATCAAATAGTGCGCCAAGCGATTGGCCGCCTGATCGAGTTGGGCATAGCTCAAATGCTGGCCTTGCCAGGTTACGGCCAAAGCATTTGGTTGAACCAGGGCATGCTGCTGAACCAAATGGTGAATTGGTTGAGCGGCGCTAATCGGCGCTTGAAAGCCCCAATCGGCCAAGCGCGAAATCGGCAGGCTATGCAAGGGATGTTCAGGCGCAGCACAAACATAGCTCAAGGTCTGTTCAAAATCCTCGATCCAGCGCTCGATTGTGCTTGGCGCAAACAGATCGGTCGCAAACTCGACCTGCCCAGTAAAGCCACTCGCCAAATCTTGCATTGTCCACGACAGATCAAACATCGCCGTGCCTTCGCCAAGTTCATCAAGCAAGCATGGCTCGAAGCTAAGATTGGGAAGCTGTACGCTGCTGGTTGGCGCAGTTTGCAGGTCAAACATCACTTGAAAAATTGGGTTATAGCCTAAGTTACGCTCAGGTTGCAAGGCCTCGACCACCTGAGCAAATGGCGCATCCTGATTGGCAAAGGCGGCCAAACTGACCGCTTGGGTTTGGCGTAACAGCGCTGAAAAGGGCAGATTGCGATCAGGCTTGATCCGTATCACCAAACTATTGACAAAAAAGCCAATCAAGTTTTCAGTTTCTAGGCGGTTGCGGTTGGCAATCGGCGTGCCAATTGGCAAATCGTGGCTACCAGTCATGCGGGCGAGCCAAAAAGCAAAACCCGCCAGCAAGGTCATATACGGAGTGCAACCATAGCGCTGGCCAACGTGGCGAATTTGCTGGCTGAGGCAAGCCGAAAGCACAAAATGGCAGGTTTTGCCTCGCCACGATTGGCTAGCTGGGCGCGGATAATCGCTGGGTAGCTCCAACAAGGCTGGTGCGCCAAGCAAATTGTCGTGCCAAAATTGCACCTGTTTTTGCCAATGTGGAGCTTGCGCTGAGTCACGTTGCCAAGCAGCAAAATCGCCATATTGAATTGGCAGGGCGGGAAATTGCGGTCGGGTGGCTTGGGCAAAGGCTTGGTAACTGGTGGTTAATTCATGAATCAAGCAGCCCATCGACCAACCATCAGCAATCGTGTGGTGCATCACCACCAACAGCATGGCTTGCTCAGCATCAAGTTGCACCACCACCACGCGCAATAATGGCCCGTTGCTCAAATCGAAGCCTGCCAAAGCTTGCTCGCGCAGATACTGCAAGGCCTGCTGGCGAGGTGCGGCAGCACTTGAATAATCGGCAATTTCTAATGGCAATTCGCTCAAGTTCGGCGTTGGATGAACCTGTTGAATCGGCTGGCCCGCGACAGTTGGAAAGCTGGTACGCAAAATTTCATGGCGTTCGAGGCTTAGCTGGAGCGCTCGTGCTAATAATTCGGGCTTGAATGCACCCTGAATTTCAAAACAGCCCGATAAATTGTAGGCAGTGCTTTGGCCTTCCAGTTGATCAAGAAACCACAGCCGTTCTTGACCAAAGGAAAGCGGCAAAGGCGTAGTTCTTGGGCTTGGCTGAATCGCTACATTCGAATTGGCCGCCGCCTGATAGTGCTCGAACCAAGCAATTAATTGCGGTTTTTGCTCACTTAGCGCAGCCCGTAATTCAGGCGTTAATGCCCCTTTGGGCGCGTTCACCCGCAGATTTGCTCCATCGAGCCATAATTTTATGTCGAGTGCATTTAATTGTTCGAGCAATGCTTGAACCGCGCTCATAACTCAATCTCCTCACGCTCGCTACCGCCAACTGCCTGTGCTTGCAAGGTTTGGCTAAGCTGTTGCTGCCGAATATGCTCGGCCAGGCCTTGTAAGGTTGGCGCTTCAAAAAGCACTTGTAGCGGTAGATCGAGCTGAATTTGCTGGCGAATTCGGCCAAGCACTTGGGTTGCTAACAACGAATGGCCACCCAAATCGAAGAAATTATCGTGAATGCTCAGTTCGTTCACACCAAGTAAATCGTGCCAAATTGCTGCAAGTTGCTGTTCGAGTTGGCTGCGTGGTGCCTCATAATTGGCTGAACGTGGACGATGCGTTGTCGTTGGTGCGGCAACTGTCGGTTGTGGATAGAGCCAGCGCTGACGACGAGCAGCAACATCGCCCACAACCACTTGGGGGTTGAGTACGCCGCGTTGTTGGACAATCGCACTTAGCGCAGCCCAGCCTTGTTCAAAGCTCAAGCGCTGCGGATCGGCTTCGTCGGCGCTCTGCCAACCATCCCAGTTGATGCAATACCACGGCACAGCGCTCGATTGATTGAGTTGATGCACAATCGCATGTTGGGCGATGTTGGCGCTGGCATAGCAAGCAAAGCCCAGCCCACCCAAATCGCTGGCTAACGACGACATCACCACCGCCCAATCGAGTTTCCAAGGCCGCACCATCATGGCAAGATTTTGGGTTCCATGGAGCTTGGCCGCCATCAGCGCATCCCACGTTGCTTGGGTGGTTTCAGCACAGCTAATTTGGGCGGCACTCCCCGCAATTCCTGCCGCGTGAATCAAACCATGACATTGGCCCCAGTGGGTTTCGACCAGCGCTAAAGCTTCGGCCAATTGCTTGGGCTGCGCCACATCGGCCTGAATAATCAAGGCCTCACCACCACGTTCGGCAATCTGCTGTTGCAAATCATTGGCAGTGGGCGACTCAGGCGCGAGCGAACGGCTCAAAATTGCAATCTTGGCCTGATACTGCTCGGCTAGTTGGAGCGCGATTTGGCGACCCAGCCCGCCGTTGCCACCCGTAATCAGATAGCAACCACCAACGCGGAAGCCCTGCTGATTGGCGGGCAAGCTTGCAACCCTAGCCTGCGGCACAAACCGATTGAAACCACGCAACGCCACCGCTGGCTCGCTGGCACTTTGTAGCTCTTGAGCCAACATACTCGGCCACGCTTGATGGGTAAAATCAAGGTCAAGCCAATGGCTGCTGATTTCGGGATATTCCTGAGCCAAAACCATCGCCACCCCGCGTAATGCAGCATCATGCGGGTTGAGATCTTCGTGCGGAGCAATCGCCAAACTCTGGCTACTCACAATATGCAAATGCACTTGGGCTAGCCCCAACTCGCGCACCCGCTTGGCGATGGTCAACAGATCAGCGGCGGCTGACCATGCTGAGAGGCTGCTGAAGTTGCTGAAATAGACGATTTGGCTGGTTGTAGGATTAAGCTGTTTGCTCTGTTGGGCAAACGTATCTTGATCGCAACTATAGAGCTGTTGATCGGTGGCAAATTGTTCGATCAGTCGTTCGATTGTGCTTGATTGGCTGCCCCACACCAGCCATGTGCTAGCTTGGATTGCGGTGGTTGCTAAGCTTTGAGCCTGCCATGTTGGGGTATTGATGGTTACTTGATTGCTTGGGCGGGGCGCTTGGGCTTGTTCAGCCTCAATCCAATGGCGTTGGCGCTCGAACGCATAGGTTGGCAACCAAACTTTATGACCCGATGTTTGATGGAGAGCCTGCCACTGCACCACAATCCCTGCTTGCCACAATTGACCTAAACTTTGCAACATCACGGCTATATCGGCTTGCTTAGCCTGTGGATGCGGCAAACTAGTAAGAATCAACGGCGTTTGAGCAGCTTGACTGGCACGGGCAAAAGTTGCCAGCGTATGCCCAGGCCCAAGCTCCTGCACAATCCAAGCATCATCGGCCAACAACTGGGCCAAACAAGCAGCACACTGCACTGGGTTGACAATCTGTTCAAGCCAATAATCAACGCTGGTTGCTTGGACCGCAGTCAGCCAAGTGCCACTTACATTCGAGAGGATTGGAATTGTCGGTGCTTGGAGTTGCACATCGGCGAAGTGTTGGCGAAACGCTGCTAACATCGGCTGCATTGCTCGTGAATGAAAAGCATGCGAAGTGTGCAGTATGCGTGATTCGATGCCACACTCAGTCAATTGCTGCTGAAACGCGTGGATCGCTGCATGTTCACCAGCAACTACCAACAGATTAGCGGTGTTGATCGCAGCCAAATCAAGTTCAACAGGCAAGATTGGCTGAATCTGATCGAGGCTCGCGTTAATGCTGAGCATCGCTCCGCTAGGTAATTGGTTCATTAGCTGGCCACGCGCCACCACCAAGCGCACAGCAGTCGGTAAATCCAGCACATTAGCAATACAAGCGGCCACATATTCGCCAATGCTATGGCCAAACAAGGCCTGTGGTTGAATGCCCCACGCCAACCATTGCTGAGCCAAGGCATATTCCAGCATAAACAAACATGGCTGCGCGATGTTCGTCGCCGTCAGATCGCTCGCATGATCGAACATCAGTTGCCGCAGATCGTAGCCAAGCAAGGGTTGAGCATAACGATTGACCAGATCAATTGCTTGGCGAAAAGCGGGCGCTTGCTGATAGAGTTCAGCGGCCATCCCGGCATATTGGCTGCCCTGCCCCGAAAAGAGCCAAGCAACCTTGGGCGGTTGGCTGGCAAACTCACGGATTGGGCTGGCCAACAAGGCTTGGCTGGCTTGTTCAGGGCTTTTGGCAACCACAAAACTCCGCTGAGCAAAGGCTTGCCGCGCAGTTTGCAGGGTATAGGCTACATCAGCCAACGATTGCGCTGGATTGGTTTGCAGATGCGTCGCCAACCGCTCGGTTTGCTGCTCCAGCGACCAAACGCTGGCCGCCGAAATTGGCAGCAATTGCCATGATTCAGCCTGAGCTTGCTTGGCGATTGGTTCGGCTACCGCCAGCACCACATGGGCATTCGTACCGCCAATCCCAAATGAACTGACTCCCGCATAAAGATTTGCATCCCAAGCGCTAGCAGTCGGGTTGAGATAAAATGGTGATTGTTGCAAATCGCTATGCGGAATGGTGGCATAGGCAGTTGGTGGTCGTTGGCGATGATGCAGGGCCAAGGCAGTTTTGATCAAGCCTGCCACCCCAGCTGCATTATCGAGATGGCCAATATTGGCTTTGAGTGTGCCTAAGCCACACCATGCTTGCGCGGCAGTCGCCCCAAAAACCTTTTTCAGCGCCGCTAATTCGATGGGATCGCCAAGGTTAGTCGCTGTGCCATGGGTTTCAAGGTAGCCAACCATGCTCGGCTCAACTTCGGCCAAGGCTAAGGCTTCGGCTACAACGTGGGCCTGACCCTTGATGCTTGGCGCGGTAAAGCCAACTTTCTGAGCGCCATCATTATTAATTGCGCTCCCCTTGATCACTGCCCAAATTGGATCGCCATCAGCCGCCGCATCAAGCGCCCGTTTGAGCAACACCATGCCAGCGCCACTACTGCCAATTGTGCCAGCCGCCTCACTGGTAAAGGGCTTGCAATTACCATCAGGCGAGTGAATCATGCCAGCTTGATAGAGATGACCTTGAATTTGGGGAATCCGCAGCGCTGCGCCACCAGCCAGGGCCAGCGCACTTTCGCCATTCAGAATGCTCTGAATCGCCATATGGGTTGCCACCAACGAGGTCGAGCAGGCGGTTTGCACGCTGACACTCGGCCCTAGCAAATTGAGCTTGAATGAAATTCGGGTTGGCGCATAATCTTTGTCATTGGCTAGCATCACCGCATAATCGCCATTGCGCTCGATTGCGCTTGGATTGGCTAGCACTTGTTGCAACAAATAGTTATTTGCGCCGACTCCCACAAAAACCCCAACTTTTTGCGGCTGTTTAAGCGCATAGCCCGCCTGTTCAAGGGCTTCCCAGGCACATTCCAGCAACATTCGCTGCTGGGGATCAAGCAAGGCGGCCTCGTTGGGCGTAATCCCCCAAAAGCTATGATCGAAGCCAGCAATATCGTCAAGCAGCAAGGGCGCACGTTTGACGTAGGCAGGATCGTCAAGCAAGGCTGGGTCAATTCCTCTGGCCTGAAGTTGTTGCAGCTCTAAATCTGTAATGCAGACAATTCCTTGTTGGATATTATCCCAAAACGTTGTTAGATTGTTGGCTCCTGGGAAGCGTCCAGCCATCCCAATGATTGCAATATCGGTATCGGTATAGGCATGCATCAATTATTCCTCATCAAGATTAAGCTGGACTTGTTGGCGGCGTTGACGGCGTTGGGCTTGGCTTTGTTGGCGTTGGCTGCGTTGTTGGGCTTGATCTTCAGCCGTTGATGCTAAATCGCTTGGTTGTTGGCTCAAGGCTACGGCCAAGGCCGCAATCGTTGGATGCTCAAACAACAACATCAATTCGATTGAACGATTTAAGGCTGTTTCCAAGCGGCTATGAACTTGAATCAAGGCCAAAGAATGGCCGCCAAGGTCGAAAAATGGCCGTTCAACTTGGTTAATTGGGCGTTCGAGCACCGCTGACCAAATTGCCGCGATGGTTTGCTCTAGCGCATTTTGCGGCGGGCGTTGTGGGGTTTCTGCACCAAATTGTGGGATTGGCAAGGCTTTGCGATTCAACTTGCCATTGCTGCTCAAGGGCAATTCAGCCAATTGCAGCCAATGCGCCGGAATCATGGCCTCAGGCAGTCGCGCCCGTAGCCACGAGCGCAAGGCAGTTTCTTCGGGCACAGCCTGATCTGGCCGCGCAACCCAATAGGCCACCAATTGCCCAGCATGATGATGCACCACGATTTGCGCAATCGCTGGATGTTGGCTGAGCTGATGTTCGATCTCGCCCAACTCAACCCGAATACCACGCACTTTGATTTGGAAATCGTTACGGCCAAGGTATTCAATCGCCCCATCATCGCGCCAACGAGCCAAATCGCCAGTACGATACAAACGTGCGCCTGCTTGGCTAGCATAAGGATGGGGAATAAAGCGCTCGGCGGTCAAATCGGGGCGTTCAGCATAGCCTCGCGCCAAATTCAGCCCGCCAATCAGCAACTCGCCAGCAACCCCAACCGGCACCAGCTGCATTCGGGCATCGAGAATATACAGCTGGGTATTGGCAATCGGGCGACCAATTGGCACGCTTGGCTCAGCATTCGGTTGATAATGCCAAGCACTCACATCAACCGCCGCTTCAGTTGGCCCATATAAATTATGTAAATCTGCATTGAGTGTTTGGCAAAAACGAGCGCTGGTTTCGGCACTCAAGGCCTCGCCACTGCAAAAAACTTGACGCAAGCTCGTACAATTGGCTGCTTGTGATTCTTCCAAAAATAAGCTGAGCATCGACGGCACAAAGTGAATTGTGGTGACCTTTTGGGCCTGAATGGTCTCGGCTAAATAGCGCCGATCGAGGTGGCCCGCCGGACGAGCAACCACCAACTTAGCACCAGTCATCAGCGGCCAGAAAAACTCCCAAACCGAAACATCAAAGCTGTAGGGCGTTTTTTGTAATACCACATCAGCCGCCGTCAATTGATAGCGCTGCTGCATCCACAGCAAACGGTTGACAATCGCCTGATGACTATTGATCACGCCTTTGGGCTTGCCAGTTGAGCCAGAGGTGTAAATCATATAGGCCGCGTTGAGTGGGTGGATTATTGGTGGGTTGAAGCTCAGGCTGTGGTTTGGCTGCCACGCTTGATCAAACAGCAAGACCGGAATTGTGGCTTGGTCGAGGTTGGGCGTATCAGTGATCAACACCCGTGGCGCAGCATCAGCCAACATCGCCAAGACCCGCTCAGTAGGGTAGGCTGGATCAAACGGCACGTAGGCAGCGCCCGCCTTGACAATCGCCAAGAGCGCAATCACCAACTGCGCCGAGCGCTCCATCAACACCCCAACCCGATCATCAACCTGCATGCCATGGGCTTGCAAGCTGGCGGCAAGCTGGGTTACCCGCTGATCCAGCTCGGCATAGCTATAGTGATAGTGCTCATCGCTGAGTGCGGGCGCGTTGGGTGTGCGCTGCACTTGCTGAGCCAATACATCAACCAAAAGCTCGCTTGAATCCCAAATTTGGGCGGTGTTATTCCACTCATTGAGCAATTGAGCTTGTTCGGCGGTATCGAGCACGCTTAATTCGCCAACCGTCGTGGCCAACGGCAGTTGTTGGAGCACATGGGCTAAATGGCGGGCAACTTGAGCGATGCGGGTTGCCGAATACACCGCTTGGTCATAGCTCAACTTCAAAGTCAAGGCCGCATCAGGCAGCACCAACAAGGTCAGCGGTAAGTTGGTTTGCTCAGTAGTTCTCGCATCAACAATCGCCAAATCGCTGACTGCTTGCTCAACGCTGGCGGCAATTGGGTAATTTTCAAAAACCAGCAAGGTTTCAAATAACTGTTGGCTAGCCGGAATCTGGCTGGCCTGTTGAATTGCGGTCAATGGCGTGGCCGCAAAATCGTTGCATTGGCTTTGTTGGGCTTGCAGGGCTTGTAACCATGCAACAATTGGCTGCTGCGAATCTAGCTTGACCCGCACTGGCAAGCTATTGATACACAAACCAACTAAATGCTCCATGCCTGCAATATCGGTTGGTCGGCCCGCCACCGTCGCGCCAAACAGCACATCATCGAGCGCATTGTAGCGACCAAGCAACACTGCCCAAGCAGCTTGTACCAAAGTATTCAAGGTGACATGCTGTTGGCGTGCCCACTGTTGAAGCGCTTGGGTCTGGCTTGGCGTAAGTTGCAAGCTATATTCGTGATAGCCGCTGGTTGCCTGAGGCGCTGCATGCGGCGCGGGCAATGGCGTTGGCTCAGTCAAATCGGCCAAGTAGTTGCGCCAAAACTGCTGAGCCTGCGCTTGATCATAGCTCGTGGCCCAAGCAATGTAGTCGCGATAGGCGACCGCTGGAGCTAATTGCAACGGCTGAGCTTGATCAACATGACCATAGAGGCCAAATAATTCAGCCAACACATTGGCGATCGACCAACCATCGAGCAGCAAGTGATGATGCGTCCAAAGACAGTGATAGCGCTGTTCGGCTAGTTTGATCCACGTCCAGCGCAGCAATGGCGCTTGGTTAAGCTTGAATGGCTGGGTGCGATCAGCTTGGCGCAAGGCAGCGAGCAATTCGGCTTGTTCATCAGGGGCAATGGCTTGCCAATCGAGTACCCGCCACGGGGTATCGACATGCTCAAGCACAATTTGCAGTGGCTGCGGCAAGCCTTCGGTACAAAAGGCTGTGCGCAAAACCGCATGACGCTGCTGAACCTGCTGCCAAGCAATTTGCAAACTCACCAAATCGAGCGGGCCATTGACCGTCCACTCAACTTGTTCGAGGTAAACGCTCGATTGAGGATTGAGCAAGCTATGGTAGAGCATACCAACTTGCAAGGGAGCCAAGGGGTACACATCAACTGGCGTGAGGTTTTGGCCATGATACCGCGCTAATAATTGATCAAGCGTCGGCTGATCAAGCTTGGCTAAAGCAACATCGCTAGGGGTTAAACTCAGGCGGAGTTGCTGGCGACAAGCGCCAATCAAGGCTTTGAGCGCAGCAACACAGGCGCTAGCCAAACGTTCAATCGTCTGTTGCTGATGCCAGGTTTGGTTGTATTCCCAGTCGAACTGCAACTGACCATCGCGAATATAGCTCGCCACGTTCAACAAATGGCCGCGTGGTGTACTCGCCGCCACATCTGCGCCGGTCGATTCGGGGGCAATCCCAAGTAATGGTGGCATGCTGACGCTCTGATCGAGCTGGCCAAGATAGTTAAAAACCAAGGGAATGGCTTGGGTCGGCTGTAAGTGTGGTGCAGTTGCCGAATTGAGGTAGCGTAAAATCCCAAAGCTCTGGCCGCCCGCTGGCACTGCCCGTAATTGCTCTTTGATCGCCTTCAAGGCCGCTAAGGGCGCTGGATCGGCGGGTAGATCGAGGGCAACCGGATACAAACTGGTAAACCAACCAACGCTGCGGCTGAGATCGTCGCTTGGCTCTGGGCTAAATCGCCCGTGGCTTTCGAGATCGATCACCCAATGGCGTTGTTCGGCCCAGCCTGCTAAAGTTTGGGTTAAGGCAGTCAGCAACAGATCATTGATATTCACCTGCACTGCTTGTTGACAATCGAGCAACAAGGCTTGAGTTGTGGCTTGATCAAGCGTGGTATGCACAAAAACTGCATCGCGCGTGAGGTTTTGCCCACTGTTAGGCACATGATCAAGTGGCACAGGGATGATATTGGCAATTTGCTGCTGCCAAAAGCTCAAATCAGCCAAATATTGGGGGTTGCTCGCTTCAGCTTGGAGCCGATTGGCCCAAACACTCCAAGGCGTAGTACTGGGAATCGCGGCTGCCCCATTCAAGGCCATGGCCAAATCTTCGAGCACAATCCGCCACGAAACTCCATCGATAACCAAGTGATGTGCTACCAAAATCAGGCGGGCTTGGGTTGGGGTTCGCACCAAGGTTGCGGCAAAACTTGGGCCATGCTCCAAGTGCAAATGTTGCTGCATGCGCTGGCAAATATGCCCAAGCATCGTCGGCCAATTATTTGAATCGTCGGCACAATGCTGAACTGCCACGTTGATCGAGCGCGAATCGCCATACCACTGGCGTTGCTGTGGCTCAAATTGCCAGCGTACTCGCAAAATTGGGTGCAAGCTGACCAAACGATCAAGCGCTGATTGGATTGCCGCTGGCGCTAAATCGGGCGCAACCACTAGCATCAAGCTTTGGTTGAAATGCTGAGGATTGCTTGGCCGCAATTCACGCAACCAATGGCCAATCGGTGTCCAAGCGATCTCGCCTTCGAGTTGGTAGCTTGGCTGTTCAAGCGCAAGGATACTGGCCTGCTGTTCAAGCATCAGCGCCAATTCAGCGATCGTTTGGTGCTGAAAAAGTTGGCGCGGGCTAAGATTAAGCCCCGCGGCGCGAGCACGACTGACCACTTGCATGGCAATAATCGAGTCGCCGCCAAGGCTGAAGAAATTGGCCTCGCGACTGGCGATAGTTTGACCAAGCGCTACGCTCCAGAGGTCAGCTAGTTGTTGCTCAAGCGGCGATTGTAGCGGGGTGCTGCTGGTTGGCGTGGCTTGTTCTGCTTCAGGTGCGGGCAACGCTTGGCGATCGAGCTTGCCATTGCTGGTCAAAGGAAAACTAGCTAGTTCGATCAAGGCACTTGGCCACATATATTCAGGCAAGCGTTCGTGAAGTTGCTGGTTAATCGCCGCCAGATCGAGGCTTGGGTCAGTTTGTGCGCCGACGCTGCGCATCTGCGTTTTGGCAATCAGATAGCCAACCAAACGTTTATGGCCTGGCCGATCTTCACGCACAATCACCGCCGCCGATTGTACCGCCGCATGTTGGCTCAGGGCAGCTTCAATTTCGCCCAACTCAATCCGAAAGCCACGAATCTTGACTTGCAGATCGATTCGGCCAAGGTACTCTAGCTCACCATTTGGCCAGTAGCGCACCAAATCGCCTGAACGATACCAACGGCTGTTGCTGGGCAAATCGGGAGTTGACGCATCGGCTTGGATAAAGCGCTGAGCGTTCAATTCAGGCCGTTCGAGATAGCCCCGAGCCACACCAGCCCCACCAACATACAACTCGCCCGCCACCCCAACTCCAACCTGACGACCCTGCGAATCAAGCACCGCTAGCGCCAAATCGGGAATCGGGCAACCAATCACGCTACCAAGGTCTGCTTGCAGATCAGCCAAACGAATCGGGCGATAGGTCACATGCACCGTGGTTTCGGTGATGCCATACATATTCACCAGTTGCGGCTGTTGATCGCCATAGCGTGCAAACCACGGCGCAAGTTGGGCTAGATCAAGCGCCTCGCCACCAAAAATCACCGTGCGCAAGGCCAAACGTTGTTCAGCCAAACTATCAGCCTGAATCAATTGGTAAAAGGCCGAGGGCGTTTGATTGAGCACCGTTACGTGTTGTTGCTGCAATAATTGATGGAAAGCCTCAGGATTGCGGCTGACCCAGTAGGGCACAACCACCAAATGGCCGCCATACAACAACGCGCCCCACAATTCCCAAACTGAGAAATCAAAGGCATACGAATGAAACAGCGTCCAAACATCGTGCTGATTGAATTGATACCAAGCATTGGTTGCCAACATCAATCGTGCAACGTTGGCATGACTGACTACCACACCCTTGGGCTTGCCCGTTGAGCCAGAGGTATAAATCACATAGGCTGGGTTTTCTGTTGAGCAGACAACACTGGGTAGCGTTGTGGGATAATCAGCCACAGGCTGATCAAGCAGATAGCACTGTTCAGCTTGCACCAGATCACGCAAATGGCTCTGTGTTACGATATGGCGAATCGCTGCATCGGCCTGCACAAAGGCCAAACGTTCGCGAGGGTAGGTCGGGTCGAGTGGCACATAAGCCGCGCCAGCCTTGAGAATCGCCAAAATACCCACGACCAATTCGAGCGAACGTTCAACGCACAAGCCAACCAAACTGCCAACTGTCACACCTTGGGCGATCAAGCCATGGGCAACTTGGTTGCTCCGTTGATCAAGCTCGGCGTAGCTCAGCCAAGTATCTTCAAAACTCAGCGCCTTGGAATTGGGATGGGCCTGCACTTGTTGGGCAAACCATTCATGCAAACAGAGCGGTGGCGCATAATCTGGCGCTTGCCAATTGCCCCATGCCTGCAAATTTGCCCGCTGGTTTGGCGTAACCAAGCTTAATTCATCAATACGCTGCGCGGTGGTCAAACTCAGCAAAAGTTGCTGTAATTGAGCCAGCAACAATTCAGCACTAGCTTGATCGTAGCGATCGTGATCGATGCTCAAGCTCAAACGCAATTGCTCGCCAGGCACAACAATCAAGGTAATTGGATAATTGGTATGTTCGGCGAGGCTCAGTTGCTCAATCTGCAAGCCTGCTTGGCTGGCATCGGTGGCTTGCAATGGATAATTTTCGAAAACGACGATGCTCTCAAATAAGCTTGCGCCATGGGCTAGCTCGCTCCAGCGCTGAATATCAACCAAAGCACTAGCGCTATGTTGCTGCAATTCGCCATAGGCAGCTTGCAGGGTTTGCAGCCATGTTTGCGGTGATTGGCTCGGCTCAAATTTAGCCCGAATTGGCAGGGTATTGATGCACAAGCCAATCAATTGTTCACTTTGGTAGATTTCGGCAGGGCGTTCAGCAAAGGTCGCGCCAAACACCACATCATTGGTTTGGCTATGTTGAGCCAAAAGATAGGCCCAAGCTGCCTGCACACATGTATTCAAGGTCACTTGGCTTTGGCGTGCCCAGCTTTGCAATTGGCTGGTTTCAGCAATGCTTAGCTCGTGGTGATATTCAGCGAAATGCTGGCTCGTGCTGCGTTGGCTTGAACGCTGTAATGGCAACGGCGTTGGATAGCTGAAATCTGCCAAATAGCCACGCCAAAACTGCTCAGCTTGCGCTTGATCGTACTGTTGCAGCCAATCGATATAGGCACGATAGGCTGGGGCAGGCGCTTGATTGAGGGTTGTGCCTCGCCGCAAAGCTGCATAGTGGTGCAACACTTCTTCAAATAACAAGGCCACCGACCAACCATCAAGCAAAAGATGATGAAACGTCCAAACCCAATGCCATTGATCATCGGCTAGTTGCACCACAACCCAACGCTGCAAGGGTGCTTGATCGAGCGCAAACGGCTGTTGGCGATCATTCTCTAGTAATATGTCAAGTTCATAGACCTGTTGGGCAGGGCCATAATTCCGCCAATCGAGTACTTGAAACGGTAATTCGACCGCTTCATAGACCACTTGCAACGGTTTTTCGAGTTCTTCCCAGAAAAACCCACTGCGCAAAATCGTATGTCGAGCCACAACCATGTGCCATGCTTGGCGAAAACAATCTAGCTCAAGCTGGCCACGCAAACGCGATTGCACCTGTTCGAGGTACATTCCAGCAGTTGGGCTAGCGATGGTGTGAAACAGCATGCCCTGCTGCATTGGCGATAATTCGTAAATATCCTGAATATTATCCACCGCTATTGCCCCTTTGCTTTCAAACGTGCCAACAATCGATCGAGATCGTTGGCCTTGACGCGAGCCGCTGGAAAATCCGAGGGAGCCAAGCTAGCAGTCGTCATTGGTACTTGCAACACCTCGGCTAAGGCTTGTTGATACTGCTCGGCCAAGTGTTCAACGGCTGCCCGTGCTGCCTGATGACATTCCCAATCGAGGACCAAACAGCCATTAGCGCTATAACAATTAAGCTCTAAGGCATGGCTGCGTTGGTTGTTAGCAGCCAAGGTTTGGCTGGCAAACTCCAAATTCAGCCCTTGCAATGGCGCTAAAGTTTGCTGGTTATCAAGCTGACCAAGGTAGTTGAAGGCAATTGCTGGGGCGTGAGTTGGCACAAGGCTAGCGCGAATCGCTGGATCAGCGTGCAGATAGCGCAACATGCCATAGCCCGCTCCGGCTTGTGGTACTGCTCGCAAGCTTTCTTTGATCTGCTTAATCCATTGGTTTGGCTCAGTAGTAGTCGGAAAATCCAAGCGCACAGGGTATAAACTGGTGAACCAGCCCAAGCTCCGGCTGAAATCATGCTCAGGGTCAAGCGATTCGCGGCCATGGCTTTCAACATCAATGACCAACTGTTGTAGATTTGACCAACGCTGGAAGGCCAAGGCCAAACCAGTGATCAACAACTCAGCCACGCTGGCACGGCTACGCTCAGGTGCCTGATGCAACAGTTGCTCGGTCAATTCAGGCTTCAGCTTGGTTTGAAAGCGCTGTGCTTCGCCAACCAAACCCGCCTGAGCAAGCTGAGAAATTGGGGTGATGGCTTCAATCGTCGAGCGCCAATAGGCGAGTTGACTCAACAATTGCGGGGTTTGCGCTTGCTGCACCAGGTATTCGGCCCACTCACTAAATGGCGTGGTTGCTGCTGGCACAGCCTGTTGGTTGAGCAACAAGGCCAAATCTTCGAGCACAATTCGCCACGAAACCCCGTCGATAATGCTATGGTGCGCCACCAACAGCAATTGATCGTGGTCGATGCCACGCCACAACGCTGCCCGTAACAACGGCGCTTGAGCCAAATTGAACGAAGTTTGTAGTTCGGCATCACAGACTTGTTGCTGTCTCAATGTTGGTTGCTGTAATTCGCGCAATGGCACGTTGGCGGCTGGCGCATAGCGTTGTTGCCAAGTTGCATTGTAGGCAAAGACCAAGCGCAAACTTGGATGCAAACACACTAATTGATCAAGTGCTGCCTGAATTTGTTCGGTTGCTAATCCCGTTTGCAACTTGACCACAATACTTTGGTTGACATGGGCGGGATTGGCTAGTTGGCGCTCAAATAGCCAATGTTGCATTGGGCTAAGCGGCACAACACCCTGCAAACTCAAGGGATCAAGCGCGGGCTTAGCTTGGGTTTGCTGGCGAATCGCTTGGGCCAAGCTGGCAATCGTTTGGTTTTGGAACAACAAGCGTGGGGTTAGAATCAGGTCATGCTGCCGTGCAATCCCGACTACCTGCATCACCAAAATCGAATCGCCGCCAAGGCTAAAGAAGTTGGCATTGCGATCAACGGCCTTCAGCCCTAAGACTCGCTGCCAAATTGCCATCAATTGAGCTTCATGCTGATCGAGTGGGGTAGTTTGAGCCGAATCAAGCACAGTTTGGTTGATCTCAGGCGCGGGCAACGCTTGGCGATCAACTTTGCTATTGGGGGTTAATGGCAGGCTATCGAGCCAGATCACCACGCTTGGCAGCATATAATGGGGCAATTGTTGGGCAACATGATTCAAAACAACCGACGTATCCTGATTGGCGGTTGGTGCGGCGACCACATAGGCTACCAGTCGCTTATGCCCAGGCCGATCCTCGCGAATCATGGCCACCGCCGCATTCACCGTTGGGTAGCTCGCCAGCGTAGCTTCGATCTCGCCAAGCTCAATCCGAAAGCCATGTAATTTGACTTGCTGATCGATCCGCCCAAGGTATTCGAGATTGCCATCGGGCAGATAGCGCACCAAATCGCCTGAACGATACAAGCGTTCAAACGCTGGCTGAGGCTGTTGGCAACGGGCAAGTTCTGCCTGCACCCCAGCCAATTGTTCCAGCCGCACAAAGCGCTCGGCGGTCAATTCAGGCCGCCCATGGTAGCCGCGACCAACACCCAAGCCCGCAATATACAACTCGCCAGGCACGCCAATTGGCACTGGCAAACCAGCCGGATCAAGCACATACAACTGAGTATTGGCGATCGGGCGGCCAATCGGCACGGCAGCCCATTCGCTTGGCACAGCTTGGGCTTGATAAATCACACAGCCAACCACCGTCTCGGTTGGGCCATACTCATTGATCAAGCGCAGGTTGGGAGCGTTGGTTTGCCAAAAGGCCACATGTTGCTGCAACAAGGCCTCGCCGCCAATCACAAAGGCCTTGCTTGAGCCAATTTGGTCGGGTGCAACCAGCTGACTAAGCGCTTCCATATGCGCTGGGGTGATTTTGAGCACACTATAATCTTCGCAGCTCAGGCGTTGCGCCAAGACTTCTAGCTCATCCTGCTCAGGCAGCAAATCGATGGTTTTGCCCGTACAGAGCGGCCCCCACAATGCCGTAATTGTGGCATCGAAGGCCAACGACGAGGCCAGCGGCGCACCAATACCCTGCTCAAACGGATAATAATGAATCGCCCAGTGCAGATAATTCACAACCCCTTGATGCTGAATCAGCACACCTTTGGGCTTGCCAGTCGAGCCAGAGGTATAAATCACATACGCCAATTGCTGCGGGTCGAAATCAACCAGCGGAGCAGTGGTTGGTAAGCTAGCTAGCGTTTCAGCTTCGGCTAAAACATCGAGTGTTTCAGCCGAGCTAATGAGGGTTGGCAGTGTCTGATGGCTGGCTTGTACAATCAAACTCGCCGCCGAATCGGCCACCAAATAGTGCAAGCGTTCAGCAGGATAGGCCGGATCAAGCGGCAAGTAGGCAGCGCCAGCCTTCAAAATTGCCAGCAAACTGATGATCATTTCTGGGCAGCGCGTCGCATAAACCCCAACGATTGAGGCTTGGTTAACCCCACGTTGCAGCAGTAAATGGGCTAATTGATTGGCGCGTTGATCAAGCTCTGTATAGCAGATTATTTGGTTATTCCAACGAATCGCTGGAGCATTGGGTGTACGCAGAACTTGCTGCTCAACCAAATGCTGCAAGCCACGTTGGTCGGGGAACTGCTGCTGAGTTTGGTTCCAATCGACCAAAAGCTGTTGGCATTCGGCAGTGCTCAAGATGCTGATTTGGGCCAGTGGTTGGGTTGGCTGAGCCAAGGCGTGGCCTAGCAAACGCAAGAAATGGTCGCGCAAGCGCTCAATCGTGGCTGGCTCGAACAAATCGCGGTTATATTCCAAGCGCCCAACTAGCCCTGCTGGAGTTTCCTCAATAAATAACGTTAGGTCAAATTTGGCATAACCCAAATCCAGCGGCAGCTGTTTGATTGTCAGGTTGGCGATGCTCAGTTGCTGGCTCGGCACATTTTGGTAGGCCAACATCACCTGAAAAATTGGCGTATGGCTCAAATTACGCTCAAGCTGTAACTGCTGCACCACCTGCTCAAACGGCACATCTTGGTTGGCATAGACCGCCAAACTTTGCTCGCGCACCTGCTCAACCAAGCTCAGCAAATCGAGGCTGGGGCTCAGTTGCACCTTGAAAACCACTGTATTGACGAAAAAGCCAATCAACGGTTGGGCTTCGGCGGTGGTACGGTTGGCAATCGGCGAGCCAATTAGCACCTGATCTTGGCGGCTATAACGGCTCAACAAACTGGCAAACACCGCCAAGGCCAGCATAAACGGCGTAGTTTGGGTTTGCTGGGCGAGGTTGCGCAATTGGTTAGTTAATTGATTGGGAATCGCAAAACTCAGCGTGCTCCCCGCAAAACTCTGCTGCGCAGGCCGAGGGTGATCAGTTGCTAACTCCAAACGCTTGGGAGCATCGGCCAATTGCTGTTGCCAAAAATCCAATTGTTGCTGCTGGCGTGGGCTAGCCAACCATTCACGCTGCCACTCGCTATAATCGGCGTATTGCAAAGCCAAGGGCGCAAGCTGCGGATGAAAGCCCGCGCAATAGGCCTCATAGCTGCTCACCAACTCCTGAATAAAGAGTTCCATCGACCAGCCATCAGCAATAATGTGGTGCAACACGACCGTCATCAAACAATGCTCAGGGGCAAGTTGAAACAATTCAAGCCGCACCAACGGGCCTTGGCTCAAATCAAACGGCAGCAAACAACTGGCTTTGGCCTGTTCAAGCGCCACAAACCAGCGTTGCTCAGGCTCAAGCGTCTGCAAATCGTGCACAACCGGGGTGAGCGTCAACTCACTGCTGATCAATTGCATCGGCGTTTGATCGACCATGCCAAAAGTTGTACGCAACGTCTCATGGCGCACAATAATCTGGTTAATGCTCTGCTGCAACGCCACCAGATCAAGCGGCCCTTGAATTTCCAGCAAACTGGCGATGTGATACAAGGCGCTATTCGGCTGAAGTTGCTCCAAAAACCAAAGCCGCTGCTGGGCAAACGACATCGGGAAGGCAAACACCTCACGTTCATTCATAGTCATGCTGCACCTCCATCGTTGGTTTCGGCAATTTGGCCAAAGCCAGCCGCATTGAGGTTGACCCGTTGGCGCTGACGTTTAAGCGCGGTTGGTTTCGCAATCTCGCTCGGCTCGGTTTGGGCAGCGGCAACTCGCAAGGCCAATTCGCCAACCGTTGGGGCTTCAAACAATGTGCGCAAGGGCAAATCGGCATGGCATTCGCTGCGAATCAGGCCAATCAGTTGGGTTCCAGTCAGCGAATGGCCGCCCAATTCAAAGAAGCTTTGATCAACGCCAACTTGGCTGAGATTGAGCACTTGCTCAAACAGGCTGGCAAGTTGTTGCTCTAGCGGGTTGCGCGGAGCCAGATAGCTTGTCGTTTGGATCGGCGCTTCGAGTGCTGCCAAAGCCCGACGATCAACTTTGCCATTGGGAGTCAAGGGCAATTGCTCCAACAACACAAAGGCTTCGGGCTGCATATAGTCGGGCAAGGCTTGGCGCAAATGCTGGCGGAATTGCTGGGTCAGCGATTGGCTCTCTTGGAGTGGGTTATTGGCATAGGCCGACCAAGCTTTGCGCGGGCTGGTGAGTCGTTGAATTTGCTGCGGCAACCCAGCATCCGTCAGCTTGGCAGTGGCATAAAACAACACATCGTAGCAACCAAGCTCACCGCTTTGAGCCAAGCTAACGCTGATTCGATAGCGCCCATTCAGATGCAGGCTATACCAATCTTCGGGGTCGATGCCTTGCAAGGCCAATGGTTGCAGCGCTTGTTTCAGCTCGCCAGCAGCTGTTGGTTGCTCGGGTGCATGCAGTGCTTGCCACAAACCACAGGCCTCGCTTAGCCGACTATTCGGCACGTTGGCGATGCCTAGCGCATCGGGCTGGCTTTGCTCAAGCACCTGGCGCACGAGACTCAAACTCAAGCCATCGGTCTGCCAATCAAACCAATGTGGTTGCAGATCAAGGCTTGGGCGTTGCACATGCAGCACCACATCGTAGCGAAAACGGGTCAATTCGTTGTGAATGCGCCCACGTTTCAGCACCAGTTCGACATGGCTGATTTGTGGGTATTGCTGCTGCAATGCATAGAAAAAGCTTGGGTCGATTACCAACTCTTGATCGCGCAAATGTTGCTGCTGGGCCAATTGGGCAATTTGCTCAACCGCCAATTCGTCGGGCGCTTGAAACAACTGAATTGAGGCATGCAGCAATGGGTTGAGGCTCAAATTGCGAATATCGCCAAGATAGATTCGCCCGCCTGCCACCAAGGCCTCAAGCCCAGCCGCCAAAACTTGCACCAAATAGTCGATGCTAGGAAAATATTGAGCCACCGAGTTGATCACAATCGTATCAACGCTGTGGGGAGCAATGCTGCTAAAGTCGTGGGCCGGAAACTGAGCCAAGCTCACATGCGGCCAATTATGAATTTGTTGATCAAGCCGCTGTTGAACGTAAGCCAAGACCTCGGTGGCAATATCGTGGCCGCGATAACTCAAGCAATAGGGAGCCAGCGGCAACAGCAACATACCAGTGCCACAACCAAGCTCCAAAATGCGGCTCGGCTGTTGGGCCAAAATATTGCGCACCGTGACCCAACTCCATTCGTGCATGGCCTCTGCGGAGAAGGGCTGGCGGGTGTAGCTATCGTTCCAACCAATCGTGTTGATCGTGCCATGATCACCAGCACTCAGTTGATCATAGGTATCCGCCCAAACGCTATTCCATTGCTCCAAGCGAGCGCTGGTTGCTTGTTCCGCAGGCTGATCAGCGGCCTTCGAGACGACGTAGGCAATTAGGCGCAATTGACCTTGAGCATTCGGGGTTGCCGTCACAATGCTTTGATGCACCGCTTGATGCTGTGCCAAAGCTGCTTCAATTTCGCCCAGCTCGATGCGGAAGCCACGCACTTTGACTTGATGATCGATTCGCCCCAAATATTCAATCGTGCCATCGCTGCGGTAGCGAGCCAAATCGCCAGTGCGATACCAACGCCCACCAGCCACAAATGGGTCAGCCGCAAACACCGCTTGGGTGCGTTCAGGATCATTCAGGTAGCCGCGACCAACGCCCACGCCACCAACATAGAGTTCGCCAATCACCCCAATTGGCACTGGTTGCAGTAACCCATCGAGAATATACAAGCGTGTGTTGATCACCGGACGGCCAATTGGCATATGCACCACATGCGCTGCAGGAGCTTCTCGCACCACATAATGAGTCACATCATCGGAACATTCGGTTGGGCCATAGGCATTCATCAAGGGAATCGTGGGATACCACGTGAACCAATCACGGCAGGCAGCAGGTGGCAAGGCCTCGCCCGTCAGCAAGAGCCAACGCAATTGCGCAAAACGGGGTAAATCGTTGGCCCGATTGGGGAAAATCGTGAGCCACGCGCCC
>Ga0056911_1000246_pt1 | contig 35604 bp, 33 predicted proteins | sample EBPBio132013_DNA_FD_55022 | JGI IMG/M metagenome (GOLD analysis project Ga0056911, IMG submission 55022) | Wastewater treatment Type I Accumulibacter community from EBPR Bioreactor in Madison, WI, USA - Reactor 2_5/13/2013_ DNA | ecosystem: Engineered > Bioreactor > EBPR > Anaerobic-Aerobic >... | reverse complement strand
CCCCGAGGAACCCACCATGAAAGAAATGCCCATCCGCTCCCTGCCCGGCATCCCCTTCCTGTTCGGCGTGATCGTCGTCGGCCTGCTGTCCGGCTGGCTGGTCGTCACCGGCATCGGCCCCAATCCGGACGCCTACGGCGCAGCGTCCGGCACCAAGATCCTCATCGGGGTCGTGGTCGGCATCCTGTCCTTCCTCAGCCTGGTCGGCCTGTACTCGATCCAGCCCAACCAGGCCGCGGTGCTGAGCCTGTTCGGCAAGTACGTGGGCACGGTCAAGGAAGCCGGCCTGCGCTGGAACAACCCCTTTTACTCCAAGCGCAAGATCAGCCAGCGCGTGCGCAATTTCGAGAGCGGCAAGCTCAAGGTCAACGACCTCGACGGCAGCCCGATCGAGATCGCCGCGGTGATCGTGTGGCAGGTGGTGGACGCGTCCGAGGCGGTGTTCAACGTCGACGACTACGAGAGCTTCGTCCACATCCAGTCCGAGGCGGCGCTGCGGGCGATGGCCTCCAGCTACCCCTACGACCAGCATGACGAGGGCCAGACCGCGCTGCGCAGCCATCCGCAGGAGATCTCCGACCACCTGCAGGCACAGATCGCCGAGCGCCTGGGCACGGCCGGGGTGGAAGTGATCGAGGCGCGGATCAGCCACCTGGCCTACGCCCCCGAGATCGCCCAGGTGATGCTGCAGCGGCAGCAGGCCAACGCGGTGATCGCTGCGCGCACGCGGATCGTGGCCGGCGCGGTGGGCATGGTCGAGATGGCTCTGGCCGAACTGCAGAAGAACCATGTCGTCGAACTGGACGAGGAGCGCAAGGCGCAGATGGTCAGCAACCTGCTGGTGGTGCTGTGCGGCGACCGCGGCATGCAGCCGGTGCTCAATGCCGGGTCGATCTACTGAGATGGCCGAGAAGAAGGCCTATCCGCTGCGCATCAACGCCGACGTGCTGGCGGCGGCGCAGCGCTGGGCCGACGACGAACTGCGCAGCCTCAACGCACAGATCGAGTACGTGCTGCGCGACGCACTGCGCAAGGCGGGCCGGCTGAACCGGCCCGGCAACGAACAGGAGAGGACGAAGTGAGTACGCCATTCGAATACCAGGTCGTGGAGATCAAGCAGGCCACCTGGGGCGGCTTCAAGCCGGAGGCCGTGCAGGAGGTCCTGGCGCGCGAGGGCAGGAAGGGCTGGGAGCTGGTGCAGCTGGTCGCCCCCAGCGCGGTGGGGCCGATGCTGGCCGTGTTCAAGCGTGCCTACTGAGTACGACGAAGGTTCCGACATGAACTCGACCACTCCCCATCCCAGTTCGATCGCACCCGCCACGCTGCTGGAAGACCTGAAGATCGCCGCCGTGTGGGGCGGGCTCGCCGGGCTGTCGGCGATGGCGCTGATCCCGTATGCGGCACAGCTGATGCCCGAGGTCTTCGCCAAGGTCCCGGTGCCGCTGTGGGTACTCGCCGTGGCCCAGGGCGCGCAGGCGGCGGTGATCCTCGCCCTGCTGTCGTGGCTGGGATTGCGCATGGGCCACCGCGTCGGCCTGGGCAGTCCGGCGATGCACGCCTGGCTGGTGCGCAGGCAGCGGCCCGACTGGGCGCGGTTGCGGCCAGTGCAAGCGGTGCTGCTGGGGATGGCCGCTGGAGCGGCGATCGTCGCGCTGGTGCCGTTGGTGGACCGCGCGATGCCACCGATGCTCCATCCGCCGGCCCATGTGGACGCCGGCAGCAGTGCGCTCAACGGCTTCCTGGCCTCGTTCTATGGCGGCATCGCCGAGGAACTGCAGTTGCGCCTGTTCCTGATGACCTTGCTGGTATGGATCGTGGCCCGGCTGCGCGGCGCCACGCCGCCGGCCTGGGGGTACTGGGCGGCGATCGTGCTGACCGCGCTGCTGTTCGGTGCCGGGCACCTGCCGGTGGCGGCGAAGATCTGGGGCCTGGACCCGGTAGTGGTATTCCGCACCCTGCTGCTCAACGGCGTCGCCGGGGTCGCGTTCGGCTGGCTGTACTGGAAGCGCGGCCTGGAAATGGCCATGCTCGCCCACTTCAGCGCCGACATCGTGCTGCACGTGATCGCCCCGCTCCTCTCGCCCGGAACCTCGCCATGACCCCCAGCGCCGACCCGCGCCTGCAACTGGCCCCGCCGGGCGGACANGCGGGCTTCTGGCTGTTCGCCCTCGCCTTCGTCCTGCCGGTGGCGATCACGACGACGGCCGTCCTGATGCCGGTGCTGGGCGGCAGCCCGCTCAAGCTGATCGGCGGCAGCCTGGCGCTGACCCTGGCGGCGTCGCTGGGCGGCATCGCGCTGCTGTGCGGCGCGCTGTGGTGGGGGCTGTCGCGGCTGATGTGGCGCCAGGCGCTGGAACTGTCGGCCGATGCGCTCGATGTCCGCTCTTCCTTCTACCACTGCCGCACCCCGCTGGCGGAGTTGAAGCTGGACCAAGCGCGCGTGGTCGACCTGGACGAACACACCGAACTCAAGCCGATCCTGAAGGCCAACGGATTCTCGATTCCGGGCTTCCGCAGCGGCTGGTTCGTGCTGCGCAACCGCCGGCGCAGCTTCGTCGCCGTCGCCGACGGCCGCCGCAAGCTCTGGCTGCCCGGCCATGGCAAGCACGANCTGTTGCTGGAACCGCGCGATCCGGCGGCGCTGCTGGCGCGCCTGCGCGAACTGGCGGCGGTACCGGGCCGCCGCTAAGCTGCGCCCATGCGCGCACCCGCGATTCCCCTGCAGGCCCGGCTGCTCAACACCGCCGACATCGAACTGTGGCCGCCGCTGCTGTTGCGCGCGCGCAGCAACGCCGATGCCCGGATCCTGGCCCGTGCCCGCAGCGTGCTGCGACGCAAGCGCGACGGCCGCTACCTGGCGGCCGCGCTGGACCAGGGCCTGCTGCCGCTGGTGCCGCGGCTGGCGCGCGAGCCGGGCATCGATGCTGCCCTGGACCTGCTCGATGCGCAGGCCGCCGGCCTGCACCGCGGTCCGCCCGCGCCCCCTGGCGCCCTGCCGCCGGAACGCCTGCACGAACGCCTCGACGCGCTGGGGCTGGACGAGGAAGGCTATGCGCACCGCACCGGGCTGGACCTGGTCGCCGAACCGGAATGGCTGTTGCTGGCCGGCTTCGACCGCTACCGACGCCCACTGTGGCTGCGCTCGCCAGCCGCGCGCGCGTGGCTGGCGATGCGGCGTGCGGCAGCCGCCGATGGCGTCGCGCTGGATGCGATTTCCGGCTACCGCAGCCACGCCTACCAATTGGGCATCTTCGAGCGCAAGCTGGCGCGCGGACAGAACCTGGCGCAGATCCTGGCGGTGAACGCCGCGCCCGGATTCAGCGAGCACCANGGNGGCGACGCGCTGGACATCGGCACGCCGGGCGAACCGCCGGCGGAGGCATCGTTCGAGGCCACCGCGGCCTTCGCCTGGCTGCGCGCGCATGCCGCCGCGCATGGCTTCGCCCTGAGCTATCCGCGCGGCAACCGCCACGGCATCGTCTACGAACCCTGGCACTGGCGGCACCACGCTTCGGCGTGACCTCGCACGCACCGATCGCTCGGGGCGAAGCCGGGCGGCATCACGCCTGGGAGCGCGGGGTGGCGGCGGCCGCGTCGGCGATGCGCCACAGGTACAGGCTGGCATAGGTCCGGTAGGGCCCCCACTTCTCGCCGCGCGCCAGCAATTCCTTCGGCGTGGGCATCGCCTCCAGGCGATCGACCTTCTGCACGCCCTTGCGGATGCCCAGGTCGTCCACCGGCAGCACGTCGGGGCGGCCGAGGCGGAACATCAGCATCATCTCCACCGTCCAGCGGCCGATGCCGCGCACCGGCACCAGCGCGGCGACGATCGCGTCCTGGTGCATGGTCGACATGCGCCGCAGGTCGGGAATCTCGCCGTGCGCCGCACGCGCGGCCAGGTCGCGCAGGGCCAGGGCCTTGTTGCCCGACACCCCGCAGGCGCGCAGTGCGGCATCGTCGATCCGGCCGAGGGTGTCGTGGTGCAGCCGGGTGCTGCCGATCGCCGCTTCGACCCGGCCGACGATGGTGGCCGCGGCCTTGCCCGACAGTTGCTGGAACAGGATCGCCCGGGCCAGTGCATCGACCGGATCGAACGACTTGCGCCAGCGCGGCTCGGCAGGCAGCGGGCCGAGCCGCATCATCCANGCCCCGAGCCTGCGGTCGCGCCGGAGCAGGTGGTCCCAGGCCGCCTCCACGTCGAATCCNCGGGCATGGCGCGGCATGGGTCAGCGCCTCACTGCATCGACTGCCAGCAGCAACCAGCTGGCCATCAGCAGGCTGCCGCCGAACGGTGCCAGGCGGGTCGGCCAGCCCAGCAGCGCACCGCCGGCCACGCTGCCGGCGAACAGCAGCGTACCCAGCAGCAAGCCGGCCATGGCCAACCGGCGCAGCCGCCGTGCCGGGGCCCCGCCCAGCACCAGCAACACCGCGCCATGGGCGAACGCATACAGGCCGGCGGTCTGGACGGCACCGCGCGCGTGCGCATCGGCCACCCCATGCGCCGCATAGGCCGACAGCGCGATCGCCAGCGCCGCCAGCACCGCGCCGGCGGCCGCGAGCCAATCCCCCATCCGTCCATCCCGCGGCATCCCCACCACTCCCTGCCATGCCCTTGCGTCGGCTCGGAGCCTAAACGAAAAGCGCCGCTTGCGCGGCGCTTTCGCGGTGCTCCCGGTTCCGGCCGAGCCGGTCAGGCGGGCACGCCCCGTGCGGTTACTTGACCGCCCAGAAGATGTCGTAGGTACCGTCGGCGCTGAACGACTTGTCCACCCCGCCCTTCCAGATCTCGAACGGACGGTCGGTGGCCTCGTAGCCGTGGGTCAGCGCCCAGGCGCGCACCGAATTGCGCACCGCGTCCAGCTCGGCCATGTAGCCGGTGTAGGACGCGAACGCGGAACGGCGCGGNTCGGTGCGCACGTACTGCACCGGGGCGCCGTCGGGGATCTTGACCTTGAGCGGCTCGCCCTGCGCGGCGACCGGGAACGCCGGGGTCGGGGTGGCGATNTCCTTGTCCTCGCCGTCGGCGGCGNCGGTCGGGGCCGGGGCCGAACCCCTGCGGCGGACCGGCACAGCCACGTCGAAGGCGTACTTCTCGGCGCCGAAGTCGGTGGTGATGATCCGCACCGGGCCGGCNGCCTCGAGGTTGTTGGCCTCCATGGTGCGCTTGATCCACTCCTGGTTGTTCTTGATCGACTGCTTGATCGCTTCGTTGTTGCGCTCGATGTTGCCGGCGGTGACCACCAGCAGGTCCTCGGCCGGCAGGTCGACCAGCTTGAGGTCGACCAGCGGCACGCCCTCGGCGCGGTAGTCGAAGTTCGGCACCGTGGCCAGCATGTTGGTCATGCGGCTCAGGCCCAGCTTGATGTCGTCGCCGACGTGGCGGCTGACGTACAGGCCGGCATAGCGGCCCAGCAGGTTCCAGCCGTAGTCGACGTCATAGGTCTGGGTGATCTTGACGTTGCGGTTGTTCTTGCCGGTCGGCTCGAGCAGGAACTGGACCTTCTTGTCACTGCCGCGCTGCGGGTTGTCGAGCTTGATCACGACCTTTTCGTTGGGGACGCTCTCGACGATCTCCCAGCTGCCACGGCCGATGCGGCCTTCGTTGGAGACGTAGTCCAGGCGCGAGCCCACGCCGGCGTCCGGGCCGGAGACGTTGAGCTGCATGTGCGGGTCGCGCAGCACCAGCGGGTTCCAGTCCTTGAACCGGCGCAGGTTGTCCACCGTGTCGTACACGATGGTCATCTTGCGGTTGGTCTCGACGCTTTCCGAGATGTGGCGGTGCGACGGGAGCGCAAGACCGACCACCAGGGCCAGGACAGCCACGATACCCAGGGCGATCAGGAACTCGATAATGCGGGTCATGCAGAGGTCTCCGGGGCCGGTCCACGGCGAATTGGCAAGGCAGGCGGCGAATCGTAGCAGGCTTCCCCGCCCGAGCGCAGCCGGGTGGCGCGCTGAACGGAATTCTTACACTCGATGGTTGCCGTTGAGCCTGTTGCCCCGCCGCAGGAACCGTCCGGGCTCGCTGGGTTCCCGCCGCCGCCCAATGGCATCCGGCGGGTATCCGGCGGGCGTCCGCCGGCTCACACCAGCTGCAGCTCGAAGGCCTTGAGCACGGCCCGGGTGCGGTCGCGCACGCCCAGCTTGCTCAGGATGTTGGAGACATGGTTCTTGATCGTGCCCTCGGCCACGCCCAGCGAGTTGGCGATCTCCTTGTTGGAAAAGCCCGAGGCCATCAGCCGCAGGATCTCGGTCTCGCGGTCGGTCAGCGGATCCGGGCGGTCCAGGCTGACGAAGTCGTTGCGCATATGCTCCAGGCCCGAGAGCAGGCGCTGGGTCACCGCCGGCTGCACCAGCGAGCCACCTTCGGACACGGTCCGGATCGCCCCGACCAACTGCTCCAGGGACACGTCCTTGAGCAGGTAGCCCTTGGCCCCGGCCTTGAGGCCGGCCAGCACCAGCTGGTCGTCGTCGAAGGTGGTCAGGATGATGGTCGGCGGCAGCAGGCCGTCGCGCGACAGGGTCTGCAGCGCCTCCAGCCCGGACATGGCCGGCATGCGCATGTCCATCAGGACCACGTCCGGTTTGACCTGCGGGATCAACTCCACCGCCTGGCGGCCGTCGCCGGCCTCGGCCACCACCTCGATGCCGTCGTCCAGGGCGAGCAGGGAGCGGATGCCCTGGCGGACCAGGGTCTGGTCGTCGACCAGGCAGACGCGGATCATGGCAAGGCTCCTTCGATGGCCGGCAAGGCCGGGGGGGCGACGGGAAGCGACAGGCGCAGCCGGAAACCGGCGCCGCGCCTCGTCTGGATGTCGAGGGTACCGCCGCACTGCTGGATACGCTCGCGCATGCCGCGCAGGCCGTTGCCGGGGACCAGGCCATCGGCGCCCTGGCCGTCGTCCTGCGCCTCCAGCACGATCGCGTCGGCCTCGCGCCAGACCCGGATCCGCAACCGGCGGGCGCCGGCATGGCGCACCGCGTTGGTGATGATCTCCTGGGTGCAGCGCAGCATGACATGGGCGCGCTCGGGATCGTCCACCGCCAGCGGCGACGGCACGTCCAGTTCGATGTCCAGCGCCGGGACATGGTCGGCCAGCGGGCGCAGGGCCGTGGCCAGGTCGATCCCGCCGCTGGCGTCGCGCAGCTGGCTGACCGCCTCGCGCACGTCGGTCAGCAGCAGCCGGGCCAGGGTATTGGCCTGGCGCACATGCTCCTGGGCCCGGCCCTCGGTCAGGTGGCTGGCCACCTCCAGGTTCAGGCTCAGCGCGGTCAGGTGGTGGCCGAGCAGGTCGTGCAATTCGCGCGAGATCCGGGTGCGTTCGTTGACCCGGGCGCTCTCGGCCAGCAGCGCGCGGGTGGCCCGCAGCTCGGCGTTGAGCCGGCGCTGCTCGTCGCGGGCCTGGGCCTGCTGGCGCGCGACCAGACTGGTCACGTAGATGAACAGCGAGAAGCCGGCATACAGCAGCGACTGCATCAGCGCTTCGAACAGCGGCATCCGGAACACGCCGTAGTAGATCGGCAGCACCGCCAGCTGGCTCAGCAACAGCAGGACGATGCCCGAGCCGGCCGGCAACAGCCAGGGAATCACCCCGGCGGCCACCATCAGCAGGATGCTGCCCAGGCCCGAGCCGTTGAAATAGCTCACCGCCAGCGCCAGCACGGTCAGCACCAGCAGCAGCAGGCGGTCGCGCCAGCGCGCCGCGGCCTGGCCCAGGCCCCGGGTCAGCCACCAGTAGCAGGCGCCGAACCCCAGATAGCAGGCGAACAGCCACAGCGTCCGGACCCCGTCGGGCACGAACTCCTCGCCGCCGTCGGCCGGGACGTACTGGGAATACACCAGCGGCACGCCCACCATGGCCCAGGTGAACAGGCCGGCGTAGCGCAGCAGGCGGGTATGGCTGAGGCGTCCGAGCATGGCCGCATCTTACGGCGCGCCCGCGCCGGCGGCGGCGGACGGAAGTCATGCCCGGCTCGCCCGGGCCAGCCCCCCGTGCGATAATCCCGGCCGGCCGCGCGGCGGCCCGTCGCAGAACCTCCGGAGTCGGCTTCACCCCCATGTCCATCGTCATCCGCGACGTGCGCGAACACGAGCTGGACTCAGTCCTGGCGCTCAACAACAACGCCGGCGAGGCGATCCTGCCCCTGGATTCGGCCAAGCTGGAGGGCTTCTACGACAGCGCCGAGTATTTCCGCGTCGCCGAGCGCGACGGCAACCTGGCCGGCTTCCTGGTCGGCTTCGGCAGCGACAGCGCCCACGACAGCAGCAATTTCGCCTGGTTCAAGGCCCGCTACCCGCATTTCTTCTACATCGACCGGATCGTGGTCGCCAGCCGCCGCCGCGGCGGCGGCGTGGGCCGCGCGTTCTACGCCGACGTGCTCAGCTACGCCGAATTGCGCTACCCGCTGCTGTGCTGCGAGGTGTTCCTCGACCATGGCGCCGATCCGGCACTGCTGTTCCACGGCAGCTTCGGCTTCAACGAGGTCGGCCAGAACACCATGCCCGGGGTCGACGTGCGCGCCAGCATGATGATGAAGCAGCTGTGCAGCTATCCGTGGGTCCAGCAGACCTATGGCGACGACCTGCCCGACCTGCCCTGGGTGGGCCGGTCCCGCCAGCGCCAGCCGCGCGCCGACCGTGCGACGGGTACCTGACGTGGCGCTGGCGGCGAACGACTACGAGCAGGCGGGCGAACTGAAGATCGGCCAGGTCGGCATCGCCAACCTGCGCGTGCGCAGCCTCGACGTGGATCAGCTCGTGCGCGAGATGCGCGAACGGGTCGAGCGCGCGCCCAAGCTGTTCGGCCGCGCCGCGGTGATCGTCGATTTCGGCGGCCTGGCCCAGGTCCCGGACCTGGCCACCGCCCGGGCCCTGATCGACGGCCTGCGCGGGGCCGGCGTGCTGCCGGTGGCGCTGGCCTACGGCACCCGCGACAACGATGCCCTGGCCGAGGCGCTGGGGCTGCCGGTGCTGGCCAAGTTCCGCGCCCAGTACGAACGGGTCGAACGTGCCGAACCCGCGCCGGCGCCCGCACCAGCGCCGGCCGCGCGCGAACCGGCTCCGGCCGGCGGCCGCGCAAGCGCCAGGGCCACCGCGGCGGACAAGCCGCAGGCCCCCGGGCGGATGCAGAAGGGGGCGGTGCGCTCGGGCCAGCAACTCTATGCCGAGGGCTGCGACCTGACCGTGCTGTCCACGGTCGGCGCCGGCGCCGAGGTCATCGCCGACGGCTCGATCCACGTCTACGGCGCCCTGCGCGGCCGCGCCCTTGCCGGCGCCCAGGGCAACCCCGATGCGCGGATCTTCTGCCGCGAATTCCATGCCGAGCTGGTGGCCATTGCCGGCCACTACAAGGTCCTGGACGATATTCCCGAGAACCTGCGCGGCAAGGCCGTGCAGGTCTGGCTGGACAACGGGCAGCTGAAGCTGGCCGCACTCGAATGACATCGCACCGGCGGCCCCGCCGTCCGGCACGCGCAACCACCGCACGCAGCACCAGGAGACATCCCATTGGCTGAAATCATCGTAGTCACTTCCGGCAAGGGCGGCGTCGGCAAGACCACCTCCAGCGCGAGCATCGCCATCGGCCTGGCCAAGCGCGGCCACCGGACCGCGGTGATCGACTTCGACGTCGGCCTGCGCAACCTCGACCTGATCATGGGCTGCGAGCGCCGCGTGGTGTACGACTTCGTCAACGTCGTCAATGGCGAGGCCACGCTCAAGCAGGCCCTGATCAAGGACAAGCGCTTCGACAACCTGTACGTGCTGGCCGCCTCGCAGACCCGCGACAAGGACGCACTGACCAAGGAAGGCGTGGAGAAGGTGCTCAAGGACCTGGCCGCCGACGGTTTCGAGTACATCGTGTGCGATTCGCCGGCGGGCATCGAGAAGGGCGCGTTCCTGGCCATGTACTTCGCCGACAAGGCGGTGGTGGTGGTCAACCCGGAAGTGTCCTCGGTGCGCGACTCCGACCGCATCATCGGCCTGCTCGACTCCAAGACCCGCAAGGCCGAATCCGGCGAGGCGCTGCCGGCGCACCTGCTGCTGACCCGCTACAGCCCCGCGCGGGTGGCCGGCGGCGAGATGCTGAGCATCGCCGACGTGGAAGAAGTGCTGGGCCTGAAGGCGCTGGGCGTGATCCCGGAATCCAGCGACGTGCTCAACGCCTCCAACAAGGGCGAGCCGGTGATCCTGGAGACCGACTCGGAGGCCGGCCAGGCCTACGACGACGCGGTGGGCCGCCTGCTCGGGGAGGAGCGCCCGTTGCGCTTCACCACCCTGGAGAAGAAAGGCTTCTTCAGCAAGCTGTTCGGGGGTTGAGCATGGGCATGTTCGACTTCCTGCGGGCCAAGAAGAACACCGCCGAGACGGCCAAGAACCGGCTCCAGATCATCATCGCCCAGGAGCGCACCAGCCGCGGCGCGCCGGACTACCTGCCGCTGCTGCGGCGGGAGTTGCTGGAGGTGATCCGCAAGTACGTCAACGTCGACGTCGACGCGGTCAAGGTCGACGTGATCAAGGACGGCGACCACGACGTGCTCGACATCTCGGTGGCGCTGCCGGAAGGCCAGGGCTGAGCCCCGCGCCGGCCGACGGCGTCCTGCGCCTGGGCGGCATCGCCTTCGCCGATGCCGCCGCCCTGCTCGCCCGCCACGGCCTGGCGCTGGTGGCGGTGGAAGACGATGCGTCGATCCCGGGCAGCTACTGGGGCGAGCCGGAGGCCGGGATCATCGGCAGCACCGTCTACGTGCGCGGCGACACGCCGGTGCACTCGATGCTGCACGAGGCCTGCCACCTGCTGGTGCTGCCGCCCGAGCGCCGCGCCGCGGTGCATACCGACGCCACCGACTCGGTGGCCGAGGAAGACGCCACCTGCTATCTGCAGATCGTGCTCGCCGACGCCCTGCCCGGCGTGGGCAGCGCGCGGCTGATGGCCGACATGGATGCCTGGGGCTACAGCTACCGCCTCGGCTCGACCCGGGCCTGGTTCGAACAGGACGCCGAGGACGCGCGCCAATGGCTGCTCGAACGCGACCTGCTGCCCCCGCCCTGACTGCCCTTGTATTGCGCGGGCGACCCCACTAGCCTGCCGGCAACGCCATGCCATCGGGGATCGTCCGTGAACCACCGCCACCTGCTGCTCCCGCTCGCCGTCGCCACGGTCCTGCTGTCGCTGTCCGCCTGCAGGAAGGAGCCCACCCCGGAGCCGGCGCCGGCCGCCGCCCAACCCGGTCCGGCCGCCGAGACCGCCGACGAATTCGTGGCCCGGGTCAATGCCGAGTTGAAGGCCGCCTATCCGGAACAGACTTCGGCGCAGTGGCTGTCCTCCACCTTCATCAACGATGACAGCCAGCGGATCGCGGCCAAGACCAACGAGCGTTCGCTGGCCCAGCTCAACCAGTGGATCGAGCAGGCCAAGGCCTACGACGGCGCGCCGATGTCCGCCGCCAGCCGCCGCGCGCTGGACATGCTCAAGCTGATGACCGCCATGCCCGCCCCGCGCGACCCGAAGAAGCTGGCCGAGTTGACCGAGATCGCCGCGCGCATGGAAGGCATGTACGGCGCCGGCACCTACTGCAGCGGCGAGGGCGATGCGAAGAAGTGCCGGCAGCTCGGCGAGCTTGAGGACGTGCTGCGCTCCAGCCGCGACTATGACGCGCAGCTGGAGGCCTGGCAGGGCTGGCACACCATCGCCAAGCCGATGCGCCAGGACTACGTGCGCTTCGTCGAACTGGTCAACCAGGGCTCGCGCGAGATGGGCTTCGCCGACACCGGGGCGATGTGGCGCAGCGGCTACGACATGCCTGCCGACGAGTTCGCCGCCGAGACCGACCGCCTGTGGAGCCAGGTCCAGCCGCTGTACGAACAGCTCCACTGCTACACCCGCGACAAGCTGGCGCAGGCCTACGGCGTGGAACGCGGCCAGGTCGGCGGCGGCCTGCTGCCGGCGCACCTGATGGGCAACATGTGGCAGCAGGACTGGGGCAACCTGTGGGACATCCTGGAGCCCTACAAGGGCGTGGGCAGCCTCGACATCACCGCCACCCTGGAGAAGCAGTACCAGCAGGCACTCGGCGCGGCGGAGCGCAAGCGCGGTCCCGGCGCCAGCGTGCAGGCGCGCTTCGAGGCCCAGCGCGAGGCGCAACTGGCGGTCGCCAAGCAGATGACCGAACGGGCGCAGGACTTCTACACCTCGTTGAACATGCCCAAGCTGCCCGACGGCTACTGGGCCAAGACCCAGTTCATCAAGCCTCTGGACCGCGACGTGGTCTGCCACGCCAGCGCCTGGGACATGAACATGGGCGGGGCCGACGGCAAGTCGCCGGACGTGCGCACCAAGATGTGCATCAAGCCCAACGAGGAAGACTTCACCACCATCTACCACGAGCTGGGCCACGTCTATTACTACCTGGCCTACAACCACCAGCCGCCGATCTTCCAGGGCGGCGCCAACGACGGCTTCCACGAGGCCATCGGCGACACCATCGTGCTGGCGATGACGCCGAAGTACCTGGAGTCGATCGGTCTGGTCGACGGCCAGGCCCAGAGCCAGCAGGCGCTGATCAACGCGCAGATGCGCATGGCCCTGGCCAAGGTCGCGTTCCTGCCCTTCGGATTGATGATCGACCGCTGGCGCTGGGGCGTGTTCGACGGCTCGATCACGCCGGACCACTACAACCAGGCTTGGTGGGAACTGAAGGCGAAGTACCAGGGCGTGGCGCCGGCGACCCCGCGCGGCGAGGAGTTCTTCGATCCGGGCGCCAAGTACCACGTCCCGGGCAACACCCCGTACACCCGCTACTTCCTCTCGCACATCCTCCAGTTCCAGTTCTACAAGTCCCTGTGCGAGGCCGCCGGCCAGACCGGACCGCTGTACGACTGCACCTTCTACGGCGATCCGGAAGCGGGACGCAAGTTCTGGACGATGCTGCAGCACGGTTCCAGCCAGCCCTGGCAGGCCACGCTGAAGGAACTGACCGGCAGCGAGCAGATCGACGGCGGTGCGGTGCTGGAATACTTCGCGCCGCTGCAGGAATGGCTGAAGCAGCAGAACGCGGGCAAGCAATGCGGTTGGGACGCCGCCCCGGCCCCCGCCGCCACGCAGCAGCCGCCTGCCGGCCGGCACTGACCGCCACGACAACGGCAGCGGCCCGGCCAGCCGCTGCCCGATGCCTTGGCTTTCGCAGTCACCGCTTGTAGAGCCGACTGCCTCCCGGCCGCCTTTGACGCCGGCTGCGAAGATCGGCCGACCAACCGTCGGCCGCACGCAGGCGGCGCCACGGGCGTGGGTTGCTACGAAGCGGCATCGGCCGCAGCGGTTGGTTGCACCGCCGCCATCGCCGCTTCCAGCTGCTGTTCGTAGTCGGCCGGCGACTTGCCGTTGGCGGCGGCCTCCCGTTCGGCTTCGTCGCGCAGCGCATCGGAGAACACCAGCTTCACCGGGATGCCCTGCCCGTCGTGCAGGCGCTGCGCGCGGCGGATCAGCATCAGCACCTGCGCGGCGCTGTCGCTGCTGCCGACGATGCGCCCATCCATGCCCAGCACCCACAGCCCCGACTGGCGAACGATGCCCGCCAGCAGGTTGCCGTCGCGATCGCGCAATTCGGCATGCGGTTCGATCGCCGGCGCACCGGCGCGGCGGCGGTTGCGCTCGTGCTGCTCCTTGCGCTTGCGCGCATCGCGGCGGGTCTTGGACTGGATCGACATGGCAGACTCCGGGGGAGCGGGAAGGTCAGAGCTGTTCGCCCGGTTCCAGCGTGGGTACGGACGGCGGCGGCGGAAAGCGCCGCGCCACGTTCGATTCCCAGCGCCAGAACAGCCAGCCCAGCAAGGTGAAGCCGGCCATGCCCAGGGCCAGGTGCAGTCCGTGGCGGCTGAGCAGCGGCGACAGCGCACCGGCCACCAGCGAGTTGAGCACCAACTGGGTGAAGGCCTGCAGCGAGGAGGCCGAGCCGCGCTGGCGCGGGTACATGTCCAGGATCGCCAGGGTCAGGATCGGGAACACCAGGGCCACGCCGAACGAGGCCAGCGACATCGGCAGCACCGCCCAGGGCACCGCGATCGCCGGCGCGAAGGCGTTGTAGAGCACGTTGCACAGCGCCGCGCCGCCGATGCACGCGTAGCCGACCCCGACCTGGTACGGCGGCCGCCAGCGCCCGGCCACGCGCCCGGAGACGAACGCGCCCAGGGTCATGCCGCCGATGGTGGGCAGGAACAGCCAGGCGAAGTCGCGCTCGCCCAGGCCCAGCAGGTCCATCACGAACGCCGGTGCCGAGGCGATGTACAGGAACAGCCCGGCGAAGCCGAACGCACCGGCCGCGGCCAGGCGCTGGAAGCGCGGGTTCAGGGCGATGGCCACGTAGTCGCGCAGCAGCCGCTCCGGGCGCAGCGGCATGCGCGCCTGCGGCGGATGGGTCTCCGGCAGCCACAGCGCGGTGCTGACCAGCAGCAGCACCGAGAACGCGGCCAGGAACCAGAAGATCAGCGGCCAGCGACCCACGCCCAGCATCCAGCCGCCGATGATCGGCGCGATCGCCGGGGCGATGCCGAAGATCATCGACACGTGGCTCATCAGCCGCTGCGCGTCGCTGCCCTGGAGCACGTCGCGGATCACCGCACGGCCGACGATCAGGCCCACGCCCGCCGACAGGCCCTGCAGGGCGCGGAACGCCAGCAGGGTGGGCAGGTCGCGCGACAGCGCGCAGCCGATCGACGCCACGGTGAACACGGCCAGTCCGGACACGATCACCCGGCGCCGGCCGATCGCGTCCGACAACGGCCCGTGGACGATGCTCATCAGCGCATAGGCGGCCAGGTAGACGCTGATGGTCTGCTGCATGGCCAGCTTGTCGGCACCCAGCTGCGCGGCCATCTGCGGGAAGGCCGGGAAGATGGTGTCGATCGAGAACGGACCGAACATCGCCAACCCGCCCAGCAGCAGGGCCAGGCGCCGGGTGGACGGCATCGCGCGCAGGTTCACGGTTTCCGGTCCTGCGCGGGCACGGGGGGCGGCGCTCCATCCGGCGCTGTCGGCTTCTGCGCCTTCTGCGACGCCGGCGCCGGCCGTGCCGTCACCGGCGAGGCAACCGACTCGATCCGGGCGATGTTCGCGGTCGGCAATGCCTCCGCCCGCGCCGTGGCCGGCCACCACACCAACACGAACATGCTGGTGGTGCCCAGCAGGCTCGCCTGGTCCGGCAGCGGCGCATCGCTGCCGGCCAGGGTCAACCGGACCTGCTGGCCGGACGGGGTTCCAGCCACCACGCGCTCGGCCATCTTCGTGTTCCACAGGTACAGGTAGTACAACAGCAGGGCCAGGAACCCGACCGCCAGCATGGTTTCACTGCGCACTCCCCAGAAGTCCATCCAGCTGCGCTGCCGGGGGAAAACCATCGGCCCCCACCAGCGGGTCCGGCGCAACTGCTCGGCCCGCGCCGGATCGCGTTCGGCCAGGCGCATCGGCACGGTCGATACCCAGGGCACCACCAGTGCCGCGGCCACCAGCAGCACGTAATCGGGGCGGCGCAGGCCGGCGATGAACAGATCGCTGCCCTGCAGGTAGTCCAGGATCGGCAGGCCCAGCGTGCGGTAGAACCAGTAGCTGGACCAGATGCCCATGAAGGACACCAGCACATAGGCCAGGCTGACGAACAGCACCGGCTCGCGCTTCAGCAGGCCCAGCAACCGCGCGATCAGCGAGGCCCGGTCGGAGGCCGGGACCCGTGCCTCGCCTGGCCCGTTGGCCGGCCGCTCTTCGTGGCCAGTGCCCGTCGCCGGCTGGCCGGCCCGGGCTGTATCGGGCACCGGTCCTGGCGCATCGGCCGGTGCCTGCGACGTCGGGGCGATGGTGTCCTGCATGGGTTTCCTCGGCAAATCCTGCCCTTGGGACAGGCCAGGCACCCCGGTCATCCGATCCGGGCCCGGCGGCGCTGAATACGCCGCCATGGTAAGCCATCGTCGCCGGCCGGCGGCCAGGTGGCGCGCGTATAATCGCCGGCACACCGCGTGCGGTGGGAGAAGCGGGGCGACCCGCTGCCGAAGGCGCAAACGCCCGTAATCGCTCAGGCTCCCATACCACCGCCCGTGAACAACACTCTGGAGAGACCGGCCGCCCGCCCGGGCCGCGCCGGCGCCGAAGGGGCACGAAGCCGCGACCACCTCCGCGTGCGCTTCCAAACTCTCAGGCAAAAGGACAGAGGGGCATGCCGCCGCGCACCGCGTGGCGCCCTCCTGCCCCTGTCCGGACCCCAACCATGTCCCATCAGCACGCTCCTTCCCTGCGCGACCTCGAGCAGCACGACGCCTTCGTCGGCCGCCACATCGGCCCCGACGACGCCGAGATCGCCACGATGCTCCAGGCCGTCGGCCACGACTCGCTGGAAGCGTTGACCGCGGCCATCGTGCCCGCCAGCATCCGCGCCGCCGCGCCGCTGGCCCTGCCCGACAGCCTCACCGAGGAGGAGGCGCTGGCCAAGATCCGCGCCATCGCGAACAAGAACAAGGTGCTGCGCAGCTTCATCGGCCAGGGCTACTACGGCACCCACACGCCGAACGTGATCCTGCGCAACATCCTCGAGAACCCGGCCTGGTACACCGCCTACACGCCCTACCAGGCGGAGATCTCGCAGGGCCGCATGGAAGCGCTGATCAACTTCCAGCAGATGTGCGCCGACCTGACCGCCATGGACATCGCCAACGCCTCGCTGCTGGACGAGGCGTCCGCCGCGGCCGAGGCGATGACCCTGGCCCGGCGCTCGGTCAAGGCCAAGGGCAACGCGATCGTGGTGTCCGGCGACACCCACCCGCAGACCATCGAGGTGATGCGCACGCGCGCCGAGCCGCTGGGCCTGACCGTCAAGCTGGCCAATTCCGAAACCGAGTGGGACGCGGCGATCGCCGGCGACGACTACTTCGCCGCGCTGATCCAGTACCCGGCCAGCAGCGGCTGGCTGCTGGACTGGAGCGAAGAGGTCGACAAGATCCACGCCAAGGGCGCGCTGGCGATCTTCGCCACCGACCTGCTGGCGCTGACCCTGCTCAAGCCGCCGGGCGAGATGGGCGCCGACATCGTGGTCGGCAATACCCAGCGCTTCGGCGTGCCGTTCGGGTTCGGCGGCCCGCACGCGGCGTTCATGGCCTGCCGCGACGCCTACAAGCGCTCCATGCCGGGCCGCCTGATCGGCGTGTCGATCGACACCGACGGCAACCCCGCCTACCGCCTCACCCTGCAGACCCGCGAGCAGCACATCCGCCGCGAGAAGGCCACCTCCAACATCTGCACCGCGCAAGTGCTGCTGGCGGTAATGGCCTCGATGTACGCGGTCTATCACGGCCCCGACGGCCTGGTGCGGATCGCCTCGCGGGTGGCCCGCCTGACCGCCATCCTCAACGCCGGCCTGAAGCAGCTCGGCTACGACAACACCCACCATGGCAGCGCGTTCGACACGATCAGCCTCAAGACCGGCGAGCGCACCGACGCGCTGGTCGCGCGCGCGGCCGCGATGGGCGCCAACCTGCGCAAGGCCTGGGGCGAGTACATCTGCGTCTCGCTGGACGAAACCACCACCCGCGCCGACATCGAACTGCTGTGGCGCGTCTTCGGTGGCGACAGCGCAACCCTGCCCTCGGTCGATGCGCTGGACGCTGCGGCACCGTCGCTGATCCCGGCCGAACTGCGCCGCACCAGCGCCTTCCTCACCCATCCCGTGTTCAACACCCACCACAGCGAGCACGAACTGCTGCGCTACATGCGCTCGCTGGCGGACAAGGACCTGGCGATGGACCGCACGATGATCCCGCTGGGCTCGTGCACGATGAAGCTCAACGCCACCGCCGAGATGATCCCGGTGACCTGGCCGGAGTTCACCGACATCCACCCGTTCGCACCGGCCGATCAGGCGCAGGGCTACCACGAGCTGATTTCCGGCCTGGAAGCGATGCTGTCCGAATGCACCGGCTACGACGCGGTCAGCCTGCAGCCCAACTCCGGCGCGCAGGGCGAGTACGCCGGCCTGCTGGCGATCCGCGCGTACCACCGCTCGCGCGGCGAGGGCCATCGCGACGTCTGCCTGATCCCCGCCTCGGCGCACGGCACCAACCCGGCCTCGGCGCACATGTGCGGGATGAAGGTGGTGGTCACCCAGTGCGATGCCAACGGCAATGTCGACGTGGAGGACATCCGCCGCGCCGCCGAGAAGCACTCGGCCAACCTGGCCGCGATCATGATCACCTACCCGTCCACCCACGGCGTGTTCGAGGAGGACGTGGTCGAGATCTGCGAGATCGTGCACGCGCATGGCGGCCAGGTGTACACCGACGGCGCCAACATGAACGCACTGGTCGGCTTGGCCCGTCCGGGCAAGTGGGGCTCGGACGTGTCGCACCTGAACCTGCACAAGACCTTCTGCATTCCGCACGGCGGCGGTGGCCCGGGCGTGGGCCCGTGTGCGGTGAAGTCGCACCTGGCTCCGTTCCTGCCGAAGGCGTTCGACCCGGACGGCGTGGTCACCGGCGGCAGCGGCAATGGTGCGATGGTTTCCGCCGCCAGCTTCGGCAGCGCCTCGATCCTGCCGATCAGCTGGATGTACATCGCGATGATGGGCGCCGGCGGCCTGCGCAAGGCCACCCAGGTGGCCCTGCTCAACGCCAACTACATCTCCAGGCGCCTGGCGCCGCACTACAAGACCCTCTACACCGGGCGCAACGGCCTGGTCGCACACGAGTGCATCCTCGACTTGCGTCCGCTGGAGAAGGCCACCGGCATCTCCGCCGAGGACGTGGCCAAGCGCCTGGTCGACTTCGGCTTCCACGCCCCCACCCTGAGCTTCCCGGTGGCCGGCACGCTGATGGTCGAGCCGACCGAGAGCGAGTCGCTGCACGAACTGGACCGCTTCATCGACGCCATGATCCAGATCCGCGAGGAAATCGCCGCGATCGAGGACGGCCGCCTGGATCGCGAGGACAATCCGCTCAAGCACGCCCCGCACACGGCGGTGCAGGTCTCCGGCAGCCAGTGGGCCCACGCCTACCCGCGCGAACTGGCCGCCTTCCCGCTGCCCTCGCTCAAGCAGCAGAAGTACTGGCCGCCGGTGTCGCGCGTGGACAACGTGCATGGCGACAAGAACGTGTTCTGCGCCTGCATCCCGGTGGACGCGTACAAGGACGCGGCCGCGGAAGCCTGATCGGCGATCCGCAATGCGAATGCCAGGCAGAGGCCCCGCGACAGCGGGGCTTCTGCTTTTCTTCAGCGGAAATCCCGCGAAGGCACCGGCAGGGTGCCGAGCAGGTCGCTGAGGTCTTCCAGGTGGCCGGCGATCAGGTGTTCCACGCCATCCACCCGCTCCCAGCGTCCGCGCACCGCGAGCAGCCGCGATTGCAGCAGCGGCTTGCGCTGGCGCACGGCCAGGTCCGGCCAGACGATCACGCTGACCATGCCGTGCTCGTCCTCGAGGTTGACGAAGACCGTGCCCTTGGCCGTCTCCGGGCGCTGGCGCTGGGTGACCAGCCCGGCCACCCGGACGCCGCTGCCGTGCGCGCGACCACGCAGTTCGCGCGAACCGAGGATGCGCCGCTGCACCAGGCATTCGCGCAACAGCGCCAGCGGATGGGTACGCAGGCTCAGGCCGGTGCTGCGGTAGTCGGCGAACAGTTCCTCCGCTACATGCGGCATCGGCAATTCCACCTCCACCTCGGCCGGACTGCCGGGCAGCAGCGGCCGACGCTGCTCGATCCCGGCCACCGCCCAGCGCGCGGCGTTGCGATGGCCGGCCAGTGAATCCAGCGCACCGGCCTCGGCCAGCGCAGTGCGCGCCTTCGCATCCAGCCCGGCACGCAGGCACAGGTCGGCCACGTCGGCAAAGGGCCTGCCTGCGCGCGCGGCCATGATCGCGCGGGCCGCTTCCTCCGGCATCCCGGCCACCTGGCGCAGGCCCAGGCGCAGCGCCGGCTGGCCGCCATCGTCCACCCCGACCCGCGGGCCGCCGCCTTCCAGGGTGTTGTCCCAGTCGCTGCTGGCCACGTCCACCGGCCGCACTTCGATCCCGCCGCGCCCATCGCGTCCACGCCGCGCGTCCTGCACGATCTGGCCGGGCGAATAGAACCCCATCGGCTGCGCATTGAGCAACGCGCAGGCGAAGGCCGCCGGTTCGTGCCGCTTCAGCCAGGCGCTCGCGTACACCAGCTTGGCGAACGAAGCCGCATGGCTCTGCGGGAAACCGTAGGAGCCGAAGCCCTTGATCTGCTCGAAGATCTGGTCGATGAACGCCGAGGAGTAACCCTTCTTCTCCATCAGCCCGCGGATGCGCACCCGATGCGGCTCCATGTCGCCGCCGCGCCGCCAGGCCGCCATCGAACGGCGCAACTGGTCGGCCTGCGAGGCGGTGTAGCCGGCATGGATCACCAGTTCCATCACCTGCTCCTGGAACAGCGGGATGCCCAGGGTGTGGCCGAGGATCTGCTCCACGTCGCCGGAGGGATAGCTCACCGGCTCCTTGCCCATGCGCCGGCGCAGGTAGGGGTGGACCATGCCGCCCTGGATCGGCCCCGGGCGCACGATGGCCACCTGCACCACCAGGTCGTAGAACGTCGCCGGCCTCAGCCGCGGCAGCATGCTCATCTGCGCCCGCGATTCGACCTGGAACACGCCGACCGTGTCGGCGGCCTGCAGCATCGCGTAGGTCGGCCCGTCGCCGGGTGGCAACTGCGCGATGTCGACTTCGAACCGGCGATGCTCGCGCACCAGGTCGATCGCCTTGCGGATGCAGGTCAGCATGCCCAGCGCCAGGCAGTCGACCTTGAGCATGCCCATCGTCTCCAGGTCGTCCTTGTCCCACTGGATGATGGTGCGTTCGGGCATGGCCGCGTTCTCCACCGGCACCACCGTGTGCAGCGGCGCATCGGAAATCACGAAGCCGCCCACGTGCTGCGACAGGTGGCGCGGCCGGCCCTGCAGCATCCGCGCCAGCGCCAGCACCTTGCCCAGCAGCGGATTGTCCGGGTCGAAGCCGGCCTCGCGCAGGCGCTGCTCCATCGATGCTTCGCCGTTGCCCCAGCCGAAGCACTCGGCCAGCAGCGCGATCTGGTCCGGCGGCAGGTCGAAGGCCCTGGCCACGTCGCGCACCGCGCTCTTGCCGCGGTAGCGGATGACCGTGGCCGCCAGCGCGGCGCGGGCGCGACCGTACTTGCGATAGACGTACTGGATCACCTCCTCGCGGCGCTCGTGCTCGAAGTCCACGTCGATGTCCGGCGGCTCGTTGCGCTCTTCCGAGAGGAAGCGTGCGATCAGCAGCCGGGTCTCGTCCGGGTTCACCGCGGTGATGCCCAGCGCGTAGCACACCGCCGAGTTGGCCGAGGAGCCGCGGCCCTGGCACAGGATGTGCTGCGAGCGGGCGAAGCGGACGATGTCCTGCACGGTCAGGAAGAAGGCCTCGTATTTCAGCTTGGCGATGAGCGACAGCTCCTCCTCGATCGTCGCCCTCACCTTCGGCGATGCGCCTTGCGGCCAGCGCTCGCGCATGCCGGCTTCGGTCAGTTCGCGCAGCCAGCTGCCCGGCGTGTGCCCCTGCGGCACCAGTTCGGCCGGATAGTCGTAGCGGGCCTGCTTGAGATCGAAGGTGCAGCGCCGCGCCAGCGCCGCGGCCGCCTCCAGCAGCGCCGGCGGATGGATGTTGGCCAGCGCCCGGCGCGTGCGCAGGTGGCGCTCGCCGTTGCGAAACAGCACGGCGCCGCATTCGGCCAGCGGCAGGTTGTGGCGGATGGCGGTGACCGTGTCCTGCAGCACGCGGCGGCGGCGCAGGTCCATGTGCACGTCGCCGGCGGCCAGCGCCGGCATGCGCAGCTCCCCGGCCAGCGCCAGCAGCTGGCGCAGGCGCGCGGCATCGTCGCGGTCGCGGTGCAGTTCCACCACCAGATGGGCGCGGTCGCCGAACACGGACTGCAGCCACCCGCCCTGCCCCGGGTCCGCCCCGGCGCCGGGAATCCACAGCGCGAACAGGCCGCAGTCCCTCCCGGCCGCGGCGATCACCCGCTCCACGTCCGCACGCGACAGCCGATACGCCCCCTTCCCCGCACCACGCCGGCCGAGGGTCACCAGTTCGCACAGCCGCGTGTAGCCCTCGCGCGTCTGCACCAGCAGCACGCACTTCAACCCGCACGCCAGCACGAACTCGCTGCCCACCACCAGCCTCACCCCACTGGCCTGCGCCGCCTCCCAGGCGCGGACGATGCCGGCCAGCGAGCATTCGTCGGTGATCGCCAATGCCTCGTAACCGCATTGCGCCGCGCGCGCGAACAGGTCTTCGGCGCTGGAGGCGCCACGCAGGAACGAGAAGTCCGACAGGCAGTGCAGTTCCGCATAGGCCGGCAGGTCATCGTCGGCGAGTGCATCGTCGTTGGCTGCCTGCGCATGGGAGAAACATCCGTTCACGCGAACCAGCCATGCAGCATCCAGCCCTGGCTGCCGCCCGCCGGCAGGAACGCCCAGGCGCGCTGGCCGCGTCCGGTCCGGACCACGTAGTAATCGCGGCGTGCATCGCCTTCGTCCCACCAGCCGCTTTCCAGGCGCTCGGGGCCGGACAGCACGCGCAGGCGCGGATCGTGCAGCGGCACCGGCTGCGGCAACAGCCACGCCGGCCGCGGCGGGCGCGACGGCGCTTGCGGCACGGCCAGGCCGTCGCCGGACAGGCGCGACCACGCGCGCTCGGGTCGCGGATCGTCGCGCGGCACGACCCGGTACACCGCCCCGTCGCCCAGCCGCGCACGCAGGCGCTCGCGCAATTGCGGCCAGTCCAGCGCCTGCTGCGGACGCTGCGCGAACAAGTCCTGCGCCGCGGGAACGAACGGCGGCAACTCCCTTGCCAGCAGGCGCAACGCGACCACCGGCTGTTGCAGCTGCACCCGTTCCAGTCGCGCACGCGCCAGTTCGAACAGCATCGTCGCACTGCGCTCGGGCGCCAACAGGCCCACCTCCATGTCGGCATGGCCGCGCTCGTGTTCCAGGCGCACCACGAAGCGCTGCACGCCACCGTCACGGATCGACAGGTGGGTGCACAGGTCGCCGACCAGGCGGCGCAGCGGGAACAGCAAGGCGGCCTGGGTCTCCACCTCGTAGCCCAGTTCCACCCGCGCATCGAAATGATCCGGTGGCTGGTAGCACTCCAGCGGGTCGTCGGCCTGCCCATACAACCTGGCCAGGTGATCGAGCAGCGGCTGGCCGAAGCGGCGCCGCAGCGATCCGGAAGGCAGCGCGCGCAAGCTGCCCAGGTCGCGCACGCCCATCCGCTGCAGGCGCACGCCGGCATCGCCGGGCAGGGCCGCGCGTCGCACCGGCACGCCATCGAGCAGGCGCGGCAAGGCTTGCGCCTCCATCACCGCCATGCCGTCGCGCAGGCCGGCCAGCACCCGCGCCGCGCGCGGCGTCGGCGCCAGCGCGATGCGGTGGCGGAAACCCAGCTGGTCCAGTTCGTCGCGCAGGCGTCGCTCGAACTTCGGCCACGGCCCCAGCAGGCGGAAGCTGGCGCCGGCCTCCAGCACGATGGCCGACGCCCACTGCGCACTCACCAGCGAGCTGTGCCGGTACGCCCAGGCGGCGAGGAAGCGCTGCCAGCGCGCCACCTCGCCGGCATCGTGCTCGACCATCGCGAACTCCGGCAGCAGCGCGTGCGCGGCGACCAGGCGCATGCCCGGTGACAACCCCGCCCGCGCCGCCGCGTCGTTGACCGCATGCAAGGTGCGCAACTGCGCCGGGCCCTCGACCAGGGCCAGCGGCGCATCCGGATCGGGATGGCGACGCAGCACCGCGTCCAGCGCCAGCTGCGGCAACAGGATGCAAGCCCACAGCATCAGCGTGCGCCCCGTCGAACGCGGTCGGCGCGGCGTGCCGGATTCCACGGCAGCGGGCAGCAGTCGGTGAACACGTCAGTGCGCCAGTCGCATCAGGCCGGCAGGCGGTTGCCCGCCCCGGCACTTGAGCACGCGCCAGCCGTCCTCCTCGGCCAGCAGGCGCAGCGCGGCCGGCGAAGCGTTGCAGGCATGGCGCCGGTCGCGCAGCACGAAGCCGCAGCAATCGCCGGCGTCGGCGGCCACCTGCAGGCGTCGCAGCGCACGCTCGTCGCTGCCCGGCGGCCAACCCAGCACCGCAGCGCAGGCACCACTGCGCAGGCATTGCTCCTGCGCCCACAACGCCTGCCGCGGCGCGGCCTCGACCACCTCCAGCATCGCCAGGTCGATGCCTGCGGCCTGCCAGGCCGGCGCATACGGGAGGCACGGCGGCGCGACCAGCACCACGCGCGCACCGGTGGCGGTCATCCGCGCCAGCGCCGGCAGCAGCAACGACAGTTCGCCCGCGCCCACGGACGGCAGCAGCAGTTCGGTCAACGCACGCCGCGGCCAACCGCCCTGCGGCAGCGAGGCATCCAGCGCGGCATGCCCGGTCGGTTCGCCATTGCCGCCGCCAGCCACGGCCTGGCGACCGGCATGCCACAGCGTGCGCGCGGCCAGCATCGACTCGAGGGCCACTTCCCTGCCCATCTCAGCCCCGTCGCACCAGGCCGCAGTACACGCCCTCGACGGCGAAGTCCTGTCCCGGCCCGACCTCGATCGGCGCATGCGCCGGATTGCGTGGCAGCAGCACGATCCGCCGCCGCCCGCGTTGCAGCCGCTTGATCGTCAGCTCGCCGTCCACGCGCGCCACCACCACCTGCCCGTCGCGCGCCTCCGGTGTGCGCTGCACACCGACCAGGTCGCCGTCGAGGATGCCGTCGCCGATCATCGAATCGCCCTGCACCCGCAACAGGTAATCCGGCCGCGGCGAGAACAGGCGCCGGTCCAGCCACAGCTCCGCCTCCGCATCGGCGGTGGCACCCAGGCGGGCCGCGCCCTCGGCACTGATCGGCACGCCGGCGGCGACGCGTCCCAGCACCGCCAACGGCAGCAGGTCGGCCCGGCCACCCGGCAGGCCCAGGCCACGCTTGCGTCCGGGCGCCTGCTCCAGCCAGCCGTCGGCCACCAGCGCCTGCACATGCTTGAGCGCCGCATTGCGCGAAGCGAAGCCGAAGGCCTGCGCGATCTCGGCCAGGCTGGGCGCCCGCCCGGCGGCCAGCTCGCGGTGCAGGAAGGCCAGCACGGCGGCGCGCCGGGGCGGCAGGTCGGAAGGGGTTCCGGGGGAATCGATGGCATCCATAGTGGACATTTGTACACCTGTCGGTCGCATCAGGCGAGATGCCGGCGACCAGCTCAGGGCCGCTCCGGCCCTGGGGCCCTCCCCGGGTGCTTGCACCGGCTTCCGTCCGGGCGCAATATAACTATCGTTATAACCATGAGGCCGCCCACATGAAGCTCAAGATCACCACCGTCGGCAACTCCGCCGGGATCATCCTGCCCAAGGAACTGCTGTCCCGCCTGCGCCTGGAAAAGGGCGACGAACTGCATGCGCTGGAGACCCCCGACGGCATCCGCCTGACCGTGTACGACCCGGAGCTGGCGCGGCAGATGGANGTGGCCGAGGAAGTGATGCGCAAGCGCCGCACCCTCCTGCACAAGCTCGCGCAGTAGGAGGCTCGCCATGATCACCTGGATCGATCGTCGCCTCGCCCTGGCCATCCACGACCGCCAACTCGCCGAGCACGGTGGCGGCAGCGGCGTGCGCGATGCCGCCCTGCTCGACTCCGCCCTCGCCCGCCCGCAGCAGCGCGAAGCCTACGGCGACCCGCCGCCGGACCTGGCCGACCTTGCCGCCAGTCTCGCCTACGGCCTGGCACGCAACCATCCGTTCGTCGACGGCAACAAGCGCACCGCTGCGGTGGCCTGCGAAGTTTTCATCATGTTGAACGACGCCACGCTCGAAGCCGACGACCTGGATCTCTATCCCCAGTATCTCGGCCTGGCCGATGGCTCCATCGAAGAAGCCACCTTCGCCGACTGGCTACGCCCTCGCATCAAATCTGCGCATGGCGGCCATGTGCAGGAGCAGCGCGCCGCTTACGGGGGCTGAATCGAGGTCGCTCCTGCCAGGCCCGGTCGAACAACGCCTCCAATACAGCCTGCGTACTCCGCAATCGGAATACTCGTGGCGGCGAGCCGGTAGCCGGGGGAATTCGCGCCGGATTCTGGCCGCGGAAGCCCTCCAACATGAACGGCACGACATTCCCGGTTTGCATTTGTGCCGCCACGCGCCTACCGTGGCCGGGCTGAGTTACAAGGGTCACCGAATCGTGGCCCGATGCCGTAGACAAAGTTCCACCGCACCGTTGCACCCGCTTCCCTCCTTGCAGCCAGCTTCCTGCCGCGTACGCGGCTTCCATTGCTTTGCTCCAAGGAGAAACAAATGTCCCAGATCCAGACCGGTACCGTGAAGTGGTTCAACGACGCCAAGGGCTTCGGCTTCATCACCCCGGAAAGCGGCCCCGACCTGTTCGTTCACCACAACTCCATCCAGTCCTCGGGCTTCCGCAGCCTGCAGGAAGGCCAGCGCGTGCAGTTCATCGCCGTGCAGGGCCAGAAGGGCATGCAGGCCGACAAGGTCCAGGCGCTCTGATTCCAGCCCTCACCGGCTGACGGAAAAGCCCGGCTCACGCCGGGCTTTTTCTTGTCCGGCCTGCGTGCATGGCGGAATCGCGCGCGTTTTCCACCTTTGGATTTCGCATTCGCGCGACTTTGCGCGAACTCTGGGAACACCTCCGCCAGCGGCGCCGCATCCGGCAGGATGTAGAACACCCCACCCCGCTCGAACGTAGGACGCAAGATCAGCTCGTAAAACCCCGGCGAGACGTTGATGCAGCCGTGGGTGATGCGGTTGTCGTCGGGTGAAGGCGATGCCAGGCGTTCGGCGCGCCTCTCGGCCGGGACGCCCGTAGCGGTGGGGTGGATGGAGACCGCCGAATCGTAGTCCACCCACAGCACGCGCCCGGCATCGATCGACGGGCCGAAACCGCCCACGAAGCGACCGGCAGGCGTCGTGCGATCCCGGCCCGGAATCCCGCGAAGCGCGAGGCCGGCGACGCCGGGGGCCGTATGGTCGCCGATCGCCGAACCAAACAACCCGGGTGCCGCGCCGCGCAGCCGGCCGTCGCCGCCGAACACCAGGATCTGTGCGGCAGCCTTGTCCATGATCGCGAACGGATAGCCGTGGTTGTCCCGGGTTGCGACAACCCAGCCGGCGAGCTCAATCACCGTGTCGGACACTTCCTGGTCTGGCGGAAGCTGGTCGTCGGCCGCCGCCGGTTGCGCGACGGCAGCCTCGGCGCTGGCCACGCCGGAGCTTGCGAATGCCAGCGCCAACGCCAGCACGCACCCTGTGACCCGGATCGCAGGGTGCATGCAGGTGCCGACGGAACGGCTTGTTGGCAAGATCGACTAACCGCGCGGCGTGCGGCGTGGCGCAGCTTCCAACTGCCGGACGCGGCTTTCCATCTGATCCAGCCGCTGGTTGGCCTGCTGCGCCGATTGATTGGCGGATTCGGCGCTCTGCGCCGCGCCCTGCACCTTCGCGTCGAGGTGATCCAGGCGCGTGTTGATCCTGGCGAAGTCGTCGTCATAGGTGGCGCAGCTGGCAAGGCCCAGGGCCGCGACGATCGCCACGCCGAGCGTACGCGCCGTTGTCAGATATTGTTTGGTCTGAAACATTCCATCTCTCCTTCTTCGTCCGGGGACCGGAATATGGCGGCGCTGTTGCCGGAGCCATGGTTCGGTTTCAGCCTATGTTGGACTGCGTGGATGGACTGTGAAGATGCGAAGGAACAATGGAAAAGCCCCGCTTTCGCGGGGCTTTCAGGCAAATCGCCGCAGCCTAGAAGGCATCAGACCTGGCCTTGGTCAACCTCGCGTCCAGAGACGCGAGGACTTCTACGGACTCCAAGTAGTGACCTGTCTCTCGCGCCCGTTCCCGCGAAGCCAGCCCACGCTGGATGAAAACCTCGCGTTGGCGGCCAAGCCGATCTGACTCGCGCTCTTCGCCGTGAACTTCATGCTCCTCGCACATAGCGGCCATCCTGCACTTGGGCGCGGCCCAAGGCAACGAGCATGTCGAGCAGTTGCGGCAGGCGCTTCTTCCACGGGCCGCGGGCGGTGAAACGGGCGGCGATCTCGTCCAGCGTCATCGGGTGGCTCTGGTGGGCCAGCACGTCGGCCACGACACGCACCTGTTCGACGGCTTCCTTCGGCCAGGGCGTGGGCTTGGTCGCAGCTGTTGGGGTCGCTGCCGGCTCGCCCGTATCGGTGGGTAGTTCGTCCTGCTCGGGTACACGCTCGCCGCCGACACGCGTGCCGGACGGGTTCTGGAATTCCGGACGCAACCAGCGCACCAGGCCACGCGCCTCTTCGGCCGCGCGCTCGGCGTTGAGCGCCACCAGGCGCTCCAGCACCGCTTCGCTGAAGGCGCGGCGGGCGTCCTCGCGGGTCTGTCCCTCGCCCGGCGCGTCGTTGCCGTGGGCCACGCGCAACAACGGCAGCAGGTCGGCCCAGCCGTAGGCGTCGAGCACGGCCGCGTCGAGTTCGTCGTGCAATTGGCGCAGAACCGACACCAGGCCCTGCTCGTGGATCGTGCGCTCCTTGGCCGTCAGCGCCTCGCCACTGCGCAGCTTCTCCAGCACGTTGTACATGCCGGTCAGGGTCAGGGTAAGGCCGGGATGGGCGGCCTGTTGGCATTTACGGTGGGTGTCGAGTTGTTCGCCAAGGCTGCGAATGCGGTCTGATTGCTCCTGCATAGTGATGGGGAAAGGAAACTTGTCGAAGCAATTCACCTGGTTGTAGCGAGGCCGATCTTCAAGCGTACCCCCGGCAGCCAGTGCCCATAGAACATGAACACTAGAGGACAGGACTCCAAGCGTCATCCCATCGTCAACCGCAACCGGAACAAGTCCTTGATCGGGCAAGGTCCTGTCCGGGAGGAACATAAACAAACGGTGCTTGGCTGTCATAGGGGTTACGACGTATCGCGACAGGCCAGCTACCGCCGCGCGGAACTCCGACCGAGGCTCTGCGAATAGCCACCACTTCTCACGATAGGAGGCCCGTTGGTTCTGATCCCGCTCGGGCTTCACGCGATCGAGCAGCCATTGGTAGATAGCAGGATGCTTGGACCTTACATCATCGAGATCGTGGCCGAAGAGATCTATCACATATACGCCACGCGCATCCTGCGTAAGATCTCTGCCATTAAAGAGCGACGCAATCGGTGCCGATCTCTGCACATCGAAAGCGCCAAACTCCCTCGCTCTTGCTTCATCGATAACAAAACCAGTGCCTACTAGCGTGATTCCGCGAAGCGCTAGGCCTCGATTGGATCGAAGAACTCTTGCGCCTACAACATCAGCTCCAACTGTGAAGTCAGGCAAAATGGTTCCAACTTCTTCCTGCAATCCGACTTCTACCTCGTAACTCCCCTGCCTTTCATCTACGACCTTGAATAGCCTGGAAATACCAACCTCCGAATCAAGTACGGACATAGTAATCCGCACAGCGGCACCGTCTGTCGTATCTACCCAAGGATGGTCTGCAATAGCAAAGCAGATGAACAGACCCTTCTCGCCTCTCTTCCCCGGTGCAATAGCACTCTCAACTACACGACGATTGAAAGACTGGCGGATTGAATTCGTGGTGATCAGACCAAACCGCATCAATTTTCCAAGGCGTGTCAATCGTGCCGCATTACTCCACCAGTGCATAACGAAGTCTGCGGACTCCGGTACGTCCATCCAAGCGCCGCGCAGCGCCTCCACATAGCCGTCTCCCAAGACCAAGCGCATCCGCTTATTGCCAATAAATGGCGGGTTCCCCACCACGAAGTCCGCTTCCGGCCACGCCGCCTTGCGCGGATTGACGTAGTGCTCCAACGGCACGCGAGCGGTCACGTCGGGAATCTGCTCGCCCGTGACGGGCGAGACCTTCATGGTCTTTCCGTCCCAGCGCGTCACCGGTATGCCGCGCTGGTCGGTGACGTACTCCACGCGGTCGTAGGCCAGCACTGCATCCCGGTTCTCGATGTTGCGGAAGTCTCGGATCACCGGGATCGGCGGATTGACGTCGCCACGGGTACGGAAATGCCATTGCAGGTAGCCGATCCACAACACCACCTCGGCGATGGCCGCCGCACGCGGGTTCAATTCGATGCCCAGCAGGTTGTGCGGGTCCACGGTTTCACCGCCAGCCGCGTCCGCGCGCTCGCCGGCCAGAGCCAGGCCGGTTTGCCGATGGCCCAGTTCATCTAGCGCGTTGAGTACCTCGCCTTCCAGACGCTTGAGGTGCTCCAGGGTGACGTAGAGGAAGTTGCCGCTACCGCAGGCCGGATCGAGTACGCGCACGCTGCACAGGCGGCGATGGAAGCGCAGCAGTTCGGTCACTGCCTCGTCCGTCTTGCCCTCCGCCGCCAGGGTAAGCGCGGCAGCCTGGGCGTCGCTCCACTCGGCGCGCAACGGTTCAATCACCGTGGGCAGCACCAGCCGCTCAACGTAGGCTCGCGGCGTATAGTGGGCACCGAGCTTGTGCCGCTCGCCCGGCTCCAGCGCCCGCTCCAGCAGGGTGCCGAAGATCGCCGGCTCCACATGCTGCCAGTCGGCACGAGCGGCCTCGGACAACAGGTCGATCTGCTCGCGAGTCAGCGGCAGGGTATCCGGTTGCTTGAACAACTTGCCGTTGAAGCGCAGGACGTCGCTAGCCAGAACCGCGGAAAACCCGCCCCTGTCCATGTCCTGCCAAAGCTGGGCAAGCATGCGCATGGCCACATCGGGCTGCTCACGATGGGTGACCAGCAATTTGCGGAAGCTCTCCGGCGGCAGCAGACGCACGTCCTCAGCGAACATCGTGAACAGGCAGCGCATCAGGAACTGCGCCACCGCCTCGGCGTCGTGACCGCTCTTCTCCAGCGAGCGTGCCAGTTCGGCCAGACGGGCGGCGATCTCGCGGGTAACCCGTGCCGATTCGCGACTGGGATCCAGCGACATCGGGTCCAGCCAGACCCGACGCAGGCGCTCGCGGATGGCCTCGTCGCGCAGATCGGCCAAGGCAATGCGGTGGCTCCGCGGATCGGGGAACGGGGTGTAGGTGCCGCCGGAGCGGCTGAATTCGGCATACAGCTCGATGCGGTTGCCCACGTCGACCACGACCACAAACGGCGGCCGCCCCTCGGCCGCAGGCAGCGCCCGCGCATAGCCCTCGGCCTGGCTGCGGGCGCGGAGCAGGGCCTCATCGAAGCCCTTCCCGCCCGCCCCAGCCTTGAGCTTCTTGGACTCCAGCACGAACGCCCCGCGCCGGTACAGGTCTATGCGCCCGGCGCTGGTGGCCCCGTCGCCGTGGGCGAAGGTGACCGGCCGCTCGAACATGTAGTCCTGCTCGGCCGTGGGGTGAGGCACGGGCACGCCCAACAGGCGGCACAGGTCGGCCAGGAAGCTCTGCGAGGCGGACAGCTCGGAAGCGCCGACCCCCGACCACTTGGCGATGAAACCCTCGGCGTCGTCCCTTTCGATCTGGTGCATCTGGGCTCCCCTAGTCGGGGAAGGCTAACCCACCTGAGGCTTTAGGTTCCAGAACACCGTAGGAGAAGTCGTCTTGGCCAGGGTGATCGGAACCGGGGACAATGGGGCCGCTTTCGGCCAAATGCGGACATTGGCCCGCAAGTCGGCGTTGCGCTTAAAAAAAGGAGTCAGGCGACACCCGATGGATCAACCGCCTTCCTCGGGTCCTGAAGCAGCCGCCTCGTGTCGCCAATTGCCGAAATTCGGGCCGCGTTGGTACGCGGTTGAGCCGCGGTCCGTGCCCGGTACTCGCTCAATGAGCTGTCGGTCAACGAGGCGACCGAAAATGTCCTTCACGATGTAGTCGGCAGGAATGTTGCAAATCACGCGAGCAGTCTTGTTTCGAATAGTTGCATTTGCTTCGAGGTATTCCAGAATAAGCGTTTCCGGTGAAGCCAACGGTTCGTGACGAATTGAGACGAGTACCGAGTTCTGCCTCTCCTCGATGATGGGCGGCTTCAATCCCAGCTTGCGCATTGCGGCGAACGCCGTATTCAAACCCTCTCCAACATCTTGATTCGGCGGCTCCGGAAACTTGTTAATTAGTCGAACGAGAGTCCCGTTTCGGGCGAAGCGCTCTTCGAGAATGTTGTCGGGTGTGATGTGGGCGGGCAAGCGACCGGGACTCTCGACTTCGATTCTGTTGTCGAAGACCCTGATGTGAATGTCGTCCGCGATGCTGTAGTCGCGGTGAAGAACCGCATTGGTGACAATCTCGTGAATCGCCTCTATGGGATACTCAACACGCTCGAGTCCGGCGTCGCCTAGGCGCCTTATCTCTTCAACGACCGCAATCGCCTGTCCCACCGCATTCCGAATTTGAGCGTAGCTGTGGCCTTCTACGGTAATGGGCACAAACGCCAAGGATTCGCGTGTTCCTGCGGCCTCTTTCGTGCGGTAGCGATAGACCTTGATTCCGCACCGCTTCGGCAGCAGTGCTTGCGGCTCTTCGCAAAAAAGCAAAGCGCCGGCGACAGTTGGTCGATTGCCCCGAAGGATCCGTTGCTTCGCCATCCATGCAACCGGTTCGGCACTCGGAACGACCTGAAGCATGAATTCCAAGCCAGGAACAGAATTTGTAATGATTTCGGGCTCTGCGTCGACCACTTCGGTCTCAAACGATGCCAGTCCTTTGACATATTCCAGGCGGCGCAATGCATCTTGCGTCGTGACCGGTAGGTTCTGTGCACCACGGCGCAGATAGACAATATTGTCTGAGGCGCACTTGATTTCCGCAGTCTTTCGAATCTGAACTTGGAGGACGAATCCGACGCACCCCCCGCAAGTCAGGAAGTTGTACTCGAAGTCGTTTCCAAGCGGGAAGAGCTCTTCGAACGGCTGGAGATGTCCATTTGCGTCTTCGACGCGAGGAAATCCACGCCAAGTCCGGGTTCCGGCGGCCTTATCCTCGTCGATACCGATATAGAGCTCGCCGCCATCGGCATTGGCGAAAGCTGCGAGGGTTCTTGTGAGCTTCCCCGGCGCGATATCGATGGCCTTCACGTCACCGAAGTGACCTTCTTCAAGCGAGAGAACAAGATCTCGCTGATGCTCCGTGATGTTTCGAACTTCGATGGGCATCTCTGTGTCGCCTGAATAGTATTTTTGCGACGAAATACTAACTCACCCAGTCGCAGAACGCAGCTTGATGTCCGCTTCGGGTCGGAAGCCGACGTACACGCGCTCGACATCCTCTCCCACAGGGGAGGCTAGTGACAAAGCCCCGCTTTCGCGGGGCTTTCCGATTAAGTCACTGAGTCCCAGCCTTCACCGGGACAACAATCAAGCAAACGGATCATGCAACACCATCGTGTGATCCCGATCCGGCCCGGTACTCACGATACTGATCGGACACCCTGCCAACTCCTCCAGCGCCCGCAGGTAAGCGCGCGCCGCCGGCGGCAACTCGTCCCACACCGTGATCCCGTGCGTGTTCTCGCTCCACCCCGGAAACTCCAGGTATACCGGCGTGCACTCCTCCCAGCCCTGCGCGTCCAGCGGCGCGTATTCGCTGCGCTTGCCGCGATATTCGTAGGCAATGCAGATCTTCAGCTTCTCCATGCCGTCGAGCACGTCGAGCTTGGTGATGCACAGGCCGCTGATGCCGTTGATCGCCACCGCGCGCTTGAGCGCGACGATGTCCATCCAGCCGCAGCGGCGCGGGCGCCCCGTCGAAGCGCCGTACTCGGCGCCGCGGTCGCGGATGCCCTGGCCGATCTCGTCGTCCAGTTCGGTCGGGAACGGGCCGCCGCCGACGCGGGTGGCGTAGGCCTTGGCGATGCCCAGCACGTAGTCGATCGCGTCGGCACCGACACCCGTCCCGGCCAGCGCGCCGCCGATGGTGGTGTTGGAACTGGTGACGTAGGGATAGGTGCCGTGGTCGATGTCCAGCAGCGCGCCCTGCGCGCCTTCGAACAGCACGCGCTTGCCCTGCTTGCGCAGCTCGTGGCAGATGCCGGCCACGTCGGACTTCATCGGCTGCACGTATTCGCCGAAGGCCAGGGCCTCGTCGAGGGTCTGCTCGAAGTCCACCGCGTCCACGCCCAGGTACTTGGTCAGCACGAAGTTGTGGTAGTCCAGCGCGGCGCGCAGCTTCTCGGCGAGCTGGTCGGGATAGTGCAGGTCGGCGATGCGAATGCCGCGGCGCGCGACCTTGTCCTCGTAGGCCGGGCCGATGCCGCGACCGGTGGTGCCGATGGCGTCCTTGCCGGCGGCCTTCTCGCGCGCCTGGTCCAGGGCGATGTGGTACGGCATGATCAAGGGCGCGGCCGGGCTGATCTTCAGGCGGCTGCGCACTTCCACGCCGGCCGATTCCAGTTCGCCGATCTCCTTGATCAGGGCTGCCGGCGAGATCACCACGCCATTGCCGATGAGACACAGCGCATCCTCGCGCAGGATGCCGGAGGGGATCAGGTGCAGGACGGTCTTCTTGCCGTTGATGACCAGGGTATGGCCGGCGTTGTGGCCGCCCTGGAAACGCACGACCGCGCCGATCTCCTCGGTGAGCAGGTCGACGATCTTGCCCTTGCCCTCATCGCCCCACTGGGCACCGAGGACGACGACTGACTGGCCCATGGCCTTGACTCCTTGATCTGGCGGCCATCGGGGCCGCGGGATGGGCCGTGCCGGTTTGCCTGCCCTGCCCCGTGTGAAACGCCATCGGGGCGCTTGCGGGCATGGCGGGGTCGCCGACACGGAAAAAGCCGGACGGGGTGTCAGGCCCCGGCCGGCTTTTCGGCATTATCCGGATTTTCGGGGCCGGGGCCACTTCGCCCTCGTCCGCGGGTCAGTCGGCGTTGTAGACCGGCTGGCCATCGACCCAGGTGGAGCGGACCTTCAGGTCGTCCAGGCCTTCGGCGGGGATCGCCAGCGGGTCGCGGTCCAGGACCACGAAGTCGGCGCGCAGGCCCGGCGCCAGGCGCCCCACTTCGCCCTCGTCGTGGGCGGCCCAGGCGGCAGCGGCGGTGAACCCGCGCAGGGCCTCGGCGGCGGTCAGCTTCTGCCCGGGCAGCCAGCCGCCCGGCGGGTGGCCGGCGCGGTCGGTGCGGTTGACCGCGGCAAACAGGCCCAGGCGCGGATCCACCGACTCCACCGGGAAATCCGAACCCAGCGCCAGCGGTACGCCCAGGTCGAGGAAACGGCGCCAGGCATACGCCCCCTCCAGGCGTTCGTGGCCCAGGCGGTCTTCGGCCCAGGGCATGTCCGAGGTGGCGTGGGTGGGCTGCATCGAGGCGACCAGGCGCAACTGGGCGAAGCGCGGGATGTCCTCGGCGGCGACCACCTGCGCATGCTCCACCCGCCAGCGGTGGTCCGGGCGCGCGCCCTTGCCGCGCAGTGCATATTCGTAGGTGTCCAGCACGATCCGGTTGCCGCGGTCGCCGATGGCGTGGGTGGCCACCTGCACGCCGCAGTCGCGGGCCTTGATCACCGCCGCGCCGAANGCGGCCGGGTCGGTGACCAGCAGGCCGCGGTTGCCGGGATCGTCGCTGTAGTCGGCCAGCANGGCGGCGCCGCGGCTGCCCAGGGCGCCGTCCATGTACAGCTTCACCCCGGTCATCTGCAGGCGGCCGCCATCGTGGCGGTAAAGACCCTGCGCGCACAGGT
>Ga0056911_1000179_pt1 | contig 45193 bp, 19 predicted proteins | sample EBPBio132013_DNA_FD_55022 | JGI IMG/M metagenome (GOLD analysis project Ga0056911, IMG submission 55022) | Wastewater treatment Type I Accumulibacter community from EBPR Bioreactor in Madison, WI, USA - Reactor 2_5/13/2013_ DNA | ecosystem: Engineered > Bioreactor > EBPR > Anaerobic-Aerobic >... | reverse complement strand
GGGGGATTTAAGGCGGCGGTTTAGTGCTACAATAGTAATAATGATAATAATACAAATAATAATCAAGTAATTACGATAATTACTGTGGTATCCTTGTAGAGGTTTAGAGGGTGAGAGGTGCTGAAAATGGGCAGAGGTCCGGTGATTGAGCAAGATGAGCTATTTGAGGTAGCGAACCGGCTGGAGGCAGAGGGCAAGGACGTAACGGCCCTGGCACTTCTTGAGGCTTTGGGGCGCGGAAGCCTGACGACCATCTATAAGCACCTGGAGGTGTGGAAGACGGCGCGGCCCGCAAAGGCGGCGGTAAGTAATAGCGAGATGCCGGACAGAGTAAAGAGCGCTTTCATGGTCGCCTGGCGGGAGGCATCGCAGGAAGCGGCAATTGCGGTAGAGGAAGCGAAGGAAAAGGCGAAAGAAGAGGTAGCCGCAGCCTTGAGGCAGTTTCATGGAGCGCTTGAGGCGATAGCGAAACTGGAGAAGGAGCGGGAGGAAGACGCCGATCAGATCGAGGCGTTAAATGAACAGGTGGACAAGTTGAGCCAGGACGTAAGCAGCCTTGAGGCAAGTAACGCCGGGCTCAAGGCGCAGAGTGAAGCCCAGGGCAAAGACCTGGAGCGGCTGCAAAAGGAGCTAGCGAAGGCGCAGGACGAGCGGGACCAGAGCATGAAGGAAGCGGCTGAATTAAAAGGGAGGCTGTCTACCCTGGAGGCTCAAAACGCAGAGCTGATGACAGCAATTAAGGGGTCCAAAGACCGCTAGTTATCTTCCTCTTCCTTGATAATTGCTATAAACTCACGCAATTTTTCGATCAGTTGCTTCACGTCCTGTTTGCCAATAATTACTGTTTGATCCTCTTCGCCTCGAAATGGAACAGTTATTGTCACAAGGTCAGCATTCGGAGAAATCTTGATTCTCCGTCTGTAAAAGGGAGCAATTATTTCGCCGTAGTCCAGTAAAGACCCCAAAGCTAACGAGTCCATCTTGTGTGATTCCTAAATCTATGAATTGTTTGAACTGTTTTTCCTGCGCCATGAACCTAAATCTTCCCCTCGTTTGCTAGGCGCCAATACTGATAGCCAAAGGCTGTAAGCCTGCACGATTTGGAATTGATTGCGGCGAAATACATATGTTCTTCATCTACGGGAGTAACAAGACCAACGCTTTCAAATTTTTGTAAGTCTTTGAATATAGCTACGTTTTCAGGTTTTGCTGACTCATGAGTGAATTCGTAACTAGGATCTAGATTGTGTTCAGAGTTTGGCGTATCAAAGTACTGGGTTAGTTTTCGAAGTTTCTCTTGTGGGACTTTCGGGATGATTTTTCTGATAGCGGCAAAGCTAGAAATATTGGTTTTGAAAACCGGGCGTTGGTCCCAGGCTCCAAGCGCTTCGTCAACATAAGCATAAAGAGAGCCCGGTGTTACGTTTCCGCGAAGATCCGCCGCCCCACCAGAAAGACCGTCTAGCAAAAGGGACGTAAAGACGCTTTCATCTCCATAAGCGATTGCTACTTCGTTACTGCGACTGGCTGTTAGTACTGATAAGCCTTCTGTGACTTGTGAGGCTGAATTGCTGGCGATTGCTGGTGACGCCATTGCTCCTGAATGACAGCAATCCAAGATTACAATCCTATTGCGCGCCTTGGAATTATTTGCCAGTACGAGAATCTCATCCATTGAGACTCCTTCGTCGTACTTACTTGCATCAACTGTGACGAGGTAGCCGCCAGTACTCTTGAGAAAGCCATGGCCGGAAAAGTAAAGCAGCGCCATTTCTGGATCTCCGCTAAATAGCTCCTCCGCGAGCTGTCTGACTTCTGGTCGGTTAAGGTCGGTCTCTACTCGCACCGCAAAATTTGGTGAGCCGTCGCCGTTCCGCTCAATTGTTTGAGCAAACCGAGTAGCATCCTTAATGCAGCTCGTGAGTGGCGAAGACGGGTAGTTGTCTATTCCAATTGCAAGGGCTTTTCTCAATGTGATTTACCTGACCTTAGAGAGAATCGATGAAGTTCTTGATGTTGTCCCAAGTCCAATTCACGACTTTAACGCCGTCAAACTCTTTTGGAAGAGTTGAGGGCTTATCGTCTGAGTTTGTATAGATGCCTCTAACAGGTACCTTTTCCTCTTTGCCGCAATTAACTTCCCAAAGCTGTCCTGTGGCATTTTTCGTGTTTTTGCTTACCAAGGCAATCATGCCATCGCAGCCCTTGATTTTAGTTCTGCACTGGGTTTTCCATTTTTCGTCCCAAGGTTCCTTGACTGACATATCAGTAAATTCAAAAGGGCTGTTTTCGTTTTTGGCCTGTCCAACCAGAAAATCTCGGTATGTGGAATCCTCAACAGCAAAACTGATGAACACTCGTTTCTTAGCCATCGGAGCACCACCTTTTGAAAGATCGATCAGACAGGAATTAGAGTATCTACTTGACCTGTAGCATTAAAGTAAATGTGTCTAATTTTCGCGGTTCAGAAGCCCCTGGCCTGATTTACGGTCAATCGGCTAAGCCGTGCATTTTGCCCAGATAGCTTAAGACTTGCTGCGTGCAAAGCAGAAAGCGCCCCTTGCAGCAGGGCTAGTGGTACCCCGCCCGCCCCGAGGGGGCTACCGCCGCACGACTCGTAACTAATTTGGTTTTGATGGAGCCCGCTTATGGTCGTGCTGTGCCGGGGTGTAGCGACTACTCCGGGCGGCGCGGCGGCGAGTGGGAAACGAGACAAGACGGTCGAAGCCGCGCAGCGCCCTTACGCAGTAAGGCAGGATAAAGAGCGTAAGCTCAGAGTGTAAAAAAGCCAATTATATTGAGGTATGGCGTAAGCTCAAGTATGAGCAGCCCAGAAACGTAGGCTAAGGCGTTAAGATATAGGTAGGGATTATTGTATAGGAAATGCAGGCAAAGATCATGCCAAGAGTGAGAAAACCGGGGTCAGAGCCCCGCCAAACCCCCCAGTTAAACACCCGGCTGGCGGCCGAAGACCTGGCGAAACTGGAAACGGTGTGCCGGGTGGAAGGCAAAACCAAAACGGAGATCCTGAGAAAGGCGGTCTTGAAGTACCTGGACGGCTACGAGCAGAAAGCCGAAGAAGCGAAACGCGACAGGCTGGCCGAAGCCATCGAGACCATGGCGGAGGCGATCAGGCTACTGGGGGCCGACCAGAAGAAAGGGACCGAGAGACTGGCGAAGATGACAGCGCGGGTGATGATGGACATCGGAATAGTGAACCAGGTGTTTTATAAGCGGGCGGCAGAAGACGAAAGGGACGAGCTATGGGCAGCAGCCAGGCAGTCGGCCGCCGATAGGCTGAAGCACAAGCGGAAGGGCGGAGACCCGGAAGCGACGGAGATTATGGAAAATGCGCTCAGTAGCGAAGCATAGCTATATAAAAGGGGCGAGCGGCAAGGCCAGGGCAAAGGCGCACGTTAACTACATCCAGTACAGGCGCGGGGAAGACCGGGAAAACGGTCAGCCCCGGGAGTTTTTCAGCCAGGACAAGGACCGGATACAAGGGCGGGAAGTAAAGCAAGACCTAGATAGGGAAGGGCGCTCAAAGGTCGTGGTTCACAAGGTTATTTTGTCGCCTGGTGTCCAAGGCGTAGACATGCAGCGCTACACAAGAGAAGTGATGAAAGAAGCCGGGCGAGAAAAAGGCTTAGACCTCAACTGGCGGGCGGTTGTCCACAAAAATACAGACCACGATCATGCCCATGTCGTTGTTTTCGGCAAGGATAAAAATGGGCGAGAGGTGACCTTTGACCGGGACGACTATGCAAAATTCAGAGAAGCCGGTGACAGGTACCTAGAGCGTAATCATTACTATGAGCGGTTCTTAGCCAGGGATGTGGACCGGCAGATGAAGCACGGGCACGAGCGGGACCGTGGAGATAACCTGTTTGAGAAGCTTGTAGCGGACCTGAACAAAAAAGGACCGGAGCAGCAGCGGGAGCAAAAGCCCTACAAAGCCAAGGAATGGGACAAAGAGAAGGCAATAGAACACCTGCCAGAACGCGAGAAAATAGAGCGGGACGGCGAGACTTACAGCAAGTATTCCAAGCTCGATGACCTGAAGGAACTAGCCGAAAGGCTCAAGCACGGCTCCACAGAGCGAGTAGACGACGAGCAATACAAGAAACTAGGGCAGTGGATCTGGACGAAGGAAAGAGCCGGTGATGACCACTACGAGCGCAAAGCGCGGGCTAAGTGGGACAAGAAAGAAAAGAAAAAAGAGCGAGATCCACATGAGGCGGAGCGGGAATTTAAGAAGTTGGACAAAGACCTGAAGCGGTCATTTAGGGAAATGGACCGAGGTAGCGGGGATTTCGGCAAGGGCTACAAGCAGCGGTTGCGGGAAGCTCAGGGTAGGCTAGCGGGCGAGCACGGGCATTACACGAGCGCCCAGGAGGCGCAGAGGCTGAAAGACCTGATGGAAAGATTTCCAGACCGAGCGGATGACTTCCAGAAGCAGCTAGACGACCTGAAGAGGTTCGACCAGGAGCAGATGCAGGAGCAAAGCCGGGCGAACAAGTGGAGAGATTTTGATTCGCTTTTAGGAGAAAATTGGAAGTCTCCGGAGCGGGATCGAGAAGGCAAGGAGCGGCAAGACCAAGCAAAGACCGGCCCGAGCCTGGAGCAGACAGCCGGGGAGCGGGCGGCCAATGACCTGGCGATAGGGAGGGTGCATGACCAGATGGCGGGTGACAAGACCCAGGAGTTAGACAAGGACCGGGACGAGCCGGAAATAGACAGGGGCGGAAGATAGGGCAGGATGCCGACAGCAACGATAACGCAGGAAGTACAAGCGCCGAAGGAGCGCATAGCGGAATTACTCCGGACATCTCTAGCGGCAGGCGGCTGGCGGGTGGAGCTTATCAACGAGGACTTATGCGAACTGGCCGCCAATCAGAACCGATCAGAGAGAGTATCGGGCGTAACCTGGAATTATGAATACAGATGTGTGGCGAGCTGGGAGCCGGACGGGGAGGGCGTCAAGCTCTACCTGGAAATACACGAAGAAAAGAACCAATGGACATTAGAGAACTGCAAAACCAAAGCACTAGACATAGTAAAGGCGGTATTGCAGAAGGCGGAGAAGCTTCAGAGGCTGGAGCAGGCGCGGCCGGTGCCGAAGCGCTACGGATCTGCCAGGTGGGGAACGCACCAGGACTTAGAGAAGGCTGGCTACTGGGGCGGGCATGAAGACCACCGGCGGTTAGTTCTAGGGCCAGGGTTTGATGACAATTACGCGACGCTCACACCAGAAGACAGCGTTAAACACGCCATAGTATGCGGACCTACAGGGAGCGGCAAAACGACAGCCGTATTCATTCCAAACTTATCAGAGCGGTTAGGCGCATCTGTAATCGTCACGGAAGCGACAGCAGGAGCGGAGCCGCCTGATCTCTACTCAAAGACGGCCGGGTACCGCCGGATGTGCGGAGACAACAGAATTTATTACTTCAACCCCGACGACCTGCACAGCGACAGGATTAACCCCTTAGATGTCGTTAACTCGTATGCGCGAGCTCAAGAACTTGCCCAGCTCGTAATAGAGAACACGACAAGCAAAAACAACTATGGGGACGACGTTTGGCCCAAGTCAGAGGCGAATCTATTAACTATCCTGATTGCACACGCGGCGGCAGAAAAGCAGCATCTAGGCTACATCCGGGCGCTACTGAGAGAAGGCCCGGACGGGCTAATGCCGATACTTTCAGAGAGCAAAGTAGAGCAGGTAAGGCAGGAGTACCGGGGCTTTTGCAACAACAGTCGGGAGGGCTTCAAGTACGGAGTATTCGCCGGGCTGATGCAGAGGTTAGGGCTATGGGTGAACCCCAGGATAGTAGCTCTGACTGAGAAGACGGACATAGACATAGAGGGGTTGCCGGGGCAGCTCTTTAGTTTCTACCTGGCGACACCAGCGCAAAAGACTCACCTGAAGCCGATAGCAGCGTTAATCTTCAATTTCATACTAGACCTGGCGCTGAACAAGGAGTTTAAGAACCCGCTGTATTTGAGCCTGGACGAGTTTACAAACTTCGGAATGATCCCGGGGATAGCGGAGAAGCTGAGCATCATACGGCACAAGAAGATAGGGGTCATGCTGGGCTTTCAGGACTACTCGCAGTTGCTTAAAGTGTATGGAAAAGACGACGCGACGCAGATGTTTAGCCAGCCGGGCACGAAGTTCTTTTTCAGGCCCAGGACGCTGGAAGTAGCAGAGAAAATATCGAAGATGGCAGGAATGACAACGGTCTATGAGCGGAAGATGACCAGCAGCGGGCACATACAGGAGCGCGAGAGCGGGCGGCCATTGATAGACCCGGGCGAGGTTCTGGCGTTACCGGAAGAAGAGATGATCGTGTTTACTCCGAAGTGTCCGCCGCTGAAGATGCCGAGATTCACATGGGAAGACTACAAGGATTCAATGGCAATACCGCCGCTTCCGAAAATGGAGGTAATGGTAGATGAGCGCCTGGTGAAGGAATGCAACGCTCTGAAAGAAAAAACGGAATGGCAGGAGCGAGGCGAGGAAATACGAAAACAAGAGCAAGAACAGAAGCCTAAACCGCAGGCAAAGCCAGAGCCCAAGCTGCAAAATAGTAGCAAGGGCGAACCGAAGAAGAACCGTAACAGATTCAAAGAAAAGCCAAGAAGACCGCAAAACGAGCAAGAACGGAGACCGGAGAAGCCCAAGCCAAGGGTGATAGAGCCGGAAGAACCAGGAAGCCCAGTAGAGAGAAATAAAGGCACCTCATACGATTAGAAAGAAGAGCAAAGCTGCAAGAAGCAGGCAAGGAGAGGGATATGGGCGCTGGAATAGTATTAGGAATAATCGCGGCACTGATAGCCGGAGCCGTGTCTAATGAGCTGATGCATGACCCGAACCGGGCATTTGGACCGGCGATACTGGTAGGTGGGGCGGTCTTCTGGTTCTTCAAAAATCAGGAAGACAAAGCCAACCAGGCGAGAGACAAGCCGACGGAGTTTCTTGTAAACGTAGGAATGGCGGAGGCTTTCGGGTTCGTCAAGCAAGTGCTGACGGAGAGTCACATGGGCGATACATGGTGGTCAATTAGGAGCATGGACCCGGAGGCGGGCAAGATAACCGCCATCATGAGCTGGAAGGAGTACATAGGGGACCAGATAGGGGAAGCATCCCGGCAGATTGTCCTTACAGCCAGTTTCTATCCGGGGCGCGAAGACAAGACCATGATTATCTTCCAGTGGGATGTAGTGTCGAGTTTCAACAGGAACCAGGCGAACCAGGTAATAGACCAATTCACGGCAGCAGTGAAGAACGGGCTGGGGGCGTAAGTGGTTTCCAGAGCGGCACTAATGGGAATAAAACAGGTGTTTTCAGAGAGGGCCGCCCTGGTGTCCAACAGAGAGAGCGAAGAAAAGGGCGATCTGAGGCTAGCGGGAAGCCCGGAAGTTGTCGCGATGCGGACAGCAGACGCCCAGGCAGCCAGAGGCGCCGGGGTCTCCGACGTGAAAGCGGCGCAGGACTTGAACCCGAACAGGCACAACGGGAGCGCCGGGGGCGACCAATTAGAGAGCATACAGATAATCGCCCTGGACGAAGGCGGCAAGCAGAAGGTAGTAGCGGAGCGGCAAAAGGAAGCGAAGCCGCAACCGGAGATAACGCCTGAGTATCTGAGAGAGAAGGCAAAGCAGCCAGACATCTGGGCTCAGAAGTTCGTTGAGGACATAGACAAAGCGGAGAAGCTACCAGCGCCGTACAAAGACGCCCAGATAGCCAAGGTCTTGAAAGACGCCGAAGCGGTCTACAGACCGAGGGGGCAAGCGGAGAAGCCGCAAGAAGCCCTAGACCAGATGGACACAGGCACACTATTGGCGCATGAGGTGAAGCGCAACCCAGCAGCCGAGCCAGTACAAAACCTGCATACATGGGCGAAGCAGCTACCGGAAGGACCGGAAAAGGAGCGCTACAGCCAATTAGTCAGAGACCAAATGGCGGAGCTGTCGCCGGAAGGGAAGGCTAGAGCCGAGCGGCTCGCGCAGGTCAGCCAGAAGATCAGGGCGGCGGGGCTCGATGAAGGCGGCGTACATGAAGCTGTAAAGCCCGACCAGGTAGTCTTGCAGGGTCATGCGAAGTATCAAGAGAACGAATGGGAGGGCTTTAACAGGCTCGACCCGAGGCAGCAAAGGCAAATAATCGAAGCGTTTGGCAAGGCGTCGGACATTGCCCAGGACTCTTACCAGAACCAGATCCAGGCGGTGGCGGAATCAGTACCGAAAGGGTTATACAACGTCGGCAAGGGTCTTTATGACAGCGCAATAGCCGCCGGGACATTCATGATAGAGGCGGCACAGCGACCGGAGAAGATACCGGAAGCGGCGCAGAAGCTAACAGAGAATCTATCAACGGCAATAATCAGCGGTGTAAAAGTCTCGCAGGTGATAGCCCGGTACAGCCAGGAAGTGGCACAAACTGGGGACTATAGCCGACCGCTAAGAGACTTACAGACAGTAACCACGCTTGCTAATGAGCGTTGGGAAGCCATGCCGCTAGAGAAGAGGACGGAGAAAGCCAGCGAGTTAGTAGCGGAAATGGGAGTAGGGTCGGTCATTGGAGCGGCTGACAGGCTGGCTAAATCGGGCAAGTTGATAGACGCCCTGGAGGACTTGGCCCAGTATGCAAAGGAACTAACAGCACCAGGGCGGGAGAAGGCTAGGCAGGCGCTAGGCGCGTTTCTCGATGATGTGTTTCAGCCCAAAGGGCTAACAACCAATGGCTTTGAGATGCCTATACCAAAGCAGCAGCGGGACATTGATGACCTGGTAATGCTGAAGAACAAAGGGCTTCCAGATGATGTTAAGCCTAGCGAGAAGGTCTCACTAACTGAGCGATTAACTACTGCCGGGTACCTTGAACCGGAAATCTTAGTGCCAAAGGAAGTCTATAAAGCTGCTTCGCTGCAAGGTTTTACACCAGAAGTGGTAGATCAAAAACTTCAGATAGTTGCTGAAGCCTTGCAGAATGCTTTCGCCAAGATAGGAAAATACGATCCTGGAAAACATGGATCAGAGAGGGCTTATGGCAATTTGTTGCACGAGCAAATGCGACAGAATCTGCTCAAGATTGAAGATACGGCTATTCATCCAGAAGCTAGTTATCTTAAGCAAAGCCCGGCTAGTTGGGGCAAATTGGGAACATCTAGAGTCGATGTGAGCTTGGGCGATAAAGACAAGCCATTCGTTTCGATCTGTTTGAAGACGCTGAAAGCGGTTCCTTCAGCCCAACAGGAGAGAGGTTGGGTTAGAAATCTGCCTCGACTCGAAGATGGAGAAGTGCCCCCACGACTCTACTTGAAGCTGCCAAAACCTGGAGAATAAGACCGTCATGACAGAGGATCAAAAGCCCGAAGTGTTGCAGGTGGACATGTATGTTCGCTTACCTGATCTTATCGATGGTCCGGTAAAGCGGGCTGATGGCGTGGAATTTCAGATCGGTGACAAGGTAAGGCATTCTGAAATGGGAGTCGGAAAAGTGGTTAGAGTTTGTCAGTATCAGACAGTAGGTCTGGCTTTGTACGTTGAGTTTGAGACTGGCAAGGAGAAAATTATTGGTATTGATTTTCTAGAAAAGCTACCCAACAGCGAAAAGAGCCCCGGCGGGGGCTCTTTGGAATGAAACAGTTTGGGTGTTATCGGACTAAAGTCGATAGATCAGGACGTCATAATATGGCTTGCCGTCCGTTCCTCTACCAGCTGCCTGCACAGTGAGCGTCTGGCCATCGGTACTGACTTGTCTTTGATAGCTACCTCTGAGTTCTGCGTTTTTCTTAAAAAAACCGATCGTAATGTTATCGTTGACTTTATAGGCTTCGATTGAATCTACATCATCTCTTCCCGTCACGACATGATCTTTGCCGTCATATCTGGCCGTGTAGCCCCATTCATAGGGTGTACCGTTCTTGACGCCCTTAACTGTGAGCTTGTAGCCGTCGCTGCCAACGGGCTCATATGCGCGATTTTCGCTGTCCGGTTGAAAATTTCCAGCGAAAATAGTTGAACCTACATCTAACTTCCAAGACTTTCCAAAAAGATTGCTCATTGTTTTCCTTCCATTGTGCAATACGCTGTAGTTTCCAGTCCGAAACCAAAGCAGAAATATTAGATATTGAAAGCAGATTCTAGTTGCTTTGTGTCGAAATATAAAAGTGCAAACTTGTGGAAATCTGCGCCGGTTGTCAGTTAACCCGTATGGGTGATTGACACCGCTCGGTACTAAATATGGTGCTAATTCTTTGCCCTCTCTTTGAAACCCCGCTATTTCAGAAGTGTGAAATGATTGTGTTCTGATTTTGTGGAAGGAGCCAAAATGCCAATAGTTAACACAATTACGCTGACCCTAACCCAGCAGCAGCAAATGTTTTTTCAAGCTCCTGCGATACCTCCCGCTCAATTTCCAAGCACCTTCGGAACGCTATATCTTTTGCGCCGGGACATAAACGACATGAAAGCAAACATGCCCAATGCTGCTATTTGGCCCAGGACAATGGCTGTGATGGCTGGAATAGATTTGGTTGCCAAATTTTTTGCTGATGACGACACAATCGGCGGAGTTGGCAATCGCTTTAAGGATTTCGCCAAACAGTACATTACCTCTGGCAATCAGACAGAAGCTGACCTTCTTTATCATCTGCGCAATTCACTACTTCATTCATTTGGGCTGTATTCGTCAAACAACAATGGGACAGTGGTTTATAGATTTACTGTTGCGCAAGATCCTCAAAATTGGCTACTCACGCAGAACCCGAGCAATGCGCAAAATTGGTGGGCAAATCTAACAGAATTAGATAAACGTTTTGAGGCGGCTGTAGTGCAGTACGATGCCGATATTACCGCTGGAAATCAGTCCTTCCCGTCAGGCCCCCGCGATATTTTTCAAAAGTATGGTTGGGTCAATATTGGCTAGCCTTGAGCGACCGAGAATATACTTTATGTTTCATCCCCTGCTGCCCGGCTCTGTAAGCCGCTTTCTGATGTCTCGGAGATAGGCCACAGCGGCCGTTTTTACCCCTGACTTCTCCGCCGCACGCTAGATATGGGGTCATTAATTTTCAACTGGCTGCAAAGTGGCTCTTCGGGGCAAACGCTACCGGTAGGGCTTGGTGATGTGTCCTTTTCCGCCCGAAACTTTCAGCCAGGAGGCTCACAGCCCCCTCTAATGACCTCCATTTTCTTCCTCGCTCGCGCTAGCTGGGAATGGCCCTTTCGGGTTCCTAAATTAAGGAAGTTGTTAAGCGGCTTGGGTTTCGGCGTTTTCTCAACTGCGTTTTATTTTCCAATCACTTACAAACCCGGATTTCAGCCCATATTTTGCCCGATTCTCAGGATGTTATCTGTTTAATTTTCAACCGGGCAAAACTTACCAAGCCACACAGGCAAAGCAATACAAGCAATCAGTTTAAGCGGCAGTGTCGTTTAGCTGATTGTCGCCTTGGCTGAAAAAACCGAATGGATAACCCCAAATCAACCATCAACAACCGAAAGGTAAAAAACATGAAACGAACATTCAAATCATTGCTGGCGGCTGCTGCGCTGGCATTCGCTGGAATCAGTGCGTTGATTAATCCGTCCTCGGCGCTTGCAACAACTCCTGATATTCGCAATTCAGTTCAATGCAACCGCTATGACGGAGGCTCATTTCCAGCCAACAGTCGTTACTACGATTGTACCTATGGCGCTCCTTACACGAGCTACAATGGAACCGCGCAGACCACAATCCTCAACATCCTAAACAGCGCTGGATATCCTCAAGTTGCGCCTGTTTTACAGCAAGGAACCGGCACAAAGTTCTGGATATTCAACAATGCTGTTGATGCCAAGGCCTGGTTCACCTACCCAACAGTTTGGGGAACCCTTGCGCAGAAACAGGCTGAATGGACAGCACAGAAAGGAAACACTGCTGGTTCTTTTGATCCTACTTCAACGGAATCCTGTGATGTGAGGATCTTTGTTGGTGTCGGTTCCGGTCTTTCGTACCCAACAGTCACTATTCAGACCAACAGTCAGTACAAAAACACTGTCGCTCACGAGATTGGGCATTGTTTCAATGCACTTTGGAATGCTCCAACTTCGTACACACGGCTCTCAGATTCCAGCATGTTTGTTAGTCTTTACGCAAAAGATTTGGCATACATGCAGGCAAACGACCCTAACTACGCAACCAATATCTCAACCTTCGGGTACTGGCTGAATGATCGCGATGAACTCTTCGCTGAAGAATTTGCGAGAACTGAAGTTGGAGCAATTCTTCCGGTGGACAATAATATTGCCGCTTACTGGGGCTGTACGTTGAAATACACGCAGACTTGGATGAAATCCAAAAGGAACCCCACCGCTAGCGAATTTACTGCTGCCGGGCTGAGCAGGTGTAATTAACCTTTCCTGAGGGCGGTAGAAATCCCGCCCTCATTGACTTAAGCTGCGTTCTGATATCTTCAGCGTGTTTCAAGATATCAGAACGCTTGGGACTTTGATTCCTCTCAAAAAACTCTGACCAGGATGAAAGTAGGGTTTTGATATGCGTATTGCTTTCAATACTCTTATTTGCTGAATCTACGAATACTAGGTCTTCCTTTTGCTTTGTCGCCGTGCTCTCAAAGAGCAAGTTCTTAGGAATTTCAGCAATGTTTTCTTTTGCACATACATCTTCAATCGAAATTAGGTCTGGAAATTTACCAATGAATGAAGCCGGTATTATTGGGAATGAAACAGAACTTTGTTTTTTTTGAGCCAAACTCTTTTGAAGCTCAGATCTCCATTTCTCAGCCTCTATTCCGCGCACTCCAGGCATTCCTTCAATATTAGTAATTCTAAGAGTCGTCGGACTTTCGATATTTGTCGAGCTTAACGGAGGGCAACTTGAAACTGCATATAGAGTTTGGAAGTCTCTATTTACAGACCCAGAAAGAGATATCAACTTCCACTTTGAAATCCTTCCCGCTTTATCGACCACAAATGTTACATCTGTTTCTGGTCTAATTCCGCTCTTCGATTCGCTTATCGGTTCTAGCGGAGTAGAACCAATTATCCACTCACTAACTTCTTCTTCGTAAACCATAAGTGGTGTTTTCTTTTTGCAGAGAGAAGTTCGTTCGCTGTGCCCTTGAGCGAAAGCTGACACCGGTATTAGCAAGCTAAGTGTCAAAGACAAAACAGTTGTGTATTTCATTGCAAAACTATCCTCAGTGTGGAATAACTGCATTCTCCTACCAACTGCTCAAACTTGCCTGTTGACCTCTCTAATTTTCGTTGAGCTTTTTTAGCCGGTAGAAATAGTAGACCGGTCGACTGCTTTGTATATACGGCGGACTGCGTTGTGGATATCTCGGAGTCTGGAACGCTAGACAGGCTTTCTGATTCCCCCTATACTCCTCGCCATGAGTGATACCGCCCGCGATATTCAAACTTTTGAGCCCGCATCAACAAGTGGCTTGGGCGAACTTTTTGAATCAGTCCAGGACGCTGTCCATGATTTGTCCGAAACGGTCCAGGACGCTGTCCATGACTCCGCTACAAGCGTCCATGACTATTCCACTCATCCCATTACTGTTGTCCAAGCCGCTAAACTTCTGGGAGTAGATCGTCGGTCAGTAGTAAGGCTTATTAACTGGGGTAAGCTCCAGGCTTCAAAAGATAGCCGTGGAAAGTGGCTTATAGATCGAGATTCTGTTCTCGAAAGAATTGCAGCCCAGGGCAGTGTCCAGCCTGAGGGTCCAGGACTGGTCCAGGACGGTGTCCTGGTTGAAGAATTGTTGGTCCAGGACGCTGTCTTGGACGAAATGCCAACCTCTCAAGCCGTGGTCCAAGACAGTGTCCATGACTCTTTATTGGAAATTCTCCAGCAACAGTCCAGTCAGCTCACTCAAGCTTATACGTACTTAGATGCTGCTACAGCAAGAGTTTTATATCTTCAGCAACAACTTGAAGAGAAAGAACAGCAGATAAAACTCCTTACTGACAGCCAGCATAAAGTCACATGGTGGCGGCGATTCAAGGCTTTTTTTGTAAAACAGTAGCGATCAAAGCCCAACTACTCTATTATTGACTGTCGGTGATACCATCGGCGGTATCTATCTTGTGTATATACAGCCGGTATCCCGCAGACAGTTGGAGGAAAAAGCCGACAACAAAAAACACCAGCTCTGGGAGCTGGCGCTTAATGAGACGATTTAGTCTTCAATTGTTTTGGGTGTTTCGAAAACATACTTGGCCGGTGCGTTTTGAAACTTCTGTAAGAATAGAGGGCTTGATTCCGTTCGTCAAGTTGTCGGTCTGTGTAAGGACCGAAGGAAACGGCAGAGAAAGCCGCTCTAAGGGCAAAAGAAGCCCGAGAGCAAAAGTTAGCAGCGAAAATTAAATCTTTGCCCCCGGTACCAAGTTCGGTGGCAGGGGATATCTTGTCGCTATACCCCCGGCGTCAGGGGTCCATTTGGAAACGCCCAGGGCAAAGACGGTGGATGCAGTGGACGGCCGCCCTGGACGACTGCCAGGTGCTGGGGGTCATGTCGGACGAAGGGCGGGGGCTCTTCCGTGGGCTGTACTGGGCAGATGTCACCCGCCACGCCGTAATAGACATAGACAGGGAGAGCCGCTATCACAACGCAGAGGCGTTAACTAAACTCCTGCAGGACTTTAGTAAACAGGGCTTGTCTTTAGTGCCATACCAGAGCAGCGATAGCGGCGGCTGGCACCTTTACGCCTTTTTTGAAGATTTTGCAGACAGCAAAGAAGTTGAAAACACGCTCAGAGCCTGGCTTAAGTTCGGCGGATACGAAATCAAGAGCGGCTCTTTGGAACTCTTCCCGAGCGGTAACGCGCTCAGACTTCCCCTACAGCGGGGCTTTGCGTGGCTTGCTGCGGACGGAAGTATTGAAATTGCAAGAGAAGAAGTTACCAAAGAACAAGCACTAGCCTTATTCTTCTTGGACCTTGAAAACAACAAGAGTAATTGGAGCGAAGCGAAAGAGCGCATAGAGAGCCAAATGAGGTCCGCCGGCAGTGCCGGCGCCGGCGGCGCGATCGACAGGCAAGAAGCCATAAAGAATGACGGTTTCGACGGGCTCTATCTAAAGGGCATTGATTGGGAAAAATGGCAAAGAGGGCGCGACTACTGGCGCTACGGGCTAACAGAAAAGAGCCAGAGACATGACGCGGTTGTCTGCATCGGTCATTACCTCTGGTATGGAGACCAGACCGCCGGGCTTGCACCACTTCCCTATTACAAGAACAAAGCAGCCAGGAAGGCTCTAATAACTAAATGCCTGGAAGAGAAGCATAACGGGCTCTCTCAAGACGTGAATAAAGGCCGATGGAGCGAGATAGAGGGGGACATAGAAAGAGCGGTATCTTGGAGCCGTCAGCCCCTTCAAATCGACCAGCCAGAGTATGAACCCTACCCACTAACAGAGCGCTTACTAAAGAGGCTGGAATGGTTGTATGCCAAAACCGGGCGGCTCTTTACCGTAGAGGAACTGGCCAAGGCAAATATAGAGAGGCAGATGGGAGCCAGGGAGAGGATAGCCCTGGCCGCGGCCCAGATAGAAGAGGAAGGCGGAGAGATAGACACCCGGAAAGTAGCCCGCCGGGCCAAGGCCTGCCATAAGACAGTAGCCAAGAATAGGGATCTGCTTGACAGGCGGGGAGGTGTATTAGTAGCGGGGGGGCTGGGGGGTATTCCTGCCTCTTTGGATCTGGCTTCGGGGTCTTCTGGTTTTACCCCTGTTCTGGAAAGCTTTTCTCAAGGCTTTGAAAATTCAGATCCGCCCTTTTCCGGTGATTCAGTTCAGACATATCTCCCCCTCTCCGGGGAGGTTAACGCCCTGGAGGATGCCAGCCAAGTAGCCAGCCTTGATAGCGGTGACCAGGGCCAGGCGCTCCAGCCTTTCAGAAATCTCGGTATTGCCTCGGGCTTCAGCGTCGAGGGCCAGGTACCAGATAGCCAGCCAGGTAAGTTCATGCATGGCTTAAGCATAAGCCTCGCGTGTGAGAGTGTCGTGATTTTGGGAGAGGGAAGGGCTGCGGTAGCCCCCTTGCTTTCATGCCTGGCAGATAGCCAACCAGAGAGCCCCCAGTATCAAGCTCAAGCCCTGCGGGTGCCTGCGGCAAGCTTGACACCGGGGCCCTGGCTCTCCGGTATTCAGGCATTGCGGCATGTGGCGGCGGGGGGATTTCTTCTATGTCCTGGGGTTCTGGACCAACGAACTAGCCGGGGGCCGCCTGTGAGGTCAAACTGAGGTCAATTCTTTGGACAGCTCAAAGACATGAGCATCAAGCTTGAAGCGTTTGGCCAGGCGAAGACGAGCATCTTTAGGTAAGCCCCGGCGGCCTTTCAGGTAGTCGTTCAAGTTTTGTTTTGAGACCCCGGCAATTTCTGCGGCTTCGGTTTGTGTCATTTGGTGCTCATTGAGCAAATATTCAAGGACATCAGAGCCGGTCACACCATCGAAGAAGTCACCGACCAGGGCGCTTTCATATGACTGGATGAGCTGGAGCAGAACCTTGGCATAGCCAACCTCAACCGGTGATAGCTCACCATCGCGGCGGGTCAAGCCAAGAATCATATCTTTGGCTGCTTTGTGCTCATCTTTATTAGTGATTGGAAGGAGCGGGAATTGAACGACCAGCTCCAAGTATTTTGCATCCATGATTTAGTCTCTATCGGGTGTTGAGCTTCTTTTTGTCGTATTCGGCATGGGTCATGAAATCGAGAACAGTGACGACACCGATTTGAAAAGAGATGGCGGTCAATAGTCTGTAGTTGTTACCTCCAATGTCAAAGCAGTATTGGTTTTCAGGGATGTAGTCGGTAGCGGGGAAGGTGGTTTTAACGTCCTGGAGGGACTTCCACTGAGCGGCCTTAGTGAGCCTGAGCCACCGATCCAGCGCGGGGCGGGCATTTGAGTACTTTTTAGCGAACTGCTTAAGGGTGTCTTCGCCGACTAACTCCACAGTGAATCCTTATGCTGAGTGACAATGGCTATTGTACTCAAAAATGAGTACAAAGTCAATGCACCGTCGGGGGTGGGCGCTGGGATGAAGGGGTGGGGGTTTTGGGGGATTTAAGGCGGCGGTTTAGTGCTACAATAGTAATAATGATAATAATACAAATAATAATCAAGTAATTACGATAATTACTGTGGTATCCTTGTAGAGGTTTAGAGGGTGAGAGGTGCTGAAAATGGGCAGAGGTCCGGTGATTGAGCAAGATGAGCTATTTGAGGTAGCGAACCGGCTGGAGGCAGAGGGCAAGGACGTAACGGCCCTGGCACTTCTTGAGGCTTTGGGGCGCGGAAGCCTGACGACCATCTATAAGCACCTGGAGGTGTGGAAGACGGCGCGGCCCGCAAAGGCGGCGGTAAGTAATAGCGAGATGCCGGACAGAGTAAAGAGCGCTTTCATGGTCGCCTGGCGGGAGGCATCGCAGGAAGCGGCAATTGCGGTAGAGGAAGCGAAGGAAAAGGCGAAAGAAGAGGTAGCCGCAGCCTTGAGGCAGTTTCATGGAGCGCTTGAGGCGATAGCGAAACTGGAGAAGGAGCGGGAGGAAGACGCCGATCAGATCGAGGCGTTAAATGAACAGGTGGACAAGTTGAGCCAGGACGTAAGCAGCCTTGAGGCAAGTAACGCCGGGCTCAAGGCGCAGAGTGAAGCCCAGGGCAAAGACCTGGAGCGGCTGCAAAAGGAGCTAGCGAAGGCGCAGGACGAGCGGGACCAGAGCATGAAGGAAGCGGCTGAATTAAAAGGGAGGCTGTCTACCCTGGAGGCTCAAAACGCAGAGCTGATGACAGCAATTAAGGGGTCCAAAGACCGCTAGTTATCTTCCTCTTCCTTGATAATTGCTATAAACTCACGCAATTTTTCGATCAGTTGCTTCACGTCCTGTTTGCCAATAATTACTGTTTGATCCTCTTCGCCTCGAAATGGAACAGTTATTGTCACAAGGTCAGCATTCGGAGAAATCTTGATTCTCCGTCTGTAAAAGGGAGCAATTATTTCGCCGTAGTCCAGTAAAGACCCCAAAGCTAACGAGTCCATCTTGTGTGATTCCTAAATCTATGAATTGTTTGAACTGTTTTTCCTGCGCCATGAACCTAAATCTTCCCCTCGTTTGCTAGGCGCCAATACTGATAGCCAAAGGCTGTAAGCCTGCACGATTTGGAATTGATTGCGGCGAAATACATATGTTCTTCATCTACGGGAGTAACAAGACCAACGCTTTCAAATTTTTGTAAGTCTTTGAATATAGCTACGTTTTCAGGTTTTGCTGACTCATGAGTGAATTCGTAACTAGGATCTAGATTGTGTTCAGAGTTTGGCGTATCAAAGTACTGGGTTAGTTTTCGAAGTTTCTCTTGTGGGACTTTCGGGATGATTTTTCTGATAGCGGCAAAGCTAGAAATATTGGTTTTGAAAACCGGGCGTTGGTCCCAGGCTCCAAGCGCTTCGTCAACATAAGCATAAAGAGAGCCCGGTGTTACGTTTCCGCGAAGATCCGCCGCCCCACCAGAAAGACCGTCTAGCAAAAGGGACGTAAAGACGCTTTCATCTCCATAAGCGATTGCTACTTCGTTACTGCGACTGGCTGTTAGTACTGATAAGCCTTCTGTGACTTGTGAGGCTGAATTGCTGGCGATTGCTGGTGACGCCATTGCTCCTGAATGACAGCAATCCAAGATTACAATCCTATTGCGCGCCTTGGAATTATTTGCCAGTACGAGAATCTCATCCATTGAGACTCCTTCGTCGTACTTACTTGCATCAACTGTGACGAGGTAGCCGCCAGTACTCTTGAGAAAGCCATGGCCGGAAAAGTAAAGCAGCGCCATTTCTGGATCTCCGCTAAATAGCTCCTCCGCGAGCTGTCTGACTTCTGGTCGGTTAAGGTCGGTCTCTACTCGCACCGCAAAATTTGGTGAGCCGTCGCCGTTCCGCTCAATTGTTTGAGCAAACCGAGTAGCATCCTTAATGCAGCTCGTGAGTGGCGAAGACGGGTAGTTGTCTATTCCAATTGCAAGGGCTTTTCTCAATGTGATTTACCTGACCTTAGAGAGAATCGATGAAGTTCTTGATGTTGTCCCAAGTCCAATTCACGACTTTAACGCCGTCAAACTCTTTTGGAAGAGTTGAGGGCTTATCGTCTGAGTTTGTATAGATGCCTCTAACAGGTACCTTTTCCTCTTTGCCGCAATTAACTTCCCAAAGCTGTCCTGTGGCATTTTTCGTGTTTTTGCTTACCAAGGCAATCATGCCATCGCAGCCCTTGATTTTAGTTCTGCACTGGGTTTTCCATTTTTCGTCCCAAGGTTCCTTGACTGACATATCAGTAAATTCAAAAGGGCTGTTTTCGTTTTTGGCCTGTCCAACCAGAAAATCTCGGTATGTGGAATCCTCAACAGCAAAACTGATGAACACTCGTTTCTTAGCCATCGGAGCACCACCTTTTGAAAGATCGATCAGACAGGAATTAGAGTATCTACTTGACCTGTAGCATTAAAGTAAATGTGTCTAATTTTCGCGGTTCAGAAGCCCCTGGCCTGATTTACGGTCAATCGGCTAAGCCGTGCATTTTGCCCAGATAGCTTAAGACTTGCTGCGTGCAAAGCAGAAAGCGCCCCTTGCAGCAGGGCTAGTGGTACCCCGCCCGCCCCGAGGGGGCTACCGCCGCACGACTCGTAACTAATTTGGTTTTGATGGAGCCCGCTTATGGTCGTGCTGTGCCGGGGTGTAGCGACTACTCCGGGCGGCGCGGCGGCGAGTGGGAAACGAGACAAGACGGTCGAAGCCGCGCAGCGCCCTTACGCAGTAAGGCAGGATAAAGAGCGTAAGCTCAGAGTGTAAAAAAGCCAATTATATTGAGGTATGGCGTAAGCTCAAGTATGAGCAGCCCAGAAACGTAGGCTAAGGCGTTAAGATATAGGTAGGGATTATTGTATAGGAAATGCAGGCAAAGATCATGCCAAGAGTGAGAAAACCGGGGTCAGAGCCCCGCCAAACCCCCCAGTTAAACACCCGGCTGGCGGCCGAAGACCTGGCGAAACTGGAAACGGTGTGCCGGGTGGAAGGCAAAACCAAAACGGAGATCCTGAGAAAGGCGGTCTTGAAGTACCTGGACGGCTACGAGCAGAAAGCCGAAGAAGCGAAACGCGACAGGCTGGCCGAAGCCATCGAGACCATGGCGGAGGCGATCAGGCTACTGGGGGCCGACCAGAAGAAAGGGACCGAGAGACTGGCGAAGATGACAGCGCGGGTGATGATGGACATCGGAATAGTGAACCAGGTGTTTTATAAGCGGGCGGCAGAAGACGAAAGGGACGAGCTATGGGCAGCAGCCAGGCAGTCGGCCGCCGATAGGCTGAAGCACAAGCGGAAGGGCGGAGACCCGGAAGCGACGGAGATTATGGAAAATGCGCTCAGTAGCGAAGCATAGCTATATAAAAGGGGCGAGCGGCAAGGCCAGGGCAAAGGCGCACGTTAACTACATCCAGTACAGGCGCGGGGAAGACCGGGAAAACGGTCAGCCCCGGGAGTTTTTCAGCCAGGACAAGGACCGGATACAAGGGCGGGAAGTAAAGCAAGACCTAGATAGGGAAGGGCGCTCAAAGGTCGTGGTTCACAAGGTTATTTTGTCGCCTGGTGTCCAAGGCGTAGACATGCAGCGCTACACAAGAGAAGTGATGAAAGAAGCCGGGCGAGAAAAAGGCTTAGACCTCAACTGGCGGGCGGTTGTCCACAAAAATACAGACCACGATCATGCCCATGTCGTTGTTTTCGGCAAGGATAAAAATGGGCGAGAGGTGACCTTTGACCGGGACGACTATGCAAAATTCAGAGAAGCCGGTGACAGGTACCTAGAGCGTAATCATTACTATGAGCGGTTCTTAGCCAGGGATGTGGACCGGCAGATGAAGCACGGGCACGAGCGGGACCGTGGAGATAACCTGTTTGAGAAGCTTGTAGCGGACCTGAACAAAAAAGGACCGGAGCAGCAGCGGGAGCAAAAGCCCTACAAAGCCAAGGAATGGGACAAAGAGAAGGCAATAGAACACCTGCCAGAACGCGAGAAAATAGAGCGGGACGGCGAGACTTACAGCAAGTATTCCAAGCTCGATGACCTGAAGGAACTAGCCGAAAGGCTCAAGCACGGCTCCACAGAGCGAGTAGACGACGAGCAATACAAGAAACTAGGGCAGTGGATCTGGACGAAGGAAAGAGCCGGTGATGACCACTACGAGCGCAAAGCGCGGGCTAAGTGGGACAAGAAAGAAAAGAAAAAAGAGCGAGATCCACATGAGGCGGAGCGGGAATTTAAGAAGTTGGACAAAGACCTGAAGCGGTCATTTAGGGAAATGGACCGAGGTAGCGGGGATTTCGGCAAGGGCTACAAGCAGCGGTTGCGGGAAGCTCAGGGTAGGCTAGCGGGCGAGCACGGGCATTACACGAGCGCCCAGGAGGCGCAGAGGCTGAAAGACCTGATGGAAAGATTTCCAGACCGAGCGGATGACTTCCAGAAGCAGCTAGACGACCTGAAGAGGTTCGACCAGGAGCAGATGCAGGAGCAAAGCCGGGCGAACAAGTGGAGAGATTTTGATTCGCTTTTAGGAGAAAATTGGAAGTCTCCGGAGCGGGATCGAGAAGGCAAGGAGCGGCAAGACCAAGCAAAGACCGGCCCGAGCCTGGAGCAGACAGCCGGGGAGCGGGCGGCCAATGACCTGGCGATAGGGAGGGTGCATGACCAGATGGCGGGTGACAAGACCCAGGAGTTAGACAAGGACCGGGACGAGCCGGAAATAGACAGGGGCGGAAGATAGGGCAGGATGCCGACAGCAACGATAACGCAGGAAGTACAAGCGCCGAAGGAGCGCATAGCGGAATTACTCCGGACATCTCTAGCGGCAGGCGGCTGGCGGGTGGAGCTTATCAACGAGGACTTATGCGAACTGGCCGCCAATCAGAACCGATCAGAGAGAGTATCGGGCGTAACCTGGAATTATGAATACAGATGTGTGGCGAGCTGGGAGCCGGACGGGGAGGGCGTCAAGCTCTACCTGGAAATACACGAAGAAAAGAACCAATGGACATTAGAGAACTGCAAAACCAAAGCACTAGACATAGTAAAGGCGGTATTGCAGAAGGCGGAGAAGCTTCAGAGGCTGGAGCAGGCGCGGCCGGTGCCGAAGCGCTACGGATCTGCCAGGTGGGGAACGCACCAGGACTTAGAGAAGGCTGGCTACTGGGGCGGGCATGAAGACCACCGGCGGTTAGTTCTAGGGCCAGGGTTTGATGACAATTACGCGACGCTCACACCAGAAGACAGCGTTAAACACGCCATAGTATGCGGACCTACAGGGAGCGGCAAAACGACAGCCGTATTCATTCCAAACTTATCAGAGCGGTTAGGCGCATCTGTAATCGTCACGGAAGCGACAGCAGGAGCGGAGCCGCCTGATCTCTACTCAAAGACGGCCGGGTACCGCCGGATGTGCGGAGACAACAGAATTTATTACTTCAACCCCGACGACCTGCACAGCGACAGGATTAACCCCTTAGATGTCGTTAACTCGTATGCGCGAGCTCAAGAACTTGCCCAGCTCGTAATAGAGAACACGACAAGCAAAAACAACTATGGGGACGACGTTTGGCCCAAGTCAGAGGCGAATCTATTAACTATCCTGATTGCACACGCGGCGGCAGAAAAGCAGCATCTAGGCTACATCCGGGCGCTACTGAGAGAAGGCCCGGACGGGCTAATGCCGATACTTTCAGAGAGCAAAGTAGAGCAGGTAAGGCAGGAGTACCGGGGCTTTTGCAACAACAGTCGGGAGGGCTTCAAGTACGGAGTATTCGCCGGGCTGATGCAGAGGTTAGGGCTATGGGTGAACCCCAGGATAGTAGCTCTGACTGAGAAGACGGACATAGACATAGAGGGGTTGCCGGGGCAGCTCTTTAGTTTCTACCTGGCGACACCAGCGCAAAAGACTCACCTGAAGCCGATAGCAGCGTTAATCTTCAATTTCATACTAGACCTGGCGCTGAACAAGGAGTTTAAGAACCCGCTGTATTTGAGCCTGGACGAGTTTACAAACTTCGGAATGATCCCGGGGATAGCGGAGAAGCTGAGCATCATACGGCACAAGAAGATAGGGGTCATGCTGGGCTTTCAGGACTACTCGCAGTTGCTTAAAGTGTATGGAAAAGACGACGCGACGCAGATGTTTAGCCAGCCGGGCACGAAGTTCTTTTTCAGGCCCAGGACGCTGGAAGTAGCAGAGAAAATATCGAAGATGGCAGGAATGACAACGGTCTATGAGCGGAAGATGACCAGCAGCGGGCACATACAGGAGCGCGAGAGCGGGCGGCCATTGATAGACCCGGGCGAGGTTCTGGCGTTACCGGAAGAAGAGATGATCGTGTTTACTCCGAAGTGTCCGCCGCTGAAGATGCCGAGATTCACATGGGAAGACTACAAGGATTCAATGGCAATACCGCCGCTTCCGAAAATGGAGGTAATGGTAGATGAGCGCCTGGTGAAGGAATGCAACGCTCTGAAAGAAAAAACGGAATGGCAGGAGCGAGGCGAGGAAATACGAAAACAAGAGCAAGAACAGAAGCCTAAACCGCAGGCAAAGCCAGAGCCCAAGCTGCAAAATAGTAGCAAGGGCGAACCGAAGAAGAACCGTAACAGATTCAAAGAAAAGCCAAGAAGACCGCAAAACGAGCAAGAACGGAGACCGGAGAAGCCCAAGCCAAGGGTGATAGAGCCGGAAGAACCAGGAAGCCCAGTAGAGAGAAATAAAGGCACCTCATACGATTAGAAAGAAGAGCAAAGCTGCAAGAAGCAGGCAAGGAGAGGGATATGGGCGCTGGAATAGTATTAGGAATAATCGCGGCACTGATAGCCGGAGCCGTGTCTAATGAGCTGATGCATGACCCGAACCGGGCATTTGGACCGGCGATACTGGTAGGTGGGGCGGTCTTCTGGTTCTTCAAAAATCAGGAAGACAAAGCCAACCAGGCGAGAGACAAGCCGACGGAGTTTCTTGTAAACGTAGGAATGGCGGAGGCTTTCGGGTTCGTCAAGCAAGTGCTGACGGAGAGTCACATGGGCGATACATGGTGGTCAATTAGGAGCATGGACCCGGAGGCGGGCAAGATAACCGCCATCATGAGCTGGAAGGAGTACATAGGGGACCAGATAGGGGAAGCATCCCGGCAGATTGTCCTTACAGCCAGTTTCTATCCGGGGCGCGAAGACAAGACCATGATTATCTTCCAGTGGGATGTAGTGTCGAGTTTCAACAGGAACCAGGCGAACCAGGTAATAGACCAATTCACGGCAGCAGTGAAGAACGGGCTGGGGGCGTAAGTGGTTTCCAGAGCGGCACTAATGGGAATAAAACAGGTGTTTTCAGAGAGGGCCGCCCTGGTGTCCAACAGAGAGAGCGAAGAAAAGGGCGATCTGAGGCTAGCGGGAAGCCCGGAAGTTGTCGCGATGCGGACAGCAGACGCCCAGGCAGCCAGAGGCGCCGGGGTCTCCGACGTGAAAGCGGCGCAGGACTTGAACCCGAACAGGCACAACGGGAGCGCCGGGGGCGACCAATTAGAGAGCATACAGATAATCGCCCTGGACGAAGGCGGCAAGCAGAAGGTAGTAGCGGAGCGGCAAAAGGAAGCGAAGCCGCAACCGGAGATAACGCCTGAGTATCTGAGAGAGAAGGCAAAGCAGCCAGACATCTGGGCTCAGAAGTTCGTTGAGGACATAGACAAAGCGGAGAAGCTACCAGCGCCGTACAAAGACGCCCAGATAGCCAAGGTCTTGAAAGACGCCGAAGCGGTCTACAGACCGAGGGGGCAAGCGGAGAAGCCGCAAGAAGCCCTAGACCAGATGGACACAGGCACACTATTGGCGCATGAGGTGAAGCGCAACCCAGCAGCCGAGCCAGTACAAAACCTGCATACATGGGCGAAGCAGCTACCGGAAGGACCGGAAAAGGAGCGCTACAGCCAATTAGTCAGAGACCAAATGGCGGAGCTGTCGCCGGAAGGGAAGGCTAGAGCCGAGCGGCTCGCGCAGGTCAGCCAGAAGATCAGGGCGGCGGGGCTCGATGAAGGCGGCGTACATGAAGCTGTAAAGCCCGACCAGGTAGTCTTGCAGGGTCATGCGAAGTATCAAGAGAACGAATGGGAGGGCTTTAACAGGCTCGACCCGAGGCAGCAAAGGCAAATAATCGAAGCGTTTGGCAAGGCGTCGGACATTGCCCAGGACTCTTACCAGAACCAGATCCAGGCGGTGGCGGAATCAGTACCGAAAGGGTTATACAACGTCGGCAAGGGTCTTTATGACAGCGCAATAGCCGCCGGGACATTCATGATAGAGGCGGCACAGCGACCGGAGAAGATACCGGAAGCGGCGCAGAAGCTAACAGAGAATCTATCAACGGCAATAATCAGCGGTGTAAAAGTCTCGCAGGTGATAGCCCGGTACAGCCAGGAAGTGGCACAAACTGGGGACTATAGCCGACCGCTAAGAGACTTACAGACAGTAACCACGCTTGCTAATGAGCGTTGGGAAGCCATGCCGCTAGAGAAGAGGACGGAGAAAGCCAGCGAGTTAGTAGCGGAAATGGGAGTAGGGTCGGTCATTGGAGCGGCTGACAGGCTGGCTAAATCGGGCAAGTTGATAGACGCCCTGGAGGACTTGGCCCAGTATGCAAAGGAACTAACAGCACCAGGGCGGGAGAAGGCTAGGCAGGCGCTAGGCGCGTTTCTCGATGATGTGTTTCAGCCCAAAGGGCTAACAACCAATGGCTTTGAGATGCCTATACCAAAGCAGCAGCGGGACATTGATGACCTGGTAATGCTGAAGAACAAAGGGCTTCCAGATGATGTTAAGCCTAGCGAGAAGGTCTCACTAACTGAGCGATTAACTACTGCCGGGTACCTTGAACCGGAAATCTTAGTGCCAAAGGAAGTCTATAAAGCTGCTTCGCTGCAAGGTTTTACACCAGAAGTGGTAGATCAAAAACTTCAGATAGTTGCTGAAGCCTTGCAGAATGCTTTCGCCAAGATAGGAAAATACGATCCTGGAAAACATGGATCAGAGAGGGCTTATGGCAATTTGTTGCACGAGCAAATGCGACAGAATCTGCTCAAGATTGAAGATACGGCTATTCATCCAGAAGCTAGTTATCTTAAGCAAAGCCCGGCTAGTTGGGGCAAATTGGGAACATCTAGAGTCGATGTGAGCTTGGGCGATAAAGACAAGCCATTCGTTTCGATCTGTTTGAAGACGCTGAAAGCGGTTCCTTCAGCCCAACAGGAGAGAGGTTGGGTTAGAAATCTGCCTCGACTCGAAGATGGAGAAGTGCCCCCACGACTCTACTTGAAGCTGCCAAAACCTGGAGAATAAGACCGTCATGACAGAGGATCAAAAGCCCGAAGTGTTGCAGGTGGACATGTATGTTCGCTTACCTGATCTTATCGATGGTCCGGTAAAGCGGGCTGATGGCGTGGAATTTCAGATCGGTGACAAGGTAAGGCATTCTGAAATGGGAGTCGGAAAAGTGGTTAGAGTTTGTCAGTATCAGACAGTAGGTCTGGCTTTGTACGTTGAGTTTGAGACTGGCAAGGAGAAAATTATTGGTATTGATTTTCTAGAAAAGCTACCCAACAGCGAAAAGAGCCCCGGCGGGGGCTCTTTGGAATGAAACAGTTTGGGTGTTATCGGACTAAAGTCGATAGATCAGGACGTCATAATATGGCTTGCCGTCCGTTCCTCTACCAGCTGCCTGCACAGTGAGCGTCTGGCCATCGGTACTGACTTGTCTTTGATAGCTACCTCTGAGTTCTGCGTTTTTCTTAAAAAAACCGATCGTAATGTTATCGTTGACTTTATAGGCTTCGATTGAATCTACATCATCTCTTCCCGTCACGACATGATCTTTGCCGTCATATCTGGCCGTGTAGCCCCATTCATAGGGTGTACCGTTCTTGACGCCCTTAACTGTGAGCTTGTAGCCGTCGCTGCCAACGGGCTCATATGCGCGATTTTCGCTGTCCGGTTGAAAATTTCCAGCGAAAATAGTTGAACCTACATCTAACTTCCAAGACTTTCCAAAAAGATTGCTCATTGTTTTCCTTCCATTGTGCAATACGCTGTAGTTTCCAGTCCGAAACCAAAGCAGAAATATTAGATATTGAAAGCAGATTCTAGTTGCTTTGTGTCGAAATATAAAAGTGCAAACTTGTGGAAATCTGCGCCGGTTGTCAGTTAACCCGTATGGGTGATTGACACCGCTCGGTACTAAATATGGTGCTAATTCTTTGCCCTCTCTTTGAAACCCCGCTATTTCAGAAGTGTGAAATGATTGTGTTCTGATTTTGTGGAAGGAGCCAAAATGCCAATAGTTAACACAATTACGCTGACCCTAACCCAGCAGCAGCAAATGTTTTTTCAAGCTCCTGCGATACCTCCCGCTCAATTTCCAAGCACCTTCGGAACGCTATATCTTTTGCGCCGGGACATAAACGACATGAAAGCAAACATGCCCAATGCTGCTATTTGGCCCAGGACAATGGCTGTGATGGCTGGAATAGATTTGGTTGCCAAATTTTTTGCTGATGACGACACAATCGGCGGAGTTGGCAATCGCTTTAAGGATTTCGCCAAACAGTACATTACCTCTGGCAATCAGACAGAAGCTGACCTTCTTTATCATCTGCGCAATTCACTACTTCATTCATTTGGGCTGTATTCGTCAAACAACAATGGGACAGTGGTTTATAGATTTACTGTTGCGCAAGATCCTCAAAATTGGCTACTCACGCAGAACCCGAGCAATGCGCAAAATTGGTGGGCAAATCTAACAGAATTAGATAAACGTTTTGAGGCGGCTGTAGTGCAGTACGATGCCGATATTACCGCTGGAAATCAGTCCTTCCCGTCAGGCCCCCGCGATATTTTTCAAAAGTATGGTTGGGTCAATATTGGCTAGCCTTGAGCGACCGAGAATATACTTTATGTTTCATCCCCTGCTGCCCGGCTCTGTAAGCCGCTTTCTGATGTCTCGGAGATAGGCCACAGCGGCCGTTTTTACCCCTGACTTCTCCGCCGCACGCTAGATATGGGGTCATTAATTTTCAACTGGCTGCAAAGTGGCTCTTCGGGGCAAACGCTACCGGTAGGGCTTGGTGATGTGTCCTTTTCCGCCCGAAACTTTCAGCCAGGAGGCTCACAGCCCCCTCTAATGACCTCCATTTTCTTCCTCGCTCGCGCTAGCTGGGAATGGCCCTTTCGGGTTCCTAAATTAAGGAAGTTGTTAAGCGGCTTGGGTTTCGGCGTTTTCTCAACTGCGTTTTATTTTCCAATCACTTACAAACCCGGATTTCAGCCCATATTTTGCCCGATTCTCAGGATGTTATCTGTTTAATTTTCAACCGGGCAAAACTTACCAAGCCACACAGGCAAAGCAATACAAGCAATCAGTTTAAGCGGCAGTGTCGTTTAGCTGATTGTCGCCTTGGCTGAAAAAACCGAATGGATAACCCCAAATCAACCATCAACAACCGAAAGGTAAAAAACATGAAACGAACATTCAAATCATTGCTGGCGGCTGCTGCGCTGGCATTCGCTGGAATCAGTGCGTTGATTAATCCGTCCTCGGCGCTTGCAACAACTCCTGATATTCGCAATTCAGTTCAATGCAACCGCTATGACGGAGGCTCATTTCCAGCCAACAGTCGTTACTACGATTGTACCTATGGCGCTCCTTACACGAGCTACAATGGAACCGCGCAGACCACAATCCTCAACATCCTAAACAGCGCTGGATATCCTCAAGTTGCGCCTGTTTTACAGCAAGGAACCGGCACAAAGTTCTGGATATTCAACAATGCTGTTGATGCCAAGGCCTGGTTCACCTACCCAACAGTTTGGGGAACCCTTGCGCAGAAACAGGCTGAATGGACAGCACAGAAAGGAAACACTGCTGGTTCTTTTGATCCTACTTCAACGGAATCCTGTGATGTGAGGATCTTTGTTGGTGTCGGTTCCGGTCTTTCGTACCCAACAGTCACTATTCAGACCAACAGTCAGTACAAAAACACTGTCGCTCACGAGATTGGGCATTGTTTCAATGCACTTTGGAATGCTCCAACTTCGTACACACGGCTCTCAGATTCCAGCATGTTTGTTAGTCTTTACGCAAAAGATTTGGCATACATGCAGGCAAACGACCCTAACTACGCAACCAATATCTCAACCTTCGGGTACTGGCTGAATGATCGCGATGAACTCTTCGCTGAAGAATTTGCGAGAACTGAAGTTGGAGCAATTCTTCCGGTGGACAATAATATTGCCGCTTACTGGGGCTGTACGTTGAAATACACGCAGACTTGGATGAAATCCAAAAGGAACCCCACCGCTAGCGAATTTACTGCTGCCGGGCTGAGCAGGTGTAATTAACCTTTCCTGAGGGCGGTAGAAATCCCGCCCTCATTGACTTAAGCTGCGTTCTGATATCTTCAGCGTGTTTCAAGATATCAGAACGCTTGGGACTTTGATTCCTCTCAAAAAACTCTGACCAGGATGAAAGTAGGGTTTTGATATGCGTATTGCTTTCAATACTCTTATTTGCTGAATCTACGAATACTAGGTCTTCCTTTTGCTTTGTCGCCGTGCTCTCAAAGAGCAAGTTCTTAGGAATTTCAGCAATGTTTTCTTTTGCACATACATCTTCAATCGAAATTAGGTCTGGAAATTTACCAATGAATGAAGCCGGTATTATTGGGAATGAAACAGAACTTTGTTTTTTTTGAGCCAAACTCTTTTGAAGCTCAGATCTCCATTTCTCAGCCTCTATTCCGCGCACTCCAGGCATTCCTTCAATATTAGTAATTCTAAGAGTCGTCGGACTTTCGATATTTGTCGAGCTTAACGGAGGGCAACTTGAAACTGCATATAGAGTTTGGAAGTCTCTATTTACAGACCCAGAAAGAGATATCAACTTCCACTTTGAAATCCTTCCCGCTTTATCGACCACAAATGTTACATCTGTTTCTGGTCTAATTCCGCTCTTCGATTCGCTTATCGGTTCTAGCGGAGTAGAACCAATTATCCACTCACTAACTTCTTCTTCGTAAACCATAAGTGGTGTTTTCTTTTTGCAGAGAGAAGTTCGTTCGCTGTGCCCTTGAGCGAAAGCTGACACCGGTATTAGCAAGCTAAGTGTCAAAGACAAAACAGTTGTGTATTTCATTGCAAAACTATCCTCAGTGTGGAATAACTGCATTCTCCTACCAACTGCTCAAACTTGCCTGTTGACCTCTCTAATTTTCGTTGAGCTTTTTTAGCCGGTAGAAATAGTAGACCGGTCGACTGCTTTGTATATACGGCGGACTGCGTTGTGGATATCTCGGAGTCTGGAACGCTAGACAGGCTTTCTGATTCCCCCTATACTCCTCGCCATGAGTGATACCGCCCGCGATATTCAAACTTTTGAGCCCGCATCAACAAGTGGCTTGGGCGAACTTTTTGAATCAGTCCAGGACGCTGTCCATGATTTGTCCGAAACGGTCCAGGACGCTGTCCATGACTCCGCTACAAGCGTCCATGACTATTCCACTCATCCCATTACTGTTGTCCAAGCCGCTAAACTTCTGGGAGTAGATCGTCGGTCAGTAGTAAGGCTTATTAACTGGGGTAAGCTCCAGGCTTCAAAAGATAGCCGTGGAAAGTGGCTTATAGATCGAGATTCTGTTCTCGAAAGAATTGCAGCCCAGGGCAGTGTCCAGCCTGAGGGTCCAGGACTGGTCCAGGACGGTGTCCTGGTTGAAGAATTGTTGGTCCAGGACGCTGTCTTGGACGAAATGCCAACCTCTCAAGCCGTGGTCCAAGACAGTGTCCATGACTCTTTATTGGAAATTCTCCAGCAACAGTCCAGTCAGCTCACTCAAGCTTATACGTACTTAGATGCTGCTACAGCAAGAGTTTTATATCTTCAGCAACAACTTGAAGAGAAAGAACAGCAGATAAAACTCCTTACTGACAGCCAGCATAAAGTCACATGGTGGCGGCGATTCAAGGCTTTTTTTGTAAAACAGTAGCGATCAAAGCCCAACTACTCTATTATTGACTGTCGGTGATACCATCGGCGGTATCTATCTTGTGTATATACAGCCGGTATCCCGCAGACAGTTGGAGGAAAAAGCCGACAACAAAAAACACCAGCTCTGGGAGCTGGCGCTTAATGAGACGATTTAGTCTTCAATTGTTTTGGGTGTTTCGAAAACATACTTGGCCGGTGCGTTTTGAAACTTCTGTAAGAATAGAGGGCTTGATTCCGTTCGTCAAGTTGTCGGTCTGTGTAAGGACCGAAGGAAACGGCAGAGAAAGCCGCTCTAAGGGCAAAAGAAGCCCGAGAGCAAAAGTTAGCAGCGAAAATTAAATCTTTGCCCCCGGTACCAAGTTCGGTGGCAGGGGATATCTTGTCGCTATACCCCCGGCGTCAGGGGTCCATTTGGAAACGCCCAGGGCAAAGACGGTGGATGCAGTGGACGGCCGCCCTGGACGACTGCCAGGTGCTGGGGGTCATGTCGGACGAAGGGCGGGGGCTCTTCCGTGGGCTGTACTGGGCAGATGTCACCCGCCACGCCGTAATAGACATAGACAGGGAGAGCCGCTATCACAACGCAGAGGCGTTAACTAAACTCCTGCAGGACTTTAGTAAACAGGGCTTGTCTTTAGTGCCATACCAGAGCAGCGATAGCGGCGGCTGGCACCTTTACGCCTTTTTTGAAGATTTTGCAGACAGCAAAGAAGTTGAAAACACGCTCAGAGCCTGGCTTAAGTTCGGCGGATACGAAATCAAGAGCGGCTCTTTGGAACTCTTCCCGAGCGGTAACGCGCTCAGACTTCCCCTACAGCGGGGCTTTGCGTGGCTTGCTGCGGACGGAAGTATTGAAATTGCAAGAGAAGAAGTTACCAAAGAACAAGCACTAGCCTTATTCTTCTTGGACCTTGAAAACAACAAGAGTAATTGGAGCGAAGCGAAAGAGCGCATAGAGAGCCAAATGAGGTCCGCCGGCAGTGCCGGCGCCGGCGGCGCGATCGACAGGCAAGAAGCCATAAAGAATGACGGTTTCGACGGGCTCTATCTAAAGGGCATTGATTGGGAAAAATGGCAAAGAGGGCGCGACTACTGGCGCTACGGGCTAACAGAAAAGAGCCAGAGACATGACGCGGTTGTCTGCATCGGTCATTACCTCTGGTATGGAGACCAGACCGCCGGGCTTGCACCACTTCCCTATTACAAGAACAAAGCAGCCAGGAAGGCTCTAATAACTAAATGCCTGGAAGAGAAGCATAACGGGCTCTCTCAAGACGTGAATAAAGGCCGATGGAGCGAGATAGAGGGGGACATAGAAAGAGCGGTATCTTGGAGCCGTCAGCCCCTTCAAATCGACCAGCCAGAGTATGAACCCTACCCACTAACAGAGCGCTTACTAAAGAGGCTGGAATGGTTGTATGCCAAAACCGGGCGGCTCTTTACCGTAGAGGAACTGGCCAAGGCAAATATAGAGAGGCAGATGGGAGCCAGGGAGAGGATAGCCCTGGCCGCGGCCCAGATAGAAGAGGAAGGCGGAGAGATAGACACCCGGAAAGTAGCCCGCCGGGCCAAGGCCTGCCATAAGACAGTAGCCAAGAATAGGGATCTGCTTGACAGGCGGGGAGGTGTATTAGTAGCGGGGGGGCTGGGGGGTATTCCTGCCTCTTTGGATCTGGCTTCGGGGTCTTCTGGTTTTACCCCTGTTCTGGAAAGCTTTTCTCAAGGCTTTGAAAATTCAGATCCGCCCTTTTCCGGTGATTCAGTTCAGACATATCTCCCCCTCTCCGGGGAGGTTAACGCCCTGGAGGATGCCAGCCAAGTAGCCAGCCTTGATAGCGGTGACCAGGGCCAGGCGCTCCAGCCTTTCAGAAATCTCGGTATTGCCTCGGGCTTCAGCGTCGAGGGCCAGGTACCAGATAGCCAGCCAGGTAAGTTCATGCATGGCTTAAGCATAAGCCTCGCGTGTGAGAGTGTCGTGATTTTGGGAGAGGGAAGGGCTGCGGTAGCCCCCTTGCTTTCATGCCTGGCAGATAGCCAACCAGAGAGCCCCCAGTATCAAGCTCAAGCCCTGCGGGTGCCTGCGGCAAGCTTGACACCGGGGCCCTGGCTCTCCGGTATTCAGGCATTGCGGCATGTGGCGGCGGGGGGATTTCTTCTATGTCCTGGGGTTCTGGACCAACGAACTAGCCGGGGGCCGCCTGTGAGGTCAAACTGAGGTCAATTCTTTGGACAGCTCAAAGACATGAGCATCAAGCTTGAAGCGTTTGGCCAGGCGAAGACGAGCATCTTTAGGTAAGCCCCGGCGGCCTTTCAGGTAGTCGTTCAAGTTTTGTTTTGAGACCCCGGCAATTTCTGCGGCTTCGGTTTGTGTCATTTGGTGCTCATTGAGCAAATATTCAAGGACATCAGAGCCGGTCACACCATCGAAGAAGTCACCGACCAGGGCGCTTTCATATGACTGGATGAGCTGGAGCAGAACCTTGGCATAGCCAACCTCAACCGGTGATAGCTCACCATCGCGGCGGGTCAAGCCAAGAATCATATCTTTGGCTGCTTTGTGCTCATCTTTATTAGTGATTGGAAGGAGCGGGAATTGAACGACCAGCTCCAAGTATTTTGCATCCATGATTTAGTCTCTATCGGGTGTTGAGCTTCTTTTTGTCGTATTCGGCATGGGTCATGAAATCGAGAACAGTGACGACACCGATTTGAAAAGAGATGGCGGTCAATAGTCTGTAGTTGTTACCTCCAATGTCAAAGCAGTATTGGTTTTCAGGGATGTAGTCGGTAGCGGGGAAGGTGGTTTTAACGTCCTGGAGGGACTTCCACTGAGCGGCCTTAGTGAGCCTGAGCCACCGATCCAGCGCGGGGCGGGCATTTGAGTACTTTTTAGCGAACTGCTTAAGGGTGTCTTCGCCGACTAACTCCACAGTGAATCCTTATGCTGAGTGACAATGGCTATTGTACTCAAAAATGAGTACAAAGTCAATGCACCGTCGGGGGTGGGCGCTGGGATGAAGGGGTGGGGGTTTTGGGGGATTTAAGGCGGCGGTTTAGTGCTACAATAGTAATAATGATAATAATACAAATAATAATCAAGTAATTACGATAATTACTGTGGTATCCTTGTAGAGGTTTAGAGGGTGAGAGGTGCTGAAAATGGGCAGAGGTCCGGTGATTGAGCAAGATGAGCTATTTGAGGTAGCGAACCGGCTGGAGGCAGAGGGCAAGGACGTAACGGCCCTGGCACTTCTTGAGGCTTTGGGGCGCGGAAGCCTGACGACCATCTATAAGCACCTGGAGGTGTGGAAGACGGCGCGGCCCGCAAAGGCGGCGGTAAGTAATAGCGAGATGCCGGACAGAGTAAAGAGCGCTTTCATGGTCGCCTGGCGGGAGGCATCGCAGGAAGCGGCAATTGCGGTAGAGGAAGCGAAGGAAAAGGCGAAAGAAGAGGTAGCCGCAGCCTTGAGGCAGTTTCATGGAGCGCTTGAGGCGATAGCGAAACTGGAGAAGGAGCGGGAGGAAGACGCCGATCAGATCGAGGCGTTAAATGAACAGGTGGACAAGTTGAGCCAGGACGTAAGCAGCCTTGAGGCAAGTAACGCCGGGCTCAAGGCGCAGAGTGAAGCCCAGGGCAAAGACCTGGAGCGGCTGCAAAAGGAGCTAGCGAAGGCGCAGGACGAGCGGGACCAGAGCATGAAGGAAGCGGCTGAATTAAAAGGGAGGCTGTCTACCCTGGAGGCTCAAAACGCAGAGCTGATGACAGCAATTAAGGGGTCCAAAGACCGCTAGTTATCTTCCTCTTCCTTGATAATTGCTATAAACTCACGCAATTTTTCGATCAGTTGCTTCACGTCCTGTTTGCCAATAATTACTGTTTGATCCTCTTCGCCTCGAAATGGAACAGTTATTGTCACAAGGTCAGCATTCGGAGAAATCTTGATTCTCCGTCTGTAAAAGGGAGCAATTATTTCGCCGTAGTCCAGTAAAGACCCCAAAGCTAACGAGTCCATCTTGTGTGATTCCTAAATCTATGAATTGTTTGAACTGTTTTTCCTGCGCCATGAACCTAAATCTTCCCCTCGTTTGCTAGGCGCCAATACTGATAGCCAAAGGCTGTAAGCCTGCACGATTTGGAATTGATTGCGGCGAAATACATATGTTCTTCATCTACGGGAGTAACAAGACCAACGCTTTCAAATTTTTGTAAGTCTTTGAATATAGCTACGTTTTCAGGTTTTGCTGACTCATGAGTGAATTCGTAACTAGGATCTAGATTGTGTTCAGAGTTTGGCGTATCAAAGTACTGGGTTAGTTTTCGAAGTTTCTCTTGTGGGACTTTCGGGATGATTTTTCTGATAGCGGCAAAGCTAGAAATATTGGTTTTGAAAACCGGGCGTTGGTCCCAGGCTCCAAGCGCTTCGTCAACATAAGCATAAAGAGAGCCCGGTGTTACGTTTCCGCGAAGATCCGCCGCCCCACCAGAAAGACCGTCTAGCAAAAGGGACGTAAAGACGCTTTCATCTCCATAAGCGATTGCTACTTCGTTACTGCGACTGGCTGTTAGTACTGATAAGCCTTCTGTGACTTGTGAGGCTGAATTGCTGGCGATTGCTGGTGACGCCATTGCTCCTGAATGACAGCAATCCAAGATTACAATCCTATTGCGCGCCTTGGAATTATTTGCCAGTACGAGAATCTCATCCATTGAGACTCCTTCGTCGTACTTACTTGCATCAACTGTGACGAGGTAGCCGCCAGTACTCTTGAGAAAGCCATGGCCGGAAAAGTAAAGCAGCGCCATTTCTGGATCTCCGCTAAATAGCTCCTCCGCGAGCTGTCTGACTTCTGGTCGGTTAAGGTCGGTCTCTACTCGCACCGCAAAATTTGGTGAGCCGTCGCCGTTCCGCTCAATTGTTTGAGCAAACCGAGTAGCATCCTTAATGCAGCTCGTGAGTGGCGAAGACGGGTAGTTGTCTATTCCAATTGCAAGGGCTTTTCTCAATGTGATTTACCTGACCTTAGAGAGAATCGATGAAGTTCTTGATGTTGTCCCAAGTCCAATTCACGACTTTAACGCCGTCAAACTCTTTTGGAAGAGTTGAGGGCTTATCGTCTGAGTTTGTATAGATGCCTCTAACAGGTACCTTTTCCTCTTTGCCGCAATTAACTTCCCAAAGCTGTCCTGTGGCATTTTTCGTGTTTTTGCTTACCAAGGCAATCATGCCATCGCAGCCCTTGATTTTAGTTCTGCACTGGGTTTTCCATTTTTCGTCCCAAGGTTCCTTGACTGACATATCAGTAAATTCAAAAGGGCTGTTTTCGTTTTTGGCCTGTCCAACCAGAAAATCTCGGTATGTGGAATCCTCAACAGCAAAACTGATGAACACTCGTTTCTTAGCCATCGGAGCACCACCTTTTGAAAGATCGATCAGACAGGAATTAGAGTATCTACTTGACCTGTAGCATTAAAGTAAATGTGTCTAATTTTCGCGGTTCAGAAGCCCCTGGCCTGATTTACGGTCAATCGGCTAAGCCGTGCATTTTGCCCAGATAGCTTAAGACTTGCTGCGTGCAAAGCAGAAAGCGCCCCTTGCAGCAGGGCTAGTGGTACCCCGCCCGCCCCGAGGGGGCTACCGCCGCACGACTCGTAACTAATTTGGTTTTGATGGAGCCCGCTTATGGTCGTGCTGTGCCGGGGTGTAGCGACTACTCCGGGCGGCGCGGCGGCGAGTGGGAAACGAGACAAGACGGTCGAAGCCGCGCAGCGCCCTTACGCAGTAAGGCAGGATAAAGAGCGTAAGCTCAGAGTGTAAAAAAGCCAATTATATTGAGGTATGGCGTAAGCTCAAGTATGAGCAGCCCAGAAACGTAGGCTAAGGCGTTAAGATATAGGTAGGGATTATTGTATAGGAAATGCAGGCAAAGATCATGCCAAGAGTGAGAAAACCGGGGTCAGAGCCCCGCCAAACCCCCCAGTTAAACACCCGGCTGGCGGCCGAAGACCTGGCGAAACTGGAAACGGTGTGCCGGGTGGAAGGCAAAACCAAAACGGAGATCCTGAGAAAGGCGGTCTTGAAGTACCTGGACGGCTACGAGCAGAAAGCCGAAGAAGCGAAACGCGACAGGCTGGCCGAAGCCATCGAGACCATGGCGGAGGCGATCAGGCTACTGGGGGCCGACCAGAAGAAAGGGACCGAGAGACTGGCGAAGATGACAGCGCGGGTGATGATGGACATCGGAATAGTGAACCAGGTGTTTTATAAGCGGGCGGCAGAAGACGAAAGGGACGAGCTATGGGCAGCAGCCAGGCAGTCGGCCGCCGATAGGCTGAAGCACAAGCGGAAGGGCGGAGACCCGGAAGCGACGGAGATTATGGAAAATGCGCTCAGTAGCGAAGCATAGCTATATAAAAGGGGCGAGCGGCAAGGCCAGGGCAAAGGCGCACGTTAACTACATCCAGTACAGGCGCGGGGAAGACCGGGAAAACGGTCAGCCCCGGGAGTTTTTCAGCCAGGACAAGGACCGGATACAAGGGCGGGAAGTAAAGCAAGACCTAGATAGGGAAGGGCGCTCAAAGGTCGTGGTTCACAAGGTTATTTTGTCGCCTGGTGTCCAAGGCGTAGACATGCAGCGCTACACAAGAGAAGTGATGAAAGAAGCCGGGCGAGAAAAAGGCTTAGACCTCAACTGGCGGGCGGTTGTCCACAAAAATACAGACCACGATCATGCCCATGTCGTTGTTTTCGGCAAGGATAAAAATGGGCGAGAGGTGACCTTTGACCGGGACGACTATGCAAAATTCAGAGAAGCCGGTGACAGGTACCTAGAGCGTAATCATTACTATGAGCGGTTCTTAGCCAGGGATGTGGACCGGCAGATGAAGCACGGGCACGAGCGGGACCGTGGAGATAACCTGTTTGAGAAGCTTGTAGCGGACCTGAACAAAAAAGGACCGGAGCAGCAGCGGGAGCAAAAGCCCTACAAAGCCAAGGAATGGGACAAAGAGAAGGCAATAGAACACCTGCCAGAACGCGAGAAAATAGAGCGGGACGGCGAGACTTACAGCAAGTATTCCAAGCTCGATGACCTGAAGGAACTAGCCGAAAGGCTCAAGCACGGCTCCACAGAGCGAGTAGACGACGAGCAATACAAGAAACTAGGGCAGTGGATCTGGACGAAGGAAAGAGCCGGTGATGACCACTACGAGCGCAAAGCGCGGGCTAAGTGGGACAAGAAAGAAAAGAAAAAAGAGCGAGATCCACATGAGGCGGAGCGGGAATTTAAGAAGTTGGACAAAGACCTGAAGCGGTCATTTAGGGAAATGGACCGAGGTAGCGGGGATTTCGGCAAGGGCTACAAGCAGCGGTTGCGGGAAGCTCAGGGTAGGCTAGCGGGCGAGCACGGGCATTACACGAGCGCCCAGGAGGCGCAGAGGCTGAAAGACCTGATGGAAAGATTTCCAGACCGAGCGGATGACTTCCAGAAGCAGCTAGACGACCTGAAGAGGTTCGACCAGGAGCAGATGCAGGAGCAAAGCCGGGCGAACAAGTGGAGAGATTTTGATTCGCTTTTAGGAGAAAATTGGAAGTCTCCGGAGCGGGATCGAGAAGGCAAGGAGCGGCAAGACCAAGCAAAGACCGGCCCGAGCCTGGAGCAGACAGCCGGGGAGCGGGCGGCCAATGACCTGGCGATAGGGAGGGTGCATGACCAGATGGCGGGTGACAAGACCCAGGAGTTAGACAAGGACCGGGACGAGCCGGAAATAGACAGGGGCGGAAGATAGGGCAGGATGCCGACAGCAACGATAACGCAGGAAGTACAAGCGCCGAAGGAGCGCATAGCGGAATTACTCCGGACATCTCTAGCGGCAGGCGGCTGGCGGGTGGAGCTTATCAACGAGGACTTATGCGAACTGGCCGCCAATCAGAACCGATCAGAGAGAGTATCGGGCGTAACCTGGAATTATGAATACAGATGTGTGGCGAGCTGGGAGCCGGACGGGGAGGGCGTCAAGCTCTACCTGGAAATACACGAAGAAAAGAACCAATGGACATTAGAGAACTGCAAAACCAAAGCACTAGACATAGTAAAGGCGGTATTGCAGAAGGCGGAGAAGCTTCAGAGGCTGGAGCAGGCGCGGCCGGTGCCGAAGCGCTACGGATCTGCCAGGTGGGGAACGCACCAGGACTTAGAGAAGGCTGGCTACTGGGGCGGGCATGAAGACCACCGGCGGTTAGTTCTAGGGCCAGGGTTTGATGACAATTACGCGACGCTCACACCAGAAGACAGCGTTAAACACGCCATAGTATGCGGACCTACAGGGAGCGGCAAAACGACAGCCGTATTCATTCCAAACTTATCAGAGCGGTTAGGCGCATCTGTAATCGTCACGGAAGCGACAGCAGGAGCGGAGCCGCCTGATCTCTACTCAAAGACGGCCGGGTACCGCCGGATGTGCGGAGACAACAGAATTTATTACTTCAACCCCGACGACCTGCACAGCGACAGGATTAACCCCTTAGATGTCGTTAACTCGTATGCGCGAGCTCAAGAACTTGCCCAGCTCGTAATAGAGAACACGACAAGCAAAAACAACTATGGGGACGACGTTTGGCCCAAGTCAGAGGCGAATCTATTAACTATCCTGATTGCACACGCGGCGGCAGAAAAGCAGCATCTAGGCTACATCCGGGCGCTACTGAGAGAAGGCCCGGACGGGCTAATGCCGATACTTTCAGAGAGCAAAGTAGAGCAGGTAAGGCAGGAGTACCGGGGCTTTTGCAACAACAGTCGGGAGGGCTTCAAGTACGGAGTATTCGCCGGGCTGATGCAGAGGTTAGGGCTATGGGTGAACCCCAGGATAGTAGCTCTGACTGAGAAGACGGACATAGACATAGAGGGGTTGCCGGGGCAGCTCTTTAGTTTCTACCTGGCGACACCAGCGCAAAAGACTCACCTGAAGCCGATAGCAGCGTTAATCTTCAATTTCATACTAGACCTGGCGCTGAACAAGGAGTTTAAGAACCCGCTGTATTTGAGCCTGGACGAGTTTACAAACTTCGGAATGATCCCGGGGATAGCGGAGAAGCTGAGCATCATACGGCACAAGAAGATAGGGGTCATGCTGGGCTTTCAGGACTACTCGCAGTTGCTTAAAGTGTATGGAAAAGACGACGCGACGCAGATGTTTAGCCAGCCGGGCACGAAGTTCTTTTTCAGGCCCAGGACGCTGGAAGTAGCAGAGAAAATATCGAAGATGGCAGGAATGACAACGGTCTATGAGCGGAAGATGACCAGCAGCGGGCACATACAGGAGCGCGAGAGCGGGCGGCCATTGATAGACCCGGGCGAGGTTCTGGCGTTACCGGAAGAAGAGATGATCGTGTTTACTCCGAAGTGTCCGCCGCTGAAGATGCCGAGATTCACATGGGAAGACTACAAGGATTCAATGGCAATACCGCCGCTTCCGAAAATGGAGGTAATGGTAGATGAGCGCCTGGTGAAGGAATGCAACGCTCTGAAAGAAAAAACGGAATGGCAGGAGCGAGGCGAGGAAATACGAAAACAAGAGCAAGAACAGAAGCCTAAACCGCAGGCAAAGCCAGAGCCCAAGCTGCAAAATAGTAGCAAGGGCGAACCGAAGAAGAACCGTAACAGATTCAAAGAAAAGCCAAGAAGACCGCAAAACGAGCAAGAACGGAGACCGGAGAAGCCCAAGCCAAGGGTGATAGAGCCGGAAGAACCAGGAAGCCCAGTAGAGAGAAATAAAGGCACCTCATACGATTAGAAAGAAGAGCAAAGCTGCAAGAAGCAGGCAAGGAGAGGGATATGGGCGCTGGAATAGTATTAGGAATAATCGCGGCACTGATAGCCGGAGCCGTGTCTAATGAGCTGATGCATGACCCGAACCGGGCATTTGGACCGGCGATACTGGTAGGTGGGGCGGTCTTCTGGTTCTTCAAAAATCAGGAAGACAAAGCCAACCAGGCGAGAGACAAGCCGACGGAGTTTCTTGTAAACGTAGGAATGGCGGAGGCTTTCGGGTTCGTCAAGCAAGTGCTGACGGAGAGTCACATGGGCGATACATGGTGGTCAATTAGGAGCATGGACCCGGAGGCGGGCAAGATAACCGCCATCATGAGCTGGAAGGAGTACATAGGGGACCAGATAGGGGAAGCATCCCGGCAGATTGTCCTTACAGCCAGTTTCTATCCGGGGCGCGAAGACAAGACCATGATTATCTTCCAGTGGGATGTAGTGTCGAGTTTCAACAGGAACCAGGCGAACCAGGTAATAGACCAATTCACGGCAGCAGTGAAGAACGGGCTGGGGGCGTAAGTGGTTTCCAGAGCGGCACTAATGGGAATAAAACAGGTGTTTTCAGAGAGGGCCGCCCTGGTGTCCAACAGAGAGAGCGAAGAAAAGGGCGATCTGAGGCTAGCGGGAAGCCCGGAAGTTGTCGCGATGCGGACAGCAGACGCCCAGGCAGCCAGAGGCGCCGGGGTCTCCGACGTGAAAGCGGCGCAGGACTTGAACCCGAACAGGCACAACGGGAGCGCCGGGGGCGACCAATTAGAGAGCATACAGATAATCGCCCTGGACGAAGGCGGCAAGCAGAAGGTAGTAGCGGAGCGGCAAAAGGAAGCGAAGCCGCAACCGGAGATAACGCCTGAGTATCTGAGAGAGAAGGCAAAGCAGCCAGACATCTGGGCTCAGAAGTTCGTTGAGGACATAGACAAAGCGGAGAAGCTACCAGCGCCGTACAAAGACGCCCAGATAGCCAAGGTCTTGAAAGACGCCGAAGCGGTCTACAGACCGAGGGGGCAAGCGGAGAAGCCGCAAGAAGCCCTAGACCAGATGGACACAGGCACACTATTGGCGCATGAGGTGAAGCGCAACCCAGCAGCCGAGCCAGTACAAAACCTGCATACATGGGCGAAGCAGCTACCGGAAGGACCGGAAAAGGAGCGCTACAGCCAATTAGTCAGAGACCAAATGGCGGAGCTGTCGCCGGAAGGGAAGGCTAGAGCCGAGCGGCTCGCGCAGGTCAGCCAGAAGATCAGGGCGGCGGGGCTCGATGAAGGCGGCGTACATGAAGCTGTAAAGCCCGACCAGGTAGTCTTGCAGGGTCATGCGAAGTATCAAGAGAACGAATGGGAGGGCTTTAACAGGCTCGACCCGAGGCAGCAAAGGCAAATAATCGAAGCGTTTGGCAAGGCGTCGGACATTGCCCAGGACTCTTACCAGAACCAGATCCAGGCGGTGGCGGAATCAGTACCGAAAGGGTTATACAACGTCGGCAAGGGTCTTTATGACAGCGCAATAGCCGCCGGGACATTCATGATAGAGGCGGCACAGCGACCGGAGAAGATACCGGAAGCGGCGCAGAAGCTAACAGAGAATCTATCAACGGCAATAATCAGCGGTGTAAAAGTCTCGCAGGTGATAGCCCGGTACAGCCAGGAAGTGGCACAAACTGGGGACTATAGCCGACCGCTAAGAGACTTACAGACAGTAACCACGCTTGCTAATGAGCGTTGGGAAGCCATGCCGCTAGAGAAGAGGACGGAGAAAGCCAGCGAGTTAGTAGCGGAAATGGGAGTAGGGTCGGTCATTGGAGCGGCTGACAGGCTGGCTAAATCGGGCAAGTTGATAGACGCCCTGGAGGACTTGGCCCAGTATGCAAAGGAACTAACAGCACCAGGGCGGGAGAAGGCTAGGCAGGCGCTAGGCGCGTTTCTCGATGATGTGTTTCAGCCCAAAGGGCTAACAACCAATGGCTTTGAGATGCCTATACCAAAGCAGCAGCGGGACATTGATGACCTGGTAATGCTGAAGAACAAAGGGCTTCCAGATGATGTTAAGCCTAGCGAGAAGGTCTCACTAACTGAGCGATTAACTACTGCCGGGTACCTTGAACCGGAAATCTTAGTGCCAAAGGAAGTCTATAAAGCTGCTTCGCTGCAAGGTTTTACACCAGAAGTGGTAGATCAAAAACTTCAGATAGTTGCTGAAGCCTTGCAGAATGCTTTCGCCAAGATAGGAAAATACGATCCTGGAAAACATGGATCAGAGAGGGCTTATGGCAATTTGTTGCACGAGCAAATGCGACAGAATCTGCTCAAGATTGAAGATACGGCTATTCATCCAGAAGCTAGTTATCTTAAGCAAAGCCCGGCTAGTTGGGGCAAATTGGGAACATCTAGAGTCGATGTGAGCTTGGGCGATAAAGACAAGCCATTCGTTTCGATCTGTTTGAAGACGCTGAAAGCGGTTCCTTCAGCCCAACAGGAGAGAGGTTGGGTTAGAAATCTGCCTCGACTCGAAGATGGAGAAGTGCCCCCACGACTCTACTTGAAGCTGCCAAAACCTGGAGAATAAGACCGTCATGACAGAGGATCAAAAGCCCGAAGTGTTGCAGGTGGACATGTATGTTCGCTTACCTGATCTTATCGATGGTCCGGTAAAGCGGGCTGATGGCGTGGAATTTCAGATCGGTGACAAGGTAAGGCATTCTGAAATGGGAGTCGGAAAAGTGGTTAGAGTTTGTCAGTATCAGACAGTAGGTCTGGCTTTGTACGTTGAGTTTGAGACTGGCAAGGAGAAAATTATTGGTATTGATTTTCTAGAAAAGCTACCCAACAGCGAAAAGAGCCCCGGCGGGGGCTCTTTGGAATGAAACAGTTTGGGTGTTATCGGACTAAAGTCGATAGATCAGGACGTCATAATATGGCTTGCCGTCCGTTCCTCTACCAGCTGCCTGCACAGTGAGCGTCTGGCCATCGGTACTGACTTGTCTTTGATAGCTACCTCTGAGTTCTGCGTTTTTCTTAAAAAAACCGATCGTAATGTTATCGTTGACTTTATAGGCTTCGATTGAATCTACATCATCTCTTCCCGTCACGACATGATCTTTGCCGTCATATCTGGCCGTGTAGCCCCATTCATAGGGTGTACCGTTCTTGACGCCCTTAACTGTGAGCTTGTAGCCGTCGCTGCCAACGGGCTCATATGCGCGATTTTCGCTGTCCGGTTGAAAATTTCCAGCGAAAATAGTTGAACCTACATCTAACTTCCAAGACTTTCCAAAAAGATTGCTCATTGTTTTCCTTCCATTGTGCAATACGCTGTAGTTTCCAGTCCGAAACCAAAGCAGAAATATTAGATATTGAAAGCAGATTCTAGTTGCTTTGTGTCGAAATATAAAAGTGCAAACTTGTGGAAATCTGCGCCGGTTGTCAGTTAACCCGTATGGGTGATTGACACCGCTCGGTACTAAATATGGTGCTAATTCTTTGCCCTCTCTTTGAAACCCCGCTATTTCAGAAGTGTGAAATGATTGTGTTCTGATTTTGTGGAAGGAGCCAAAATGCCAATAGTTAACACAATTACGCTGACCCTAACCCAGCAGCAGCAAATGTTTTTTCAAGCTCCTGCGATACCTCCCGCTCAATTTCCAAGCACCTTCGGAACGCTATATCTTTTGCGCCGGGACATAAACGACATGAAAGCAAACATGCCCAATGCTGCTATTTGGCCCAGGACAATGGCTGTGATGGCTGGAATAGATTTGGTTGCCAAATTTTTTGCTGATGACGACACAATCGGCGGAGTTGGCAATCGCTTTAAGGATTTCGCCAAACAGTACATTACCTCTGGCAATCAGACAGAAGCTGACCTTCTTTATCATCTGCGCAATTCACTACTTCATTCATTTGGGCTGTATTCGTCAAACAACAATGGGACAGTGGTTTATAGATTTACTGTTGCGCAAGATCCTCAAAATTGGCTACTCACGCAGAACCCGAGCAATGCGCAAAATTGGTGGGCAAATCTAACAGAATTAGATAAACGTTTTGAGGCGGCTGTAGTGCAGTACGATGCCGATATTACCGCTGGAAATCAGTCCTTCCCGTCAGGCCCCCGCGATATTTTTCAAAAGTATGGTTGGGTCAATATTGGCTAGCCTTGAGCGACCGAGAATATACTTTATGTTTCATCCCCTGCTGCCCGGCTCTGTAAGCCGCTTTCTGATGTCTCGGAGATAGGCCACAGCGGCCGTT